>Ga0310122_10000306_pt1 | contig 31729 bp, 32 predicted proteins | sample CB6_Bottom_1051__FD_203503 | JGI IMG/M metagenome (GOLD analysis project Ga0310122, IMG submission 203503) | Marine microbial communities from Western Arctic Ocean, Canada - CB6_Bottom_1051 | ecosystem: Environmental > Aquatic > Marine > Oceanic | place: Canada: Western Arctic Ocean | collected...
AAAAAACCGATGTCGATTGGCGCTTATTGGCCGCTATGGCTTATCAAGAGTCTCATTGGAACGCCGCAGCCGTATCTCCGACCGGCGTCAAGGGCATCATGATGTTGACGACACGAACGGCGGGTATGCTCGGCATAGAGGACCGTACCGATCCGGAGCAGAGTATTCGCGGCGGAGCCGATTACTTTGTACGCGTGACGAAAAAAGTGCCCGAACGTATTGGCGAGCCGGATCGTACCTGGCTTGCGATCGCGGCCTACAATGTCGGATTCGGTCATCTGGAAGACGCGCGAATCATCACCGAAATCCAGGGCGGTGATCCCGACTCCTGGCAGGAGGTCAGAGAGCGGCTCCCGCTGCTCAGTGAGCCGGAGTGGTTTGAACGCGTGCCTCGGGGTTACGCGCGCGGGCGTGAGCCCATGGTGTATGTCGACAACGTCAGACGCTACTACGATATTCTGCGTTGGATGACCGCCGACGACAATGCTGTGCCCGAAGAAGCGGAGATCCTCGCCGAGGCCACTGCGCTCTAGCGGTGCTCTGCGCCGACTGTGCGGCGTGCGGAAAAGAAATCTCTTAGTAGTTGCGAACTCTGCTCGGCCAGCAGTCCGCCCGAGACGTCGATACGGTGGTTCAGGTCCGCGCTCTGGGTCAGGTCGAAGAGGCTGCCGCAAGCACCGCAGCGTGGATCGGCTGCCGCATAGAAAATCTTGGCCACGCGCGCATGAACCAACGCGCCTGCACACATGGGGCAAGGTTCCAGCGTGACGTAGAGGGTCGTGTTCAGCAGCCGATAATTACCGAGCGCCGCTCCCGCGGCGCGCAGAACGAGTATCTCCGCGTGTGCGCTCGGGTCGTTCAGAGAAATCGGCGCGTTACCGGATTCGGCGAGCACGATGCCGTTCGCGCCGACGAGCACGGCCCCTACCGGTACCTCACCTGCGTCAGCGGCGCGCCGAGCGAAGGTCAGCGCACATTCCATGAAGCCCGAGTCGGTCTCGCCCTGGTCAGAACGATTTATTCCCACTCGATGGTCGCCGGCGGTTTGGTCGAAATGTCGTAGGTGACCCGTGAAATGCCGGAAATTTCGTTGATGATCCGGTTGGACACGCGGTCGAGAAATTCATACGGCAGCCGTGCCCAACGAGCCGTCATAAAATCTACAGTCTCCACGGCTCTTAACGCGATGACATAGTCGTAGCGCCGCCCATCCCCCATCACACCGACTGATTTGACAGGCAAGAACACAGCGAAGGCCTGGCTTACCTGATCGTAGAGGCTCTGGCCGCGCAACTCGTTGATAAAAATATCGTCTGCCCGGCGCAGCAGATCAGCATACTCTTTCTTTACGGCGCCGAGGATACGCACGCCGAGGCCGGGCCCAGGAAACGGATGCCGCCCGACCAGTTCGTGGGGCAGTCCCAGCTCTGTACCAATCTTGCGGACCTCATCTTTGAACAGATCGCGTAACGGTTCTACCAGCTTCAACTTCATGCGCTCGGGCAAACCGCCGACATTGTGGTGCGATTTGATTACATGCGCTTTTCCGGTAGCGCCACCTGCCGACTCGATGACATCCGGGTAGATCGTCCCTTGCGCGAGCCACTTTACGTCCTGCAACTTGTCGGCCTCGCGTTCGAAGACATCTATAAATGTCTTACCGATGATCTTGCGCTTCTCTTCCGGGTCGGCGACCCCATCCAGCGCGGCTAGAAACTCTTCTTCGGCGTTGACGCGAATCACCTGGACGCCGAGATGTTCGCGAAACGTGCTCATCACGTCATCGCCCTCGTTCAAGCGCAGCAAACCGTTATCGACAAATACGCAAACCAACCGATCACCGATCGCCTCGTGCAGGAGAGCTGCGACGACCGAGGAATCGACACCGCCCGACAGTCCCAAGAGCACTCGTTGCGATCCCACCTTCGCCCGGACACGTTCAATATGGTCGGCGATAATATTTTCGGCGGTCCAGTCGCTCGGGCAGGCACAGACGCCGTGCACGAATTGCTCGATGATGCGCTGCCCGTTCTCCGTATGAGTCACCTCCGGATGGAACTGCAGCCCATAGTAGTGTCGTTCGGTGTCGGCCATAGCCGCCAGGGGCGCATTGTCGGACGCGGCGATCGCCGCAAACCCCGCCGGTAGCTTCTCGACCCGGTCGCCATGGCTCATCCAGACCTTGAGATGACTTCCCGAAGTCGCAACGCCGTCAAGCAGGCTAGCGCCCTCAGTCAGCGTCACTTCTGCATAACCGAATTCTCGATGATCGGACGGCGCCACCGTACCACCCAACTTCGCGGCCAGCGCCTGCATGCCATAACAGATACCGAGCACGGGCACGCCGGTGGCGATGACAGCGTCGCTAATTTGCGGCGCGTCTTCGCCAGCTACCGACTCGGGGCCTCCAGATAGAATAATTCCCGAAGCTTGAAACGCGCTGAGCGCCTCTTCCGGCATGTCGTGGGGGTGGATCTCGCTGTAGACACCTGCCTCGCGAACTCGCCGCGCGATCAGTCGTGTGTACTGGGAGCCAAAATCCAGAATCAAGATGCGGGCACTATCCGGGGCCTGTGAATCCTCGGATCGAACTTGTGCTTCCACTCGCCTATTCCGCCGCGCGGTAGTTCGGCGGTTCTTTGGTGATCGTCACGTCGTGGACATGACTCTCTTTGCGGCCGGCGCCAGTGATTCGAACGAAGGTCGGCTTACTGCGAAGCTCCTCGATATTGTGGCTCCCCGTATACCCCATCGCAGCCTGCACGCCACCGATCAGTTGTTGGACGATCGCGGTCAAGTTGCCCTTGTAGGGCACCCGGCCCTCGATCCCTTCTGGAACGAGCTTTTCCAGCTCTTCGCTGGCGTCCTGGAAATAACGGTCGGAAGAACCATAGCGCTGCAACATCGCGCCCAGCGACCCCATACCACGATAGGATTTGTACGAACGACCCTGGTAAAGCTCAACGTCACCAGGAGATTCCTCTGTACCTGCGAACAGACTACCGATCATCGTGCAATGAGCGCCGGCAACGATGGCTTTGGCGATGTCTCCAGAGTAACGAATACCGCCATCGGAAATCACGGGCACGTCCGTGCCGGCGAGCGCCCCGGCAACCTCGGCGACGGCGGAAATCTGGGGAACGCCGACGCCGGCAACGACGCGCGTCGTACAGATAGAACCCGGACCGATCCCGACTTTAACGCCATCGGCACCGGCCTCGACCAGCGCCTCGGCCGCCTCGGCCGTGACAATATTCCCGGCGATGAGTTGCACCTCCGGGTACTCTTTCTTTATCTGAGTAACGCGCTGTATCACGCTCAATGTATGGCCGTGAGCCGTATCGACGACAATCACGTCCACACCGGCGGCCAACAGAGCTGCGACGCGTTCCGGCGTATCGACGCCCGTACCGACGGCCGCACCCACTCGTAACGCCCCGAGTTCATCTTTCGATGCGCGCGGATAGTCCGTCGCTTTCTGAAAATCCTTGGCCGTGATCATGCCGCGAAGCTGGAAGTCATCGTCGACGACGAGAACTTTCTCTATCCGGTGACGATGCAGCAATACCAACACTTCGTCCTTATCCGCGCCTTCGTGCACCGTCACGAGTCGCTCCTTCGGTGTCATGACCGAGGACACGGGCGCCTCAAGCTGGGTTTCGAAGCGCAGATCTCTGTGGGTCACGATACCGACGAGCTCGGACCCTTCGACGACAGGCACACCGGAGATGCTGTTCGCCTGAGTGAGCGCGTTCACTTCCTGGATAGTCGCTGTCGGCGCGACCGTGATGGGGTCACTGATCACGCCGCTCTCGAATTTCTTGACGCGCGCGACCTGGCGCGCCTGTTCCTCGGGCACCATGCTCTTGTGGATGATACCGATCCCCCCTTCCTGCGCGAGCGTGATCGCGAGACGGGCCTCGGTCACCGAATCCATCGCAGCGGAGACGAGGGGAATATTGAGCGTCAGGGAGCGGGTCAAACGGGTCACGAGATCGACTTCCCGGGGCAGGATCTCGGAGTAGGCGGGCCGCAGCATGACATCGTCGAACGTCAGTGCTTCGTGAGTGATCCGCATAGGCAGCTCCGGGGTGCGTCGCGTGCGTGTAAACGAACCATTTTACGCTCCTGCCGTGCCCAATGCCACGATGACCCAACGTGGGGCGGGCATGATCGTTTGCTCCCGTATACTGCCGATATGGAGAACCTGGAGTTACCGCTGGCAGAAGAACGGGAAGTTTTCACAGTATCCGCGCTCAACCGTGAGGCCCGGCGACTGATCGAGGGGAGCTTCGGCACAATCTGGGTCGAGGGGGAGATATCGAATCTGGCCCGCCCCTCCTCGGGCCATATGTACTGGACCCTGAAGGACGACAGCGCGCAAGTCCGTTGCGCGATGTTCCGTCAGTCCAACCGGTCCTTGAAGTTCGCGCCGGCGAACGGTCAGCAGATTCTCGCTCGCGGCCGAGTCGGCCTCTACGAGGCAAGAGGCGAGTTCCAGCTGATTATCGACTACGTGGAAGAAGCCGGCGAAGGACTATTGCGACGGCAATTCGAAGAACTGAAGCGCAAGCTCGCGGCCGAAGGACTATTTGACACTGACCGCAAGAAATTACTGCCGACGCTACCGCGGCGCATCGGCGTGATCACATCACCAAGCGGCGCCGCGGTCCGAGATATCGTCACGATACTTCGTAGACGCTTTCCCGCCGTACGGGTTCTGGTGTACCCGACCGCGGTCCAGGGGCAGAAGGCGGCCGCCGAGATCGCTCAGACGCTGGAACTCGCCGATCGGCGCGGCGACTGCGATCTGCTGATTCTCGCGCGCGGCGGCGGTTCGCTCGAGGATCTGTGGTCGTTCAATGAGGAAGTCGTGGCGCGAGCGCTGGCCGTCCTGGCGACACCCGTGATCTCGGGAGTCGGCCATGAGGTGGACTTCACGATCGCGGACTTCGTCGCCGACGTGCGGGCACCAACGCCGTCGGGCGCTGCCGAGATAGCCGTCCCGGATCGATCCGAGTGGCTGAGCCTGGTCGGCACCCTCGCGCAACGGCTGCCGCGAGCTGCCGCTCAGCAACTCGCCGACGCAAAGGGGCTGCTGGGCGGTCTGGCTCACCGGCTGGCTCGCAGCCATCCCGGCATCCAGCTACGCGAATCGAACCAGCGCCTGGACGACCTGGAGGTACGGCTCAGACTAGGCTGGCAGAGAGTGCTAGACCGGCGCCGTGGGCGGCTCACGACGCTCACGGCAGGCCTGCGGGGGGCGACCCCGCGGCGTCAACTTGCGCAGCTGGAGGAACGCTGCCGGTGGGGTGCTCGCGAATTAGCGCGCGCAATGACCGAACGGCTCGCTCATCAACGGACCCGGCTCGAACTAGCGGCTCGAGCGCTACAGGCTGTGAGTCCGCTGGCGACGCTCGACCGCGGCTATGCCATCGTTTCGAACCAGGCCGACGGGAGCGTCCTGACGGACGCAGTATCCGTCGCGAGCGGCGCTCGCATCGAAGTCCACCTCGCGCGAGGGGAACTCAGCGCGACTGTCAACCAGTCCCGTCCCGACAAAGATCACCGTAAGCCGCCTACTGAAAAAACTTAGCGATTGTCGGCCGAAACCGATCCATATCGACGAGAAAGGAATCGTGCCCCTGGATCGACTTCAGTTCAACGTACTCGAGGTCCCGTCCCGGAGCCGAGAGCCGCTCCGCGAGTTCTTGTTGTTGGTGCGGCGGAAACAGAAAGTCGGACTGGACACCGATAATCATCACGCGCTTCGCCTCTATCTGCGCGAGTCCGGCCGCGACCGATGCTCCGTGATCGGCGACATCGAATAAGTCACTGGCGCGAGACAGGTACAGATAGCAGTTTGGATCGAATTGACCGGTAAATTTGTTCGCATGGTGTTCGAGATAGGCTTCGATTTCGAAGTCGATGCAGAACGGATCGTTGGGCTCGCACTCCTCTGAGGCGCGTTCTCGGCCGAATCGCATCCGCCACTCCTCCGCGGAACGATAGGTAATCATGCCGAGTTTCCGAGCCAACCGCATACCGACCAACGGCATCGTATCGGAGTCATAGCTGCCGTCTTGCCAGTTCGGGTCGCGGCGAATCATCTCCCGTTGCAGGGACCGAAGCGCTGTCGCAAAGGCCAACGAGCGCGGTCCCGAGGAAATGACAACGAGACCGTCCGAGGCTCCCGGAAAAAGAATCTCGAACGCGAGCGCGCTCATGCCCCCAATGGACGGGCCAAGGACAGCGCGTAATCGCTCGATGCCTAAGTGTTGGAGAACTTCCCAGCCACCCCGCGCCACGTCCTCGAGCGACAGGACCGGAAACGTAAGTCGATAGGGCTTCCCGGTCTCGGGATCAACCGACGCGGCACCCGTGGAGCCGAAACAACTACCCAGTGAATTGACACAGATCACAAAGTAGCGGCGGGTGTCGATGGACCGGCCCGGACCGATTATCTCCTCCCACCAACCCGGCGACGGGTCCGCGGGAGAAGAGGTCGCGTGCGCGGAGGGCGAAAGCCCGGTGAAAATCAGCACCGCATTATCGCGACGGTCGTTCAGCTCGCCCCAGGTCTCGTACGCGATCGTTGGACGAAGCAGGCGGCCGCCGCGGTGCATCGGGAATTCGCCTTCGAGCGTAATCTGTTGACGGGCTTTACTCACAACTCGAACTTTTTACCAGGTCGGGACGCAGTGTAAACCGATCGGCAGCGAACCTAGTAACTTCTCGTCATTAGATTAGTCCTACAAATACGGGGACGGTCTACCTAAAAAGGTACCGGGTTTATTTTTCTGCTGAGAAATAAACCCGGTACCTTTTTAGGTAGACCGTCCCCGTATTTGTCGCCTGCTAGTGGCGGCGGGCGTGCTTTATCACCCGCTGCCGCCTCTTGATCTGCCGGCGCGTCAGCGTATTGCGTTTGCCGGCATACGGGTTATCGCCGGTCCTGAATTCCAGTCTAAGGGCAGCGCCTTCGAGCTTCAGGGCGCGCCGAAATACGTTGGTTAGATAACGGCGGTAGTGGCCCGGCAAACGTTCGGCGCGATTTCCGTGGATGACGATTATCGGCGGATGCCGGCCGCCCTGGTGGACGTATCGCAGTCGGGTACGCCGACCTGCCACAATCGGCGGCGCATGCGCAACCATTGCGCGCTCCAGAATCTCGTTCAGTCGAGGCGTAGAAAATTCTCTGCCCGCGGCTTCGTAAGCGTCCAAGGCGGCACCAATCACATCATTGATACCGCTACCGTATAGAGCGGAGATGTGCGAGATTCGCGCGAAGGCGACGAAGTCCAGCTTGCGATCGATCTGAGCATCGACCTGACGTCGGTGCGCAGAGTCGAGATTGTCCCATTTGTTGACGCCGATCGTTATGGCGCGACCACGTTCCAGAATCAAACCGATCAAGTGCAAATCCTGGTCGGTAATTCCCTCTCGCGCGTCTACCAGCAGAATGACGACACCTGCATTTTCGATGGCGCGGAGACTCTGCACGATGCTGAACTTTTCTATCATTTCATTAACACGGGCGCGACGCCGAATACCTGCCGTATCGACCAACACGAAATTTTTGTCGTTGCGCTCGCAAGGTACGAGGACGCTATCGCGAGTCGTTCCGGGTTCAGGCGACGTCACGAGGCGCGCAGAACCGAGCAAGCGGTTAATCAGCGTTGACTTTCCAACGTTGGGCCGGCCGACGACCGCGACGTGAGGCCCGCGGAGTGATTCGTCGATCTCGCCGGCGTCCGCTTCGTCGAACGGGCCGAGTACCCTCGTCATCAGCTCGGCCAGTCGTCGGCCATGTAACGCTGCGATGCTGACCGGGGCACCCAAGCCTAAGCTGTGGAACTCTGCCTCCGCGAGTTCCGGCCCCATTCCTTCGGATTTATTGACGGCCACGGTGACCGGTTTATTGGCAGTGCGAAGCTGCTCGGCAACACGTTCGTCGGCGGCGGTCAGGCCGTCCTTGTAGTCAACGACGAACACGATCGCATCGGCTTCGTCCACGGCGATCTCAGTTTGAAGCGCTGCCAATGCCGCAGTATCACTCACACCATCGCCGAGACCACCGGTGTCCACGACAAGAAAGGAACGGCCATCTCGTTTGCCGAAGCCGTAACGCCGATCGCGTGTCAGCCCCGGGAAGTCCGCAACGAGCGCATCCCTGGAACCCGTTAACTGATTGAAGAGGGTGGATTTCCCGACGTTGGTCCGGCCTACCAGTGCGACTGCGGGTAACATGACAACATCAACCCGGCATCAGCCTGCATCGCCAACGACGATTGTGAACGCCGTTAGCGTGCCGTCTTCGGATTGAATAAATAGATTTTCGCCGACGACCAACGGCGTGGCCGCGATCCGCTGCGACGAGGCTCGCTCTCTGGCGAGGAAACGGCCGTCGTCGGGACTCAGCCAATGCACGAAACCCTCCAGATCACCGACAACGACGGTACGGCCGAAGCGAATTGGCGCGGTTAAGTCCCGAAGCCGTAGCGCATTCTGGCGCCAACGCGGCGTCCCACCGGCACGGTCGAGCGCAACGACTTCGCTCTCGTCGTTGGTGACATAAACGAAGTTAAAGTCCGCCCCGAGTCCGGAATGACTCGATATTTCCTGCTGCCAGAGCACGAGACCGGTCTCCAGCGCGACGCCGACGGCACGCCCAAGACCCACGGCGTAGACGTCGTTTCCTACGACCTGCAACCCCGCGCTCATATCGACAAGTCGCTCGAGCTCCGTGCGCCCGGTCGGGACCACGACGGCAACCTCCCACAACGGGTTACCGTTACTTATGTCATAGGCCCCCAGGCGGCCGTTATCGAATCCTGTTACCACAACGGTTCCGGCAATGTATGGAGCCGTATTGCCGCGCGTCGTCAACGCAGGGACGGTCTGTACGACCGACCACAGCAGACGCCCTTCCGCGGCCGAGAAACCTCTGAGCTGGCCGTCCACACTGCGGACTACGACCACGTCGCTGCCGATAGCCGGCGACGCAAGAATTTCGCTCCCGACCGACTGGCGCCAGAGTTCCTCGCCCGTCTCTGCGTCCAATGCGAGCAGGTCGCCATCCATTGTGCCGAACGCAATCACGCCGCCGTCGTAGCCGGGACCGGCCGCTAACGGCAGGTCAGTATCAACGTCCCAGACGCGATCGCCTTCGCGGGCATCGAAGGCAGCAACTCGACCGTCGAAGCTGCCGGCGTAGATTCGGGAGCCGTCGGTCGCCGGCGCGAGCCCCAGCCGCAGCCGCTCCGAGTCACCGCCGACGCGAGCGTTCCAGACCCTGCGCACATCGAGCGTCGCTTCGAAGTCGACGAGTTCGGCTGGGGGTTCGATCGGGTCCTCGTCGCCGCCGCCGAACATCGCGCAGCCGCTGCTGCCTAGCCCCAGAAGCAAGGCACTCGTGACGAGCCAGGATCTCATCCGCCGGCGTCCTCCGAGAGGACCTCCTCCTCGACAACGGCCGCGACAGAAGCCACCAAGTCATCCAGTTTCATCTGGATCAGGCCGCGATCCACCAGGTCCGACTGTTCGCTGTTCAGAGCCTGGTTATATGCGGTTCGGGCACTGTCCGAGTCTCCTCGCGCATAGTAAATGTCACCGCGAATCTCACTAAAGCGCGGGGCGAAGCTACCGGCTTCAACGCCCTCGAGAACCTCCATCGCCTCATCGTGGCGACCGGCTGAGACCATCAGGCGCGCGAGCCGCGTTCGCGCGATCATCGCCAGGTGCTCGTCGGGTGTGCTCTCCAACGTATAGCGCAACGCTTCGATCGCCAGGCGGGCGCTCTGATTCTGCAAGTGCATGATCACAATCAGCATCCCGGCCTGGTCCGTGTAGGGGCTGGACGGATAGTCTTCGCGAAGTTGCGCGACCAGGCCCAAGGCATCGGCATCGGCATCGTCGGTAATCGCGAGCCTCAGCTCCTGATAGACAGCGGCCGCGGACTCAGCTTGAACCTGGTTGTAGGTGTCGAGCTGGCGCATTCCGAATAGAATAGCGGCCCCCAGCGCGACGCCGGCGGCGAGATACCAGCCATACTCCCGCCACCACGCGCGGATCTGCTTCAGTTGTTCTTTCTCAGAGAGTAATTCGTCCACACAAGCCTCCCGGCTCTACACAATACGGTCTATTTTATGCTCAATGCGCGCCGTCGCGGCGTAACCGTCCAATTAGCTCGCCGAGCTCCACGGACTCTTGTGGAATCCGTTCCCGCAATGCCTTCACGCTCACCAGTCCGGCAGCGAGCTCATCGTCGCCTAGAATCAACGCCAGCCGGGCACCGCTGCGATCAGCCCGCTTAAGCTGTGCCTTCATTCCACCGCCCACGCAATCGAAGGTCAAGCGGAGCCCGGGAACGTCCGCCCTAAGCCTTTCAGCGATCGCGAATCCCTCCCGTCGCGCCCGGTCGCCGGTCATCACCAGATAAGCGTCCGGCGGCTGCGCGGCGATCTCTAGGCCCTCGGCGGCCATCAGTTCCACGACCCGCTCGAGCCCTAAGGCCCAGCCGACCGCCGGCGTGTCGCGGCCACCCAACTGTGCGACCAGGCCATCGTAGCGACCGCCGGAGCAGATCGCGCTTTGTGCGCCGAGTCTATCGGTGACCCACTCGAATACGGTGCGGGTATAGTAATCCAGTCCTCTAACGAGACGCGGATTGAGCACGTAACTCTGACCGACATCAGTCAATAGATGCGTGACCTGCTCGAAATGGTCGCGTGACTCCGAATCCAAATACTCGCTGAGCTCGGGGGCGGCCGCAATGAGGTCGCGAAGGTCCGGATTCTTGCTGTCCAGAATTCGTAGCGGATTAATCTCCAGACGGCGCAGACTGTCCGCATCCAGGATACCCCTGGAGCCGTCGAAGTAGGCGACTAACGCCTCACGATAGCGGCCCCTGGACTCAGGCGTCCCAAGAGAATTCAGCTCCAGCGTCGGGCTCTCGAGTCCCAGCCGCGCCCACAGGTGCGCCGATATGACGATGAGCTCCGCATCGATTTCCGGACCGGCAAAACCCACCGCTTCCAGGCTGAGCTGATGGAATTGCCGATAGCGGGCTTTCTGCGGCTTCTCGTGGCGGAACATCGGACCGCTGCACCAGAGTTTCTGCTGCTGGTTGTGGAACAGCCCGTGGCTCAGACCAGCCCTGACCATCCCGGCGGTGGCCTCAGGGCGCAGCGTGAGGCTATCGCCATTCCGATCGTCGAAGGTGAACATCTCCTTCTCAACGATGTCCGCCGACTCACCGATGGACCGCCGATAGAGCTCAGTTCTCTCCAGCACAGGAATCCGCAGACGGTGGTAGCCATAGGAGTCGAAAATGGCTGCCGCAGCGGATTCGACGGCCGTCCAGCCGGGACTCTGCTCCGGCAGGACATCATTCATCCCGCGGATCGGTTGGATGAGCTCTGCCACAGCGCGTCAGTCCCCGGCCTCGAGGATCACGAATCTGGCGAGATTACCTTCACGGTTATCTGCGGGAATTTCGTATGGCATCTCATCGACCAATACTTCGACGCCGCTGGCGTTGCCGAGAAAGAAAGACAAAGGCGGCATCGCAGTAAATCGTGTCCGCGCCCCGGCACTGCCGAGCCCATAAAATAGCCGCTCGCCGCGCGCATCGATAACCTCCGTCCAGCAATCTTCTGCGAAGATTATTTCTACCTGGAGTGTGGCAATGCCGGTCTCAACGGGTGCGTCGATTACCGCCGCCACGGGCTCCGGCTGCATGATGACGGTTTCGTCGGACTCGGTCGTGTCAGTCACGAGTTCCGCGGGTTCGCTCTCGGGAACGCTCGCCGCCGGCTGGCGTACGACGGGCGCTTCAGGCTCGGGTGTATTGAATCGCCAGATCGATAGCGCCGCAACGACAAACACGACGGCGGAGGCCGCGATGAGCCACCGCGCCTGCTGCCAATCTGCGCTGTAGTAGAGGCTTTGGGTCGGCAAACTCCGTACCTCCGGCGCGCCGACCTGCCGATAGTATTCGGTGAGCAGGCCCTTCTCGTCGAGACCAAGACGAATCGCATACTGTTTCAGGTAACCCTTAGCGAAAACGGGCGCGGAGAACACGCCAAATTCGTTCTCCTCCAGCGCGGTCAGATAACGGGGATCGATGCGCAGATCACCGGCTAGTTGCTCGATGGGCAGATCCAGGGCTTCGCGGGCCGTTCTGAGCATCTGCCCGACGGATGAGATTTCGCCTGTCGGGCTCTCCTCATCGGCGACCTGTTCGTCATCAAGCTGCATCACGCTCGAGCTCAAACAATTGCGATGCCTGCACAGGCTCGGGGAACTGCCCCTTGAGCCGAGTCGCGCAAGCTTGCGCCTGTGTCGGGCTACTCAGCTGCCCTTCAATTTGAATACAAAGCCAGAGCATCTCGGGGCTGTCGGCGACGGAGGCAAGAGAGCGTTGCATGAACGCCCGCGCCTGCAGGAGATTCCCCTGCTGGTGAGCGAGACCGGCCATGTGGTATAGCGCATCGGGATACACGGGGTTCCTGCCCAACGCCTCCCGAAAATAGCTCTCCGCCTTGTCCGGCTCGCCGGAGGCCAGGGCGCACAGGCCCGCGTTCGAGAGCGCTGCTTCCGGGGCCGTGTAGGTCGGATTCTCGGCGGCTTGCCGGAAATACGGCTCTGCGTCAGCCCACCGATTAGTGTGGCAGAGGTATACCGCGTAGCTATTCTCTGCACCTGGATTGTCCGGGGCCAGCTCCGCTGCGCGTTGATAATGCCCTTCCGCCTCGTCTGATCTGCCCACTTGGTCGTAGGCCACGGCGATCGAACTGTGCGCGTCGGCGAGATCCGGGTCGAAACTCAATGCGCGGTTGAATATGTCGATCGCCAGCTCCGGGCGCCCCTGCCGAAGATAACCGAGACCCAGGTTGAGGTTAGCGACCGCGGCATCCGCGTCACTCTGTAGCGGTATCGAGGAATTCGTCGTGGAGACGCAGCCCTGACAGAGCAGGCAATACACGGCAAATGCTGTGAGTATTTTCATATGCGTACGGGCCTGAATGTTTTCTTTCCGAGCCTCACGCGAGTGCGATCCCTGACCTGGCCTGCTAGCTGTCCACAGGCGGCAGCGATATCGTCACCCCGCGTACGCCGTATTGTAGCCACAATCCCTACGGACCTCAGTTCATTGCTGAAACGTTCGATCGTGTCCGGCGTTGAACACTGATAACGCGCACCGGGAAACGCGTTGAATGGGATCAGATTGACCTTGGCAGGCTGCTTCCGGAGGAGCCCGGCTAACTGACGCGCTTGACGAACGGAGTCGTTGATCCCGCGGAGCATGACGTACTCGAAGGTGACGTGGCGGGAAGCCAGGCGCCCAGCGTAGTGCCAGCAAGCGTCGAGAAGTTCCCGAATCGGATGGCGACGATTGATCGGCACAAGCTCGTCCCGCAGTGAATCCGTTGGCGCGTGCAAGGAAACCGCGAGCGCGACATTGCACTCTTCTGCTAGACGATGAAGTTGCGGTACCAGACCCACTGTGCTGATCGTTACCCTGCGCCGGGACAAACCGAAGGCGTGGTCGTTGACGAGCAACTTGGCGACGGGAACGACGTTGCGATAGTTCGCCAACGGCTCGCCCATCCCCATAAACACGATATTACTGAGCCCCACGTCGGGCCCTAAGTCGTTTTGGACGACGAGGACCTGGCCGAGAATCTCCGCCGCGCTCAGATTTCGATTGAAGCCCTGCTGACCGGTCGCGCAGAATGAGCAATCCAGTACGCAGCCCACTTGTGACGAAATGCAGAGCGTGTTGCGGTTCGACTCGGGAATAAATACGGTTTCGATAACCTGTCCCGCCCCGACGTCAAATAACCACTTGCGCGTGCCGTCCGCGGAGTCCTCCTCACGGATGACTTCCGGCAGCGTGAGCGTCGCAACCAACTCGAGTCGTCGGCGCAGACGTAGACTGATATCCGTCATGTCCCGGAAGTTCGACACGCCACGCTGGTACAGCCAACCCATGACCTGCTGCGCCCGGTACGGCTTCTCGCCGAGTCCTGCAAAGAACTCCGTCAATGCCTCCGGTCCAAGCCCGATCAGATTGAGCTTGGACGAGCCCTCATTGACCGCGGTTAACGCGTTCGTGGGCAAATCTCCGCCCCACCGAAAAAGAAGTTTATTTCCGCGGCAGCCGTATCAGGGGCGTCAGAACCATGCACAACATTCTGCTCGATAGACTCGGCGTAATCGGCTCGAATCGTACCCGCATCCGCTTCACTGGGATTCGTTGCGCCCATGAGCTCCCGATTCCTGGCGACAGCATTTTCGCCTTCCAACACCTGGACCATGACCGGCCCCGATGTCATGTAGCTCACGAGGTCGGCGAAGAACGGCCGCTCCCGGTGAATTTCGTAGAACTGCTCCGCTTGATCCTGGCGTAGCTTCAACATTTTCGCCGCGACGATTTCTAGATCTGCCGACTCAAAGCGACGGTACGCCTCGCCAATCAGATTTTTCTTTACACCATCGGGTTTCACGATAGATAGAGTTCGCTCCTGAGACATTCTTCACCTGCTGTTGCATTTCACCAAGACGTTGCATTACACGCTGAAACTTTCTCCGCAACCACACTCGCCCTTCACGTTCGGGTTACGAAACTTGAACGCCTCGTTGATCCCTTGTTTCACAAAATCGACTACCGTGCCGTCGATCAGCTTCAAGCTTTCCTTGTTCACGATGACCTTGACGCCGTGCTCATCGAATACGACATCGTCCGGATCGATCGAGTCAGCGTAGTCGATCAGGTAGGCGTAGCCCGAACAACCGGTCTTTCGCACACCGACCCGCAGGCCGAGACCACGGCCGCGTTTCGCCAGGTAACTCTCGACGCGCTCGGCGGCGCTGGGCGTCAATGAGATCGACATCGTCAGCTTCCCTTCTGTCCGTTCTCGTGTTCGACATGCGCTTGCCAACAGGCCTGTAGCGCATCCTCTAGTACTAGCAACCTGCCTAACTTCTCTACCGGCGCATCGAGTATTTCTCGTAACTCATGCATGTCCAGTTCTCGCAATGCGTCGCTCGCTCGCCCCGGTAGCGTTGCCGCTACCCATCCGGCTGCCGCCACCGTATGTGGACAGCCGAAAACCTGGTATCTGACGGAGCGGATGACGGTCCCGTCGACCTGGGCCTGGATACGGACCCAGACGTTCAGGGTCCGGTCCTCGGCCTCACCGGTAACGATCCCAGGAGCTTCCGGGGCATACTCGCCGATATTGTCGGGCGAGTGGAAGCGCCGCTGAACCTCCAAGCTGTAATCCATGGCCAGCCCGATAGTTTAGCTCAATTCAGCCCGTGGCATCAGTTCGTGCACCACGCTGGTGCAGCCCCCGCCAACTGCCGGAGGCGCTCGACTTCGGCCGTGACCCGCTCGACCGCGTAGTCGATATCGGCCGGCTCCGTAAAACGGCCGACACTGAAGCGCTGGGAGCTACCTGCCAACGCGTCGCTGAGCCCGAGCGCGCTTAGGACATGCGATGCCTCCGGTGCGGCCGAGTTGCAGGCCGCTCCGGCTGAGACCGCGATTTCGGCAATTCCCAGACGCAGACTCTCGCCGTCGATTCCGGGAAACGCCACGTTGAGGACGTGGGGAGAACACTGCGTCGGGTGCCCGTTGAGACGCACGCCGTCGATCGCGCTTAGACCGGTCCAGAGACGATCCCGCAGTTCCGCAAGCTCTCGCGCCTCGTGCTCGGTATCGGCAAGCTCGTAGGCCCGCCCCATGCCGACGATCTGATGCGTCGCGAGCGTTCCTGCCCGATCGCCGCCCTCCTGCGCGCCACCGTGAAGCAATGGCGCCAACCTCGTGCCCGGCCGCACGTACAACGCGCCGATTCCCTTCGGGCCGTACACTTTATGCGCCGTCAGAGAAACGATATCTACCGTCCACTCGTCCAGCGGGACCGGGACCTTGCCGATACTTTGGGCCGCATCGACGTGCAGTAATACGTCCCGCGATCGGCATATCGCGCCGATCGCCGCGATATCTTGGACTACGCCCGTCTCATTGTTGACATGCATGATGGAGACGAGCGTCGTATCGGTCTTGATCGCCTTCTCCACCTGCTCGGGCGCGATGAGCCCCTCCGAATCACAGGCGAGATAGGTCACCTGGTATCCCTGTTTCTCCATCGCCGCGGCCATGTCCAATACGGCCTTGTGTTCCGTTAGTGACGTGATCAAGTGCCGGCCGTGGTCGCGCTGCGCGAGCATGGCTCCCTGTATGGCGAGGTTGTCCGACTCGGTCGCGCCGGACGTAAAGGAGATCGTACCGGGGGGCGCGCTGACTCGTGCCGCGATCTGCGCCCGCGCTTCCTCGACTCGCCGACGCGCCTCCTGCCCAAAAGCATGCGAGGAGGAGGGGTTAGCGAAGTTCCCGTCGAGCTCCAGGCATTCCCTCATCGCCGCGGCGACGGCCGGATCGACGGGTGTCGTCGCGGCGTAGTCCAGATAGACCGATTGCTTTGTCATTTGTGTTTCCGTTGCCGCCGTTGCGCGCGCGGATCCAATGCCGCGAGCATCCCGCGTAAGATATTAATTTCCGTCTGATCCGGGTTCGAGCGATGGAAGATTCGCCTCAGTCTCAGTTTAAGCTGTTTCGGATGATCGACTTTGAGAAACCCGACCTCGGAGAGCACCGCCTCCAGGTGCTGATGGAACCCATCGAGTTCGGCAGCCGTCGCCAGCGGCGCTTCCCTGCCTTCCCGCTCACCTCCACTGACAACGCCCGATTCCGAGTCCTGAGCCATGCGCAGCTCGTAGCAAAGAATTTGCACGGCCATTGCCAAATTCAACGAGGAGTAATCCGGGCTCGCGGGTATATGGACGAGCTGATGGCACCGGCCAAGGTCGTCGTTCGTGAGCCCGGATTGTTCGGGGCCCAGCACGATTGCCACATTATTGCCGGCTGCCTGCTCACAGACCGTTCGCGCACAGGTGCGTGGATCGACGGTCGGCCACGGTAAACTGCGTAGCCGGGCGCTCGCGCCGACGACGAAGCCGCAGTCCGCGATTGCCTCGCTCAGGGAAGCAACCACTCGAGCCCCGGCGAGGACGTCATCGGCACCCGAGGCGCGGGCCGTAGCTTCCGCGCAAGGAAATTCCTTCGGCGCTACCAACGCCAAATCACTAAACCCCATGGTTTTCATAGCTCTCGCGCTGGCGCCGATATTGCCAGGATGGGAAGTTTCTACGAGAACGATGCGCACGGATAAAGGCATGATGGCGAGATCGTGATGACTATTTGTCCCGAATGGAGGAGTATTCTACCCTTCCGCAGCGGACTCTCCCGCTAATCACTAATACTCTTCGGCGAGAAGAAAACCCAAATGCACGGCATGGTCAATATTGCAGTGCGCGCTGCCCGACGGGCAGGCGAACTCATGATTCGACAACTCAACCGGCTTGAGTCACTCGAGATCACGGAAAAAAATCGCAACGAATATGTGACGGAGGTTGATCGCATCGCCGAGGACGCCATCATCGAGGTCATCTACGATCACTATCCGGACCACTCGATCCTGGCGGAGGAAAGCGGCCAGAGGGGCAGCAACGAGTTCCAGTGGATTATCGATCCGCTCGATGGCACCACCAACTTCATCCATGGCTTTCCGGTCTTCGCCGTCTCAATTGCCGTCACCCACAACGGTCAACTTGAACACGGCGTCGTCTACGACCCGCTGCGGCAGGAGATATTCACGGCGAGCCGTGGCCAGGGCGCACAGGTCGATGGCCGGAAGATTCGCGTCAGCAAGCGCCCCAGCATGCAGCACTCGTTGATCGCGACCGGGTTTCCGTATCGCGGCAACAAGGAACATCTGGACGACTACCTGGAGATGCTCAAGTCGGTCATCTCAGTGTCGGCAGGCATCAGACGGCCAGGGTCAGCCGCTCTGGATCTGTGCTATGTCGCTGCCGGACGTGTCGACGGTTTTTGGGAGCTCGGCCTGAATATCTGGGATATCGCGGCCGGCGCGCTGATGATCAAGGAAGCCGGCGGGCGCATCAGCGACTTTCACGGCACCGACGGGTACCTGCAGAGTGGTGATGTCGTGGCCGGCAGCCCGAAGATCTATGCGGGACTGTCGAAGATACTCGCGCCCCACGCCAAGATCCTCAGTCGAAAGCTGTAGTGCGAATACGGGGACGGTCTACCTAAAAAGGTACCGGTTATTTTTAAGCAGAGAATAAACTCGGTACCTTTTTAGGTAGACCGTCCCCGTATTCGCGTGAGCGTTAGGGAAGCGAGTCGATTTCTTCTCGCTTGAGCGGCAGCAGGTCGACGGGTGAAACGTCGAGCGCGAGTGCCGATGCGCTGGCAATGTAGATCGACGAATAGGTACCGACGAGAACGCCAACGATCAATGCCAACGCAAATCCGGACACGGATTCGCCGCCGAGGAAGTACAGCGACGCCAGTACCAGCAGAGTGGTCATGCTCGTGATAATCGTGCGGCCGAGCATCTGGTTAATCGAGTTATTGATGATCTCCTCGGCGCTGCCCCGTCTCATAAGCCGGAAATTCTCGCGAATTCGATCGAACACCACGATCGTATCGTTCAAGGAGTAACCGATGGTGGCGAGGACGGCCGCCAGTACGGTGAGATCGAAGCCAAAGCCGAATATTGAGAAGAATCCCACGACAATAATTACGTCGTGAACCAACGCCGTGATCGTGCCTGCCGCGAACTTCCAGCGGAACCGGAGCATGACGTAAATAAAAATGAGGATCAGCGCAATCAACATCGCCAAACCGCCCTGCTCGGTCAGATCGTCACCGACCTGTCCGTCCACGAACTCGACACGGCGCAGCTCCACGGACGGGTCGTTCGCGGCGAGCACGCTCAATAGCCGGTCGCGAATCGCGCCGCCGTCCTGCTCTTCCTCGGGCGGTAGGCGGATCAACACATCCGAAGCCGTGCCAAAATTTTGCACGAGCGGAGTCTCGTAGCCTTCCTCGGCAAGCGCGGAGCGAATCTCAGCTAGATCGGCGGTCCCCGCGTAGCCCGCTTCCACCAGGAGTCCGCCCGTGAAATCGATACCGAGGTTAAGACCACGGACACCAATAGAACCCAGCGATATCAGGATCGCGGCAGCCGAGATCGCGACCGCGACGCGGCGGCCGGCCATAAACCTGATAGTGGGCGTACGGTTGAAGAGTGCCATCAGGCCTGCCCGCCGATCGCGAGTGAGGACACCTGACGGTAACCATAGATCAGATTGATCACGGCCCGTGTACCGATGATTGCCGTGAACATCGAAGTCACGATGCCCAGAGCCAAAGTTATAGCAAAACCCTTGATCGGCCCGGTACCGAATGAGAACAGAACCATAGCCGCTATCAGCGTCGTGATGTTGGCGTCGGCGATTGTCGAGAAGGCCTTCTCATAACCGGCGCGAATACTCGCCTGAGGTGAGTTGCCGTTTGCCAGTTCTTCACGGATGCGTTCAAAAATAAGCACGTTCGCGTCTACCGCCATGCCGACCGTCAGGACGATGCCGGCGATGCCCGGTAACGTCAGCGACGCCTGCAACAGCGACAGCAGCGCGATGATCAAAACGAGGTTTGAAAACAACGCCAGGTCCGCGACCAGACCGAAAACCCGGTAGTACAACGCCATAAACACGACGACCAACAGAAAGCCGAGGAGTACGGCCGCACGACCCTTATCGATATTGTCCTGGCCTAGACTCGGTCCGATCGTACGCTCCTCAACCTTGACGATCGGTGTAGCCAGCGCGCCGGCGCGTAGCAAAAGCGCGAGATCCTGGCCCTCGAAAGGCGTGATGCCGGTAATCTCGAAGTTGCTGGAGAACACGCCGTTAATCGTCGCCACGCTGATCACGGTCTCTTCCCGGACCGTCGTGAAGATCTCTTCATCGCCACGCATGACGATCTCCGGCTTCTCCTCTATAAACAGTATGCCCATCGGGCGACCCAGGTTTGCCTGCGTGGTCGCGAGCATGCTGTTCGCGCCCTGACTGTTGAGGCGCACCCCGACGGCCGGCACCCCCTGAGAATATTGGAATCTTGCATCGGTCAACTGGTCGCCGGTGACGATGATGTCCCGTCGCAGCAGCACGGGCGACCCGTCGCTCCTCTCGCTCAGAATTGAATTCAACGGCGGCCGGTTGTTCTCGCGCGCCGCATACGCATCGTTCTCGGTATCGACGAGGCGAAACTCCAGCGTGGCTGTCGCACCCAGAATGCGTTCCGCTTGCGCGGGATCCTGTACGCCCGGTAGTTGTACGACGATACGATTCAATCCCTGACGTTGCACAACGGGCTCAGCAACACCCAGTTCGTTCACGCGATTCCGTAGCGTGATCGTATTCTGCTGGATCGCGAAAGTCTGGCGCTCTGTTATCTGCACGTCCGAGAGCCGCACGCGGAACCCCGGCTCTCCGCCGATCGCTCCGGAAGTCACAACCAACAGCGGGTCCAGCCTGCGAATCAGCGCCGCGGCCTCGTCTATTTTCTCCGGTTCGAGAATTGGGATGTCGAGCACGTCGCCGACCAACGTGATCCGATTGCGGATACCGGCCTCTCTGAACTCGGTTCGCAACGACGTCTCATAGCTGCCGATGAACTGCCGCAGCGCCGTGTCGAGATCGACCTGGTAGAGAAAATGCACGCCGCCGCGCAAATCGAGGCCGAGACTCATCGGCTTAAGCCCGAGAGCTCGAAGCAGCGGCGGGGTTCGCGGCGCCAGCGTCAGCGCAACAACGTGAATGGGCAGCACCTCGTCGAGCGCTTCACTCGCACGAAGCTGAGTCGCGACGTCGGGGAAGCGGACGATCGCCGCGTCGCCGTCGAGCGCCGCCTCGATAAACTCGACCTCTTGCTCTTCGAGTGTCGAACGAATCCCCGACACCGTGAGTTCCGACATCGGGCTTCCGTCCTCCCGAGTAATCTGCAACGCGGGGTCATCGCCGTAGATGTTGGGAAGAGCCAGCAGCGCGCCGCCCAGAATCACGAACAGGACTAGAAGATTCTTCCAGAGGGGGTAACGATTCATGGGACGTTCCCGGCTTAGGCGCTCTTGATGGTGTCTTTGGGCATGAGCGTCGTGATCGTGCTTTTCTGAATCTTGAGCGCAACGCCGTCGGCCACTTCGACCGTGACCCACAAGTCCCCAACCTCGGATACCTTGCCCAGGAGGCCCCCTCCAGTCACGACCTCCTGACCTTTCTCCAGCGCCGCAACCATCGCGCGATGCTCTTTCTGCCGCTTGTTCTGGGGCCGGATTAGAAAAAAGTAGAACAACGCAAAGATGGCAATCAGAGGTAAAAAGCTCATGAACGGATCGGATTGCGCGCCCGCTTGGGCCCAGGCCGTGCTAATGAAAAAGTCCATATCTGGTTACCGCTACTCGAGCTGTCGTCGCCGCAAAGCGGGCTATTATGGCATAGCTGAGCGCGGATTCGGCGTTGCTAGCCCTCGCCGCCGGACGGCCCGGCTGCAGACGAGCGGGCCGCAGCGAACTCCTGAAACCGCCCGCCCGCAATGGCCTGGCGGATTTCCGCCATCAGTGCCTGGTAGTAATGCAGGTTGTGCAGTGTCGCCAGCCGGGCGCCGAGGATCTCGTTGCAGCGGTGCAGGTGGCTCAGGTAGGCGCGACTGTAATGTTGGCAGGTGTTGCAGGCACAGTCCGGATCCGGCGGCGCCGTATCGGCCCGATAGCGGCTGTTGCGAAGGTTGATCTTGCCGACGCTGGTAAATAGCTGGCCATTGCGAGCGTGCCGAGTCGGGATCACACAGTCGAACAGATCCATGCCGCGAGCGACGGCCCCAACGAGATCGTCCGGCGTGCCAACGCCCATCAGGTAGCGTGGGCGTTCGACAGGCATTGCGGGCTCAATGTCGTCGAGCACCTTAAGGCGCTCCTCTTCGGGCTCGCCGACAGCCAGCCCGCCGACGGCGTAGCCATCGAAACCGATCTCGGTCAGCCCATGCAACGATTCCTGTCGCAGCTCCGGATAGATACTGCCTTGAACGATACCGAACAGTGCTGCATCGGTATCGCGACCTTCCTTGAGGCGGTCGAACGTGTCACGGCTGCGTCGCGCCCAACGCAGCGACAGCTCCATGGAGCGTCGCGCGGGATCCGGATCGACGGGATACGGCGCGCACTCATCGAAGATCATGACGATGTCGGCATCGAGCGCGTGCTGCACTTCGATCGATCGCTCGGGCGTCAGCTTGACGAGATCGCCGTTCACCGGCGATCTGAATTCCACTCCCTCTTCGCTGATCTCGCGCAGCGACTCGAGGCTGAAAACCTGGAATCCGCCGGAGTCGGTCAGTATGGGCCCGTCCCAGTTCATGAACTCGTGCAACCCACCGTGCGCGGCAATGACGTCGGCGCCGGGACGCAGCATGAGATGAAACGTGTTGCCGAGGATGATCTGGCTACCGACGCCATGCAGTTCTTCGGGGGTCATCGCCTTGACGCTGCCGTAAGTGCCTACCGGCATAAATGCAGGCGTGTCGACGATACCGCGCCGAAAGTTCAGCCGCCCGAGACGCGCTGCGCCGTCAGAATGTAGGTGTTCGAACTTCATGTAGTGCTGCTGTCATCAGCGGGTGTCACGAACATCGCGTCGCCATAGCTGAAGAAACGGTAACGCTCGGCCACCGCGTGCGTATACGCGGCCAGCACGGTCTCGCGGCCCGCGAATGCGGCGATGAGCATGAGCAAAGATGACTCCGGCAAATGGAAGTTCGTCACGATCGCGTCTACAACCCGAAACCGAAACCCAGGATAAATGAACAAATCAGTCTCCGCATCGAACGGTGCCAGCTCACCGCCAAGTGCGGCGCTCTCTAAGGCCCGTACCGTGGTGGTCCCGACGGCGACGATTCGGCCGCCGGCGGCCTTCGTCTGTTCGATTCGCTCACAGAGATCCTCAGGCACCGTGGCGCGTTCCTTGTGGAGGCGATGATCCTCGGCGCGCTGCGTCCGGACCGGCGCGAACGTGCCGGCGCCCACGTGCAGGGTGAGAAAGGCATGATCGATACCGAGCCGAGCCAACCGAGCCAACAATTCGGCGTCGAAGTGCAGCCCGGCCGTCGGTGCGGCGACGGCGCCAGGCTCATTTGCAAAGACCGTTTGATACCGCTCGTTATCAGCTGTCGTCGGCGCGCGTTCTATATAGGGTGGTAGCGGGACCTCGCCATGCTCGCTCAGGTACGGCTCAAGGTCCTGGTCGAAGCGCAATTCGAAAAACTCAGCCGCCCTTCCCTCGACTCGCACGACCGCATCGCCGGGCAGATAAATCTCGCTGCCGGGACGTGGAGTCTTACTAGCTCTAACTTGCGCCAGCGCAGTCGTCGGTCCCGTGACCCGCTCGATCAGAATCTCTACCCGGCCGCCACTAAGCTTACGGCCGTGCAAGCGCGCCGGAATCACGCGCGTATCGTTCAGGACGAGCAGATCACCCAATCGGAGCAGCTCAGCCAGCGCCGGGAATCGCCGATCGCGACAACGGCCGCTCGCTCCGTCCAACACGAGTAGCCGGCTTCCCGTGCGGTCGGGCAAAGGCTCCTGGGCGATGAGTTCCTGGGGAAGCTCGAAATGAAAGGCACTGCGGTCCATCGGGCCAGAATTCTATCGCGACACGGCCACCGACCTCATTCACAGCAAAAAAAACCGGCCACTAGGGCCGGCAAATAACCGTAGGGGGACTACGGGCGTTACTCGTTAACCTCTTCGACCGACATCCGCGAGCTCGAGTTCCAATGACTGTCGACGCTGGTTGCGCATAATGGTGAGTTCCAGTGTCTCGCCCGGCTCGAAGCTGCCCAGAATTCGCATCGCGTGCTCCGTGCTGGTCGGCGTGCGACCACCGATCTCGAGAATGACGTCGCCATCACGTAGTTCTAACCCATCGTCGGAGGGCGCTCTAACTACTAAAATTCCCTCGTTCGTACCGAAATAGCCGCCGAGAGCCGGTGTCAGCTCAACGAGCTCCATATCGGCCCAGCGCCCAATTCGGCGAGTGAAATCGAACGCCATCGGCGGCTGACCACCGATGCGAAGTTTGCCTTGCGGTAACGGCATGGTAGGAGTCGCAAACGCGCCGGCGAAGTACTGCGCCTCCAGCGCGCGAGCTTCGATCTCGATCTCATGTTCCTCGTCGCCACGGACGATACTCAGCGTCACATTCTCGCCCGGCATCACTCGCGCCATATACCCGATCAGCACTTCGGTCGGCGAGCTGCTCTCACTGTCGGTTAGCTCAGCGGCCTCGATCGCAACGATGATATCGCCGGTCTCGACGCCGCTCTCATCCGCCGGTCCGCCCGGACTCACGCCCGCGACGACGACACCCTCATCGCTATCCTCGATATTGATACCCAACATCGCTCTGCGGCTCGTAAAGTCGAATTCTCGGATGATGTGCCCGACAACGGGCGCGCTGACTTGCGCGGACAGGCGCGCGACGTCTCGCGCTGCGACCTCCAGATTCTCCCGCGCGACCCTGAGTTCGAGCTCGGCGTCGACGAATACATCGGTATCCTGGGCGCTAGCTTCGCCAACGAGGCCCAACGTACCGGCAGCCATCACGACACTTGCTAATACGACTGTAACTCTCATCTCTCTGTCTCCGAATAGGGGTACTTCAATTATAGATGCCGTCAGTAACCAGAACGTTGCGCCTGAGAGAAACGCACATACACCAGTGCATTCATCAGATCGACGCGATGCTGATACAACGCCCTACGTTGCAGCGCATTAAGATTGAGTCGATCGGCGTACATCAGGCGATCATCGACAACCGCGATCTGATCCTCGAATGTCGTTATGGCGCTGACCGTACTACCTCGCATGACGGTAGGCCGGTAGGTGATGCTGCCCAACGCACGATCCAAACGCGCGGATTCCGCCACCAGAGAGGCGTAGGACGGTGTCCCGACAATCTGCGTCATCGGGTTGTTCGGTACCGACTCGGCAACGATCGTTGAGGGTCCGGTCTCCAAGCGTCCGGGAGCTTCCGGCGCACGCGTACTGAACTGGATCGCAAGAACGGCGACGCTGGCTGCGATTACGCCGCGCAGCGGCCACTGCCAGCTGCGACGCACCCGACGAGCCGCATCTTCCTCTGCCGTGTCGATCACGCGATCCCAGACGCCGGCCGGCGGCAGGAGGCTCGGCAGATCCTTCAGCGCCTGTTGGGTGTCCCGCAAGCGCCGCAGTTCCGCTCTCGCGCTCGGATCCGCCTCGACGTAAGCAAGGGCGTCTGCGTCAATGGGCTCGCCGTCTCTAATTTTTAACAGGTTTTCAGTACTGGGGTACATAGCTCCGATCCGTCCTCAACGGAATCGCCTTCCAAGCAGGCACGCAGCCGCTTGTGGGCTCTCGCCAATTGCGATTTTGAAAAACTCGTCGTCCGGCCCATGAGTCGGGCGATCTCCTTGTGCGTGTAACCTTCAACGTCGTGTAGCCAGACAACGGCTCTGGCCGTCGCGGAGATTGTTGCGAGCGCCGCTTCCAGCGCGATCTGCTGATCGGCCTGCTCGCCCCCGCCGGCACCTGGTAAATCCGGAATCTCGATATCCACGCGACGAGAGTTCCAACTCGAGCGTAGATACATCAAACATTTGTTCACGGCGATTCGCCTGATCCAAAAACCGATATTCGCGTCACCTCGATAACTCTGGATCTTGCGAAGGACTTCGACGAAGGCCTCCTGCAACGCATCCTCCGCCAGTCCCGGTGAGATCAAGATCCGTCGCGCCAGCGTATAAACCATGGGCGAGTACGTCTCATAGAGTTGCGCGTGCGCGGCACGATCCCCTCGTTGGGCCCCCGCTACGATGGCGGGATCCACTTCTGGCATGTAATTTCGCATGGTCTTATACGTTTAGATGTCCGCGCGAGGGAAAAGGTTGCATGCGGCGGTCGTCGCCAGCCGGATCCCGTGCCCCCTATGGATTATAGGCTTTCTGATCCGCTAGCTTCGGGCTGACGCCATTGTGGCGCGGCCAATGACGGACGACCGCGTCCTGTGGCAAACTTACGCCCGCGCAGCGAGCCGTAATCGACCGATCGATCTCATGCCGGGATGGCGGAATTGGTAGACGCGCCGGACTCAAAATCCGGTACTGGCAACAGTGTGAGAGTTCAAGTCTCTCTCCCGGCACCACGCACTCCGCAACGATCGAATAGCGTTTCGAGACGGCTGCTTTCGGCACGGCAGCTCAGACGGCTCCCCGAAACTCATAATGACCGTCAATTAAGGGCAGCAGCGTTTACCTATCGTCGTCCCAGACCACGGGCCGAAGACCGGTGGACGCAATAACGGATGCAACCGCTTCTGAGGAGAGAAACTCGATCAATCGCTCGGCATCTTCAGGGTTCGCGGCCTGATCAGCGATTACAGCAAGAAACGTTGACACTTGTTGCAACTCATCGGGGATCGGCCCCACGTAGTCCGCACCCTCAATCGCTAGAAGTTCAGCTACGGCCTGAAATCCGATCTCGACTTCACCGCGGGCAACAACGCTCGCGACGCGTTCGGTGACCACACGCTGGGTCTTGGGCTCGACTTCTTCCCAGAGGCCTAATCGGGGAAACAGCTCGGTTGAAAGGTAGGTGCCGCTGACGCTAGCGGAATAGCCGATTGAATCAGCCGCCCGCAACGTCTCCACGAACGCTTCGGTGGTACTGATGTCCGGTTTCGGTACGCCGGTGCGAACCGCCATCCCGATGAGGGCCCGCCCAAGGTCTACGCGAGTCGCCCGACGAAGGTATCCCGATTCCGCCAGGTTTTCGAACGCCGCGTCGTTGAAAATCAGGACGTCCACCGTCTCGCCGCGAGCCACGCGAACTGGGATGGACTCCGGTCCTCCGCCCATGGAGGAACCGTACTCGATGAGTACCTCGATTCCCGTGGCTTCCTCAAATATGGGCCCTAGGAGATTGAACGCGACTGAAAATCCCCCCGATGTAATCACTTTCAACTGACGTGGGTTCACTGTCGCCTCGGCGCTTTCCTGAGGGTCTGGTGATGGCCGTTGACACGCCCACACTAGCAGCACGGCCAAAGAGACCAACGTATAGGTAAGCCACCTTCTCATTCGACCACAACCTCAGGCACTAGCCCTGTGGATTCGATGATAGATGCGACGGCCTCAGAGGAAAGAAACGTAATGAGGCGCCCAGCATCTTCTGGATTGGTCGCCTGTTCCATAATGCCCGCCGAAAACATCGATATCTCTTGTAACTCATCGGGGATCGGCCCGACGAAGTCCGCTCCCTCGATGAGCAAAATCGCACTGATCGCCTGAAACCCGATCTCAACTTCACCGCGAGCAACGACGCTAGCTACTCGTTCGGTTTCAACGCGCTGGGTCTTAGATTGAATCTCCTCCCAGATACCAAGTCGAGGGAACAATTCTGTAGACAGGTAAGTTCCGCTGACACTAGCAGAATAGCCGATCGAATCGGCGGCCCGCAACGTTCGGATGAAAGCCTCCGTTGTACTAATGTCCGGTTTAAGTGCGCCGCTGCGCACGGCCATCCCAATAATGGAACGCGCCAGATCGACTCGGGTCTCCGGACGAATGTTCCCTGAATCAGCCAGTTCGTCGAGCGGCGGTCGGTTCATTATGAGGATGTCGGCCGTCTCCCCGCGGGCCAGCCTGACTGGAATGGACTCCGGCCCTCCGCCCAACGAGGAACCGTATTCGGTGATCAGCTCGATTCCCGTGGCCTGCGCGAATATTGGCCCGAGTATATTGAAGGCAGCTGAAAAGCCGCCAGAAGTAATGACTTTTACCTGCCGAGATTCTTTGAGAACCTCGCTACTTTCAAGTGGCTCGGGCGGCGGCCCTTGGCATGCCCACACTATGAGTAGGGCCATGGTGCCCAATGCATAGGTCGGTAATCCTCTCATTAGCGACTTATTTTTCCAGTAATCTCTCGCAAAGGCCCGTTTAGAGTGACATGCATGACGATGAATCATTCCATGACGAGCCTGAATGACGGAGAATCCTGAATATTCGTGTGGTAGCTCGCAGCCATCTGGTACCGGCCATCTCGGTTCACAAGAACCCGGCTCGCGTAGAATGGCTTCCCGTCGAGCGGCTGACCTAACATCACCATAAGCACCGCATCGTCCAGATCGATAAGCCTCATCTGTAGCACGGTCGACTGTGCGCTCTTCGAGATTCCCTGCTCTATTCTTCGGAACGTATTCTCCAGACGTGCCTGCTTGGGGTTTCCTGCTGGCCGGCCAGTGAACTGGCCTACGTTTTCCTCCGCAGCATAGTACGCCCAACCATCCTCATAGCTCATATTCATAGTGAATGCCCCGATCTCCTGTCCTTTCCAGGACTCCATCGCCGCTTGGGAACCCGGCGTCGACGGTTGATACGGTATCGTCGTACACGGATTTACGCAGTCCGGGAGCTGGTCGTTCGGTAACGTGTCGCGATAAGCGCCACCCCGATTCGCGTACTCGGAACTGGCGTCGAGCTCATTGATGTGGACGAGCTTCCAACCGTCCGGGCGGTTCGCCCACACGCGCAGTCCACGCACAGTGCCGCTGAAAACCTGAACCACGCCTACCTTCCCGTAGATGCGCTCCATGATCTCTTGCTCCTCGCCGTTACTGGTTCCCGGCGTAGGCAACAGCCGAACGACATCCGAGCGGAAAGCATGACTGCCATCCTTGAAGACCCAGGTGAACTCGGGATCGAGAAGTCCATCGACCGCCTCGGTATTGCCGCCCAGGAAAGCCTCGTCCAGTGCCGCATTAGCCGCCAGCAAACTGCTATCTTGAGCCATACCGGGCCCGAACATGAGTGCAATGGAAAACGCCGCTAAGACGGCCAAACCCGCGATCCGGATTGATGATAGATGGCGCATAAAATGTCTCCTGTTTTTTTACTACGGTGACCTTGTTTGTTTGGCCGAATGCCCGCTTCCGGCCATAAGGTCATTCTACAAGCCGATCTGTTCTTTGTTCTTTGTCCCTTTGCGCGACTCGTCCGCCATGGCAGTTACTACTGCCCCTGGTCCCAGTCCGATTTTGTCATGCTCGGGTTATAATATTGCATGCGAGCAATCTGGACGGGCGACAATTCAGACATTAGATCTTACATTGCCGCTCGTGATTATAGGAGAGTGTCATCGTGAGACTGAGTTTGGCCCTATTGCTGACGTTTACCGTGGCATCCGGAGTTTCGAGCCCGGTGTTTTCGCACCACTCGCATTCGATGTTCGATCACGAAAAGGAAGTAACAATCACAGGAACGGTGACCGAATTTACCTTCCGCAACCCGCACGTGTTTCTCTTTGTCGACGTTGAAAATGAGACCGGCGAAGTGGTGAATTACTGGGTCGAGATGGGCGCGATCCCCAGTATGATTCGACGTGGTGTCGGCGCAAAAACATTTCAGTCCGGCGACGCGATATCCGTCAACATGTACCCGTTAACGGATGGCCGTCCCGGCGGCAGCTACCACACGATTGTTGCGGCCGACGGCAAGACCTACAACTGAGCGTTACATAGCTTTTCTCGGCCGCTCGCAAGTGAACACAACTCCCAGCAGCAACAACACGCGCCCTCACAAACTAGCGGCGACGTTGATTGCGGCTATGTCCATCAGCGGATTTCTTTCGGTCCCGGCAGGCGCACAGGACATTTTCACGACCAGGGACTTTCGCGCCGACCGCGAGCGATGGACCGACCCGGCTTACTTCCGGAACAACTCCGCCGGTGAAATGTTCAACATGGACCGTGCGCCGGTTTACGGGCTGGAAGGTCAAGGCCAGGTAGGCGCCCAGGACCTCGCAAGCCCGTATCCGTATTCGAGCGCCTGGGAGCACTATCAGGCGTTACTTGAAGAAGCCGAGGGCGGCACCCACCACACGCGAGAGTCAATTCCCGATTGGAGAGGTCGCTTTGATGGCGGCGGAGATCGATTGAACGGAGGCCAGAATCCTGCGAGCTCGGTTGTGCCGATGCTGACGCCGGAATATCAGGAGTACTTCGTTCAGGAGATGAAGGCCCTTGCCGACAAGCGTTCCTGGGGCGCAAACGCCTTCTGCCTTCCCGGAGGCTTTATGACCGCAGTGCGGGATGCCGAGGAATTTATCGCCACCCCCGAACGAGTCTGGATACTAAGCGCGGGCAACAACAGGAACTACATTCGTTGGATCTACACCGACAACAGCGGCCACTCTGCCGAAGACTATCAATACCCGAAATGGCATGGCGAATCGATCGGTTTCTGGAACGACAACGAACTGATCGTGCACACAAACCAGATCAGAGGCTGGAAAGGCGGCCTGACTGAGTTCACGGATAATCTTGAAACCGTCGAGCGCTATCGGCGAGTAAGCGATACGATTGAGGGTGAAATCACTTTCTATGACGGCGAAGTCTACGTGCAGCCCGTTTACTCAAAACTTGCATACGAACTCGACACCGACCCTCGCCCGGAACTCCGGCCACTTTACAATAGCTGCACCGACACGAACGGCCCCTCGACGAAGGTCTTCATGGACGAACGAGGCATCCTCAACGAACGTCTGCCGGGCGATCCACTCTATTGGGATGCAACGGATCCGCGCCCGTGGAGCACCTATCTCAGTATCAGCGATGAACGCTACTCAAGATATCTCGAGAACCTGGAAGCGACGGGCAATTAAACTTCTCTGCCCGTTACGGCACATCGGCGAGTTGCTGAAGCAGTCGCCCCTTCGGGCTGTTGGAAGGCACGAAACGCTGCACGCGTTCGCCTTGTTGAACCTCTCCGGTATAAATGTTTCCTTGTGAGTCGACGGATATCATGTGGAGGCCGTAGCACTCACCGCCGCTACCACCCATGTTACCCATCTCGGCTACGACCTCACCATCGTCGCGGTTCAGGAACCAGAGCGTGTTGTTCGTTAGATCAGAAATATAGAGGAACTGCTGCGCCGGGTCCGGTGAGAAGGCCACCCCCCCCCTGTGGAGCCGCCTGCGCCCCGCTACTCATTAATGAAATCGAGAATACGGCGCCTGCCATCACAGCAAGCGAGTGCCAGATTCCGGATCTGGTTTTCATGACGTCTCCTCCCCTTCATGGGCAGCGTCTCGACGAGCCGCTATTTATATTTTCGCATTGGCGGCGGAATGTAGCACAGTCAATCCACCGCGAAACAATAGAACAACCCGGCGCCGTTCCAGCTAGCAAAGTCCTCCTGGCTACAGCCCGTTGTGGCATGGGAGGAATTCCATGACTGGTTACCGTGACCAATGCGGTCAGAATGACCGACTTGAGCAGCCCCTTCATCGTTACTGGTCCAGTTGTTACAGGTACGGTCCTCACTTCCGGCAAAGGCCAGACCGTCTGGCTGAGTACCCGTTAACATATCGTGCAGATTAGGCATCGGATCACCAACACCATTTATTTCATCGCCTTTCTCTGTGAGCGCAAATGCTTTGAACATATTAGCGCCGCGCTGTGCTTCGATCAGAGTATCGCCGTGAATCTCCGACGTTTTTATTGGTCGGCGGAGAACGCCTCTAGCGTGGTACCAGGGACCGTCCCCGATTCGATCACGTGCATTGATGGCTGGCTGACCCGGTCGGGCCTGCGTGCTGAGATAGGCTCGCCACGTACGATGGCCCGCGCCCGCGTTTGTCGCCAACCGTTGGCAGTGTGCGTCTGCTCCTTCCAGGCCACCTAAGTTACCGCCAT
>Ga0310122_10000308_pt1 | contig 31704 bp, 26 predicted proteins | sample CB6_Bottom_1051__FD_203503 | JGI IMG/M metagenome (GOLD analysis project Ga0310122, IMG submission 203503) | Marine microbial communities from Western Arctic Ocean, Canada - CB6_Bottom_1051 | ecosystem: Environmental > Aquatic > Marine > Oceanic | place: Canada: Western Arctic Ocean | collected...
TCCTCACCTATTGCCCGTGCTTTGATCGGAAAGTCTGTTGGTGATACTCTCACCATTCCAATACCCAAAGGGAAAATTGAGGTCGAAATATTGGAAATCGAATTTATTGTTTGATTTCAATTTTTGTGGTCCAATATTGAATTCGGCCCGTCTTTCAGAATCATAATACTCCGGAACACTTCTTTCAAATCTTCAAGTGTCTGAATTTCTTCAAACGGAAGATTTAGCGACTTTGCGGTTTCCTGATAAATCCAAGTTGGATTCCGGTGTTTTTCCCGTAACATTTGTATAGAATGAGCTCCTTTTGATTTTGATAGTTTGTCTCCGGCATCATCTGTTTGTAACACATGGTGTACAAAGCGCGTTTCAGGAAAGATAGAATCGTTTAAGCATTTCGCAAGATAAAGTTGTGCACCAGTTGAAGACCTCAAATCATAACCTCTGACTACAAGATTTACTCCAAGTTCCAGATCATCAATGATGGACGCAAGCTGATAAGCTGGAAGTCCATCTCTCCGTTTTATTACAAAATCAGCCATTTCCCTGGAAACGTCGATTTTCTCTATTTTGTTTGTAAATGTTTTTAAACAGACAAGAGTTTGCACAGGAACAAGGATCCGCCAAGTCTGATTACCTTTCAGTAAATTGAGTTTTTTGTTACGGCAAGTTCCCGGATAGTTTCCGTTTGAAGATATTTGTCTGATTTCTGAACGGGAGCATTCACAGGCAAACAGGTGTCCGGATTTGCGAAGAAGTTCAAGTGATTCATGGTAAAGCTCCATGCGTAATCGTTGTGAGAATTTTGAGAATAACTCGTCAGGTCCGGAAGGTCCGGAATCGTAATCGATACCCAACCATTCCAACTGGATAAAAATATCTTCAACAGAAGAGTGCATTACTCGTTGTTCGTCGAGGTCATCTATTCGTAGATGAAGATGCCCATCCATAAAATCTACAAGCAAACATGTCAGCAAAAAATTAAAAGCATTGCCAAGATGAAGATAGCCGCTAGGAGTCGGGGCTAATCGAGAGATGACAGGTGAGTTCATTAATGTTTTTTGTAGCGTTAGTAAATAATTTACTGGAATTTTTACACTACTCTGCTTGTTTTTAGAGTGCAAGTAATTATCATGGACTAACCACTATTCTAGCTAAATCAATGTATATGTTCGGGATTTGAATACCAAACAGGTCTTGCCACGCTGAAATTCAGTGAACAGATTTAGTGCTGGTTATATCTGAAGAACAGCATTCGAAAAGAGGCCTGGGAAGCAGGAAGTTGAGGAGTTTCAGAATTGTACATTGATGAAGTTTTTGCATATTAAGCTCGATTTGTTTTGGTGCCTGTACTAAGATAACACATCAGGAATAAGCATATGTGGAAAATGAATCAAACCGATTATTTCAGTCTATCTGCAAAAGTTTTTCTGTAAAAGCAGAGCATTTTATGTTTGTTTTAAACAACACAAAGTTCAGGTTTAAATAATAATCAACGAAAGATTTAAATGTACGAAACATCAGATATCAGGAAAGGTCTCCGAGTTGAACTGGATGGTGGTCCATTTGTGGTGGTGGACTTTCAGTTTGTAAAACCTGGAAAAGGGACTGCATTTACACGGACAAAAATCCGAAACATGATTAACGGTGCCGTGATAGACCGTACATTTAAGTCAGGTGAAAAACTAAAACCGGCTGATACAGAAGACCGTGAAATGCAGTTCTTATATAGAGATGGAGAATTTCATTTCATGGATAACAGTAACTACGAACAAGTTAGTTTGGAAAGCAGCGTTGTCGGTGATGCTTCGAATTATTTGACAGAAAACATGATGATTGAAGTGGGTTTTTACAAGGGGCGTTCTATTGGCTTAACTTTGCCGAATTTTGTAGTTTTGGAAGTTACAGAAACTGCACCCGGTGAAAAAGGAAACACAGTCACAGGTGCCTCAAAACCAGCTATGGTTTCCACCGGATACACAGTTAATGTACCATTATTTGTTAATGAAGGTGATCAGCTTAGAATTGACACTCGAACAGGTGAATATGTTGAAAGAGTCAAAGCCTAGCACAACTTCAAATTCGCTCTCAATAATCCAGCCAGAACTCAAATAAAGTTTTTCTTTAGGTATCCGATCATGTCCGGATCTTCAAAAATATTCGGCAATTCGCTGTTATCCGGGAACTATAATGGCCGAGTCATAGAAGTCTCTTTCGAGACTGAACAATCTCAAGGATCATCTCCCGAGTATTTTTACAGTATCCTGGTTTTAGTTGAAGATCAGTTGTTGCCTTTGTCGTTTCGAGAGAAAGAAAAAATTAAAAATGGTGCATTAATTTCTTTTGGAGTGACTGAAGAAAGTGAGATCGAAATAGTAAAAATAAAAAATCATGCTTTTAATTTTGATGCAGAGAGTGACTTGCTACGCTGGAGACGTCCGGCAAATAATCCATCAAGAATGGAGTTGCTCCGGACTCGTCAGCGAATCTTACGCGGTATCAGGGAGTGGTTTGAAGAACAAAATTTTCTAGAAACAGAGACTCCTATTCTGGTTCGTGCACCAAGTCCGGAAGCACAATTTTTCCCCGAAAAAACTAGCTCCGGTTATTTAATTACCTCTCCGGAATTTCAGATGAAACGTTTGTTGTCAGGTGGTTTTAAGAGAATATTCCAATTTGCGCGTTGTTTTCGCAAAAACGAATCCGGACCTTTGCATAATCCCGAATTTACAATGCTCGAGTGGTATCGTACAAACGAACCACTGGCAAAGCTGATGTCGGATATTGAGCAAATGGTTAAGCATCTTACTGAAACGGTTTCAGCACAAAGCTTTCCTGAACAAGTTCCATTACCACCATGGCCTCGTGTAACAGTGAGTGAATTATTTAAAAAACATTTGGACATTATTTTGGATGGTTCTGAAAATGCTGATCGCTTAAGAGAAAAAGCAAAACTTGCAGGATTTTATGAATCAAAAGCTGAGTTTAATCCTGCATCAAAACTCACAGAATCTCTTGATTATGAGCAAATGTTTTTCAAACTTTGGAATCATTTTGAAGCAGATTTAGGAATAGTATCTCCAATTTTTGTATATAGTTGGCCACTTCCACTGGCCAGTCTTGCCCGTCATTGTCCTGAGCACCCAGGATTTGCCGATCGAGTTGAACTATATGCCGACGGTATGGAATTGGCCAATGGATTTGGAGAATTGACTGATGCATCCGAACAACGTAGGCGATTTGAACAAGACTTGGAAAACAGGAAAGCAGAGGGCCGTTCTGGAGTACCACTTGATGAAAATTTACTAAAAAGCCTTGAGCAGGGATTGCCCGAGAGTTCAGGAATGGCCTTGGGAGTTGACCGTTTGATTATGTGGCTTTGCGGTGTACAAAATATTCGAGATGTGATCTGTTTTTCTGAGGATGAAATTTAAGCAGGATTTCGGTTGTACTAATCTGAAATTAATAATCCATAATCATAGATAACATAATGGAACGTTCAATCATTCACATTATTCTTCATTTTTTGGTACCGTTCATAGTAGCTAAAACTGCTTGGAGAGAACTATGGCTACGGCCGTTTATTATAATGGCTCTGACTTTCGTAATAGATTTTGATCACCTTCTAGCTGAACCTGTTTTTGATCCAAACCGTTGCAGTCTAGGTTTTCATCCTCTCCATAGTTGGCCTGCCATTGGAATTTATCTTGTGTCACTATTTTCTCATCGTTTACGAATTATTGCTATTGGATTGCTCATACACTTGGTATTAGATGGTACAGACTGCTTTTGGACAGACTGACTTATCCTGTGATTTCTGCATCAAATAACACCTTAGAAGAAAAATAGTAAAAAAAATGCATTTTTTAAAGAAAAAGCTTGACAAACTACTAGCACTCTTGTAAAGTGAGTGCTAACAAAATTTAAATCGTTACTTCAAATGGTTCAGCAAGGTGCGAAAAGGGTCAAAAGTTGACGTAAAATTATAGTAATAAACTGACCTGCTGAGTTAATATAGGATAAAACTTTAATTATTGAGGAAAAAATGGCTAAAAAAGCAATAAATATTTCACATGAAGAAGTAAGTGAAGCGATGGCCCGCTTTCTTAAAAAAGGTGGTGTGATCGAAAAGATAGAATACAATGATAATGGATTTTTACTGAAAAATGATCTTGCTTTGGATGACTCTTACACTGAAACATCGGACAGCATCATGAGCCAACTGCACATAGACTTTGAAACGGAAACTCGAATCTAAACTGCTTCTTTATAAAGATCTCTAAAATGCAGGCGGATATAAAATATCCGCCGGCATCCCCCCGTAAATTTCACCTCTTCCGTTATCAATCTCAGGATTCTTTACAAAAGCCCACTACTTAGGTATAGTTTGTAAGCATTCATTGAAATACATTCTAAAATTATAATACGCCGTGTATTAGAAATTTTTCAGGGCTTGGGTGCTAAAGTTTTTATTGAATTCAATATTTTCCCGACATTGGCACGAACTGTAGGAACGTCAAGATTATTATCGTCGAAATATGGATGATCGTCCGCAACTCCAATGCGTTTCATAATTTTTTTGATGATAACACGCTCCTCGTCTTCAAATACACCGTCAGATGCTGCCACTAAAGCCATTAATTCAACCAGTGTGTGCTTTGTTTCTACTGACTGAATGTGTTTTAACATCTCTTCCAGAGAAGTGTTTGATTTCATTTTTTCCTGCTCTTCCTGTGTGATTCCTGCAGCTTTGAAAACAGCAATCAGGACTTTCTTTTCAGCTACGTGGACATCCCTTTCAGCATGTGCTAAAAAACTTACGACTGAAAAAATATTAACTAGCTCATCACGACTGATTGACATGAAATACCTTTCTTAAAAAAACACACCGTAGTATACAGCTGTTGAAATTTGCAACATTATAATTTCATTCTTAATAATGTATAACGAAATTCGGAAAGAACGTAAAGAAAAATTATTATACTCATTGATTCAGGAAGGAAAAAATGGGCCGTGACACCCGTTATCATCCTGAATGGAGCACAGTTTCACGTTATGTAAGGGAACTGTTTAATTATTATTGTTCCAGATGCGGAAAAGATTGCAGAAATACAAAAAATGCAGAAATGGTTTTGCAAGTTCATCATATTGATGAAAATCCTGGAAACAATGACCTGGAAAACTTGATCCCCCTTTGTGCGAGCTGTCATCTTAAAATTGAACGGGAAGCCAGATTACACGCACCAAACCATGAAAAACAACTGGAATTGTTTGAAAACCAATCGTACATGAGTCAGATGAAAATGATGCGGCAGAGTGCATTAGTAAAACATGGTGCTGTGAACAAAGCAGACGTTTCACAGATGGATGCCGAAACTTACGAAATAAGGGCTCTGGATTGGGAAATTAACGAACCGTCTTAAATTCCAAGTAATCAATTGGTGCCCAACTCCTACACAAACACTGAACCAAATCAGCGTCTTCTTCTTCCGAAACCTCCAAAACCAAACCCTCGCATGCGTCGGCTTCCTCCTCCAAATAGCGATCTTCTCCGTGTTGAGGAACGTCTGGTGGCAACAGCTTTTCTTTGTGGCCGGCTGTTACCGAAACCTCCTCCGGAAGCTTTACGATTAGCAGATCGAAACTTAGTACTTTTTATGTTATTCAGTGATTTTTTTGATGTAGAACGGAACTTGTTAGACGAAACACTTCTTCCACTGCCAGTTTTTACAGCAGACTTTGATGGAGAAGCTTTTTTTAGTGACGATGTGGCAGCACCACGACGGTTTTGAACAGAACTAACTGCCCTTGGACCACCACCGTAGCCGTATCCATAACCTCCTCCCCACATGTAAGGTGGACGAAAGAGCATCGACATCATCATTGAAGTCATAAACATATTTGTCATGCTGTATCCGGTTCCGTAATATGGAGGATAAGGTGCCCCGGCTGATTGATACATCTGCGGGTTCGGTGCGGATTGCATGGTCATTTGATCACCTGAACCGCGGACCACTGAGGCTGTCATAATTTCAATAGACTTGTTTTCTGCAATTTCTCTCCAAGCTCCATTATCTGACACAGAAGGAAGAACATTAACTTTATCAGGATCCGGAACCAAAATTGAAAATACAAGGAAATCAGAATCTCCTGTTTCTGTTTGAGGTACAATCAAAACAGGATCTGCAATTCCGTCTTTATTAAGGTCAATCGTGCTTACATCACGAATTTTATTGGATATTTTACTAACCAGAATAGGAAGGAAGCTGTCCTTGCTAACATTCTCTTGCGTCGTTTCTCTTATTGCCTCTGAAGTGATAGCTGGAATTAGTTTTGGGTCCAGATGTTCTGTAAGATCAATTCCCAGTTTTTCAAGTGCTTCAGGATTTAGTTGATCACTGACTCCTATCGGAACATTCTGAGTCGTAAAATTGAATCCTCTAGATTCTCTATTATTGTCTTCTCCAAAAAAAACCCAATAAAATCCTAAAATCAAAATTGCGATCAGGATACCCTGGGTTGAAAATAATTTTCCCATCCCGTCTGACGGTTCATTATCTTTTTTTCCCATAGTTTGTTTCTTTTGCTTAAGTTGTTAGTCTAAATTGAATTTAATTAATATCTAGAGACTTTACTGCACTTTAGTGAAGGCGCAAGTTAAAACGATGTTAAGTTTCAATCAAGCAGTATTAGAGGCTATCATATTTTTTCCAACACCCATATCATGAGTACTTATTTTGAGATAACAATAGCTGACCCACTGTGCAAAAAAAGTGTTGCGATGTGAACGCCAGCGGTTTATGGGATTGTTAAAATCAAAATTTACGGGAGCTGGTACCTCTGGGTTTCCGTGATCTCGTTTAGCTTCTTCAGCAAGTCTGGTTGCATTGTATTCAGGATGCCCGGTATGTGCGATAAAACGGTCATCGGTAGTGGAAAAAATTGAATAACCTGCTTCGGGCCCGTAGGCCAGCAATTTTAAGCGGCCGGATTCTGAAGCTTCTTCCATTGCTTCATCAGGCATACCTGCATGACGGCTTTGTGGACAGAAAAACACATCATCCAACTCACCAATGATTGGATGATCGGGAGCCAGATTTTTCAGCTCAAATACTCCAAAAAGTTTGTGATCATAGTTAAGTTTTTTCACACCCTCCAAATAAGCCATCACAAATCCCGCCCAGCACAAACCAAGTGTACTGGGAATATTTTTACGTGCATCACTTAAAATTGTTTTGATTTCTTCCCAATAATAAACATCTTCAAAATCAATCGTTTCCACAGGTGCACCAGTCAAAATCAACCCATCTAAAGGTTGGTCACGCATTGCTTCTTCATAAGTTACGTAAATATCATCAACATGCTTTGGCTCCCAGGATTTGTAATTATGTGATTCCAAACGAATCCAAATTGGCTCTAACTGTAATACAGAAAGTCCTAATGGATGGAGAATATTAAATTCATATTTTTCTCCAAGCGGCATTATATTGAGGATCCCAATCCTTAGTGGGCGAATATCCTGTCGCTTTGCCTGAGATGGTGGAATCCAGCGGATGCCATTTCTTTCCAAAATTGGCACTGCGTGATAATCAGGACGAACAATGAGTGTCATTTGCTTCTTAATCTAAATTTGCAGGTGCCCGGCAGGACAACTGTGTGTTCAACTAACAGTTCTACACAAATGAAAAAGACAGGCAAAGTCTCTTCACTAGCAGAAAACAAGAACCAACAAAGTCATTCTTGCAATAGGTTAATCAGATAGACGTGAATCAATCAGGTGGGTCACCAAAAGAGCAGGACCGGCACTTTACTCGAATCGAGTCGTATCGACTCCCTTCCGAAACTTTCCGGAGGGCTGGCATTAGCACCTTGATGCTGAAACAGGATGCTCGACACTTCAAAGGGCCAGATCCCTCAGTGTCATCTGGATACAAAATTACGTATATTCTATCACAATCAAAGTTAAAGTCAAACTTTTTCAATCACTTAATAAGAATATAGTGATTTCAAATTTCAGAGGGGCTCATCAGAGACTCTTTGAGGGACTCCTCAAAGTTTGACTTTACTAATTTTTCATGATCTTCAGGAGTAATGTAAAATGTATCAATCACTTGATGTCCAATAGTTGTAATAACTGCCTGCTGAATTGGTACTCCAACCTGATCAAATGCACTGACCATTTTGTAATAAACCAAGGGAGCATCATCGGCAGTAATTTTTATGCGAAGATAGTTTTTGTCACGTCTCGAAAAATCTGTTTTTTCCCTGAACTCTCCATTCCAAACAGGGAAATCCCCCAAAGCCTCACTTTTCTTTTCTTTGACCATGTACCCTTTTTTGTCATCTTTGAGGTACTCCAGTTGAAGCTTTGTGTTGTAAAGAAAAGTTTGTGTCTTTATTATTAGTGCAGGGAGGGTATTCCTTTTGATGGAAGTTTCCAATTCCCGGGGTAAAATCACATTCTGCTCTCCTCTTTTTGAAACCTTGAGATAATAGCAAAAGGCAACTTTACCACTCGCAAATTGAATTTGATTTATCTTTGCCGATTCAATATTGAGGTGCTTCAAATTTAAAGTATAAGCAATTCTACTGTGAATTTGGGGCTGATCATGTACATAAATCAAAAGACCGTTAAGACGTCCTCGTGCATTGGTGATCACGTTTACGATAGCCGGCCGCTCAAGCCTATTGAAAATTGATAAATTTTCTGCCAGCATGCCTGGAGTAGAACTTAGCAGAAAACGATTTGGAAATGCCGCAAAAAACCAGTTAATCATGGGACTGTAAAGTTCAGTAAGTGTCACCAGACTTTTTTTGCTGATGGATTGCCTGATGGTGCGAATAAATTTATCTGTAGTTTGATCAGTACCCTGTTTATCAAGTGAACCCAACTTAAGGTCCCGCCACAGAACTTGTAAATCGTCTTCGGATTTTCCAAGTAATTTACGTTCCTCTTTATTGATTTCTTTGAGAGGTGTCAGCAATACAGATTCTATATTTTCCCGGAGACTTCTGTTTATCAAAAGATCAATACGCGTATCTGATTCTAAATCATTCTTTTTAATATCCAGGTATGTTTGTATGAAATCCATCGAATCTTCCTGCAACTTAGAAGATCGCATTCCCGCAAACACACGATATGTTTCTTCAAAAAATGTTCTCAATCCCCGTGTGGAGTGAGCATTGCTTTCACTAACAGATATGTAATCAGAAATATTGCATAGGAAGAGCAAAATGACATTGATCAGGTTGCGGTCCGCAATTTCAAAAAAACTTTGCAGAGCCTGATCGAAATATGCAGAAGTTCTGCTCAATTGAACAACTGTGGTGTGGTGTACGATGAGCAGAGATACAAGAGTGAATAATTCCTGGTCATCATAGCCAATACGTTCCAGGGCATTGACAGCAATAGATGTGCCGGAAACTTCATGATCTGTTTGTGGATCAATTTTTCCCACATCGTGAAATAGAATGCCCCATTTGAGAGCTAAAATATGTTTTGGTTCCAGATATTGATATAATTCCTGATAATCTTTTTTTAGCCGATCCAGTTCTTTTTGCGTACGATCAAGTGCATTGAGGGTATGTACGCAAACGGGATGTTGGTGGTAGGCAAGATTCCTGAGCAAGAAACGCATTTTGTTTGTTTCCGGAATGAAACAACCTATTAAAGTACGAGGTTGACTTTCAGCATTGATCGGTTCGCAAATTTCTAACATTATCCGCCAGGCATTTGCTGTAAACGGTGTCAACATCAGTTTCGTGAAACTTTTTGCAATCTGTGTCCGGTTTGAAGAAATCACGTCCGGCGTTATAATGCGAATCAAGTCGGCCATTTCATCCTTGAGTTCAAAAGATAAATCGTATTCTGATTGACCCACATATTCAAAAAGTTCCAGCAACGCTGTTGGATCGTTGAAAATCAAAGATATTGGAACTTGCGGCAAACCTTCCAGAGCATTTACCTCAACAATTAGACGCTTCCCCAGATGAACGACAACCTGAAAATTTGAGAAAGTCCGCACTATTGTACGGTCCAGCAGGCGTTGTAAAATAGCTTGTGAGAGATCTTGAATGTGATTCACCATTTGCAGACGATAGCGGTCAAAATCGTCAATACTCTGGAAGCGTTTTTTCTTGAGCAGGTAAAGACGTTCGGTAGCATCATTGATGATGTTACTTTGGATATCTTTTTCGGATAGTCCACTTTCCCTTGCCTCATCGTCAAAGTGATACTCCTTGGCGCTCGCGGAAAAGTTGCGTAAGTCGTAAAGGAATTCGAGGGCCTGACAAAGTTTGTAACCCTGACGAGGTGAAATAATACGTTTTTGTATCAGAAGTGCCAGCATTTCTGCAGTTTGACTTGGAAAAATTCCGAAAGTTGCAGCAGAAAGCCAAAGAGGAATTTGCAGGGAGCGCAAACCACCTCGATCTTCCTTGAGATTCATCTGACTCAGATCAGGAACTGTACGGTCATTATAATCTCTAATTTGGCTCAGGACAAAAGTTTCATATGGCAAGATCTGAAAAAATCTTCGTTTCAAAGCATTTGCTAAATCTTTGCTGCCAATTAAAACTCTGCTTTCCAAAATGGATGGAATTGTATGGATAACACTGGGATCTTTGAAACGTGATAAGTCTTCATTTAATTCAAAATATTGATGTGCCGTTTCAATACCTGCTTCACGCAGTAAATGCTCAATATGAATGATGAACTGTCGGCAAATTTCTGACTCACCAGCACTTAGTTGTTGTGTGTCGAGACAATATCCCAAATCTCGATCGGAAGCAAAACTAAGTTCAGCCCTGCCATAACCACCTCTGGCAAAGACAACCAAATGATTAAGTAATAAATTCAGCTTGATCTCAGATTTCTGTACCTGCGGTAACAACTCCTCCAACTCTTTCAGTCGTTCGCTGAGGTTTTCAATTTCATGTATCAACTCAGCTTCAATACTTTCATAATATTTCAGCATCTGCCTTTGATCCGGATCTTCTGGATTTGATTCAACCTTCTCGATTTGTGTCCGGCTAAGACCGAGTTTTTTCTTTTTTTTCGGTAGAGATCTTTTTTTGAATAGAAGCTCTTTTTTGAAATCTTCCTTTATCCTTTCCTTCAGGATTTGAAGATCGGCAAACCCATATTCAAAAGCAGTATGGATAATACTGTCCAGTAGGCGAGTATTTTTTGAAAGGGTATCAAACGAATTGTTTGTACAGAGGCTGCTTTCAACAATTTTTTTGTACTGCTCACGATAATATTCCTCAATTACTCCCGCAAACACTTTTTCACGGGCAGTAAGATATTCCATAGATTGACAGGAGTCAATAGCCAAAGGCCGCCAAACTTCTTCCAGTTGTTTAAGCAAGGCTTCCTTGAGAACTTCAAGTTCTTCCGGATTCTCGGTGAAGATGAAAGGAGAAAGAAAGGGATAATTCTCAATTGGAGAAAAATTTGTTTCCATGAAATTAAAACAAGTAACTGATAACTGTTAAACTGTTATTAAACTGCACGATTTAAATAATCATTACCCATCAATGATGGTTTAAGTTTACATCTAACCCAGTTTTCAAAATATCAATCTGTAGCTCCCAGCATAATTTTCCGCAAAATACTTTCAAAAAAGATCTACCTGAGATTGAGGAGGGGCTGAAATTTCCAAATGTTGATAAGCTCGCTCAGTCGCCACTCTGCCTCGCGGAGTACGCTGCAAAAACCCCTTAAGCAACAAAAAAGGTTCATAAACGTCTTCAATCGTGTCTTTTTCGTCTGAGACTGCCGCAGAAAGAGTGCTAAGACCTACTGGACCACCTCCAAATTTTTTAATGATAGTTTCCAAAATATGACGATCCATTTGATCAAGGCCCTCCAAATCGATTCTCATTCTTTCCAGACTTCTTTCAACCAATGGCAAAGTGATCACACCGGACGTCTCCATGTCTGCAAAATCCCGGCAACGCTTCAGTAAGCGGTTTGCAATTCTGGGAGTACCTCTAGCTCTGCGTGCCAGTTCCAAAGAAGCTTCTTCAACAATTTCAATTCCAAGTAATGATGCTGCACGCAAAATGATAGTTTTCAGATCTTCCGCATTATAAAAATTCAGCCGGAACTGAATTCCAAAACGCTCCCTCAAAGGAGAAGAAAGCAGACCGGCACGGGTTGTAGCACCAACTAGAGTAAAGTGCGGCAAATCAATTTTTACTGTGCGAGCTCCAGGTCCTTCCCCAATAATGATGTCGAGAGTAAAATCTTCCATCGCACCGTAAAGCACTTCTTCAACTACCCTGTGCAATCGATGTATTTCATCAATAAACAAAATACTGCCTGGATCCAGGTTAGTTAAAATAGCAGCTAAATCACCTTGACGCTCAATGACAGGCCCGGAAGTAGAGCGTAGTTGCACCTCCATTTCACGCGCAAAGATATTTGCTAGAGTAGTTTTTCCCAATCCTGGTGGACCACTCAAAAGGACGTGATCCAGAGCATGTCCGCGTTTTATTGCAGCACCAATAAAAACATGAAGATTTTCCTTAATTTCATTCTGGCCAATATAATCCTGTAAACGTTGCGGACGCAATGATTGATCAAACTGTTCTCCCAGTCGTGATTCTGGAGCAACCAATCGATCTTCAGAGTTTTCCTTAGACACGGAAGTCTCAGTGTCCACAGTTTGATCCTGCATGGGTGTTTATTATGAAGTAGAAAGTTTTTCCAGGTGTTCCTGGGAAGCAATGTCCGGACTGATACGCCAGGTATACAAAGGAGAAAAAACGTACAAAATGAGGTATCCAAGTGCAGCATGACCGAAATATGGAGTAAAGACGAAGCCGATGACAAGCACTATAGTAAAAATTAAAAATTTTCGACTTCGGCTCATCAAACGACCGATGTGCATATAGCGAATTGGAAAACTTATCATCAGGATTGCCGCAATTATCATCAGAAAGAAACTAAATTTTGACCAAAACACTAGATCAGGAGTATTTGATTCAAGTGCGTTTCCAATCATTATGAAAGGTGCTGCAACTAGCAGGGCTGCACCTGGAACAGGTATTCCCTTGAAAAATCCCGGAATGCTGTTTTGGTCCAAAATGAAGAAAACTAATCTTGTAATACCTAGAACGACATACAGAATGGCAATCCATCCATAAGGGAGTGACTGGATAGATTCATCTGTAACCCGCCCCATCAACATATAAAATATTACTGCTGGTGCAATACAGAAACTGACGGTATCTGAAACGTCGTCGAGGACTCCTCCTAAAGTAATATTATATTTTTTGGGTTTTGCTGATGGTAGCGGAGTAGTGAGTCCCAATTTTCTGGCGACTGCACCATCTATTTTATCAAAAAATCCCGCACCAAGTAAAATCAGGTAGGCTTCCTGGACCCGTCCTCGATAGGCAAATAAAATTGCTAAAACTCCCATGAGCGCATTCATTACGGTCAGGACATTTGGAAAGACGGCTAATATACGGCGGCGTAAAACCTCATCGTCCAAACAAAGATCGTCGAGGCAAGCAGTACCGTATTTACGGCAATATCCTGCAATAGAACCAAAATTGATGATAAGGAACAGAATTTCCAAAAAGAAAAGTTGCTGAATTGGAATTGCTCCCAGCCAGCTGATCCAGGAATAAAGTGAAGAATCAGGACCACCAGGGACATAAAATGCGTGAATATAGAGCACAACTCCAACCGGTGCGGCAACCATTGTCCGGAGTCGAGTAACTTCCTTCATTTCTTCTTCCTCACCTTTCCGGAGTGAAAAATTACGCATGAAGTGTGCAAAATTATCCCGCATTAAGACAGTCACGCACAGGACAAATACAAAGACGACATGCAGCATTTCCAATCGAAAATCGGCACTCTCCGGCAAATACTGATAACGCCACATCATTCCCACTGCAACCATCGGAAACACGATAGCATACACCACTTTGTCCATGATCCTGTCTGCTAAATGGGCCAGTTTTGCCTGCGGTCGAAATCGGGCTGCAAACCAGCCGTCAATTATATCAAGAATCATTGCGGCAAGCAGAAAAATCACTCCGCTGTAGTAAACGAGGGGGTTATGGTCAAGCATAACGCCTATGGCGCAGATCATTCCAGCAAACACCATCGGTGGACGCCCATAAACTAGCAGGGCGGCTACATTTGTAGAAATAAATTCGGGTTTGGACATGTTTTTTGTTAGATAAAATAACTTATTCTGCAAAATCTGTTTCTACCATTTTACCAGCAACAACAATTATTTTAATAGTCCTTTAACCGATGTGCAACATTGAAGACATAAAGCAGAAGTGCGGCCCTTATATATACGCCGTTACGCAATTGCCTCCAGTACATGGCTCGTGGGTCTGCATCTACCTCGGTTGAAATTTCGTGCCTCCTGGGTAAAGGGTGCAAAATAATGGCTTCTGATTTCATTTGATTTACATTGTCGGTCGTCAAACTAAATTGGGAATAATCTATCAGGTTGGATTCACCAGAAAGATCATACTCATCCTGAAGACGGGTCATATAAACACAATCCGCATCTGAAAGAACACTGCCCAAGTCATCAGTTTTGCGAATTTTGATGTTTTGAGAACGCAAAATATCCTCTAAATCTTCAGCAATCTGAAAAGAGGATGGTGCAACAAAATCCATCTCGACATCTTTATATTGACTCAATAACATCACTGAAGAGCGTACTGCCCTGCCACGCAACAGGTCACCCACAAACGCATAGCGTTTTTTACTGATTCCTCCCTTGTGCTGAAATGATCTGTGCATAGTGTAAAGGTCAAGAAGAGCCTGAGTCGGATGTTGATCTTTACCGCTGCCTCCATTCATAATGGGCACGCTGCGTCCAGTATTATCGAGCAAATAAGCCATATATTCGCAAAATCCCGGTTTCGGATCACGCATGATAATCAAATCAAAATAGCTGCTGAAAACCCTAACTCCGTCTTCCTGACTCTCGCCTTTGTATTCAGACGACAAAGAGGGATCGCGGACTTCTCCGGTGTCCATTCCAACCATCTGGCATGCAGTCAAAAAAGACAAAAAGGTCCGTGTTGAGGGTTGGGTAAAATAGAGCATTGCCTTTTTGTGGCTCAATAAGGATTTCAGAAATTCTATCCCGTTTGGTTTGCGAGTCATTCCTTTAACGTGATCCGCAATGTCAAATAATTCTTCCATCAACTTAATGGAGAATTGATGCGAGAGCATCACATGCTGGAGACGTCCATCTTTTTCATAATGCTGCATGCGTACTTCCACTGACTGTGAAAAGTACTCTTCGAAGGTCTTTAGTGAGGATTCCATGAGCGTAATACTGCTGATGTAATTAGAAAATAAGTTGTAATCTAGCCTAAAATTCTATTCAGAAACAGTCCAGCGGAAAGGGAATGAATCAATTTTTTCAGCAGTAATAAAATTTTTTCTTGGGAGGTATTTTTTGAGAATTATAAGCGGGCAGGCAGTAATTGCAAAGTATCGTGCAACTAAATAGAGCCGTGTCCATTTAAGAACACGGTGATAAAAAATATTAGAACACGGTGATAAAAAATATTACTTGATTTCTGCGCTTGCTCCGGCTTCTTCAAGTTTCTTTTTGACTTCTTCTGCTTCTTCCTTGGAAACACCTTCTTTAATAGCTTTAGGAGCAGATTCAACTGCTTCTTTAGCTTCTTTCAATCCTAATCCAGTAATTGAACGGACTTCCTTAATGACGTTGATTTTCTTCTCACCAAAGCTGGTAAGTATTACATCAAATTCAGTTTTTTCTTCAGCAGCGGCTTCACTCTCTCCACCACCGGCGACAGGTGCCGCGACTGCAGCTGCAGCTGCACTGACACCGAATTTTTCTTCCATCTCTTTCACCAGTTCAGACATCTCCAGTACGGACATGTTTGCAATGAAATCAACTACTTGGTCTTTTGTTATATCTGCCATTTTATATCTCTGATAAAGGTTAAAGTCATCCTCCATTTTAGCTAAGGGAGGAATGTGGGAAAAACCGGTTTAGTTATTTGCTATCCCGGATTGCAGCCAAAGTGCGAACAAATTTCGCAGGAACTGCGTTTAGAGTACGAACAAATTGAGTTGCTGGAGCCTGCATAAGGAACAGCAGCTTCACGATGAGCTCTTCTCTTAAAGGTAGTTTTGAAAGTGCTTCCACTTCACCAGTATTGAGGATACTTGTTTTGCTGTCTCCAACAAGTATTCCTGCAAGGATTTTTAAATTATCAATATTTTTAGCTGCCTCCGACAATACTTTGGCCTGCACAACCGGATCACCGTCACTATATACTAACGCACGAGTTTGTGTGAACTGATCTGCAAGCTCCGAAAACGGAGTGTCTTCGGCTGCAATACGTGCCAGGGAGTTTTTGAGTACCTTCATTGTGGAAGATGCATCATTCAACTGCTTGCGCAGTTCCACTACCTGATTGGCTTCAATTCCTCGGTAATCAACCAGCACTCCAGCTGACATATTATTAAATATTGATCGAAGCTCGCTGACTTTAGCTTCCTTTTGACTTCGTTCCATGGCCCCTTTCCAAATTGATTAAGTTAAAAATTCACTTCTCCGGTGTTTTACACAAGTGCGAAAATTCACATTATTCTCATAGAAAAGGCTAAAACCCATTTCTAAGAAAACTGAAGATTGTGATGTAAAAAATTTGAATAAGACAGTGGAAGGAACACAGCAGAAAATTTCTGTGTCACTCGCGGAGAGGTGTCTCGGCAGGGTATGAATTAAGCCGTCAGGCCCCTACTGTCTCAGACAATCATACTAAAAAAAATTTTTCTTTTATACTGTTTGTGGATCCACTTTAATTCCTGGACCCATAGTTGAACTCAAACTAAAATTTCTCAGATAAATTCCTTTTGAAGAGGATGGTTTCATCCTCTTGACGGTGTCAACCAAAACACTGATATTTTCACAGAGCTTATCTGCATCAAACGAAATTTTCCCAACTGAAGCATGGAGATTGCCCAGTTTATCTGCACGAAATTCCACTTGACCGGCTTTGATATTTTTTATGACAGATTCAACCTCAAAAGTTACTGTACCAGTCTTTGGATTTGGCATCAACCCCCTCGGGCCAAGAATTTTTCCTATTCGACCAACTACAGCCATCATATCAGGTGTTGCGACAACACGATCGAACTCAAGCCAGCCATCCTGAATCTTTTTGGCAAAATCTTCTCCGCCTACATAATCTGCACCTGCTTCTTGTGCTGCAATTACCTTTTCTCCCTTGGCAAAAACAAGCACGCGTACTTCCTTACCTAGACCATTTGGCATAGAACAGGTCCCGCGCACCATTTGTTCTGCTTTACGGGTATCAACTCCAAGCCTTAAGGCTACATCTACGCTTTCATCAAATTTAGTTGCTTTGACTTCTTTAAGCAAATTCACTGCTTCAGACAGCGTATACACTTGTTCGGATACTACTTTATCTTGAATAAATTTTGCTCGTTTACTTTGTTTACTCATATTTCCTCAGTCAATACGCCCATGCTCCGGGCTGTTCCAGCCACAGACTTCACAGCAGCTTCCAAGTTGTAACAATTCAGGTCAGGCATCTTCTGCTTGGCAATATCCTCTATCTGCGCTTTGCTTAGAGTACCAACTTTTGACTCATGTGGTGTTGCCGAGCCTTTGTTCAGTTTAAGTGCCTTTTTGATCAAAACTGGTGCAGGAGGAGTCTTGGTAATAAAGGTAAACGATCGATCATTGTAAACAGTAATCACCACCGGAATAATGGTATCCTGACCTTGTGTTTGGGCATTGAAGGCTTTACAAAACTCCATGATATTCACTCCATGCTGACCCAATGCAGGACCAATAGGGGGTGATGGATTTGCTTTACCAGCCGGAATCTGGAGTTTGATAAAAGAAGAAATTTCCTTTGCCATAGTTATCTGTCTTATTCTACTACATGTTTTACATTTACGAACTCCACCTCTACCGGTGTGGGACGACCAAAGATACTAACTAATACCTTTAATTTCCTGCGTTCGAGATTTACCTCATCGATTGTTCCACTGAAATTCCCGAATGAACCTTCTGTGATTGTAACTTTCTGTCCGACTGAGTATTCATCCTCAGTCGCTTTTTGCTGAAAACCTTCATTAACCTGGGATCGAATCTCTTCCAGTTCCTTCTCATCTAAAGGTAGAGGGTTTTGTTTAGTTCCACCAATAAATCCGGAAACCCGGTTAACGTTCATCAAAAGGTGCCACAATTCAGGTGTTAACTCCATGTGAATCAGTACATATCCGGGAAAATATTTTTGGTTGACTTTCCTTTTTTTACCTTCCTTGGTACGAGTTATGTCTTCTGAAGGTATAAAAATCTCATCAACCAAATGTTCTATTCCCTTAATTCTTAATTTTTCTCTAATTGTTTGTTCAACACGCCCTTCGTAACCTGAATATGCCTGAAGAATATACCATTTTACGTTCGGATTTTGTGGTTTTTCTGCTACTTGTGATTCTGTTTCTTCGGTTTGATTTTCAGTTTCCACCGAACTTTCAATATTTTCTACTTTCTCAGTTTCACCAGTATTATCAATCTCTCCAGGATCCGCTTCATTTATTCCAGGAGCATTTTCCTGTACTTCAGGATCCGCCTCATTTATTTCCGGAGCGTTTTCCTGCACTTCTAGATCCACATCAGTCTCTTCCGAAAGATTATCCTCCTGATCATCCGAATTGATCTCCTGCGTTTCCGTATTTTTTTCCTGTTCTTCAAATAACATTTCTGTTCCAGTTTGTTCTTCCACCATTTTATCCGGCAATAATCATTTGCATAATGTCTGAAAGACCCAAATCGGCGATTCCCAAATATAGGGCCACAGCAAAAGAGAGACAAACAACCACTGATGTGGACTTTATTGTGGCAGCACGTGTCGGCCACTGCACCCGCTTAAATTCTGCAATGACATCTTTAAAAAACTGCCGAATTCTTTTGAACATAATCAGGTTCGCGATTGAATTAGAAACATTCTAAATTAATATTCTTCTGCTGTTCTGCAGTCCAAACCCTTAAGTCAAAGCAGGTGCTGACAATTTTGGCAGGGCAGACAGGGGTCGAACCTGCGACCTTCGGTTTTGGAGACCGATGCTCTACCAACTGAGCTACTGCCCTTTTCGGACGTAAAATAAAGGCAGAAAACGAATTATTTCGTTTCCTTATGTAATGTATGTTTGCGATCCCACCTGCAGTATTTACGTACTTCCATACGCTCTGTTTTTAATTTTTTGTTGCGGGAAGTAGTATAATTCCTGCGTTTGCACTCAGTGCATTCCAAGTGGATCGTGTCTCTCATATTTTCATTACCTTAAAAAACTACTATAATAAATTGGAGCCTGAGAGCAGGATTGAACTGCCGACCTCTTCCTTACCAAGGAAACGCTCTACCACTGAGCTACCCAGGCTTAAAACTCATACTGTTATAAGCTTTTGAAGCTGTGGTGGGGAGAGAAGGATTCGAACCTTCGAAGGCGTAGCCGTCAGATTTACAGTCTGATCCCGTTGACCGCTTGGGTATCTCCCCATGCTGGAGCTGGCAATAGGACTTGAACCTACAACCTGCTGATTACAAATCAGCTGCTCTACCAGTTGAGCTATGCCAGCATGAGTTAAACGCCTGATTATGTAATATTAAACAAATTTTGTCAATATAAAACATAAATTATCTGTTTTCACCACATTAAAAATGCGGGCAAAATGTAATCAGGATACTTGAAAAATAAACAGTAATTAAATTATGCGGCGGCCAAATAGATGTTAGAATCAGCTGATTTTTTCCGGTCAGGAAGTTTAATTTCGTGATTTTTGCTGAATTGATAATCTTGAAAAACTTCTTCAGCACTTAGAAGTTGATATTTCCCATCCTCAAGTTTATGAGTTGTATCTTTCAGGCGGTAAACATAGTGGCCACATGTCCAGATTTTAAATTTACGAAATTGTGTGCAGAGGCATGTTTTGTCCTTCACAGAAATATTTTCCGGATTTTTCTCCAGTTCTCGGTTGTAGGCATCCACGTATTGACAGTGCCCTTTGCTGTCCAGAATATAACCGAAAGCTTCACAATTTGGCCTGATTCCTGAGCCGATACCAGGAGACTGTCGAAGCATCCGCATAGGGTAACCGGTTGGAGAAATAGTGTTAACAACAATATCATCCTCAACTGCTTCCAGGTAATGATGTTTTGTTTTTTCCGGTAATCCGCATTCATGAGTAACCGTAAAGCGGGTGGCCACCTGAACAGCAGAAGATCCGGATTCTAAAAATTCCACTGCATCAGTTCCGTTAAAAATGCCGCCGGCAGGAACAACAGGTATATTTAATTCGTTTTCTTTTAAAAATACTAAAACATCATTGACAATTGTTTTAAGATCATACTCCTGCCAATCATCTGCACCAAAACCTAGATGTCCTCCGGCCAACGGTCCTTCAACCGTTATATAATCCGGAAGACGCTTGTATTTTGCTGCTCTCTTGAGAAAAGGACGTAAAGCTCTTGCTGAAGACACAATGATGCCAATCAAAACGTCATGAAAACGGGGGTGGTCCTTCATAAGCTCCATTGAGCCTAAATGAAGTCCTGCACTCAAGGTTATACCCTCAATACCTGAATCCATTGCTGCAAGCAATCGAGCCTGCAGAGTGTCACGAGGACTGTTCATCGTGAGCTTTTCCATGCAGTTGATAAAAATCGCTCCGTCTCCTTTTTTTGATTCCATTGTACGGCTCACAAAAAGACGTTGAGCTTCGGCCAGTCTTTCCAAGTCAAACTTTACAGCAGATTTATCCGTATTACCAATATTGTATTTGTATTTTTTTTGTTTCTCCTGCACAAATTTTGTATTAAAACGCCGGTCTGAAACTGTGGGAACCATTGCATCGGAGATGTGCCCAATTCCTCCCAAACGTGCTGCTTCCAGAGCAAGTTCTGCAGTAGAGATATCAACTCCCATTCCACCAACGATTATGGGCACATATTCCCGTCCACCAAGTTTCAAGCGGAAATCATTCATGGCTTTGCTCATATCATCCTCACTTTTCTTAGGGTTTGCTTATTAAAAATATTCTTCAGTATTTATCAATTGGCCATAATCGAATAACCACAATCTACGTAGATCACTTGTCCTGTAATCCCCGATGAGGCCTCACTTGCTAAAAATACAGCTGTTTGAGCTACTTCACTTTGTGTAACAGTGCGTTTCATTGCCGAATGCTCACCGGCAACACGCATCAATTCAGGAAAATCTTTGATTCCGGCAGAAGACAAAGTCCTTATTGCCCCGGGAGATATCACATTCACACGAATATTGTCCGGACCTGCTTCCTTTGCCAGATAGCGGGATGATGCTTCCAAAGAAGCTTTTGCCGGTCCCATCACATGATAATGCGGAACTGCCAGCATGGAACCAATAAAACTCATGCTGATTATACTGCCCCCACCACGTTTTTTCATCATGGGGATTATTCCCTCTGCGAGTGGTAGCAAAGAAAATGCACTGATTTCATGTGCTTTAGCAAAACCATTACGGCTGGTACTTGAAAATTCGACTTGAAGGTCTTTTTGATCTGCAAAAGCTAAACTGTGAATCAAAAAATCAATTTCGCCCCAATGATTGTTTAATGCTCTGATTAACAACTGAATCGAATTATCATCTGCAACATCACATTCCTGAATCAGGGTAGCATTTACTTTTTCTCCAAGCTCTTTGACATTTGCTTCAAAACGTCCTTTTGGATCACTAAGAAAAGTCAGTGCCAGCTCTGCACCTTTTTTATGACACTGTTCGGCAACAGACCATGCAATACTGCGTTGATTACCGACTCCAAGAATTACACCTCTTTTCCCAGATAAATCATTCATATTTCCAATCCTGATTATTATATTTTATTGTGAAAATTATTAAGAATTTTATTTTCTTGAATCAAGTTTAATATTCAGTCCTTTGAGTCCGGACAGAAACGGCCGACAGCCTGACCTAAATAAACCTTTTGTTCTGCCTCTAACTCCCCCAGTTCTATCTGACCTTTAGGAAACAGGCAAATTACCGTAGATCCCAATTCAAACAAACCAAGCTCTTCGCCTCGATTGACTTGAAAAGGGGTCTTCAGAACTATCTGTTGATTTTTTGCACCAGACCTGTTTGAAACAAGATCATGGTAACAAACTCGAATGCGTCCTACCACAGTCGCACCAACTTTTACGAGAACACATTCACCCTTGACTGTACGTAAAAATGTGGTTAATCGTTCGTTCCTGGCAAAAAGTCCGGGGACGTGGTGTACTCCCATTGGGCTAACTGTCCACAAATCACCAGTAATGTAAGAGAATCCCTGTACCTCACCTTCCACCATGCTGTGAACGCGGTGGTAATTGTGCGGGGCTAAATAAATGGTTATGAATACTCCACCATCATATTGTTCGGTTCGCTCCGGATCTTCCAATAAGTCTGCTAATCGATAGTCGAGTCCTTTTGCTTGAATCAGTCGACCTTTTTTAATAGTCCCGAATTCACCAATAAATCCATCTACCGGACTTACTATGACATCCGGATCCGGATCAACTGTCCTTGCGTCTGGAAGCAGGTGCCGGGTAAAAAATTCATTAAAGGTACGGAACTCTGAAATCGGCTGCGCTGCCTCAGTCAGGTCAACTCCAAATTTCCATGAAAACAATTTGATTAATGAAGTTAACAAAGGACGTGGAATTCGAGCATCCGCCACAATCCCGCAAAGTCTGCTAAAAAGATTGCGGGGCAAAATCCACATAAAATAATATGCCGGAGGGTGACCAAATCCCGGTATTGCCATCAGCCCCCGACTGGCTCAACTTTAGACTTATTTTGTCCCAAAAGATCCATGATATACGAACCCTCGACTGTCTCCTCTTTAATCAAAACTTCAACTATTTTGTGTAAAACATCGATATTATCCCTGAGAAGTTTCTTGGCTTTTTCATCGTGATATTTAATAGTTTTGCGCATTTCCTTGTCGATCTCTGAAGCCGTCTTTTCACTGTACTCACGACCTTTGCCGATATTGCGACCAAGGACGTATTGTTGGTTGTCACTCCCAAAAACAATCGGGCCAAATGATTTATTCATCCCCCAGCGGCAAATCATATTTCTAATTGTATCCGTTGCCTGCTGGATGTCATTGCTTGCTCCGGTAGTAACTTCATCAAAAATAATTTCCTCTGCTGCACGTCCACCCATCGCAATGGTTATGCGGTTGCTCAGAAATTCAAGATCATATGAGTGATTATCCTTTTCCGGTAAATATGCAGTCATTCCCAGGGCTCTTCCGCGAGGCACAATTGTTACTTTGTGTATTGGATCAGATTTCGGGAGGAGGGCCGAAACGAGTGCATGTCCAGCCTCATGGTAGGCAGTGTTGCGCTTCTCTTTTTCTGACATGACCATCGATCGACGTTCCGTACCCATCATAACCTTGTCACGTGCCCACTCAAAATCCGCCAAATTCAACTCTGTCTTGTTGTTGCGTGCACCTCCTAGTGCGGCTTCATTAATCAGGTTTTTTAAATCTGCACCTGAAAATCCTGGAGTACCACGAGCAATAATACTCATATCAACTCCATCTGCCATTTGCACTTTTTTAGCATGGATTTTCAGAATTTCCTCTCTACCTTTTACATCAGGTAGATGAATGGTCACTTGCCGGTCAAAACGTCCCGGACGCAGCAGTGCAGGATCCAGTACATCCGGACGGTTTGTTGCGGCAATTACGATTATTCCTTCCATACCATCGAAACCATCCATTTCAACAAGCAATTGGTTGAGGGTCTGTTCTCGCTCATCATTCCCACCGCCCATTCCCGAACCCCGGCTCCCGCCAACAGCATCTATTTCGTCAATGAAAATTATACAGGGCGCGTTTTGTCGACCTTGCTCAAACATATCACGGACCCTGCTGGCACCAACACCTACAAACATTTCCACAAAATCAGAACCGCTCATACTGAAAAAAGGGACTTCTGCCTCACCGGCAACAGCCTTTGCCAGCAAGGTTTTTCCTGTACCGGGTGATCCGGACATCAACATACCTTTTGGGATTCTTCCTCCGAGTTTTCGGAATCTGGCTGGGTCTTTCAGGAATTCAACCGTTTCTCTCAGATCGTCTTTTGCTTCTTCGATTCCAGCAACGTCATCAAAAGTCACTTTCATTTCATCAGGTTCCATCTTTTTGGCACGACTACGTCCTATAGAAAACAATCCTCCTCCAGCTCCTCCACCCTGCATTCTCCGCATCAGTACCATCCAAATCCCAAAAATTAAAATGAACGGTCCCCAATTAATTAAAATACTCAAATACCATGGAAGACTTTTTTCCGGTACATAGTTAATGGGGATTTGATAAAGTCGAAGGAAGTCGATTACACTTGGGTCTTCAGCCGGAATATAGGTGCGGTAACCCAGTCCTCCCTGAGTGAATCCCTCAATTAAGGAATCTCCTACAATCTGTGCATTAACCACATCACCCGCAGCAACAAGTGCTTTGAAATCGCTGTAAATCAATTCCTCAGAACGTTGAGGTCCGGATGTAATATCCCCGCTGTTGAACATTCTTACCAAAAAAAATGCCAACACCACAAAACTGAGGATAATCAGAATATTCTCTCTTTTCATACTAAAAATCCTTTTGCAAAAAAAGACTGAAGTTTTGGATGATCGTAAATAACAGATACACCTAAAACCACAAAAAATTAATATTTATTTTATAAAAAACAATGTTTAGTAGTACATAATAGCATACAACTGGTCTTACAGTTAAGTAAATTATTTTATACTCAAAATCATTTCAAACGTTATTTCATGAATCATTTTATTCTTTTTTCACAATTAAAACGATTTTTACATGAATCTTCACGCACATTAAAGTTAGGTCTGCCGGTAATCATAGCACAATTGTTACAGACTTTGATGCAGTTTGTGGACACAGTGATGGCCGGACACGTCAGTTCCAAAGATTTGGCGGGACTGGCTATTGCAACGGCACTCTACCATCCAGTTTTTTTACTGATGTTGGGTATTTTGATTGCTTTAGGTTCGATTATAGCTCAGCTATTTGGGGCAGTAAAACCTGCAGAAATTGTTACAAATGTAATTCAGGGCCTCTGGTTAAGCCAGGTTTTAGCGCTGGTGAGCATTGTAATTTTAGCTAATCCCGAACCAGTTTTGCATTTTATGGGATATGAAGCAAAGGTGATTCAGGTTGCCGGAGATTATTTAAGGGCTTTGTGCTGGGGGATGCCAGCCGTTTATGCATATATCGTTTTACGGATGTTTAATGAAGGCTTGTCGATCACTCGTCCAAATATGTATTTTTCGCTAATTGGACTGGCAATCAATATCGTAGGAAACTATACACTCATGTTTGGTCACTTCGGTTTTCCTGCCCTTGGAGCAGTTGGTGCAGGATGGACAACAAGCATGGTGCACTGGGTTATGTTCAGTGTTATGCTAGCATTTTGTTTAAAAGGCTCACTGTTTAAAAGCTACAGAAAATTTTTGTATTTTAGTGGCCCCGTCTGGCTTCATCTGCGTGAAATTTTGCGAATCGGCTTACCAAACGGTTTCAGCTTCGCAGCTGAAGTTGGAATGTTCGCAATGGTTTCCTTGCTGATGGGAACTTTTGGGGTTTCGGCAATTGCAGGACATCAGATAGCAATCAATGTTGCTTCGTTAACATTTATGATACCGATGGGACTTTCAATAGCCATAACTATAAGAGTGGGCCAGGCGAAGGGCAGGGACAATTGTATCGAGGCTCGATATATAGGGTATGCTGGAATTTTACTCTGTATTATTGTCATGGCAGTATCAGCATCTATATTTGTTATAGTTCCGGAAATGATCGTAGGATTATATACGGAGGATCTGCAAGTCCAGACGCTGGCAATACAATTACTTTATATGGCAGCGATATTTCAGTTGTCAGACGGAATGCAAGTAGGTGCATTGGGAGCACTGCGTGGACTTAAAGATACAAAGATACCGTTAGTTGCAAATGTAACAGCATACTGGGGCTTAGGCTTGCCTTTAGCCTACCTGGTGGGAATCCATTTTAATGTTGGTCCTGCAGGCATGTGGGTCGGCTTGATTACCGGCTTGAGTACTGCTGCTGTTTTTCATAGTTGGCGATTTCGGATTTTGACCAACCGCCTTTTAATCCTTCCTTCTTCACGAAAATTTACATGAAGAAGATAGGATTTTGCAAATGAAATCTGATTAATATAATCTTTTTTATTTTATCAAAAGACAAAACAGCATTTACTCAATGTTTGGAATCCTAATTGCAGGAAACATGATTCAAAATTCTTAAAAAAATTTTATATTTGATTCACAATTTTAGAATACAGGCATTAAATTTTCCCAATATCACCAGAATACCATTAAACAGGAATACTATGGCAGAACTAACCGGCGCTCTTTCAGATGTCAGGTTACAGTTTCAGGATTTTTTCGGTTCATTAAGTCTTGCTAAGCGAATCACAATTTTGGTGGCCCTTGGAATAGTTCTCATCGGAATGGTGAGTATGATTTTTGTAGCAAACCAACCATCTTGGGCCCCGCTTTATTCTAACATGGAACCAGGCGATGCTGCCGCTATAGTTGAAAAACTCCAGGAAAACCAGATTCCTTATTTGCTTGCTCCAGGTGGAAGAACCATAATGGTTGAGCCGCACAAGGTAGATCAAGCCCGCTTAACTTTGGCCAAAGAAAAGGTTACGCCGGGAAGTGGAGTCGGATTTCTTGATCTGTTTTCTACACCAAGTTTAGGTGAAACCGAATTCCAGCAAGGTGTTAAATTCCGTGTAGCTCAGGAAGGTGAGCTGGCGCGGCTGATTTCTACTATTAATGTAGTAAAATCAGCAAAAGTTTCATTAGCTATTCCACAAAAAACTTTATTTTCAGATAATCAGGAAGAAACAACTGCTGCAATCGCACTAAATCTCACCAGCAGTGGAGCAGGCAGAAAACAAATTGAGACTATTGTTCACTTGGTTGCCAGTGCTGTTGAAGGTCTTTCCCCACGTAATGTAAAAATAACAGATCAAAGCGGAACCTTGCTCAGTCGAGGATTTTCTGATACTTCTGCTAGTGGAAAGATGAACGATAATTACTCATATAAAAGTCGTTTTGAAAATGAGCTTGAAGCAAAAATCGTCAGGCAAATTGAGGAGGTTGTTGGTAAAGACCGTGTAAGAGTAAATGTTTCAGCTACCCTGCGTTTTGATAGGCGAACAATCAAGGAAGAACTGGTGGATCCTGATCAAACGAGTGTCGTCAGTGAGCAGGTCGTCGATGAATCTTCAACCGGTACACGATCGGTTCCTGTCGGACCTGCCGGAGTAACAACCAATTTGCCAGAAGCAACAGGCAGGGAAGCGGCAACTGTCTCAGAATTCAGCAAGAAAAATTCCACGCGTAATTTCGAAAGCAGCCGCCGGGAAATAGTTCTGGAATCTGCGGTGGGAGAAGTAGTACGCCTGAGCGTTTCTGTGCTTCTTGACAACAGGCGTTCGCAAATACTGGACGAAAGCGGAATTTCATTAGGCCGTACTAACACACCTTGGACTGAAGCAGAAAAAGAAACTATTGTTGGTCTGGTAAAAGCAGCAATGGGCTTCAACGAAAAGCGCGGTGACAGTGTTTTTGTTGGAAACATGCCTTTTGAAGCTGCAGTTGAAGACGATAAGGTTAATGAAATTGAGGCCACTAGAGTCAGGAACAAGTTTATACTGGATATTGTGCGTTATGTGGCTCTTGGTTTGGCCATTTTGTCTCTCATTTTGTTTGTAATCCGTCCGATGGTTCAGCGGCTCAGTTCCAAACCGGAAGACCTTGATCTCCTCATGGGAATGCCGGCAACGATTGGTGAGCTTGAAGAAGAGGAGTTAGAAGTCCCAACTGAGCGAGAATCTGGAATTCCTCCGAGGGAAAAAATTCTCGAAATTGCCAAGCAGGATCCGCTCAAGACATCCGCACTCATCCATACCTGGCTACGCGAACGATGATAAAGTTAATTCAGTATTCAGATTTTGTGGTGCAGTTAAAAAAACTTTCTTCCACTTTTCACTAAATCCTGAATACCAGATCCTTAATCCTAAATAATTTAACATTGTTCTAACCATGTTAGAAGATAGTGAGTTCAAACCTTTTAACTTGACCGATTTCACGGTTGCTGAAACTCTGCCTGAAGATTCTGAAAGTTTATCTGCAACTCAGGAAGATGGTCAAGATGGAGCCGAAGTTGAAGAGTCAGAAATTTCAGTTCGTCTCGCTTCTTTCAAACCCTTAATTATTGATGAACAAGGAGGCTCTGAGGAATTTGATGCAGAGGGTTCAACCGATTTGGCAGACAGAAGGACTGATGCAGAAAAAATTCATTTGTCTCAGGATTTCAGAACAGCTGATTTTTTTCAGGAAAACAGTCTCCTGACAAATGCAGAAAATTTTGCTGAAACAATTAGAGATGGAGCAAAGCTTTACAAAACACAGTTGCTAACAAAAATCGAAGAACAGGCAACTGATACCAAACTAATTCACACAAAAACTGTTGCTGAAAATCAGGAGGCAGAAGAGGAGAGAAAAAAGCTGTTGTCTGCTACAGAAGAAAAAGTCGATGAAATAAAAAATGAAGCCTTCAATGAAGGTTTTGAGGCAGGGCGTCTTAAGGGAATGCAGAAGTGCTATGATGAGGCGGGGCCCTTGGTTTTGCAGGTAAATTCAGTAATGGAACAATTGAATTCCTTACGGCAAGCAGTACGGTTTCAGGCGGAAAAGGAATTAGTGGTATTGGCGTTGCAAATAGCAAAAAAAGTAGTTGCCGAAGAAATTAAGCTGCCAAATGATGTTATAAAAAATATCGTAAAGGCTGCACTTCATGAAACAGAAGTGCAAGGTAAAATCTATCTGTACTTGCATCCGGATGACTACGAATTCCTGCTAAAGAGCAAGGCAGATTTAGAACGTTATTTAAATGAAGAGCAAACACTTGTTCTTCGACAGAATCCGGAATTGAAACCCGGTTCTATTTATGTGGAATCTGATGAAGAAATAATCAGTCGTTCAATAGAGGATCAGTTTGATAAACTGGAAGAAACTTTGACAGAACAAATAGAAAATCGCCATGCTCAATTATCAGAAGTCGATCTCGATGCACACGATTTTTCAATACGGACTTCCTCGGACGATGCTGCAAATGCAGATTCTGCTGCTGTTCATTTACAGGACGTGGGAGAAGTGGATTCTCCGGCAGAAACAGAGGAGAAGGCAGAACTTAAAAAAGCGGATCCTGAAAAAAGTACAGTAAAAGATACAGAGGAAATTGCTCAGAAAACTATGCCCGTTGACTCAAGTAAAGTTGACGAAAATGAGAAACCCGTGACGCAGTCTGGATCAGTTGATTTAAGTAAAATGGATGAAACAGACCTTTCCGAAGAGGCTGCAGATCCAGCTTTGGAAACAGAATCAATTGAAATAGAAGAACAAGAACATCAAACAAAACCTGTAGAAAATAAGGAGCCGGAACTGGAAACTGAAGCCGCCAAAACTGAGGAGTCAGTACCGGAAACAGAGACTGATGAGTCTGCAGAGCTAGATCCACCCAAATGACAAGATTATTTCAGAAACAAAAAATATCAAGATTCCCAAATTATTTTTTGCAGCCCCTAATACATGAACACAAAATTCCAAAACCTGAACTTTTTTAATTTTCATGCTTTCAGAAACTCCTGCATCCGAATTACCGGTTTATTCCAACCTTGGGACATACATCAGTGAAATAGAGAAATTCCCTGCTGTGCGAAAGGAAGGACGCGTAATGCAGGTAATTGGGCACATGGTAGAAGCTACAAATCCAGGTTGTTCTGTAGGAGGTATGTGTAAAATTTATAATCCGGCAACAAAAAGCTCCGTTACTGCAGAGGTCGTTGGATTCCGGAAAGACCGGATGCTCATTATGCCCCTGCATAACGCACACGGGATCGGCCCAAAGTGCCGGATTATCCCGGAAGATAGACCGGCTATGGTACCAGTAGGTGACGGATTGCTGGGAAGAGTGATAGATCCTTTGATGCGTCCGATGGACGGGCTGGGTGAACTGCCAACTTCAACTGAGGTACCTTTATATCCGGAAGTTGTAAATCCAATGAATCGCCAACGTATCAAAAAACCTTTGGATGTTGGAGTAAGATCTATAAATGCATGCCTGACCTGTGGCAGAGGACAGCGTATCGGTATAATGGCTGGATCCGGTGTCGGCAAATCAGTTTTGCTTGGAATGATGGCACGTTACACAGATGCGGACATAAACGTCATTTCACTTGTAGGAGAGCGGGGCAAGGAGGTCAGGGAATTTATTGAAGATAATTTGGGCGAAGAAGGAATGCGCCGTTCGGTTGTGATTGTGGCTACATCAGATCAACCGCCGCTACTAAGAATGCGTGGAGCATACATTGCCACCTCAATTGCCGAACACTTCCGCAACGAAGGCCAGGATGTACTACTTTCTATGGATTCTCTCACACGTTTTGCTATGGCGCAGCGTGAAATTGGGTTGGCTGCAGGCGAACCTCCTACCACAAAAGGTTATCCCCCCTCTGTATTTGCTTTGTTAGCTGGACTGCTTGAACGCACGGGAACTCATGACGGACCTGGTTCGATTACAGGATTTTACACTGTTCTCGTTGAAGGCGACGATGCAAATGATCCCATTGCCGATGCAATTCGTGCAATAGTTGATGGGCATATCTATTTAAGCCGGGAAATTGCGGAAAAGGGTACGTATCCCGCGGTTGACTTACTATCTTCCACAAGCCGGGTTATGGTGGATGTCGTCGGTGAAAAACACCTTAAACTCAATCAAATCATGCGTCGCACCCTGGCTACCTACAGGGAGGCTGAAGACCTGATAAATATCGGAGCTTATGTCCAGGGGAGCAATCCTGAAATAGACTATGCAATCACAAAAAAACCGCTAATTCAGGAATTCATTCAGCAGGGTATGAACGAACATACTGATTTGAAAGAGTGTGAAGAGCACATCCTTCAAATTTTCGGTGACCGATTGGAAGAAGACACGACTCCGGAAGAAAATTCTGCTTAACCAGGTATAATCAATAACAGCACTGGATCTTCCAATTTTTCATTTTCAAATTGGCTGAATTACATCAGCAACAAGATGGTAAAGCAGACCTTTGCTTTTGACAGGTAAAGAGAAACAATTCTCACAAGAGGTAACTCATGACTCCGGAATCAGACTCACCCCCTGATTACGCAAAGTGATGGAGACCGCTGCGCCAGAAATCGGTTTACTCTCCATCTGATAGTCAATCACAAATAACTCCCCAATAGTAGAATCCACTGTATACTCTATATGATCTCCTAAATAGATGGCTTTGAGAATCGTTCCCGGGATACTATTTTCATTACCAGATTGACTCAGGCAGATAGACTGAGGACGAATTGCCACACTCACTTCACCGGACACCAATCCCCGGTGAGGCAGGTTTGCCCGGATTCCGCGAATATCAACATCAGCATTAATACCATCAATTTTCAGAATTTGTGCTTTCACGATATTTGCGTCACCAATAAAGTCGGCAACAAAGAGATTGACCGGCTCTTCATAAAGTTGCCGGGGAGTTCCTTCT
>Ga0310122_10000311_pt1 | contig 31468 bp, 27 predicted proteins | sample CB6_Bottom_1051__FD_203503 | JGI IMG/M metagenome (GOLD analysis project Ga0310122, IMG submission 203503) | Marine microbial communities from Western Arctic Ocean, Canada - CB6_Bottom_1051 | ecosystem: Environmental > Aquatic > Marine > Oceanic | place: Canada: Western Arctic Ocean | collected...
CCACAACAGCTGATGATGATGAAGAAACTACCACAACTACCACAACAGCTGATGATGATGAAGAAACTACCACAACTACCACAACAGCTGATGATGATGAAGAAACTACCACAACTACCACAACAGCAGCAGCAACCGGCACTACAGCAGCAGCAACCACTACTACTACTACTGGTGCAACCACCACTACTGCCGCCACCACTACCACCACCACCACTACTGATTAATCTGGAGTATTTTTGGACTTTGTAGTTCAATGATTGGACTATGAGCAGATACAGTTTTCTTTGTTGTATTTTTCTGGGATTCTCTTCTTTTTGCAGTGAATCTGTTCTTTCAAATTCAGATTACTATTCAAAATCCCAGTCAACTTACGGAAGCATTGGACTTATTCAGACTCCCACAGCTAGGTTCTCCAATGATGGAGAGTTTGTTTTTGGTATTTCATCAGAAATTCCATACAATCGACTTTATGCAAAAGTGCAGTTTTTTCCTTGGATGGAAGCTGTTTTGAGATATACAGAAGGTACGCATCATCCTTACAATGCTGGAAGTACACAAACTTGGAAAGACAAAGGGATAGATATCAAATTTAAGCTCTTGAATGAAGGAAAAATCGTTCCTGGGTTGGCAGTAGGCATTACTGATTTTGGTGGAACAGGCGCTTATTCCAGTGAATTCATCGTAGCCAGCAAGAGAGTTAATAACTTGGATTTTACCCTAGGCCTTGGTTGGGGTAGATTAGCTGGGAGTAATAATATAAGCAATCCTTTTGGATGGTTCTCAGACTCTTATAAGAGAAGGGGTGGGTATTCCACTCGTGGCGGGACGTTAGGCCTAAGTCGATTATTTACTGGTGAGAATACATCTTTTTTTGGTGGCCTTGAATATTACACACCTGTTCCTAATCTTTCAGTAAAACTGGAGTATGATTCCTCAGATTATTCGGCTGAAGTTGGTAAAAGAAAACGTTTTGATAAGTGTTGTAAGCCTGGGGATATATTTGAACTCGATTCACGATTGAACGTTGCTCTAAATTATCAGCTTGATATTTCCCAACGAGATCATATCGATTTCTCACTGGGTCTTGTTCGAGGGAATACTTTTTATGCAAATTTGGCAGTGCATACAAACCTGAATGATGTAGGGAAGCCCATATACACAGCGCCCCCAGAAATATTGAAGCAACCTTATTTGCAACCTTTTCAAGAACTAGATGCTGATTGGCAAAAATACCTATCTGAATTGATCATGTGGCAGATGGGCAATGAAGGAATGGTGACTCATAGCCTTATTTTTAACGGCGACGAGCTACAGGCTGAAATCAGTCAGGGAAGATTTCACAAGCCCATACAGGCAATCGATCTTGCCAGTAGGATACTAGCCAATAATTCTCCAACTAATATTGAAACAATCACAGTGATTAACATAGATCAAGGAGTCGAAACACTAAGGGCTACGATACTTCGTAAAACTCTTGTTGAGCTTGTAGCCAATGGTCCTTTAGAAGAGAAATATGTGGAATTTAATATCACCGAGACAGTTAATGATAATGCAATTATCAAGGACAATGAGTATACCTACCCCAATTTTTATTGGGACATTAAGCCCCATATGACAGGTACCCTACAACACCAAATTAAATTTTATTTTTGGCAATTGGAAGCCTTAATCCATACGGAGTATGCACTTAAGAAAGGCCTCTATCTATCGGCGGATATTGGTATCGACATCGTGAATAATTATGATGAGTACACCTATCACATCCCAGACGGGAAATTACATCATGTTCGCCAGGACAGAAGACTCTATCTTGTAGAAGGTGAAAGTGGACTTCGAAGAATGGCATTGGATTATCTATTTGAGATTAATTCTAATGTTACGGCCAAGATAACTGCAGGCTATCTTGAATGGATGTATGGCGGCATTGGAGGAGAAGTGCTTTATATGCCAGATAATAAGCATTGGGCATTGGGAGTTGATGCTTACTGGGTGAAGCAAAGAGAATTTGATCAGAAGTTCTCTTTTCAAGATTATCAAACAGTCACTGGTTTTGTTAATTTTTATTATAACTTACCCTTCCTAGATCTGCGTTTTAAAGGAAGCATGGGCAAATTTTTGGGTAAAGATACAGGTGTTAATATAGACCTTTCGAGGCGCTTTAAAACAGGAGCAAGAGTTGGAGCAATGGCTTCACTAACCAATTGTGATCCAGCGTGTGTTGGCGAAGGAAGTTTTAATAAGTGGATCTATTTCACTTTACCAATGGATCTCTTCTATATAAACTCAACAACCCGCGCAAAGACAGGATACTCTTGGAGCCCATTAACCAAAGATGCAGGAACAAAAGTCAATCCAGGGAGGCTGTATGGGCTGATGACGAATGCTCCAGATGAGGTTGATGCTCTAAGACGAAAACCTTGGTCTATGAGAAAAATTTTGTCAGGATTTGGTACCACTCCCACAGAGAAAATTTAAATTATCAACCTTCGATATGCAATTCACCAGTACCTGCTATTTTAACTAATACTGATGATTGACGATTTTGAAAACTTGACTGAAAAAGTTTTCAACAGTGATGCAAAAGACATACTGGCTTTGGGAAGGTTTGGTATCGAAAAAGAATCTCTGCGAGTTTCTAAATCAATAATTTCAAAAAGCAAACATCATGAATCCATGGGGTCCCCTTTGTGCCATAGGTACATAACCACTGATTTCTCAGAAGCATTGTTGGAGTTAATTACCCCACCCTTGATTGATAAAAAAACTGGATTAAATTTTCTTGAAAACATTCACCATTTTGTTTCACATAAGATAGGGGATGAGATTATGTGGCCATTTAGTATGCCGCCATTGATTCAATCAGATGCTGAAATACCCATAGCATCCTATGGTTCTTCCAATTTGGCATTATTCAAGGAAACTTATAGAAATGGATTGTCTCATAGGTATGGTAGAACCATGCAGGCGATATCGGGTATCCATTTCAATTACTCACTTCCGGAACAAATATGGGGATCTTCATTCTTTGCAAAAGAAGAAGTAGACTCAAAAAAGCTTAGAGGAACCATATATTTCAGAACACTAAGGAATTTACATAGAATGAATTGGCTAGTTCTCTATTTATTCGGAGCCTCTCCGATTGTTAGTAAAAATTTTCTAACCAATAAGCATAAAGGATTTAAGAAACTGGATAGTCATAATTATTACCTGCCCTATGCTACATCTTTGAGAATGAGTGATCTAGGTTATCAAAATATCCACCAATCCAATTTGGCCATTCCACTCAACTCTTTGGAAGAATATACATTTAATCTTAAGTGGGCGACTGAGACAGAGTGTGAAGATTATCAAGCAATTTTTGAAAAAGCTGAAGTAGACTACCCACAAATCAATGCCAATATTTTGCAGATTGAAGATGAGTATTATGCAGTAGCTAGACCAAAGAGCAGCTCTGATTCAAACCAGAGATTGACAGCAAAACTTAATGATACTGGAGTAGATTATATTGAACTAAGATCTTTGGATGTAAACCCATTTCAAAGAATAGGAATAGATTTGGATACGGTTCATTTTTTAGAAGTGTTTCTTCTCTATTGTACTTTAAAATCTAGTCCCCCCATCAACAGTGATGAAATTGAGGAAAGTAGAGAAAATGATTTATTAGTGGCTACAAGGGGAAGAGAGCCCGATATTAATTTGAAAAAAAATCGAACTGAGATCAATCTAAAGAATTGGGCAAATCAAATTTTGGATGAAATGATGTTTATAGCAGGATTGTTGGACAATAAAACGACCAACTTTACAAGCATAATCCGAAAGTTCACCACTCACATTACGGATCCAGAGCAGACATTATCAGCTATGTTGCTCAACAAAATTCTCACTGAAAAATTGAGTGTGCATGAACTTGGTAGAACTATAGGCGAAGATTACAAAAATCACTATATCAGTATGGAAACATCCAAAAATTCTGAGTGGTCTCTGTTGGAGAAAGAGTCAGTTGATTCTAAAAAAAGACAAATAGATTTAGAGCAAGCTGAAGATCAATTTTTTGAGGGTTTTGTTAAAGAGTATTTCAATCAGTAATCTTTTAATAATTAGAGTTGCCTGACTATCTCTTTGAGATCAATATCCATATTCTGGATTAACTCAAAGGGTATCTCAGCTTGCATTTCAATCAATTTTTTCCCAACCATAAATTCTTTTGGGCTGTTAATGGCATCGACAGCAATTAAGCGATTTTCTTTTTGATAAAAAACAGCAAATTTCTCTTCTTCTGGTAAGCCTCGAACCACATGATTGTCATAATATTGAGAAATTCCTGCAATTTGGAGTTTTATGTTGTATTGGTCTGACCAAAACCATGGAACCTCTCGGTATGGTTTGTAATTGCCAGCAACACTTGCAGCAATTGATTTTGCTTGTTCAACAGCATTTTGCACTGATTCTAATCTTAGTCTCCGTTTGAAAATATCATTGGGGTGATTGCTGCAATCCCCGACGGCAAAAATATGATGATCGGATGTCTGCCCATTATCATCCACAATGATCCCATTAGCACATTCCAAACCAGAACTTTGTGCGAGCTCAATATTAGGTTTGATGCCAATACCTATGACTACAAAATCTGCATTTAAAACACTGCCATCACTACAGATAATTCTTTTTTGTTTGCCTAGATCTTCGATATCAGTGATCGATGTGTTGAATTTGAATTTAACACTTTCAGATTGATGTTTTTTATGGAAAAAATGAGACACTTCAGGAGAAACCACTCTATTCATAACTCTGTTTTCCAACTCCAAAACACACACGTCAAGATTTTTTTTGATTGCAATGGATGCTATTTCAAGACCGATATAACCTGCGCCGATAATGGCTATTTTGTTTTTATTCCCTAGTCTTTCTCTTATTTTAAGTGAGTCGCCAATTGTTCTAAGATAATAAAGATCCGTCTGTCTGCTACTGGTTTTGAGTTTATTTACAATACTTCCAGTTGCAATTACCAATTTCTCATAACCAATCTGTTTCTGATCTTCTAAAAGTACAGTTTTGTTACTCCTATCAATAGCTACAACTTTACGATTGCGAATGAAATGGATGTTATTTTTGTCAAAATAATTCTGTGATTTTAAATAAAGTCTTTTTTCTTCGATTTCACCAGAAAGAAATCCTTTTGACAGTGCTGGCCTTTGATATGGAAGGAAATTTTCCTCACCTATTAGAGTGATTGACCCTTGATACCGTTGTTTCCGAAGTGAAATAGCTGTCATTCCGCCGGCGTGTCCAGCACCTATGATTACTACATCGTTTTTCATTTCAATTTCATCCTCTTTTTATGTAGTATAAATATATACTACATAAAAAGATAAACAGTGCTCCTATGAGTTGGATGAAGAGGGAGCCATGCGTTCTGATAGGTCAATTGAAACAAGACGACAGAAGTTCATGAAACCAGAAATCTTTGAACAAATTAAGGCTGAAATCAAGGAAAACAGACTCAAAGTAATTAACTCAAAAACTACCGGATAAACTGACCATTATTAACGAGTCAGTCTACTGTGTTGACAGCCGTGCATAGAGTTCTTCTAGGTCGTAGATTATTAAGAGGTTATTGAAATGGCTAATCAAGAAGTGTTGATAACTATCATACTCTATAATTTTTTGCTTATTGCAATAGGGTTTTGGGCAAAGAAAAAGACCAATAATCAGGATGATTTTTACCTTGGCGGTAGAAGTTTAGGTCCTTTTGTTGCAGCATTGAGTGCTTCTGCAAGCTCGTCTTCTGCATGGAGTCTTCTGGGGGTCAGTGGTGCGGCTTATGCGTGGGGTCTATCGGCTGTTTGGCTCCTGCCAGGAGTCTTAGTGGGCTACGTTGTCAGTTGGACATGGGTGGCTCCTCGGTTGATGGAAATCAGCCAAAGGACAGGGGCAGTTACTTTACCAGAACTACTCTTTGGAGACTTTAATCAAGCTGAAAAAATAATTTTATTACGGTTAACCACAATAATCATTACTTGTTCACTGATCGTCTATATCGCAGCTCAATTTCAAGGAGCTGGAACAGCATTTTCTAGCGCTTTGGGAATTTCCCAAGAGATGAGTATTATCATCGGAGCTCTAGTGATTTTAACTTACACGTTTATTGGAGGATTCTGGGCAGTTAGCCTGACTGATTCAATACAAGCAATCCTCATGTTTGTTGTTGCGTTATTATTGCCACTATTTCTACTAATTTTTATAGGCGGCTTTGACGATTTAATTTTTAGTCTTAAGGCAATAGGAACAGAAGCAGAAGGGAGTCTGACAGGTGTGCATACCGGATTGATGGGACTGGGCTTTATTATTGGAACGATAGGCATTGGATTTGGCTATCCAGGACAACCTTTTGTTGTTAACCGCTTCATGGCAGCAAGGGATATAAGTGTTATAAGAAGAGGAAGAATCATAGCGATTGGATGGGCAACTGTAATTTTTGGTGGAATGATTGTTTTGGGCTTATGTGCAAAAGTTATGTACTCAACAGTTGCTAATCCAGAAAGTGTTTTATTTTTTGTCAGTCAAAGGCTTTTTGGCCCGGTATTCGCTGGAATAATCACAGCAGCTGTTCTATCGGCGATAATGTCAACTGCCGACAGCCAACTTTTGGTAGTGGCTTCATCAGTTGATCGCGATTGGAAGGGCGGTAGAGGCACAAACATCGGCAGTGCCAGGATAGCAATAATATTAGTTGTCTTCTTAGCAGTTATCTTGTCTCTTTATGCCCCAGAAACCATTTTCAATCGGGTCGTCTTTGCCTGGACTGCGTTGGGAGCATCCTTAGTACCAATGGTTTTTTCAAAAGTATTAAATTGGCGTCTCTCTGCTAAAGCTGCAGGGAGTTCAATATTAGTTGGTTTTTTAATGACAGTTGTTTTTCATCTGTTACCCGATACCCCAGGAGATTTTATTGAAAGAATCATTCCTATGTCTTTGGGGTTTATAATTCTTATTTTGTCAAAAAAATAATACAATTAGTGAATAATATTAATTGACAAAAATTGGAGTAAGAGATTGAAAATTGTTGTTGTAGGTATGGGTTATGTTGGTATCTCAAATGCGTTGTTACTTGCCCAACACAATGAAGTTATTGCAGTAGATATTATTCCTAAAAAGGTTAATCTTCTGAATCAGAGAAAATCTCCAATTTCTGATGTAGAAGTTGAAGATTTTTTACAAAATAAAAAACTCAACTTTAAGGCGACTATTGATAAGAAAGAAGCCTTGAAGGGGGCAGATTTTGTCATTATTGCCACTCCTACCGATTATGATATTGAGGCTGGTCATTTCGATACAAATTCTGTGGATAATATTATAAAAGAAGTCACAGCAATCACTTCAAAGGCAACTATTGTTATTAAATCAACTGTACCTGTAGGTTATACTAAGGAAGTTCAGAAGAAATTTAGTTACAACAATATTTTGTTCTCTCCCGAATTTCTGAGAGAGGGCACTGCTCTCAGAGATAACCTCTACCCATCACGAATTATTGTTGGTGGCAAATCAGAAGAAGCACAACAATTTGCAAACCTTTTGAAACAAGGAGCAAAAAAACAAGATATTGAGATTCTCCTTACCGATACAACTGAAGCTGAGGCTATAAAACTTTTTGCTAATTCCTATTTAGCTATGAGAGTTGCTTTTTTTAATGAGTTAGACACATATGCTCATTTAAACATGCTGGATTGCGAGCACATCATTAGAGGCGTTTGTCTAGATCAACGGATTGGTAATCATTATAATAATCCATCCTTTGGATATGGCGGTTATTGTCTACCTAAAGATACCAAACAACTTAAAGCCAACTATAAAAATACTCCTAATCGAATTATATCAGCCATTGTTGATTCCAATGCTACACGCAAAGATTTCATTGCCAGTCTCATTATTCAAAAACAACCTAACCTGTTAGGAGTTTATCGTTTAACAATGAAAAAGGAATCGGATAATTTTAGATTTTCCTCGATTCAAGGAGTAATTAAACGCGTAAAAAAAATGGGGATTAAGATAGTGATTTATGAGCCGTTAATTAAGGCAAAAAAGCTTAATAATATTACTGTGATAAAAGATCTTGAGGAATTTAAAAATAAGTGCGATTTAATAATAGCGAATCGATTGACAGAAGAGATCAAAGATATAGAACATAAAATACTGAGTAGGGATATCTTTAGAAAAGATAAATAAATATTGACCTAATCTAGAAATACATCCTAGGACCAAAACTTTGTTTGATGCTCACTAAAGGACAGTGAAGAAAGGACAAAGAATCATCAACTTTCCAACAATTACTTTGCAACAGTTGAATGAGCTAAACACTACAAACTATATCTTTCTTGCCAATCTACATTTTGTATCTCTTTAAAGTAGACGCAAGCAGGACAGATACCTTGAGTATTAAACTTAATATTAGGTCTAGTATCTGGCTGAAGGCATTCGATACAATATCTCATGATTAATAATGGTTTCATTGACACACCTAGAGTGCTGTTTTTATATCTTCAGTCAAGGAGATCTTTCAAATCCAACTTTTCTTCCCTCTTTAGCAAATCTCTCAAAATCTTTCATATGATTACCTTCACCATATTCTTCTGTGAAATTTAATAATTTACTTTTCCAAATAGCCATTTTTACTCCATTAATTAATCTCTATTCTTAAAAAACTCTTACATACGAATCAATTCAGTAACCATCAACTGTTGCAACTATATGTAGAAAAGAACCTTTCTTCACTTCAGATAATAATATATTTTCTTAGCGTTTCTATATATAAACGCTCCTCTATCGTGACTAAGGAATCTAACGAACATGATTTTCGATTTATCAAGAAATTTTTGATAAACATATTCTCTACCTGAGCGTTGTTTATAAATCTTGAAATATTCTTTGAGTTCCGAAGTGGATTCTGCTCCACCGTTATCAGCATACTTGGTAAGATATGCAATAAAATCGCCATCATAAAGAGACCACATTCCATGTAGAGTTGTTTTCATAAAATTTCCAATAAGCAAATCATCGAATATCTGAAAATTAATTGCCTGCATTAAGCTTGATCTTGGTACTTCAAAAGTAATACCTTTTTTGTTATTAGCTTCGAACTTAAAGTAGTTATCTTTCCCCCCTACACGGAAATTAATAAATGAAATATCATCTCTTATCTTTTCTTTTCTCTTAAAATAATTATCTATAGCCTGTATGTCAGAGGCTTGTAATTCGTCTGACCAATTATCGCCAAAAACCTCACAATCCTTGATTATCAACTTATTTTTAGCAGGATTTATCGGTTCATATTTGCCATCGCAGCAATCGAGACTCACAAAAGGAGGAATGTATTCTATACTCTTAGGGAATCCTATTTCATAAGCATGACGAGGAGTGATAAATCGATTAGCCCAAATAGAATCAGATCTCTGGTACCGATGAAATGAACTAAAAGGTATGACATGATTTACACCTAGAGATTTAGCTTGAATTCCTAATTGTTCTCCTACTCTTATATTGTTTATTGCAGGAGGAACCACAAAGACTCCATTTTCATCATAGAAATTTATCATATCTGTATCGCCATATCCTGACAGTGACAGGAGATATGAATCGGAAAAACTTTTCACAATTTTTCTTATAAATTGTGTACAGTACAGGCTTCCTGCATCATTCAAATTAACAAATAATCTGCCATTAACATCCACCAGAAGAATTGCATCTTGAATGATTGTTGTAATACATAAAACTTTGATGTTGTTTGATAACTGTATCCACTTTCTGTCTGGAAGAATTTCTACACTAAATTTTTTTTCAAGTAACCCTTCAAACATTCTTGATCCAACGTGATCTGGTAACAATAATTTTTTACCAGTTAACTTTTCCAAACTAGCTGCATTAATGTGGTCAGGGTGACCGTGGGAAAGCCAAATATATTCTGCATTAAAAACATCTTGCCGAAGATTTTCAGGAAAGATGTGATCTGTTACCCAACTTCCAAAATAAGCTGAATCAGTATCTCCAAACCAAGGGTCTGTGGCAAGGATAGGTTGATCGTCATAAGCGATAAGAGTTGCATTACCTATTGTTGAAATTCCAATCATCCCTTCACTCTTAACCAGAACAGATTTTTATATTTCCCAACTGGACTAGACAGTGGGGGCTAATTACAAAAATTGAGGTTGTTTTTTCCCTCTTAAGACTTAATTTTTTTCAAAAAACATTATAATCAACTCTTGAAAACAAATATATTTATTTTATTTTGTATTATTCTAGACTAGAAAAAGTGTTATCTATATTGTTGGCACCCCTGATTCTAATTTACTCCACTGCTAGAAAGCAGTTTAAGTGACAGTAACTGAAACAAGTCATTTTGAATGGTTCTTGGTGTATACAAAGCCTAGGCAAGAAAAAAGAGCAAAGGAAAATCTAGAGAATCAGGGATTTGAATCATTTCTACCAAAAATTGGCCTACCTGAGATTAATCAACCGGGCACAATTACTATGGAACTAATGTTTCCTAGGTATGTGTTTACAAAAATAAAGAAAGATGAACATAATTGGTCATCCATTCAAAATACCTATGGCGTGAGTCATCTGGTCAAATTTGACCTTAAACCTGCAATTATACCGATAGATGTTGTGCAATTTCTTAAATCAAACTGTGATGAGATCGGCGTTTTTCACCAAAAAGCCAGAATTGTAGATTATGTGAAAGGAGACAGGGTGATTATTAAAAAAGGCCTGCTCAAAGGGAGAGAGGGCATATTTTTGTCTCACAATGGTTACGAGAGGGTTAAACTATTATTGGAATTAATAAACCACCAAGTAGCTACTGAATTGTCTGTATCAGATCTTCCAGAAAAAATAATCATTGATCCATTTAAGCTGTAGCTTGGAGGATAAGCTGTAGCTTGGAGGAATAGATTATATTTTTTGGTTTATTGTTTGTTCAATACTTGAACAACCATTATAAATCATTACAATAAAGCTTGTTTAAGTATTGAACATTTATATTTAATTGGTTATTGAAGTTAGTTATTGCAGTTGGTTAATGCACTGAAAACGTGTAGGGCGGTAGCGTTCTAGTTTAAAATTTATGCCAGAAGAAAAACATACCCAAGAGCTTATGAAGATTATTTACAATAATCTAAAAGGCAATCAAAGATCTTTCGCTAGTGAGATGAATGTTAGCCTTGGGAAAGTTAATTACTTGATCAAATCACTGATTGAAAGAAAAATTATTAAAAAGCATAAGATTACTAATGCAAATCAATACGAATACGAATTAACCAGCCCAGGATTAAAACTTAGATCTAAACTATTTATGCAAGAAATTAGCAACAAAACCAAAAAACAAAATTTACTGCGTGTAGAAATTGAGAGATTATATAATTCTCTAGAAGACTATGATTTGAATTTACAGGATGTTTTGAAAATAGTTGAAGAAAATCTAAATGCAAGTATCTAAATGCAAGTAAATAACTAATATTATTTATCAATAATTACTAGGTTAAATAACGTTACAATTGATATACTTTCATTTTTTTCAAAACCTATACTTTTACTTTAAATTACTTTAAAAATAAAAAAAATTATATAAAAAATACAGAAGTACAATGAGAGTAAATATGAAAAATTATATATACATAGCAATTATCTTTTTGTTACCAGTAATATTTTTTAGTGCACCATCAATTTTAATAGCCCAAGCACTAGGACCAGAAGCATTGGCTGAGATCCAGGCATTGATCGAAGCTGAAGAATACAATGTGGGTGCAGATGACACAATAGAGACAGTTACTCGTGACAGTATATTGGTGGATAAAGATGAAGAGTTTGGGATTGTTTCTACAGAAAGGCCAACAAACTTTGAAAGTAAAGCTCAGAAAAAAGTATTAGGCTCAGAACTCTCAAAATTTGGTTACAGTCTATTTTCCAAAGCAACTACCACCTTTGCCCCTGCTACTGATATTCCCATACCACCAGATTATGTGATGGGCCCTGGAGATAATATTAAGATTATTTTATTTGGCAATTATAATGATACGTTTAGTTTGCAGATAACAAGAGAAGGAAGCATATACTTTCCATCTATCGGCCCTATAACGGTTGCAGGGTTATCATTTGATGAAATGAAACAGGTATTGTTGGCACGAATTTCTAATCAATTTATTGGTGCTGAAATACAGATCACAATGGGCGCTTTGAGATCAATAACAATCTTTGTTTTAGGGGACGCCTTCCAACCAGGTTCCTATACAATTAGTGCGTTGACAACACTCAGCAATGCTTTGATGGTTAGTGGAGGAGTTGGGGATATAGGCTCGCTGAGAAATATTCAACTCAAAAGAAAGGGTGAAACTATCTCTACCTTTGATTTTTATGACTTGTTACTGAAAGGCGATACTAGTAAGGACCTCAAACTACAGCAAGGAGATGTAATTTTTATACCACCCGTAAACAAAATGGTGGGAATTACAGGTGAGGTTCGTAGACCTGCTTTATATGAGTTATTGGAAAACGAAAACTTAGATTCTTTAATAAATTATGCAGGTGGTTTGAAACCATCTGGAGATCTTTCTATAACTCAGATAGAAAGAATCCAGTCAGCAACTCTTTCAATAATTGACGTTGATTTGAACAACATTGATGATAGATCAAGACAGTTAACCGATGGCGATATTATTCATGTCTATCCAATAATTAATAGGTTAAAGAATGTTGTTCTTTTATCTAATTACATACAAAGACCTGGATTCTATCAATGGAAGAGTGGGCAGAAATTTGCTGATTTGATTCGGTCTACGGATGATATTCTACCCAACACCGATAGAGGGTATGCTTTGATTAAAAGGGAAGATTTGGAATCAGGAAATATGATCTTCAGGCAGATTAATATTAATAAAGTGCTTCACAATAAAGATTCAAATGAAAATATACTTTTAATGCCCAGAGATGAAATAGTTTTCTTCCCATCAATTGAAATTGAAGCAGATGATACAATTAAAATGGAAGTTGAAAAGCAAAGGTTTGAAGCCGCTACTAAGGATCAGACAGTATTCCAGGCATATCTGATAGTTGATCCAGGAACAACCACACTCAAGAAAGGCCTGTTGCTTTCTGAAGGGGAGTACATAGAAGCTTTGAGAGATTTTGGGGATGTTTTTGAGGTTCGTGAAGATGCTTTTAGAGTAACTCAATCGGTTGATTTTGCGATAAGAGATGATGAAGCTGCAGAGAATGCATTTAAAACTCGAAGACTTGTAATGGAACCGATAATTCAAACTTTGATCAATCAAGCTTCGCCAAATTCACCTCCATTGGTTGTAGAGTTGATAGGAGGCTTTCGCTACCCAGGTTCATATCCAATAACACCCAATATGACTATTGAGGAGGCAATCAATGCAGGAGGCGGCTTAATAAGGAGTGTTGTCATAGACCAAGTTGAAATCATAGACAAGAAATTTGATGATCAAGGACAACTTGTTTTTACAAAGAAAGAGCTTAACCTTAACGACCCAGGAGCATACTCAACAACTATATCTCCAGACAGCATACTTGCTTTCAAAACCTCATCAATAGTACAAAAACAGATTCAGATCGAAGGTCAGGTTAGATTTCCTGGAAGATATGTGCTAACTCGAGATGAAACGATAAGAGATCTAATAGAAAACAGAGCCGGTGGGCTAACTGATGAAGCTTTCCTCCCTGGTGTTGTATTTACAAGACAGAGATTAGCCAACTTAGAACAAAAGACATTGCTAGAGGCACAAGCAATCCTAGAGCAAGAACTGCTCCTGGCAAGTTTGAAGACTTCTGATCTATCTCAGGTGGGTCGGGAACAAACAATGGATATGGGAATGCTTCAATCAATGACTGCTAGCAAAGCTGGAGAGACCAGATTATTAGGACGATTGGTGGTTGATTTGGATGCCATCTTTAAAGAGGATATTGTTGATATTCCCCTTGAAGATGGAGACTATCTGTATGTTCCAACTGCACCAAACTCATTAGCTACATTAGGGGAGGTTTATGTTCCATCCACGCATATGTTTGATTTAAATCTTTCCATAGATGACTATATAAATTTAAGCGGTGGCTTAAACAAATTCGCCGATGAATCAGAAATATATGTCATAGGCATAGATGGTTCTATTAAACATTCTGGATCAAGTGGTACTGGTTTTTTTAGAGGCAGAGGATTAATTGCCAATGATTTGCAGCCTGGAGACACCATTGTGATTCCAATCAGACTTGATAGGACTTCTCCTCTGAAAGCCTCGATGGATGTTACACAAATTATATATCAAATGGCTATAGCTGCAGCAGCAGTACAAAGTTTTTAATAATTTTTAAGTTAGTGAGTTAATTTAATGAACCAGATCAATCCAGGTACCCAGGAGATCCTATCCAACTTCGAGGAGCAAATATCATTTGCTGACCTGTGGTCGGTACTGGTCAAATACAGGGCAGTGATAATTTCAATTGTTGTTGCAGCTGTGATTGCCGCAATTTTTTATGCACTTTCTCTACCAGCAATTTATCGTGCTAATGTCTTAATGGCTCAGTCTGAAGGCATGGCTCAAATTAGTCGTTCTGTTTCGGATTTTGACCGATTCGCGGGTTTAGCAAGCTTGGCTGGTGTTACCGCTCCAGAATCTGGAGGAGAATACATAATTTCCATGGCAACACTTCAATCAAGAACTTTTGCCTACCAATTTGTTAAGGACAATAACCTTTTACCCATACTTCTTGCAGATGATTGGGATAAAGAAAAAGGGGAATGGAAAAAAGATAAAGTTCCGGATTATTGGAATTCATACAATGCTTTTAAAGACATTTATAGTGTTAGTACTGACACGGAAGGAATGATTTATCTTGCTGTGGAATGGACAGATCCTGTACTCGCTGCTGAATGGGCAAATAGTTTGGTTGCATCAATCAATTATCTTATGAGAAATGAAGCTATAATGGAGGCTGAAAAAAGCATCAATTTTCTCCAAGACCAGCTGAAAATTACCAGTCTAATTAACACTCAATCTGTTATCTATACCTTGATGGAAGAGCATACTAAACGAATTACCTTGGCTAATATCCGACCTCAATATTCTTTTAAAGTGATCGATTCCGCCGTTGCTCCAAACGAAAAGTCAAAGCCTAATAGAAGAATGATTGTTGTATTTGGCTTAATTATTGGAGTAGTTATTGGTATTGGTTTAGCTTTTGTTCTCAATTTTATTCAGAATTACAGAGACAATTCTCGTAAACTCACAGCGGAATGACACATATTCACTCATGTATAATTGTCACTCTACCTTAAGACCCTAAGGATAAATTTTTTAGGATAGGGTAATAACCCACGAAACTAATTTGTAATGACAAATATTAGACTGGCTATTATCGGGATGGGCTATGTTGGCTTGCCATTAGCAGTCGAGTTTGGCAAAACAATTAAGACAATTGGATTCGATCTAAACAAAGAACGGATTAGTGAACTCAAACTGGGTAAAGATAAAACTTTAGAAGTAGAGCTTAACACTATAATTGCCGCTTCAAAATTAAGCTTTACCTCAGTTGTAGGTGATCTTGAAGATTGCAATGTCTATATTGTAGCTGTGCCAACACCGATTAATGAATCGAATGAACCTAATCTTGAGCCACTCAGTAAAGCATGTGAAATTGTTGGAAAATGTTTGAAGTCAAACGATGTCGTAATTTTTGAATCAACGGTTTTCCCTGGTGCCACAGAGGAATGTTGTGTCCCAATATTGGAAAAAATGTCTCAGCTTACTTTTAATCAAGACTTTTATTGTGGCTACAGCCCAGAAAGAATTAATCCGGGCGATAAGAAACACAGTTTAACAAAGATTATCAAGATAACGTCTGGCTCGAACTCAGAAACAGCTGATTTTGTAGACAATCTTTATAACTTAATTATTGAAGCAGGAACCCATAAAGTCAGCAGTATCAGAGTCGCAGAGGCTGCAAAAATAATTGAAAATACACAACGTGATGTCAACATAGCATTGATCAATGAATTGGCAATCATATTCAAAAAAATGAATATTGACACCCAGGAAGTATTGCTTGCTGCCGGTACAAAATGGAATTTTATACCTTTTTCCCCTGGTTTAGTGGGCGGGCATTGTATTGGTGTTGATCCGTATTATCTTACCTATAAAGCTAAGCAATTAGGATATGAACCAAATATGATACTTGCAGGCCGCAAAATCAACGACAGTATGGCTAATTATGTCGCCGAAGAGATTGTTGAATTACTTCGCCAGAGAAATATAACTTTACAGGGAGCACACGTTCTAATAATGGGCCTAACCTTTAAAGAGAATTGCACTGATATTAGAAATACTAAAGTTGTGGACCTAAGTACGAAACTGCAAAACTTTGATTTAACTGTAGAGGTTTTCGATCCATGGGTTGATAAAAAAGAAGCTCAACAGAAATATGGCATCGAGCTTAAAGACCAACCGGTTGAGGGTAAGTATCAGGCAATAATTATTGCTGTTTCACACGACATTTTTTCTGATATGGGAATCAAGACCATAGAATCGTATGGTGATGGTAACCACATTATTTATGATGTCAGGTATCTTTTCTCTGTTGATGAGGTAGATGCCAGGATATAAAACATGAGAACATTTGAAAAAATTAAGGATGACCTCTTGTGCAACAAGAGAACGTGGCTTATCACAGGGGTTGCAGGATTCATTGGCTCAAATCTTCTTGAAGAACTCATAAAATTGCAACAAAAGGTAATCGGACTGGATAATTTTTTAACTGGGTATCGGCACAATCTTGATCAAGCCTTAGAGGATGCAGCAAAAGAAAATCCTTCGCCAGAATTTACTTTTATTGAGGGCGATATTACAAAACTGTCGGATTGCGAGAGAGCATGTCATGGAGTGGATTATGTTTTGCATCAGGCTGCCCTAGGCTCAGTTCCAAGATCCTTGGAAGACCCAATTAAGTCCAACCTTATCAATACCAATGGTTTTCTTAATATGCTACTGGCTGCAAAGAATGCCAAGGCTAAGAAATTTGTTTATGCTGGCTCAAGTTCTGTTTATGGAGACCACCCAAATCTACCAAAAGTGGAAAATGAAATTGGTGCTCCATTGAGTCCTTATGCTGTTACTAAACTGACGAATGAGCTATATGCCGACGTATTCTCAAAGTGTTACCAATTCTCAAGTATAGGGCTAAGATATTTTAATGTATTTGGTAAGAGACAAGATCCCGCCAGCAACTATGCTGCCGTTATTCCCAAATGGATTAGTTTAATTATGAAAGGAGAAAAAGTTTCAATATACGGTGATGGTGAAACAACCAGAGATTTTTGCCATATTGATAATGTCGTGCAAGCAAATTTACTTGCTGCCCTATCCAATGATAAGGAAGCACAAAACCAGATTTACAACATTGCACTAAATGACCGTACAAATTTAAATTATTTGTTTAAATTGATTCAAAATGCAACCACTAGAAGGATGCCTAATTTGGAGAAAAATATCCCAAATTATGAAGGTTTTAGAGAAGGAGATATTCATGATTCCCAGGCAGAAGTTGGTAAAGCGAAAAAATTACTAGGATATAATCCGATGATAAAGGTTTCTGAAGGTATTGAAAAAACAGTAGACTGGTTTGTTTCTCAACAATGACAATTGGAGGTTAGATTTGATGTTTGATAATGCAACAATTTTAATAACTGGGGGAACAGGGTCCTTCGGCAAGAAGTGCACAAAAATTCTCTTGAAACGTTTTAAGCCAAAGAAATTGATTATATTCTCTAGAGATGAATTAAAGCAATTTGAAATGCAACAAATTTTTACACACTATTCAATGCGCTATTTCATTGGTGATGTAAGGGATTTGGACCGCTTAAACTTGGCATTAACAGGAGTTGATTATGTGATTCATGCAGCTGCATTAAAACAAGTTCCAACAGCAGAATACAATCCAACAGAATGCATAAAAACAAATATTAATGGGGCTGACAACGTTATTAAAGCTTGTGTAAATAACGGAGTAAAAAAAGTAATAGCACTTTCCACAGATAAGGCTGCGAACCCAATTAATCTATACGGAGCTACTAAACTAGTTTCTGATAAATTATTTATATCTGCCAATAATATGTATGGCAGTTATCAAACAAAGTTTTCTGTGGTTCGCTATGGCAATGTTGTAGGGTCTAGGGGGTCAGTGGTTCCATTTTATAAAGATTTAATTGCAAAAAATTCTCCTGAGTTACCAATAACTGATAAAGCAATGACGCGGTTTTGGATCACTTTACAGCAAGGTGTAGATTTCGTCTTAAAAAACTTTGCAAGAATGCAGGGAGGGGAAATTTTTGTACCAAAAATACCCTCTGTTAGAATTACTGATCTGGCAAAATCAATGGCACCCAATTGCAAATTGAAAGTGATCGGTATAAGACCGGGTGAAAAAATTCATGAAATCATGTGCCCGAAAGATGATGCACGCCTCACATTTGAATTTGATGATCACTTTGTTATAGCACCTGCCATCCATTTTTATGATCAGGATAGAGACTATACAATCAATGAGGTTGGAGAAGAGGGCAAACAGGTTCCAAGAGATTATGAATATAATTCAGGAACTAATCATCATTTCCTAAGCCATCAAGAGATTCTGGAGATGGACAAAGTATCTTTACTGTGACAGAGGCCGTTAGAAGCAATGAATAAAAATAGTCAGCAGGAATTCTGGAAAGGAGTTTTTGGCCGTCAATATAGAGAAAACAACACCAATTTTAATTCGTAACTGGAAGAAGAATGTTGGTCAAAAATGTTGTCTTATTTCGGAAACAACCAACCAAAATCATACCTTGAGTGTGGATCCAATATTGGACGCAATCTAATCACACTCAACCACATAATTGAAAGCCCAGAGTTATCATTGATCGAACTTAATAAAGCAAGCTATGAAATAGCTGTTAACCAAGTTAAGCTTCTCCATGCTTTCAATGGAGCAATACATTAAGCCCCTTTCCCGAATGAAATGTTTGAGCTGGTCTTTACTTGCGGAGTACTAATACATATACATCCAGATGACCTGCATAAAACTTTGGAAAGAATGTATCAACTCTCAAAAAGATATATTTTGATTGCTGAGTATTTTTCAAGAGAATCTGAATCTCTAATTTATCATGGTGAAAAAAATAAACTTTTTAAAATGGATTTTGGTAAATACTTTTTGAGTAATTTTCAATCCAAACTACTTGATTATGGTTTTCTTTGGGGCTACCTTTATGATGATGGAGGTTTTGATGACATAACATGGTGGTTATTTAAGAAAAACTGAAATAGGTTATTATAATTTTTTTAATAATAAATCCTTGATGATTCCATACGGACACCAAAGCCTTTCTTCTGAAGATATAGAAGAAGTCATAAAAGTTCTTAAGTCAGCATTTCTAACTCAGGGAAATGCTGTTCCAATGTTTGAAAAGAATCTCTGTAACTATACGGGAGCAAAGTTTGCTGTTGCAGTAAATAGTGGAACATCGGCTCTTCATTTAGCATGCAGGGCTATTGATTTAAAAGAAAATGATTGGTTATGGACCACACCCCTTTCTTTTGCTGCTTCTGCAAATGCAGCTCTCTATTGTAACGCAAGTGTCGATTTTGTTGATATTGATCCAGTGACAAATAATATCGATGTAAATAAATTATCCGAAAAACTTAGACTCGCTGGACAGACTAATACCTTACCAAAGGTACTAGTACCTGTTCATTTAGCAGGATTATCCTGTGAAATGGATGAAATTAAAAAACTCTCTAAACAATACGGATTTTTTATTGTAGAAGATGCTTGTCATGCATTGGGCGGGCGTTACAAAGATATTAAAATCGGTTCTTGCCAGTACAGTGATATGGCAGTTTTTAGTTTTCACCCAGTAAAGAGTATCACAACTGGAGAGGGTGGCATGGTTATGACCAATTCACCTTCTTTGACTGAAAAAATGAGACTTTTAAGAACGCATGGAATTACTCGTGATCCTAAATTGATGACAAAACAAGAGCCTGATGGACCTTGGTACTATGAACAAATAGATTTAGGCTATAACTATCGTATGAATGATTTTCAGGCTGCCCTTGGTTCTAGCCAATTAAAACGCTTAGATGCATTTATAGGAAAGAGGAATAAAATAGCCAAGTTATACAATTCATTATTCGGAGAGCTACCCTTACAATTACCAGCTACGGTTGAAACTTGTTATTCGGCATTCCATTTATATATTATTCGATTGCATCTTAATCTGATTTCTTGCTCTCATTCTCAAGTTTTTTCAAGTCTTTTGCAGCAGGGAATTGGAGTAAACTTGCATTATATTCCAATACATCTTCAACCATACTATCGGGAAATGGGATTCAAAGAAGGAGATTTTCCTGAATCTGAGAAATATTACCGCGAAGCTATAACTCTGCCAATTTTTGTTGATTTATCATCGGAAGAGATACAAAAAGTTGTGGATTCAGTTAAGCGTGCTATCCAATGAAAGTTGTGATACGAGTAGATTCTTCGGCAGAAATAGGAACGGGTCATTTTATGCGATGTTTGACTTTGGCAAATGAAATAGGAAACACTGGAGGGCATTGCCATTTTATCTCAAGAGATCTTGGGCAACATTTTATTAATCTCTTGGCAACATACAACCATAGTTTTTCACCGTTACCAAAATCTTGTGACACCAATGGCAAAGCTCGGAAAAAATTAAGTGCTATATCTAAATCTAATGCCTGGCTGCCCCTCCCGTCGAGAGAAGATGCTCAACAAACAATAAAACTTTTAAATAACAATAAGCCTGATGTTTTATTGATAGATCATTATGGAATTGATAATTCTTGGCATCGAGAATTAAGGCCATTTGCAAATAAAATTTTTGTTATAGATGATTTAGCAGATAGACAATTAGATTGCGATTTATTATTGAATCAGACATTTGGAATGTCATCAGAAGACTACATGACTTTATTGGATAATCAGTGCAAACAATTGATCGGTTCAAAATATGCTTTACTCAGACCCGAGTTTTTGGATCTTAGATCCAAAGCAATTGAAAAAAGGAATAACAATACTTCAATACATAAAGTTTTGGTATTTTTAGGTGGTGGTTTTCATTCAGCAAATATAAGTGTTGTTTTAGACACACTTAATCAACTCAATTGGAAAAAAAAACCTATTATAGATCTTATACTCAATAGGGAAGATCCAGTAATTAGCAAGTTGAATAGTGGAGACTTATCTTTTCCATTTAAAATAAATTTACTATTTAATGCTACAAATGTTGCTCAATTAATGTTAGAAGCTGATTTTTCTATTGGATCCGCTGGCTCAACTTCTTGGGAGAGGTGTTCTTTAGGACTCCCATCTTTGGTTTCAATAGCTGCTGAAAATCAACAAAACATAGCAGCTAATTTAGAAAATATTGGAGCAATATATTTGTGGAAGACTGTCGAAGAACTTAAAACAGTCGCTACAAAATTAATTGCTTCAGGTAGGCTGCTAAAGCAGATGTCAACATCAGCATTTAAAGTGTGTGATGGTCTTGGTGTTCAAAGGGTGGTCACATGTTTAAAAGAATTTATTTAAATAATTAATTTACTCTATGAATGTCACAATAATAATTTCATCTTTTGATCATCCAATGTATCCATATCTAATGACGTGGGTAAATGAGAATAACAGCAGCCATAATATTGAGGTCATGAAAGAAAAATCAAAAATCACTAGCATGGCTTACCAATCAATGTCCTGGCAAGAAAAACGAGGAGATTTTCTATTTTTAATTTCTTGTAGTCAGATAATTGAAGAACAACTACTCAATGCCTATACACATTCACTGGTACTTCATGCCAGTGATTTACCAAGAGGTAGAGGCTGGTCACCTCATATATGGGATGTCTTGAACAATAAATCTGACCTTACCCTTTGCTTACTTGAAGCCTCTCGTCAGGTTGATTCAGGAGACATCTGGAAGAAAGTAAGAATTCCTTTATCAGGTCATGAATTATTCGATGAAATTAATCATCTTTTGTTTACAGAGGAAACCAAACTTCTTGATTTCGCTCTACAAAATTTCAGAAATATAAAGCCGATTAAACAAATAGAAGATGACGCAACACATAATAGAAAAAGAGATCCTGACGATTCAGAATTAGATATTAATAGATCCATTATTGAACAATTCAACCTACTTCGAATTTCAGACAGAGAAAGATTTCCCCCTTTTTTTATTTATGAAGATCATAAATATCAGTTAGAGATTAAAAAAATAGAAAAAGATGCAACTATTGATAGCAAAAAGGATCCTGACGATTCAGAATTAGATATTAATAGATCCATTATTGAACAATTCAACCTACTTCGAATTTCAGACAGAGAAAGATATCCTCTTTTTTTTATGTATCTAGATCATAAATATCAATTAGATATTAAAAAATTAAATAAACACGACAAAATAAGATTAGTTAAGATGCCTCAGATTGGTGTCAATGACGATGAAGCACAGTTGATTCAATGGCATATAGCTGATGGTGATAAAGTCAAATTGGGTGATATTATTTCTACCTTAGAAACAACTAAAGCTGCGTTTGATACTGAAGCTGATGCTTCTGGTTATCTTATTCATCTGGCAGAAGAAAACCAAACAATTAAGGTTAATGAACCCTTTGCTCTTATAACTCCTGATCTAAAGGAAGGTGAAAAATACAAACTCAAACTTCAAAAGGAAATTAGTGAGGCAAGCGGATCAATCAAAGCTACAAAAAAAGCATTAACTTTGGCAAAAGAGAACAATATTAATATAGAGGATATTTTATTAAAAGACGGTTCAATTATAAGAGAATCAGATGTTTTGGCATTAGTAAATAAAGATCAAAGAGACGAAAATATCGATTTAAATATCGATTTAAATATCGATAAAAATAGTCCACTAATTGCTGTTGCAATCTATGGAGCTGGCAAGGGGGGCAACACTATGAAAGAATCCTTGGAGAAAACTGAAAATTACATGCCAATTTGCTTTCTTGATGATAATGAAGAACTTATTTCCTCAGCTGAATTACCAGTATTTGATGTAAGAAAAATTCAAGAAATCTTTAATCAGGGTGCCACAAGTCTAGGAATTGCTGTAATTCCTGGGAGTTTACGAAGAAAAATCTATAAACAATTTAAAGATATTGGATTTGAGTTCATAAATATAATTCACCCCCATGCTTATATTTCACCCTCTGTAGAAATTGGTATTGGTAACCATATTAAATCTGGAGCAATAATTGAGACCAACACAAAAATTGGAAATTTCTGTATTATCGATAACTTGGTTGCTATTGCTCATGATAATTTAATTGGCGATGGGTGTCATTTAGCACCTGGAGTTTCTTTGGGCAGCAATATAAGAATTTCCGAAAATACTGTTGTTGGAATTGGAGCCAGTATTTCTACTGGGATTTCTATAGGTAGAAACTGCATTATCAGTGTGGGCAGTGCGGTCATAAATGATGTAGAAGACCACGCCGTAATTGATGGCGTACCGGGAAAAATAATAGGACATACTAAATAGAAAAACTTTACATTTTATGAAAACTATACCTTTAAAAAAACTGTACAAACAGATGTTTTTAATAAGAGAATTTGAGACACGTCTTCTCGAATTATTTTCTCAGGGCAAGCTTTTTGGTACAACACATACTTATTCTGGACAAGAAGCAATTGCTGCTTCAGTTATATCTAATCTAAAGGAAAATGACATTGTTTTTAGCAATCATAGGGGTCATGGCCATTATCTAATTAAAGAAGATGACCCTGAAGGACTACTTGCTGAGATCATGGGTCGCGAAGGCGGTGTGTGTGGTGGTAGAGGAGGCAGCCAACATCTGTGTAAAAATAACTTTTATTCTAACGGTGTACAAGGAGGTACTGTTTCTAACGCCTTAGGTATGGCTTTTGCTGAAAAATATAATCATTCAGGGAATATGGTTACTGTTTTTATTGGTGATGGCACTATGGGAGAGGGAATTGTTTATGAATCACTAAATCTGGCTTCTCTATGGCAGGTACCTTTATTGATAGTGGTTGAAAATAATCAATATGCACAAACAACATCGGTTGATGACAATCTTTCTGGATCAATAATCAAAAGGGCAATGGCATTTGATTTAAGTTGTGGCGAGGTAGAAAACAACGATGTAGAAATTCTATATCCTTTGTTTCACGATATTATCAAGGATGTCAAATCTTCCATAAAACCACATATGCAGATTGTTCATACTTATCGTCTTAATGCTCACAGCAAGGGAGATGATTTTAGAGATGAAGATGAAATTTTATCATGGAAAAAAAAGGACCCTCTGATTTATGCTCAGAATAAACTAGATAAGAAAGACAGGGTTTCAATAGAAAAAGAGGTGAAGGAACTGCTTGATAGAGCTGAAAAAACAGTAGAAAAAATGCCATTTGCTGAACAAATATAGTTGACGCAGAGTGAGATATCTTGAATCAATTAATCAATCTTTGCACCAGCTTTTGCTGGAAGATGATCAGGTGATATTAATAGGAGAGGATCTGCATGATCCATATGGAGGTGCGTTTAAGGTAACTCAGGGTCTATCATCAAAATTTCCTGGCAGAGTAATTTCTACACCAATAAGTGAAGCGGCCATAACTGGTGCAGCAGTTGGAATGGCGATGAGAGGCATGAAACCAATTCTTGAAATCATGTTTGGAGATTTCCTGGCTCTGTGTATGGACCAGATTGTAAATCACGCTTCCAAATATAAATGGATGTTTAATGACCAGGTTTCGGTTCCCATAATCATCAGAGCTCCTATGGGAGGAGGAAGAGGTTATGGCCCCACTCATAGTCAGTCATTGGAAAGTATGTTTATGTCTGTTCCTGGCGTGACAATTGCAGTTCCTTCAATTTTTAATGATCCTGGAAAAATGCTTAAGAATTTTGTGGATTCATCTAGTGACCCTGTTTTGTTTATCGAAAATAAGATCTCATATCCCAAGAAATTAATTCTTGGTGAGAGTGTTGGAGATTTTAAAATTAGGAGAATGAATGATCCAGAGGGCTATGAAAATGTATTTCTGAGTATGTTTCCTGAAGAAAAAGAAGATTTTTTAATTGTCACCTATGGTGGAATGGTAGAAATTGCAATGCAGGCAGCCAATGAAATCTTCATGGAGGAGGAGATTTTATGTTCAATTTTGATTTGCAATAATCTTAAGCCTATTCCAATGTCTATATTAGACTTTGCAAAAAATGCAAATCAAGTTCTCATACTTGAGGAAGGCAATAAGATTGGAGGTTGGGGAGCAGAGCTATCAAGCGTAATATCAGAGAATTGTTTTCAATTTCTGGATCATCCCATAATAAGAATTGGAGCTGAAGATATGCCAATACCGAGCTCAATGACTCTTGAATCTGCAGTCCTGCCATCGGTTGCGAAAATCAAACAGACAATAACTAAGCTAGTCCATAAAAGTTAAAATACATAACATGAAAATCGATAATCGCCCCATTGGACCAAAATTTCCTCCATATATAATTGCCGAACTATCTGCGAACCATAATGGTCAGTTGGCAAGAGCTAAAAAGACTATTGGTATGGCTAAATCTATGGGAGCAGATGCTATAAAATTACAAACTTATACCGCTGACACTCTCACAATTAAGTCTGATAAAGAAGATTTCCAAATTCATGGTGGGTTGTGGGATGGATATAACCTTTATGAGCTCTATGAGGAGGCCCATACACCTTATGAGTGGCATAAAGAATTATTCGAACATGCGAGAGACCTAAGAATTACCTGTTTTAGTACCGCCTATGATGAATCAGCTGTAGATTTATTAGAAGATCTGAATAATCCTGCGTATAAAATTGCATCTTTCGAAGCCATTGATCTTCCTTTAATCAAGTATGTTGCTCAAACAAAAAAACCAATCATTATTTCAACAGGCATGGCAAGCCTTGATGAAATTTCTGAAGCTTTTGAGACAGCGTATGAGAATGGTTCTGGAGAAATTATACTGTTACATTGTGTCAGCGGCTACCCTGTCCCACCGGAACAAACCAATCTAGCAACGATAGCAGACATTGCAAAAAAATTTAAAGTGGTCACAGGACTTTCAGATCACACATTAGGAACCAGCGTTGCTGTTGCTGGTGTAGCGCTTGGCGCATGTGTTATAGAGAAACATGTTTGCTTATCTCGCAAAGATAAAGGGGTAGATAGTGCATTTTCACTTGAGCCGGATGAATTAAAGCAACTTTGTGAGAATACTAAAATTGCCTGGAAAGCTATCGGATCTCCTGGCTACGATCAGAAGGAAGTTGAAGTAGATAACATTAAGTTTAGGAGATCAATTTATGCTGTTAAAGACATAAGGAAAGGAGATATTTTTACGGAAGACAATATAAGAAGGATTAGACCAGGATATGGCTTGAAGCCTAAATACTTTTCTGATGTAATCGGTAAAAAATCCAATCTAAATTTAGAAGCTGGAACAGCTATAAAATGGGATCATATTGAAACATAGCTCAGTATAGTTATGAAATATAAAGCGGTTTTAATTGGGTTAGGCAATATTAGTCATAAATTTGGCAAGGATTTAATTTCAGGATCTAGCCTGTCTCATTTTTCAGCTTATTCTGCAAATCCTAGGATTGATTTACTTGCTGGATTTTCTCCAATTAGAAGTGAGGCGGAGAATTTTGAAGCTGAAACAGGGATAAAAAGTTTCTTAAATTTAAACGAATTGTTTTCCATAAAGCCTGATATTGTTTCAATATGTTCACCAACGGAGATGCATTATGACCAACTTGAAATGTGTATTAAGAATGCTATACCAATGGTTTGGATGGAGAAACCGGTAGCTGATTCTTCAGCGAAAATCCTAGATTTATATAAAGCATCAAAAAAACCTCAAACTATCCTAGTTAATTTTTTCCGGAGATATCATTCTGCTTATCAACAACTAAAGCAATTAATTGAGGGTAAATATTTTGGTGAAATTCTTGCTATTAATATCTCTTATTCCAGAGGCTTATCTAATAATGGAATACACATGTTGGATTTAATCTATTATTTATTTGACGATCTACAATGCAAAATAATATGGGTAGAAAACAAGAAAAATATAGAGAACCCTAGTTTTATTTTAGAAACCAAATTTGGATTAAAGATTTTTGTTATTGGAACAAATACCCATTATCACAATATTGATATAATAGTGACCGCTGAGGATGGAAGAATGTCTGTTATACATGGTGGAATGACAACTAGAATTGAAAAAAAAGTTGAACATGAACTCTTCCATGATTTTTATAGATTAGTCGAAACTTCGGACGATGCGCTAGGTGTTGGGGGGTTTAATAAATCGTTTGATATAGCATTGTCTGATTTGATTGCTTCTTACGAGAATTCTGACCTACCAAAGAGTAATCTTTCCTCATCTTATAAAAGTCAAAAACTATTAGAAGAATTAATCAGTTTCAAAAATAAATGACCATTCTTTTTACGGCAAGTGAAGTGGGGTCTGTGCGTGCATTAATTCCAGTCATTCGTGAATGCTACAAAAGGGACATTCCCTTCAAAATAATTAAAGATGGTTTTTTCCATAATTATGATGAAAAGTATTTGAATGATAATTTTATAGAGGATGTTAATGATCATAATTTAAATAATAAACTATTTAAAAATCATAATGTTAATACAGTTGTATTTTCTGTAAATTTGTTTGAAACATTACCTTTGTTAATAGCAAGATCTGCATCAGAATTAGGGATACATACAATTCATATCTTAGATTACTGGCATATGTACAAAGGCAGAATGGAGCTCGACGGCAAAGAAACATTTATTCCAACAAAATACCTTGTTCCTGATCAATATGCAGCTAGATTAGCTATGAATAAAGGTTTTAATGCGGCAATCGTTGAAGCTTTAGGGCATCCAGCTTACTGTGATCTTTTAAATAATTTTAATGTATTAAAAACTAATCCAAAAGACAGGACAATTGATTGTTTGAATACTATTGATAATAGAAATTTATTACTTTTTATTTCAGAACCTGTTTCTAGTGATCAACATAAAAGTAGGGGATATACAGAGGAAGATGTAATTAAAACCTTTATAGAGATATTTCGAAAAATTATTTCAGATCAAGAATTCTATGTTTGTGTTATGCCACATCCAAGGGAAGACAGAGAGAACTTAAAGAATATTTGGAGCATTAATGGAGGTGATATTTTAGGGCACGTAGAAACAAAAACGACTAGTGATGATCTTTTGCCTTTTGCAAATGGAGTTATCGGTATGTCATCAACTTTTCTCTACCAGTCATGGCTGATGAATATACCCGTCTTGAGTATTAGGCCAAATGATAAGTCTACTATTGGAGATCATCTCACCCATAGGATGGGTTTAACAATAATAGATAATTATGTTGATGCATTTGCTATATCAAAATCATGGTTATCCAATCTGAACCTTGATAAACAAAATACTGCAAGAAAAGAACTCTATGATCACATTGACTCAGATAAAAGGATCGTTAATTTGATACAGAGCTATAATAAAAATTAAATAAGATTTGAGTGATCAATCATGAATGCAGCAATTATATTAGCAAGAGGTGGAAGCAAAAGGATTCACAAAAAAAACATCAAAAGTTTTCATGGAAAACCAATTATTGCTTATTCAATAGAGGCAGCCAAAAAAACCAATGTTTTTGATAAAGTTATTGTTTCCACAGATTCAGAAGAAATTGCTAAGACTGCAAAAAAATATGGTGCTGAAGTTCCATTCATGAGACCAAAAGAAATTTCAGACGATGAAACACCAACAGCACCAGTTTTAGTTCATGCCATTGATTGGTTAACAAATAATTCTGAGAAACCTAGTTTTGTTTGTTGTATATATGCAACCGCACCTTTTTTGAAAGCTAAATATTTAAAAAGAGGATTTGAATTTATTCAAAATAAAGAATGCACATCTTCGTTCAGTGTTACAACTTACGCTTTTCCTATACATAGATCACTTGAGTTAACAAAACAAGGTCATGTGCGAATGGTATGGCCTGAGTTTGAGCTTACAAGATCACAAGATTTACCAGAGAGATATCACGATGCTGGACAGTTTTACTGGTTAGATTGTGATAAATTTTTACACAATCCTAAAATGTATACTGACAATTCTATACCTGTTTTGCTGCCACGTTATTTAGTTCAGGATATAGATACTGAGGAGGATTGGGTTCAAGCTGAGAAGATGTTTACAGCATTAAATTTATAGAATCTATAATACGAAAAATAAATAATAATCATTATGAGTAAAAATAATGAAAGATTAGCAATTTTTGGTGGAAATAAAGCTATCAAGAAAGAGTTCCCTGAATACAATTCTCTTGGCCAAGAAGAACTAGAAGCCACAATTGAGGTTATTAACAGCGGTGTGCTTTCCAAGTATTTAGCAGCTTGGCATGGTGATTTTTATGGTGGTCCTAGAGTCAAAAAATTAGAAAAGTCTATTTGTGAAATGTTTGATGTCAATTATGCGATATCTGTTAACTCATGGACATCAGGACTGATTACAGCCGTTGGAGCACTCAATATTGAGCCTGGAGATGAGATTATCGTTACACCATGGACAATGTCTGCATCAGCAATGGCAATTCTTCATTGGAATGCGATACCAATCTTTGCAGATATAGATCCCTTAACTTTTAATATTGATCTAAGAAGTATTGAGGAAAATCTTTCAGAAAAAACAAAAGCGATTATGTCCGTTGATATTTTTGGACAATCTGCAGATATTGATGGCATAAATAAAATTGCAAAAGAAAATGATCTATATGTGATCTCAGATACCGCACAATCGCCCTATGCTAAATATAATGGCAAGTATGCAGGAACTTTATCAGACATAGGTGGATTTAGCCTTAACTACCATAAACATATTCATTCTGGAGAAGGGGGAATAATCCTTACTAATAATTCTGATTATGCAGAAAGAATGCAACTCATCCGTAATCATGCTGAGTCTGTTGTTGAAGGAAAAAAAGTTACATCAATCAACAATATGATTGGCTACAACTTTCGTATGGGAGAGATCGAGGCAGCCATAAGTTTTTTCCAATTTAAGAAACTACCTGCTCTGGCTGAGAAAAGAACTGAGCTTGGTCTTCAACTTACAGATAGATTACAGAATCTTGAAGGTTTAGAAACCCCCTTAATATTGGAAGGCAACACACATGTTTTTTATGTCTATCCTTTAATTTTAGATATATCCTCGTTGGGAGTTAATCGGGATACCATTATAGATGCGCTTACAGCCGAAGGTGTTCCAGGTTTAATGTCGGGCTATCAAAATATTCATTTACTACCAATCTTTCAAAAGAAAATTGCTTATGGAAATAATCATTTTCCATGGAGTATAAACTCATCGAGACAAATTACTTATGAGAAAGGGATTTGCCCTGTTGCTGAAGAGTTGCATGAAGAAACTTTTATAGGTATAAACTTCTGTATGTACGATTTAGACGACGAGGCAGTAGAGTTAATAGCAAGTGCATTTGCAAAAGTTTGGGCCAATCTCAATAATCTTTAAAAAATCCCCCAATGAGATAATAGAACATTTGATATGGATTTATTAATCGGAACTTAATTTATAAGAAATTTGATTAGCAGAGAGAGTTAATTTTATCAATATAAGGGCAGAATTAAATGAGCGACAAAAAAAATATAAAATTTGATATTTTCATCAAAGGTGCACTAGTTGATCTCGTGGTCTTAACGGAAGAGATTGTCGAAAAAACTAATTGGTACAACTGGTTCAATGATGAAAACAATACTAAGTATATGCAAAAACACTATTTTCCCAATACGAAAACGATGCAAGTGGAATTTTTTAAGTCAGAGATTGAAAACAATAAAAACAAGCTCCAACTTGGAATACTTCATAAAGATGAAGACTTATTTTGTGGCGTTATTTCATTAAATGATATCAATTATTTGAATCGTTGTTGTGAAATAAGTGTGATAATGATTGAGAAATCCAGCATTACTATTCAACACTTCATCGAAGCAGCTAGGCTCATTATGAAACATGCGTTTGAAACTTTGGATATGAATCGTATATATAGTGGCACGATAGTGAAAGAAATTGATACATTATATTGCAGAACTCTGGGATTTAAACCTGAGGGAATTTCAAGGAAAGCTGTTTATAAAAATGGCAAGTATCATGATGTATATTTGTGTGGAATATTAAAAGAAGAACATGTAAATGAATAAACACGACAAAATAAGATTAGTTAAGATGCCTCAGATTGGTGTCAATGACGATGAAGCACAGTTGATTCAATGGCATATAGCTGATGGTGATAAAGTCAAATTGG
>Ga0310122_10000312_pt1 | contig 31425 bp, 28 predicted proteins | sample CB6_Bottom_1051__FD_203503 | JGI IMG/M metagenome (GOLD analysis project Ga0310122, IMG submission 203503) | Marine microbial communities from Western Arctic Ocean, Canada - CB6_Bottom_1051 | ecosystem: Environmental > Aquatic > Marine > Oceanic | place: Canada: Western Arctic Ocean | collected...
AAACCGACAGCGGGCTGTTCGGTTCGGCGCAACAACTTGTGGTTGCGCTGCAAATGTTCCTGCACTACTTCGGCATCATCATGGCGCCGCGGCTTGTGGTGTGGCGGCAGGCCGACGTGACGATGTTTCGGCGGCGGGTGCTTCTTCTGGCGGGCGGCGCGGCGGCGGCAGGACTGCTGTTTTTCGGCGGTCTCTGGCTGATCGTTGAGCGGCTGTACCCGCTGATTTTCGGGGAGGCCTACGCGAGTGCGTCGGGGTTGTTGCCGGTGCTGGTACTCGGCAAGTTTTTCGCGGTTGGCACGGCGATGTTCACCTGGGCGCTGTGGGCGGAACATCGCGACAAGCTGCCGGTGCTGTGCTGCCTGCCGTGCTGCCTGGTCTCCGGCGCGCTGTATTTTTGGCTGCTGCCGATTCACGGCAACACCGCCGCCGCCTGGCTCACTCTCGGCGCGGAGTCAACGCTGATGCTGTTCTCGGCGTTGGCGTTCGCCTGGGCGGTGCGGCAGTCGCGGCTTGAGTCGGCCTGAAGCTACTCCACCGCCTTGGCCCGGTAAAAGCAGCGGGGCAGCCGGATGCGGCGGACGTCCCGGAAACTGGCCCGGCCGTTTTCGAGTGTCACCTGGCCAACGCGGCTCCACTTTTTCAAGTCCACTGACGCCTCGATGTCGCACTGTGTTTCGGCGATGCCGATCACCTCGAAGGTCATCTGCCCGTCGTGCTTCATTCGCACGATGCCGGGGAGCGACTGCCACTTTTTCAGCACGTTGGCGGCCGCGATGTGGCGCTTGGCCAACGCGACGATCATCGGTGTCCAGCCGGAATAATCGAGCGAACGCGGGTCGGCCCCGGCGCGGATGAGATGCCCGACCACGGCCACGTCGCCGCCCGCGGCGGCGTAGTGGAGCGGCGTCCAGTTGCGCGGCGGGAGGTGCCAGTCGTCGCGCTTGGCCAAGTCGGCCCCGGCGGCGGTGAGTTCGCGCACCTTGGCCAAGTCGCCGGAAATGGCGGCGTGATGCAGCGTCGGCTTCGGCCCCGGCGTGGCGCCCTTGGCCAGGAGCAGTTCGGCGGTTTTTGTCCAGAGATTTTCGTGGGCGTGGTCGAGCGGCGTCCGGCCGCCGTCGTCCTCCGCGTTGATGCCGAGCCCGGCGTCGAGCAACTCGACGATCCATTCGTCCATGCCGCTCGAGGCGGCGGCGTGCAGCAGCGTGTTGCCGGTCCCGGTGACGATGTGAAGATCCGCGCCGCTGTTGCGCAGGAACTGCGCCGGCCCCTTGTATTTGCCGACGACAGCAGCAAAGAGCGGCGTCCAGCCGGCGTCGGTTTTCGGATCCACCTCGGCCTTGCGCAGGAGCAGCGCGGCGACGGTCGAAGTGCGACCGCGGGCGGCGGCGGCGCTGAGCGGCGTGGCGCCCCAGCTGGTCTTGGCCTCGATGTCGCTGCCGTTGTCAAGTAGTTGAGTCACCGTCACCGTGTAGCCGTCGAGCGCAGCGAGGTGAACCGGCGTTTGGCCGTTAATGTCGTTCGCGTTGGGGTCGGCACCGGCGGCGAGCAGCAGCGCGAGGGTTACCCTGTAATTTTGCTCTGCGGCGATGTGCAGCGCGGTTTGGCCAAGGTGCGCCGGGACGTCCACCTTGGCCCCGTGATCGAGCAGCCACCCGACCGACTGCGCCCGTCCGTTGCGCGTGGCCCAGTGGAGTGGCGTCCAGAGTTGGTCGCTTTGCAGATTGATGTCGGCGTCGTGGTCGAGCAGCAGTTGCATCGCCGCGAGTTGGCTGTTCCATGCAGCGTGGTGAAGGGGCGAGTTGCCGGATTCGTCGCCGGCGTTGGCGGCCTCGTCGTCCCCGGCGAGCAGCGTGTTGAGGCGGTCGAGGTCGCCCTTGGCGGCGGCGGCCCAAATGTTGAGCGGCGTGGTCTCCTGCGCGTGCAGGGAGGCCGATGAGGCGATGAAAAAGCCGAACAGGCTGGCGATGATTTTGGTGAATCCCCTCACAAGGCAGCGCAGTTTGCCCACGCGGCTTGGCCAAGGCGAGCGCGGAAATCTGCCCTAAAAAAAGCCTGAAAACGGGTTGACTCTCCCGGGGCTTGGGCTGACTGTTTCCCGAAACCTCTTCGAGTGGAGAGGTAGCAGGGTTGGGCTAAACCGTATGCAGCTTGGCCCTGCTTTCTTTCTTTTTTGGGCGAAGCTTTTACCGATGAACTCAAAAGCAACCCTCGGCATCATATTGGGCTTTGCCGCCTTGATGCTTGTTTTCGCTGCGAGCCGCAGGAATAGCGCCGAGAACACGGAGTTGTTTCAATCCAATGCAAAAACATTCTCGGCATTGGAACAGCGGCTGGAAGATCTACAGCAGACTGTCAGTCGGCAGTCGCGGCTCATCAATCAACTTCGAGCCGATCCGCTTGGCCAAGCGCGGGTAGAGCTGACGCAGGCACCGTTCGACAGCGAGGATCTTTGGGTCACGCTCGAGCCGTTCGTCGAGCAGCACCTTGAGGACCGCGAAGTGCGCCAACGCGAAGAGCAGCGCCAACAAATGGAGGATGCCATGGCCAAGTCTCGCGAGCGCCGCAACCAGCAACTCACCAAGCAGCTTGGGCTGAACCCGTTTCAAGCGGAGCAACTGGCCAAGCTGCGGGACGAGTTTCAGGCCAGACGCCGCGAAGCCATGTTGCCGGAGGAAGGCCAGGGGTTTGATCCCAAGCGCTTGCCGGAGATTTTAAAGCAACTCAAGAAGGAAGAGCGAATGCGTCTGGCCGGCTTCCTCACATCGGGTCAGGTTGAGCAATATAACAATCGTTCCTCACGGTCTGTTCAAGTCATGAGCTACAGCAGTGGCGGCGACGGCGCGGGAGCCTCGTCAGAGGCGTTAAACTTCTCGATTCAATTGCCCACCGGAGCCATCGAGGCTTCGGTGATTCAAACCTTGACCGTGGGCGACGATGTCAGCGAGGCGTTCATTTTCGAGGAAAGTGAAATCTTCACGGAAGGGGAGGAACCGGGCGAAATCATCTTCGACAACGGCGAACCGCCTCTGCCGCCGCCGCCGGAATAGCCCGCCCGCGCTTGGCCAAGCGCAGGCCAATGCTCCGTCACCTTTTCCGCTGTTTGGCGTTGGGGGCGTTGGTGTTGGGCAGCCACTTGGCCAGCCGCTTCTTTGTCTTGGCCAGTTTCGGGTTGTCGGTGAGGTTGCGCCACTCGTTCGGGTCGGCCTCGTGGTCGTACAATTCCTCGCTGCCGTCGGCATACCGGATGTAACGCCAGCGCGCGGTGCGCAGCCCGTGGTTGTTTCGCCCGTGCGTGGTGAGGGCGGGTCGCTGCCACTTGGCATTTTTGTCGGCAAGCAGCGGCACGAGGCTCCGGCCCTCGTTGGCCGGGTTGGCCGCGAGTCCGCACAGGTCGAGCAGTGTCGGGTAAATGTCGATCAACCCCACTGGCCGGTCCACCCGCACATCGGCGAGGGTGCCGCCCGGCAGCGCCTTGGCCAAGCCCTTGGGCACGACAAACATCAGCGGCGTGCGTGCGGACTCCTCCCACAGCGTGAACTTGCGCCAATGCTTTTTCTCGCCGAGATGCCACCCGTGATCAGTCCACAACACGACGATGGTGTTGTCAGCCTGGCTGCTTTTGTCGAGAGCATCGAGCACGCGGCCCACCTGCGCGTCGGCAAAGGCGGTCGCGGCGAGATACCCGTGCACTGCCTTGCGCCACTGCTCGTGCCTGAGCACCCGCGCGTGGTCGCCCTGCGGTTGGGCCATCTTCACGCCGGCGGCAGGGATGTCGTCGAGGTCGTCATCCGGCACGTTGGGTAGGGTCAGTTTTTCCGCGTCGAACAGGTCAAAATATTTTTGCGGCACGTACCACGGCAGGTGCGGCCGGTAGATGCCGCAGGCGAGGAAGAACGGCTTGTCGCGCTTGCGGCCAAGCTGGCCGATCACCCAGTCGGCGACTTGGTGGTCACCCATTTTTTCGTCCGCCACATCGACCGGCCCCCAGTCGAAATGCGCCGCCTTGGGGATGCCGTTGACCGGGCGCTTGGCCGGTTGCGGATCGTTGGGCTTGTTCTTCGTCGGGCTGGGCCAGTAGCGGTTCCACGATGACGGATCGGGAAACGGCCCGTGATAAATCTTGCCAGAGCCGCCGGCCCAGTAGCCGTGCTTCATGAAATGCTGCGGCAGCGTGACCGCGTTCGGCATGGCGGCGCGCCACGGCTGCGAGTTCAGGTACACGCCGGAGGTCGAGGGCAGGATGCCGGTCATCAGCGACGAGCGCGACGGGTTGCAGGCCGGGGCCTGGCAGTAGGCGCGGGTGAACAGGGTGGCCCGCTTGGCCAGGCGATCGAGGTTCGGTGTCCGGGCCTGCGGATGCCCGCCCAGCGCACCGATCCAGTCGTTCAAATCGTCGATGGCGATAAACAACACATTCGGCTTGGCTTGGGCATGGGCGAAGCCAAGCAGGACGGCGGCGAGAATGGTAAAGACACGTTTCATGGCGACAAAGTGATGAGGCCCGGAAAGTAAAGCCGCCTCTCCCCCGGCGCAAGACGCTTTCCTCTCGCTTGGGCCGGGAGGAGGATTTAATTTCGCGGCGTGGAACAAGAGGCCATCCAAGCCGCTTTGAGAGAGATTGCCGCGGAGACCGACGCAACATTGAAAAGTCTCGGCCTGGCCTCGTTGTGTTCCGCTATGTTTCGAGATGCGGGAGTGGAGATCGTCGTGGTCTGCGGATCAGCCATCGAGTTTTACACCGAGGGGGCTTACACTTCCGGTGACTTGGATTTGTGTCTGGTTTCCCCAGGTAGCTTGTCGCTGCGTCGTCGTCAGGAATTGATGGGCAAACTGCAAGCCGAGGGCGGTCCGCGAAGCTGGCGCGTGGCGGGGTTGTTCGTCGATCTGCTTGGCCATGTGGAGAACTTTGCCCGGACCCAGCGCCGCGAAATCGCTGGACCGTACGGGTTGGTTCAGGTTTTTCAGCCGGAAGACTTGTTGGTCGAACGTGTCTTGGTTTCCACGTACCCGAGCCCGAATGAAGAGGCGCGGGATTGTGCCCGCAAACTTTTGGCCGTGGCATTGCGCGGGCAGTTGGAAACGGACTGGCCAGAAGTGCACCGGCTTGCGGCGTTGCCGGAATACGATAACCTGGCTGTCTGCGAACACTAGGTCGCGGAGGTGAGTGATGAAATTGGAGTCGAAAGTCCCCTGCATTCCTAAACAGGGAGTGATGAGTTTTGAGGATTGGCTGGCGGGCCGCCGGGTGCGGCGCGAGTCCGGCAATCTCGTGGCCCCGGAGGTCATCCGCCGCAAAGCCAACTCCAGCGACCGACGCCTTCGAAGCCAATTTAACGGAGACCGCGGGCTGCCATTCACAGCAACCGAAGAGTTGCAGGGGCGTAGCTGATTATTCGGTTGCAGTTTGAAGTTTTCCCAAGGGTTTTGGGCATCGGCAAAACACAATCAGACCGGTTCGGGGGCATTGCCCGGCTTTATGGGGAGGCGGGGTTGTGGGCGCTTGGCCAGGCGCGTGTCTGCGTCGTCGGCGTGGGCGGCGTGGGGTCGTGGACGGTCGAGGCGCTGGCACGTTCGGGTGTCGGGGGGTTGACGCTGGTGGATCTAGACGAGGTCTGCGTGACGAATGTGAACCGGCAGTTGCCGGCGCTCGACGGTGGCTTCGGCAAATTCAAGGTGGAGGAGTTGGCCAAGCGCGTCGCGGCGATCAATCCCGACTGTCGGGTGAGGGCGCGCGCGGAGTTTTTCAACGACAAAACAAGCGGCGCAATCTTGGCGGACGGCTTTGATTATGTCGTGGACGCGATCGACAATGTCAGCAACAAGGCACGACTCATCGCCGACTGTCGGGAGCGGGGCATCCCGGTGATCACCAGCGGCGCGGCGGGCGGACGGCGCGATGGCACGCGAGCGGCGGTGGCCGACTTGGCCAAGTCCACCAACGATCCGCTGCTCTCCAAGGTGCGTGCGCAGTTGCGCCGGGATCATGGTTTTCCAAGGGAGGGTAAGAGGATGGGTGTGCCGTGTGTTTTCTCCCCGGAGCCGCCGGTTTATCCGAAGAGGGATGGCACGGTGTGCGCCAGTCGCAGGGAAGCGGGGGAGTCGTCATCGTCGCTCAAGCTCAATTGCGAGCGGGGCTTCGGCGCGACGACATTCGTGACCGGGGCGTTCGGTTTTGCTGCGGCGGGAGAGGTGGTTCGGCGCTTGGCCGGCGAGTGTTCGGCGTGATTTTTACGGCGTGAGCCGGGCTTGTTTTTGGCTTGGGCGGTGCTACCGTCGTGGCGATGAGTCGGGACGCTGTATCGGTTGAAGTGCGAGGGATTCTCCCCGCGAACAGTGGCTCCGCTGTCTTCATCGGGAACGAGGAAAAGGTGTTCGTCATTCAGGTGGAGCACAACATGGGCGCCGTGATCGGCATGTTCCTGAACGACACCCCGAAGGAGCGGCCGCTGACCCACGACCTGATCGGGCACTTGCTGGACGGGTTCGGCATCAAGCTGCTGCGGGTCGTCATCACGGAGTTGAAAAACTCGACTTACTTCGCCCGCCTGATTCTCGAGCAGGAAAACGAACTTGGCCGCAAGCTCGTGGAGATCGATGCCCGGCCAAGCGATTGCCTGGCGTTGGCCTCCCACTACAAGTCGCCGGTGTACGTGGCGGCGGATTTGTTCGACGAGGTGGAGGACATGACCGAGGTGCTCACGCAGATTCAGGACTCCGCCGGCGACGAGGAGCAGGGTTGATTTTTATCGGCATGCCCGCCCCCAAACCCCAGCTTCCCGCCGAGCCGCTCTGCCTCATTTTCGGCGACGAGGATTTTCTTGTGCGCGAGCGCGCCAGTCAGGTTTTCGAGGGGTGGTGCGCCGCCGCCGGAGGGGAAGACCACGAGATTGTCGACGGCACGGTGCGCAACGCCGCCGAGGCGCTGGAGGCGTTGGCCAAGCTCAACGAGGCGGTGCAGACGCTGCCGTTTTTCGGCGGAGCCAAGGTGGTGTGGCTGCGCGCGGCCAACTTTCTCGGCGACGAGCGCACGGCCTCAAGCCGCGAGGTGACCGATCGGCTGAACGGCTTGGCCAAGGACTGGGAGACGTTTGACTGGCAGGGGGTACAAGTGCTGATCAGCTCCGGCAAGGTCGACAAGCGCAAGGCGTTTTTCAAGTCGGCCAAGAAGATCGCCGCCGTCGAGGATCTGTCCGTTGCCGACAAGGAACGCGGCAGCAAGGCGGCGTTGGTCGTGGGGCAGCGCCTGGCCGAGCTGGGCAAAAAAATCACCTCGCACGTTGCCGACGAGTTGATCCTGCTGGCCGGCTCAAACCTGCAACAAATGCACACCGAGGCCGACAAACTCGCGGCATACGTGGGCGGGCGCGACGAGGTCACGCGGCAGGATGTGCACGAGATCGCCACCCGCACCAAGCAGGCGCAGGCGTTCGCGCTGGCCGACGCGCTGGGCGAGCGGAATTTGCCCAAGCTCCTGCGTGTGCTCGACGAGGAATTGTGGGTCGTGAAACTCGATGCCAAAAAATCGCCGATCGCACTGCTCTACGGCTTGATCTCGAAGGTGCGAACGATGATTTTCCTCAAGGAAATGTTGCGGCTGAAATGGATTCGCGCCGGTGGTGGCTATCCGCAATTCAAGTCACAACTCGAGGCCATCCCGGACGAACGGCTGCCGGACGACCGAAAATTCAACCCCAAGGCGATGCACCCGTACATGCTCTTCAATGCGCTTGGCCACGCGCGGCGCTACTCGGAGGAGGAACTGACCCGCGCGATGGACATCCTGCTGGCCTGCAACAGGCAGTTGGTCTCGTCGAGCACCGACGACACACTGCTGCTGCAACAGGCGCTCGTGCAAATCGTCAGCAAGGCGGCGTGACCCGCCGCTTCGCGGAGGGTCGGTTGTGAGGTTCTCGGTGCTCGGTTCTTAGTCGCTTGGCCAAGCGGGGTTTTGAATGTTCATCGGGCGGGTTGTTCTTTAGGCTCTGCCGCGCATGAATCAAGTGGCTCTCATCACGGGTGCGTCTCGCGGGATTGGCCGCGGCATCGCGCTTGAGTTGGCTGCGGAGGGGTTCGACGTGGTGATCAACTACGCCGGAAACCAAGCCGCCGCCGCTGAGACGGCCAAGCTCTGCACCGAGCGGGCTGCCACCGCCGGTCACACAATCCGCGCCGAGGTGTGCCAGGCTGACGTTGGCCAAGCGCCGGATCGCGAGCGGTTGACCGGGTTCACCCGCGAGTCGCTTGGCCGGCTCGATCTGCTCGTGAACAACGCCGGCATCACCTCGATCGGCCGCGCCGACTTGCTCGACGCCACCGAGGAAAACTGGGATGCCCTCATGGCTGTCAATTTGAAGGGGCCGTTTTTTCTCAGCCAACTCGCCGCTCGCTGGATGGTCGAGCAGACCGAAGCCGATGCCGGGCGCCGCCCGAAAATCATCAACATCTCTTCTGTCAGCGCTCACGCCGTCTCGACTAATCGCGGCGACTACTGCGTGGCCAAGGCCGGCCTTGGGATGGTGACCAAGCTCTTCGCCGCGCGCCTGGCCGATCACGGCATCAACGTTTACGAGGTTTGCCCCGGCGTGATCGCCTCCGACATGACCGCGCCGGTGCGGGAGAAATACGACAAGCTCATCGCCGACGGGCTGACGCCGATCCGCCGCTGGGGCGAGCCAAGCGATGTCGGCAAGGCGGTCGTGGCGTTGGCGCACGATTATTTTCCGTTCACCACCGGTGAGGTGTTCAACGTGGACGGCGGCTTCAACGTCCGGAAACTTTAAGGCATGGCCATCAAGATTGACCGCAAACTGACGCCACAAAAGCTCGTTCCCAAGCTCGAACGGTTTTTCGATCTATCGGGGCAGAAGATTTTGTCCATCGAGAAAAACAGGCGTGCGGCCAAGGGCACGCCGGTGTTCACCGTGAATGGCCAATACACCACGCGCGGCTGGACCGAGTGGACGCAGGGCTTTCAGTTCGGCTCGGCCGTGCTGCAGTACGACGCCACCGGCGACGAGCGGTTTTTGAAGATCGGCCACAAAGGCACGGTGAAGCACATGGCCTCGCACGTGTCGCACACCGGCGTGCACGATCACGGCTTCAACAACATCTCGACCTACGGCAACCTTCGGCGGCTCATGCGCGAGGGGAAGATCGCCCACGGCCCGCGCGAGATGGAGTTTTACGAACTCGCGCTCAAGGTCTCCGGCGCAGTGCAGGCCGCGCGCTGGACGGACATTCCGGGCGGCGGCTACATTTACTCGTTCAACGGCCCGCACTCGCTGTTCATCGACACGATCCGCTCGCTGCGCTCGCTCGCCGTGGCGCATCAGCTTGGCCACGCGTTGATGGGAGAGAGGGATCGGAAAATTTCGCTGCTCGAGCGCCTCGTGCGGCACGCCGAGGCGACGGCGGCGCACGGTGTTTATTACGGCGAAGGCCGCGACGCTTACGACGTGCGCGGCCGCACGGCGCACGAGAGCATTTTCAACCTGAACGACGGCACCTACCGCTGCCCGAACTCGCAGCAGGGCTACTCACCGTTCAGCACGTGGACGCGCGGTCTGGCCTGGGCGGTCTGTGGGTATGCCGAGCAGCTCGAGTTTTTTCGCACGCTCAAGGATGCCGCTCTCAAGCCGCTCGGCGGTCGGCGCAAATTGAACGCCATGCTGCTGAAGGCTGCCACCGCCACCGCCGATTTTTATCTCGAGAACAGTTGCACCGACGGCGTTCCAGCCTGGGACACCGGCGCGCCGCAACTGCATCGCTTGGGCAACTACTTGGCCAAGTGCTCAAACCCGCGCAACGATTTTGAGCCGGTCGATTCCTCCGCGGCGGCGATCGCGGCGCAGGGACTGATCCGCTTGGGTAACTACCTGATCAACAGTGGCAAAAAAGCCGGTGGCACGCGCTATCGTCAGGCCGGCTTGACCATCGCCAATACCCTGTTGCAGACGCCGTACCTCTCCACGAGTGCCAGGCATCAGGGCTTGGTTTTGCACTCGATTTATCATCGCCCCAACGGCTGGGACCATATCCCGCGCGGCAGCGAAATCCCCTGCGGCGAAAGCTCGATGTGGGGCGACTACCACGCGCGCGAGTTGGCGCTGATGCTCCTTCGCGAAGCGCGCGGTGAGTGTTACCCGACCTTTTTCGACTACTGATTCACCGTGGCTGAGCCGTTCAAACTCAAGCGCATCCCGACGCTGAAAACCCCGGGAGCCTTCCGTGAACACGTCGCGTCGCTTGGCCTTGATTTGCCGTGCGACGACGCGATCCTGCCGCGCGCCGAGTCGCCCTTGGCCAAGCCGCTCGACCGAATCACGCTTGGCGGCAAAACACCCAGCAACCGCATCGCGATTCACCCGATGGAGGGCTGGGACGGCACGACAAGCGGCGGCGTGACCGACGAGATGACGCGCCGTTGGCAACGCTTCGGCGAGAGCGGGGCCAAGCTGATCCTCGGCGGCGAGGCGATGGCGGTGCGCCCCGATGGTCGCGCCAACCCGAACCAACTCATCCTCAACGAGGAAAACCAAGCCGACATCGCGAGTCTCCGCGACACGCTTGTCGCGGCGCACGCCGGGCGATACGGCTCGACCGATGACTTGGCGATTGGTTTTCAGCTCACGCACTCGGGACGCTTCTGCCGGCCCAACGAGAAAACCAGGTTCGAGCCGCGAGTCGCGTATCAGCACCCGATCCTAGACGCGAAATTCAACGTAACCAGCGACGATCAAATTTGGACCGACGACGAAATCGGCGAACTCATCGGCAGCTACGTCCGCGCCGCGCGACTCGCCGCCGGAGCGGGGGCAGACTTCGTCGACCTCAAGCATTGTCACGGCTATTTGTTGCACGAATTTCTCAGCGCCCACACTCGCCCCGGCAGGTACGGCGGCTCGTTCGAAAACCGCACGCGCATCGTGCGTGAGATCATCGAGGGTATTCGCGCGGACAGAAACAACATCGACGTGATCGTTCGCGTGAGCGCGTTCGACTTCGTGCCGTTCCGCCCCGCCCCGGCCCGGTCGCAGTCGGGCAAACTCGGCCCCGGCATCCCGGAGGATTTCTCCCATTGCCTACCGTACCACTACGGATTTGGGCTGAATCCCGATAACCCGCTCGAGGTCGATCTCACTGAGCCGAAGCAGTTTGTGAAGTTGTGCGGCGAGTTGGGCGTCAAGCTCGTGAACCTCAGCGCCGGTTCGCCGTATTACAATCCGCACATCCAGCGTCCCGCCGCCTATCCGCCGTCCGACGGCTACCAACCGGCGCACGATCCGCTCATCGATGTCGAGCGGCAGGTTCAAGTCGTTCGCCAAATCCGCGAAGCCGCGCCTGCTAATCTCGCTATCGCCGGTTGTGGCTACAGCTACCTGCAGGAATTTTTACCGCACGTGACGCAGCGCCTCGTGCGCGAAGGGTGGGTGGATGTCATCGGCCTGGGGCGGATGGTTTTGAGTTATCCGGACATGCTTCCCGATGCGATGGCCAACGGCGCGCCGACGCCCAAGCGCATTTGCCGGACGTTCAGCGATTGCACCACCGCCCCGCGCAATGGCATGATCAGCGGCTGTTTTCCGCTGGACGACTACTACAAAAACCGTCCCGAGTTCGATCAGCTCAAGCAGATTAAAAAGTCGCTTTAGATGACCGCCGACAAACGTGATCGTTCATCACAGTCAATTTCCGCATGCCGTTCAGCGACAGTTGCTCGACGGCCTTCGGCTTGGCCAGGTGCCGCCCAAGTTTTTGTACGACAGCGATCGCCAAACGCAAAAGTGGCTCGCGGTGCACAGGGCGCATTCGCTGTCGCGGACCGATGCCGGCGTGCAGTCGATTTACGACCGGGCATTTGACGAGTCGCTTGGCCAAGCGGCGGATGAGGCGGTTTGTCTCGTTGGTCTGGGTTGCGGCGGCGGCCAAAAGGACACCCGCTACCTGGCCAAGCTGAAGTCGATTCACCTGATTGTCGACTACGTGCCGTGCGACGTCAGCCAAGCGATGACGCGGGTGGCGCGCGAAGCAGCGGCGGCGGAGTTGCCGCTCGAACGAATTCACCCGCTCGTGTGCGACTTGGCCAATGCGCCCGACCTTGGCCAAGTGCTCGACACAATCGTTTCGCCGGAAACCAAGCGCGTGTTCACCTTCTTCGGGATGATTCCGAACCTTGAGCCGGACGTGATCCTGCCGCGCCTGGCGGAGCTGTTGCCGGAGGGCGACCAGTTGTTGCTCAGCGCCAACCTCGCGCCTGGCGACGATTATAGAGGCGGCGTGGAAGTTGTTCTGCCACAGTATGATAACGCCGAGACTCGTGACTGGCTGCTGTCGTTTCTCGTTGGCTTGGGAGTGTCGGCAACGGAGGGGAGGTTGCGATTTGGTATTGAGGAAATTGACGAATTGTTGCGGATCGTCGCTGACTTCGAATTTTCCGAGTCGCTCGGACTGAGCATTGGGGGCGAGTCGTTTGAGTTTGCCGCAGGGCGTGCGTTGCGGCTTTTTTTCTCCTACCGCCACACCGAACAAACCTTGGCCAAGCGCTTGGCCAAGCACAGTCTCACCATCGCTGCCTCGCAGATTGACTCCTCCGCCGAGGAGGGCGTTTTTCGCGTGGAGCGGGTCTAGCTGTCGCCGTATTCTTTCTGGCGGATTTCGCCGATGGCGTCGGAGTAGGCCTTGAAGATGTTGCCCTCGGGGATGACGCCGACGAGCTTCAGGTGATCCTCGGCGCCGACGAAGTCCTCCACTTTTTTCATTGCCGCAAAAATCGAGGTCATGTCGGTGAGCGTGGTCAGCGTGGTCAGCAACCCGGTGCGAACGGGGATTTTGCTGCTGCCGGTTTGTGACGCGAAGATGACATCCGGGATGCCGTGCGGCCGGTTGCCGCGGAGGAGCATCAGCAGTCCACCGACGATCAAGCCGCCCGCGATCAGTGCGAGCACTGTGAACCACGGAAGCAGCTAGGCCCAGTCAGGATTGTTGCCGGGTGTGTGCCTGAATCCCATCCGGATCTCATAAGTGGTCGTGGCGTCGCGCGAGTGGGGAGAGATGAATAGCCTGTCGTTGATCCACGCGATGCCGGATACGAACGCCTCCGAGGCGACCGATGCCATCAAGCCAATAAACGCTGCCAGCCCGAAGGAGATCAGGAAGCGTTGTGGGGAGTAGTTCTTGAGCCAGCCAGTCATTGGGACTGCGGCCGCAGCGGCGGTTCCGTTTACGGCACGGGGAGTTCGTCGAGGATTTTCTGGATGATGGTCTCGGAGTTTTTCTCCTCGGCCTCGGCCTCGAAGGTGACGGACACGCGGTGGCGCAACACATCCTGCGCGACGCTCTTCACATCCTGCGGTGTAACGAAGCCGCGGCCGCGCAGGAAGGCGTGCGCCTTGGCCGTGAGCGTGAGCGCAATGGTGGCGCGAGGCGAGGCGCCGAGCTGGATGAAGTCGGCGACGTCGATGCCGTAATGCTCCGGGTCGCGTGTGCAGCAGACCATATCGACGATGTAGTCCTTGACCTTGTCGTCGGTGTAAATGCTGTTGATGACTTCGCGGGCCTTGAGGATGTCCTCGACGGTGACGACTTGCTGCGTCTCGGGCGCGGCGTTGGTGCGGCCCATGAGGTCGAGGATCTGGCGCTCCTCGTCGCGGTCCGGGTGGGTGATTTTCACCTTGAGCATGAAGCGGTCGATCTGCGCCTCGGGCAGCGGGTAGGTGCCTTCCTGGTCGATCGGGTTTTGGGTGGCCATCACGAGGAACGGCTCCGGCAGCGGGTATGTCTTGTCGCCGATGGTGACCTGCCGCTCCTGCATGGCCTCGAGCAGGGCGCTCTGCACCTTGGCCGGGGCGCGGTTGATCTCGTCGGCCAAAACCAAGTTGGCGAACACCGGGCCTTGCCGCGTGGTGAAGCCGCCGGATTGCGGGTTGTAAATCTGCGTGCCGACGACGTCGGCCGGGAGCATGTCCGGCGTGAACTGCAGCCGCGCGAACTGGGCGTCCATGCAGTTGGCGAGCGACTTGATGGAGAGCGTCTTGGCGAGGCCGGGCACGCCCTCGAGCAGCACGTGGCCGTTGGCCAGCAGGCCGATGATCAGGCGCTCGACGAGCATTTTCTGCCCGACAACGACCTTGCCCATTTCCCCCAACAACGGCTGCACGAAGGCGCTGGCGCGTTCGACTTCCTCGTTGATTGCTGTGATCCCTGCGTTCATGGGCGGCGGAGTATCTGCATTTTTCAAAATTAAAACAAGGTGCGGGCGCGCTCGATGTCGCGCGAAATCTGGGCGGCCAATTCGTCGGTCGAGCCGAACCGCTGCTCGTCACGCAGCCGCTCGACCAGCTCGATCTCCATCGCCTGGCCGTACAGGTCGGCGTCGAAGTCGAGCAGGTGCGCCTCGACTTGCAGCGTTGGCTCGGGGTTGGCCAAGGTGGGGCGCAGGCCGATGTTGAGCACGGAGCGGTGTGTCGCCTGGCCAAGCCGGGCGTGCGCGGCGTAGACGCCGTTGGGCGGCAGAGCCAAGCCGTTGGTGTCAAGGTTGGCGGTCGGGAAACCCAGCTCGCGGCCGTGTCGGTCGCCCTCGACGACGGTGCCCTCGATGGCGAATGTGCGGCCCAGCATCTGCCCGGCGGCGTCGAGGTGGCCGGTGCGCACGGCGGCGCGGATGCGGGTGCTGCTGACTGCCTGTCCGTCGAGCGACACGGCCTGCAGCCCGTGCACGTGGAAGCCAAGCGCTTGGCCAAGCGTGCGGAGCAGCCCGACGTTGCCGTCGCGCCGGTGGCCGAAGGTGAAGTTTGCCCCGACACAAATGCTGTGGATCGCTCCGAAGCCGTCGGCGAGTTCGCGGACGAATTCCGCGCCGGGCTTGCGGCTAAACGCGGTGTCGAACTCGATGAGCAGTGCGGCGTCGATGCCGAGCGACTCGATGGCGCGGAGCCGCTGGGCGCGGGTTTGCAGCAGGGCAGGCGTGCGGTCGGGCGCAATGACGCTGGCCGGGTGGCGGTCGAACGTCACGGCGACGGAGCGGCCCTCGTTCCGGTGGCTGTCCTCGATGGCTTGCCGCAAAACCTGCTGGTGGCCAAGGTGCACGCCGTCGAACATGCCGATGGCGAGGCAGGCTTTGCGGCTGCCGTTGGCCAGATCGGCGGGTTGGTGGATGATTTTCACGACTCGGTGGCGGCGGATAGCTGGAGCATCGGCACGACGCGCCTGGCCAGATCGTCCGGCGAGAGGGTGGTGAGTTCCTCGAGTGGAGTGGCTGCGCTGACCTTGAATTTGCCCGAGACGGTGCGGCGCAGGCCGGCCAGATGCGCGCCACAGCCAAGCGCCTGGCCAAGGTCATGCGCGAGCGTGCGGACGTAGGTGCCTTTTGTGCAGGCGACCTTGAACCAGGCAAACGGCGGCTCGTACTCGGTGATCTGGAAATTGTAGAGGTGAATGAAGCGTTTTCTGCGTTCGACTTCGATGCCTTTGCGGGCGAGCTTGTACAGTGGCGTGCCGTCGATCTTGATGGCGCTGACCATCGGCGGCAGTTGCAACTGGTCGCCGAGGAAGTCGTTGGCCTTTTCCTGCAACGCCTCAAGGGTGAGGCCGGGCACCGGTTTGGTTTCGTCGATCTCGCCCTCGGCGTCGAAGGTGTTGGTGGTCTCGCCGAGCTTCATCGAGCCGACGTAAACCTTGTCGTCGGACATCATTTTCTCGGAGAGCTTGGTGGCCTTGCCGAGCAGGAGAGTCAGCAGGCCGGTGGCGGCGGGGTCGAGTGTGCCGCAGTGGCCGACTTTTTTTATGCGGTAACATTGCCGGACGGTGTCGACGATGTCGTGCGAGGTGGGGCCGGCCGGCTTGTCGATGAGGAGTGCGCCGTCCAGTGCGTTGAACTCCTTCATGCTCATGACGGGCGCGCGTCGAGCGCCTTGCGGATGGCGGCGACGACGCGGCGCTGGGTGGTCGGCAGTTTGCCGGGGATGCGCGCGCCGGCCGCGGCCGGGTGCCCGCCGCCGCCGAACAGCCCGGCGATGTCGCTGACGTTTATGTTCTTGTCCTTGGAGCGGAGGCTGATGCGCGTGAGCTCCGGCTCGAGTTCCTCGAACACACAGGCGACGACGACCGGCTCGATGGCGCGGACGTGGTCGATCAATCCCTCCGTGTCGCTGGCGGTGGCGCCGGTGCGGGAGAAGTCCTCCTGCTTCAGCCAAAAGTAGGCAATCTGGTTGTCGTGTGTGAGGCGGAAATTGTTGTAAACGCGCTTCAACAGCTTGACGCGGGAGAGCGGGTACGACTGGTAAACCTCGTCGCAGACGGTGGCGAGGTCGGCGCCTTTTTTCACAAGGTCGCCGGCGGCGTAATAGGTCTCGGGCAGGGTGCTCGGGTACTGGAACGAGCCGGTGTCGGTGGAGATGGCGGTGAACAGGCAGTCGGCAATTCGCGGCGTGATTTTCCAGCCGGCCTCCCTGATGAGCTGATAGACCAACTCGCCGCTGGAGGGCTCCTTGCTGGCGATCCAGTTCACGTCGCCAAAGTGGGTGTTGCTGGTGTGGTGGTCGATGTTGATGAGCGTCCCGTGGTTGGCGATGTGTTCCTGCGCGGTGCCCAGGCGCTCGATGCTCGCGGCGTCTACGGAGATGACGCAGTCAAACGGGCGCTTGATCGGCCTCGGCGACTGGATGAGTTGATCCGGGTCGAGAAACCGCAGCTTGGAGGGCACGGGATCCTGATTCCAGCAGATGACCTCCTTGCCCTGTTCGAGCAGCGCCAGCGCGAGGCCAAGCGTCGAGCCGATGCAGTCACCGTCCGGCCGCATGTGGCTGCAGACGGCGATGGTGTGGCTCTTGCCGATGATCTCGAGGATCCGGTCAATCGTTTTCAAACGGGTCTTCTTCATTCTCGACGTTGGCCAAGGGCGATTTTTTGTTGAGCTCGTCCAAAATGTGGAGCACCCGATCGCCGCGGTTGTGGGCGTCGTCCATGACAAACTTCAACCTTGGCGTGTAGCGAAGCTCGACCGCTTGGCCAAGCTGGCCCTGGATTTTGCCGGCGGCCTTCCGGACGGCGCGGAACGCCCTGTGCTGGCCCTTCTCATCGCCGATGGAGGAGACAAAAACCGTGGCGGAGTGGAGATCATTCGAGACGCCGACCTCGCTGACGCTGATGAGGCCAAGCTCGACAGGGAACTCGCGCCGGAAAATCTCGTTGAGTTCCCGCTTGAGAAGCTCTCGCACACGCTTGTGGCGCAGATTGGGCATGACTGACGAGCGGTTGGATTACAATTTCTGGGCGACCTTCTCCTGCATGTAGCACTCGATGATGTCGCTCTCCTTAAAGTCGTCGAAGCCGTCTAGCCGGATGCCGCACTCCATGCCGGTGCGCACCTCGTTGACCTCGTCCTTGAAGCGCTTGAGCGTGTGCGAGATGCCCTCGTACACCAAGTCGCCCTTGCGGACGACACGCATCTTGCCGCGCACAATCTTGCCGCTGGTGACGGCGCAGCCGGCGATGTTTCCGCCCTTGCTGAGGTCAAAAATTCTGCGCACTTCCGCCTGGCCGGTGACGACATCCTTCAACAACGGGTCGAGCAGGCCGGCCATGGCCTCCTTCACCTCGTCGATCAACTCGTAAATGATGGCGTAGAGCTTGATCTCGACCCCCTCGCGCTTGGCCACCTCGCCGACGCTGGTGTCGATCTTGGCGTGGAAGCCGAGGATGACCGCGTCCGAGGCGCTGGCCAGCGTGGCGTCGGACTCGGTCACGGAGCCCACACCGGAGTGGATCACCGCGGACTGCACCTTGTCCGACTCGATCTTGTTAATGGAATCGACGATGGCCTCGACCGAGCCCTGAGTGTCGGCTTTGATGATGAGCTTGAGTACCTTGTCCGAGGTCGCCTCCATGCGGCTGAACAACGTCGCAAGAGTCATCTTGCGTTTGCGTGACAAGGCTTCGTCGCGCTGCTTCTTGTCGCGATCCTCGCAGACGGAGCGGGCCTCTTTTTCGTTGGGAAGAATGTTGAACTCCGCGCCGGCATCGGGCACGCCGTTCAGGCCGAGCACCTTGACGGCAGAGGAGGGGCCGGCTTGCTTGATGCGTTTGTCCTCGTGATCCACAAGCGCACGCACCTTTCCGAAGTGGTTGCCGCAGACCATCACGTCGCCGACCTTCAGCGTGCCCTTGCGGACGAGCAAAGTGGCCGTTGGCCCGCCGGCCTCCAAGCCGGACTCGATGACGTTGCCGACCGCCTTGCGGTTGGGGTTGGCCTTGAGCTCGAGCACCTCGGCCTGCAGCAACACCATCCCGAGCAGCTTGTCGACGTTCGTGTTTTTCAGCGCGGAGACATCGATGAAAATGGTTTGCCCGCCCCACTCCTCGCAGACGAGGCCCTTTTCCTGCAGTTGCGTGCGGGCCATCATCGGGTTGGCGGACGGGTGGTCAATCTTGTTGACGGCCACGATGATCGGCACCTCGGCGGCCTGAGCGTGGGCAAGGGCTTCGATCGTCTGCGGCATGACGCCGTCGTCCGCGCCGACGACGAGGATGACGATGTCGGTGACGTTGGCGCCGCGGGCGCGCATGGCGCTGAACGCGGCGTGGCCCGGCGTGTCGAGGAAGGTGATTTGCTCGAGCTTTTTCGGATGGTCGGGGTGCGGGACGTTGATGGTGTAGGCGCCGATGTGCTGGGTGATGCCGCCGGCCTCCCCGGCGGTGATGTTCGAGTGGCGGATGACGTCGAGCAGCGTGGTTTTGCCGTGATCCACGTGGCCCATGATTGTGACGACTGGGGCGCGTGGTTGCAGATCCTCCTCGATGTCGTCGGCGTCGAGCACGACTTTTTTCATGGTGGAGGTCTTGACGAGGCCAGCGCCGCGCTCGCGGCGCTCGAGCCGGAATCGGAAACCGTGCTTGGCGCAGATTTCGCGGGCGACCGGCTCCTCGATGGATTGGTTGATGTTGGCGAAGACGTTGAGCGCCATCAGGTCGGCGATCAACTGGAATGGCTTGCGCTTCATCTCGTCGGCGAGATCGCGGACGATGATCGGCGGCTTCATGGCGATCAGCGGGCCATTGGCCGGTGCCGTGAATTTTGGCTTGGGCGGGCCGGGCGCAGGAGCGGTTGCGGGAGCGGTTGCGGGAGCGGTTGCGGGAGCGGTTGCCGGCCGCTTGGCCTCCGGGGCCTTGGCCGGTTTCTTGTCTTTTTTCTTTTTGCGTTCGCGTACCGCCGGTCGAACCGGCATGTTGCCCAACTCGATAAAGCCCACTTTTTTACCCAGATCGGTTGACTCTTCCTCCTCCTTCTCTGGCTCCCCGGCTTCCTCTTCCTCGGCGGCATCCTGCTGCGCATCGGCCTCGGTTTCGTCGGCAGTCTCCTCTTCGGGTTCCTCGGCGGGAGCGGTGATGATGACCGGCTCGACCGCAACCGGGGCGGGCTCGGGCTCGGGTTCCTGGGTGCCGGCGATTTTTTCCTCGAGGTACTCGGCGGTGATTTTGTCGAGGGTGCTCGAGGCAACTTTCGCGTTGGTGATCCCCAACTCTTTGGCCTTGGCCAGGACTTCCTTGCTGGGTATCCCTACCTTTTTGGCAATCTCATAAATGCGAACGGGCATAAAAAATATCTGTTTGCGGCTTGGCCAAGGGCAGCATCGCGCTTGGCCAAGCGGCGGCGGAATGTATCCGGTTACTCAGCCTCCTTGGGCTGGGCGGTTGCTTCCTCGGCGGCTTGAGGCTCCGCTGGCTCAGGAGCAGGTGTCTCTGCCTCGGGTGCTGCTTCATCCCCGGTCTCGGCATCGGCTTCGGGGGCCGCGTCGTTTATCAGCGGGTTGGTGCCCGCTCCCGCGCGGCGCACCTTCTCGGCGTGGGCGGCCGCCAGGACCGACTCGGCATGTTCGGCGAGGCCCGGTATGTCGGCGAGGTCGGATGCCTCGACGCCGTTCAGGGCATCCAACGTCAGGAGACCCGCGTGCACGAGGGCGTCGGCCTGCTCCTTCTCGATACCGGGGATGGCGGCTAAGGCGTCAACGGCATCGGCCACTTGCTCCTCGAACCCGACCCGAACTTCCTGCTCGGGATCGATGTCGATCTGCCACCCGGTGAGTAAGCTGGTGAGGCGGGCGTTTTGGCCGCGCCGACCGATGGCCAGCGAGAGTTGATCGGGATCCACCAGGACGTGAACCCGTTTTCTGTCCTGCTGAATCTCCAGCCGCTTGAGTTGTGCCGGGGCGAGGGAGTTGGTCACGTAAGTCTCGACGTCCGAATCCCAGCGGATGATGTCAATTTTCTCGTTGTTGAGTTCCCGGACGATGTTCTTTACGCGTTGGCCGCGAAGCCCGACGCAGGCCCCGACGGGATCCACCTTCTCGTCTCGCGAGTGCACCGCGAGCTTGGTGCGAAAGCCCGGTTCCCGGGCGATGGCCTTGACCTCGATGGTGCCGTCGTTGATCTCGGAAACTTCGAGCTGAAACAGCTTGAGGACAAAGTCGGAATCCCTGCGGGAGAGGATAATCTCGGAGCTGCTGTCGGATCCCTCCACGGCCTTGACCAGGCAGCGGATGCGTTCGCCCCGTTGGTATTCCTCGGTGGGCACCCGCTCGCGGTTGGGCAGCAGAGCCTCAAACTTGCCCAGGTCAACGAGGACATCCGAGCGGTCGAATCCCCGTACCTCGCCGCTGACGATGTCGCCGATGCGGTCTTTGAACTCGGTGTAGATCAACGCTTTCTCCGCTCGGCGAATGGCCTGCATCAGTGCCTGCTTGGCATTCTGCGAGGCGATCCGGCCGAAATTTTTCGGGGTGACCTCGACTTCAAGCTCCTCCTCCAATTGGGCATCCGGCTTGAAACGCTGAGCGGAGTCCAGGCTGATTTCGTTTTGTTTGTCGGTGACCGTCTCCACCACGATCAACGTGGCGAAGGCGCGGATGTCGCCGTCTTTGCGGTCGATTTCACAACGCAGTTCCCGGGCGGGGCCCACTGCGCGCTTGGCTGCGGAGACCATTGCATCCTCGACAGCGCTGATAAGGATCTCGCGATCGAGCCCCTTTTCGCGCTCCCAGTATTCCATGCTGGCTATAAATTCTGCATTCATCGTATCCGTCTTTCGACAAGGCCCAAACCGTTCGCGCCGAACAAAAAAGCCGGAAGATTGCTCCCCGACTTCACTCGTCCGTAACAGAGTTGACTCACCACGTTGACACCCGGAGGTGGCAACCGGCTTGAGGCTAGTCGTTTGGCCCAAGCAGCGTCAAGTGCAAAAGGCGTCCCGATTTGGCTGTTTTTTGTTATTTTGCCAGAAACAGGCGGCTTGAGACGAATTTGGGTTTCCCGGTTGGTTGCCTGCGGGTAGCTTGTTGGCGAAGTGGCGAACGATCAACCGAAGGACGCCTGGCTGCCATTGACATTCGGGGGCGTGGCCCGGTTTGCCGTGGCCAGTCGCTGGCGGTTGCTGGAGGTGGAACTGGTCTTCGCCCTCTTGGTTGCCGCCACGGCGGTTTGGTTTGTCCAGCAAGCTTGGGTGCCGGAAATCGAAAAGGCCATCCAGCAGATGCCCACGACTGGGGAGATTCGCGGCGGCCGCCTCGCTTGGCCAAGCGAAGCGGTGCTTCTGCAGGAGGGGCCGTTTATGCGGATCGATGTGCGCCCGGGAGGCTTCACGGAAATGGGTGTCGTGGAATCAGCCGATCTTGTGTTGGCCTTTGGCCCGAACGATTTGCAGGTAGGCAGCAGCTTGGGGCTTGGCCTGTTGACGCTGCCTTATCCGACGGGATGGATTTTGTCTTTCAGCAAAACCGAGCTTGAACCTTGGTGGGGGGCTCGCTCTCACATGGTGCTGGCTGGGTTTGGCCTGCTGGTCATTCTCGCGTTGCTCTGCGCCTGGTCCGCGCTGGGCTGGCTGTACATGGTTCCGGTCAAAATTTTCTCCGTCAACCAAGTGAGTTGGGCTGGAGCCAAAAAAATCGCCATCGCCGCACAAATGCCGAGCGTCTTGGTGATGATCGCCGCCATCGTCCTTTACGGCCTGAAGCAAATCAACCTCGTGGGGTTGCTGGCTGTGTGGGGCGTCCACTTAGTGTTGCCGTGGGTCTATTTGATGTTTTCCCCGATCCTCGCACCGAAGCCACCCAAGCCAAAAACCAAGGCGAAAAAAACAAAGGCCAAGGGCCGAACGGAAGACAATCCCTTCGACGAGTCTTCAGAAAGTTCTGGCAACCCTTTCGGCAGCGACTGAAGCGACCAAGCGCTTGGCCAAGCGCGGTCGAACAACACCCAAATAAGCGGGACGCGCCCTCAGTTAAGCAAGCGGGAGGTGAGACATTATGACACACATGGCTCGGATTCAGAGTGATTTGTGGTTGGGGTTTATTTCGTTAATATGCTTATTACAAGTTAGTTACATTTTTTAATGGGCGTTTGGCATTCAGGTTGCTCGAGGGCGACTGTATTTGTAATGGGAAAAGTTTTAGGAATTGATTTAGGAACGACGAACTCCTGCATGTCTGTCATGGACGGCGGCGAGCCGCTCGTCCTCGAGAATTCCGAGGGCCGTCGGACGACGCCTTCGGTGGTGGCGTTCGGCAAGGACGGCGAGCGCTTGGTCGGTGATGCAGCCAAGCGTCAGGCGGTGACCAACCCCAAGAACACCGTTTTCTCCATCAAGCGTTTCATAGGCCGCAAGTTCGACGAGGTCGGCGAGGAAACCAAGCGCGTCCCCTACAAGGTTGTGAAGGCTTCCAACGGAGACGCCGCCGTCGAGGTGGAGGTCAACGGGGAAACCAAGCAGTTCAGTCCACCGGAAATCTCAGCGATGATCCTGGGCAAACTCAAGGCCGACGCCGAGGTGCGCCTGGGCGAAACGATCACCGAGGCCGTCATCACGGTGCCGGCCTATTACAACGACACCCAGCGCCAGGCCACCAAGGATGCCGGCAAGATCGCCGGTCTCGAGGTGTTGCGAATCATCAACGAGCCGACCGCCGCCTCGCTGGCTTACGGGCTCGACAAGAAGGCGGACCAAAACATCGCCGTGTTCGACCTTGGCGGCGGCACGTTTGATATTTCAGTGCTGGAGATTGGCGGCGGCGTGTTCGAGGTGAAAGCCACCAATGGCGACACCCAACTCGGCGGCGACGACTGGGACAACGCGGTCATCGACTGGGTGCTCGACAGCTTCAAGGAGGAGAACGGCATGGATCTGCGGAACCAGCCCGACGCCCTGCAGCGCATCAAGGAAGAGGCCGAGAAAGCCAAGATTTCCCTGTCCAGTTCCACGAGTTACGACCTGAACCTGCCGTTCATCACTGCGGACGCCAGCGGGCCAAAGCACATCAACCTTGCGTTGTCCCGCGCCAAGCTGGAGCAGTTGTGCGAGCCGCTGTTCGACCGGATTAAAGGGCCGGTGGAGTCCTGCTTGAAGGACGCCGAGATCGCTATATCCGACATCAAGGATCTTGTCCTGGTGGGCGGAATGACTCGCATGCCCAAGGTGGTCGAGACCGCCGAGGCCATCGTCGGCATGAAGCCCAATCAAGGCGTGAATCCTGACGAGGTGGTGGCGGTTGGCGCGGCCATCCAGGGCGGTGTCTTGAAGGGCGACGTGAAGGACGTCCTGCTGCTCGACGTCACGCCGCTCTCACTGGGCATCGAGACAATGGGCTCGGTGATGACCAAGCTCATCGAGCGCAACACCACCATCCCGACCAAGAAATCGGAAATTTTCTCCACCGCCGCCGAGAGCCAGCCCGCAGTGGACATCCACGTGCTGCAGGGCGAGCGCGAGTTCTCCAACGACAACAAGAGCATCGGCAAATTCCAGTTGACCGACATTCCGCCCGCGCCGCGCGGCACCCCGCAGATCGAGGTGACGTTCGACATCGACGCCAACGGCATTCTCAACGTCAGCGCCAAGGACCTCGGCACGGGCAAGGAGCAGAAGATCACCATCACCGCCAGCAGCGGCCTCTCCGAGGAGGACATCGAGAAGATGAAGCAGGACGCCGAGGTGCATGCCGACGAAGACAAGCAACGCCGCGAAGAGGTCGATCTGCGCAACAGCGCCGACAACCTGGCCTACCAGACTGAAAAGCTGCTCAAGGACAACGGCGACAAGATTTCCGGTGATAAAAAGAGCGCGCTCGAGGCGGCGAACAACGATCTCAAGGAGGCGTTGAAGGGCTCAGACACCAACGCGATCAAGGCCGCCACGGAGAAACTGCAGCAAGTGGTGCAGGACGCCTCCGCCGATATTTACAAGGCCGCGCAGGAAGCCCAGGCAGCCGGCGGCGCGGAGCCGGGCGGCGACGCTGCCCCGGCCGGCGATGATGAACCGGCCAAGAAAGACGAGGGGCCGATCATCGACGCTGAGGTTGTGGAGGAAAAGGCGAACTAGGATTTTAGCCGCGCTTGGCCGGGACCGGGTGGTTCCGACTTTCCGGCGCGACAAACTTTCCCGCCTCGTGCGGGAACACCAAAATAAGTTAGATAAAAAACAAACATGGCACTTAAACTAAAACCGCTCGGCGATCGCATCATTGTTGAGCCGATCGAGGACAAGGAGCAGCAATCGGAGGGTGGTATTATCATCCCGGATTCTGCCAAGGAAAAACCCACCGAAGCCAAGGTACTGGCATTGGGCACGGGCAAGACCGACGACAACGGCAACAAGATTGCCTTCGAGGTCAAGAAGGGCGACAAGGTGTTGATCAGCAAGTATGGCGGCACCGAAATCAAGGTCGATGGCAAGGAACTCAAGATTTTGAGTTCCGACGACATCCTCGCAATCGTTGGATAATTTTTGAAAGGAATAAATAACTATGTCAGCAAAACAACTGAAGTTTGATGAGTCCGCGCGGCAAGCCTTGTTGAAGGGTGTTTCCATCCTGAACAAGGCCGTGACCGCGACCCTCGGCCCCAAGGGCCGCAACGTCGTTCTCGACAAGAAGTTCGGCTCCCCCACAGTCACCAAGGATGGTGTCACCGTGGCCAAGGAGATCGATCTCGAGGATCCGTACGAGAACATGGGCGCCCAGATGGTGCGCGAAGTGGCGAGCAACACCAGCGACGCCGCCGGTGACGGCACCACCACGGCGACCGTCCTGGCCGAGGCCATCTTCCGCGGCGGCCTCAAGCACGTCACCGCCGGGGCCAGCCCGATCGCCATCCAGCGTGGCATCCAAAAGGCGGTCGATGCCGCCGTCAAGGCGCTCGACAAGGCAGCCAAGAAGGTGAAGGACAAGGAGGAGATCAAGCAGGTCGCCACCGTGTCCGCCAACTGGGATGAGGAAATCGGCAACATCATCGCAGAGGCCATGGACAAGGTCGGCAAGGACGGCACCATCACCGTCGAGGAGGCCAAGTCCATCGAGACCACGCTCGACGTTGTCGAGGGCATGCAGTTCGACAAGGGCTACCTCTCGCCGTACTTCGCCACCGATACCGACTCCATGGAGTGCCGCCTTGAGGACGCCTACATTCTCATTTACGAGAAGAAGATCAGCACCCTCAAGGACATGGTGCCGCTGCTCGAGAAAGTCGCCAAGACCGGCAAGCCGATGCTCATCATCGCCGAGGACGTCGAGGGCGAGGCCCTGGCCACGCTCGTCGTGAACCGCATCCGCGGCACGCTGAACATCGCCGCCGTCAAGGCACCCGGCTTCGGCGACCGCCGCAAGGCCATGCTCGAGGACATCGCCATCCTCACCGGTGGCCGCTGCATCACCGAGGACCTCGGAATCAAGCTCGAGTCCGTCGAGTTGAGCGACCTTGGCCGCTCCAAGAGCATCGTGGTGGACAAGGAAAACACGACAATGGTCGAGGGGGGTGGCAAGTCCTCCGAGATTCAGGCTCGCGTGAACCAGATCCGCCGCCAGATCGAGGAGACCACCTCCGACTACGATCGTGAGAAGCTGCAGGAGCGCTTGGCCAAGCTGGCCGGCGGTGTCGCCATCATCAACGTCGGCGCAGCCACCGAGACCGAGATGAAGGAAAAGAAAGCCCGCGTCGAGGACGCCCTGCACGCCACCCGCGCCGCAGTGGAGGAAGGCATCGTCCCCGGTGGTGGTGTCGCCCTGTTGCGCACCCGCCCGGCCATCAGCAAGCTGGAGCTCGAGGGCGACATGCAGATCGGTGTCTCCATCATCCGCTCCGCCGTCGAGGCGCCGCTCCGCGCTCTCGCCGCCAATGCCGGCCTCGAGGGCGCCGTGATTGTCCAGGAAGTTCTGGAGAGAAAGGGCAACATCGGCTTCAACATCGCGACCGAGAAGTACGAGGACCTCGTCAAGGCCGGCGTGGTGGACCCAAAAAAGGTCACCCGCACCGCGCTGCAAAACGCCGGCTCCATCGCCGGATTGCTGCTCACCACCGAGTGCCTGATCACCGAGATCCCCGAGAAAGATCCGCCCATGCCGGCGGGCGGTGGTCATGACCACGGCATGATGTAATTCAAGCTGCTCCAAAAACAGCAAACCAAGGGCGAGGCAATAAAAAGCCTCGCCCTTTTTTTGTCGGTAAGGCCGGCTGTCCCACCTCCTCCCCCTTGGCCAAGCGCTTGGCTTGGCGGCAACTCCGGCTTGGCAGGCGCGCTGGGCTCTGCTTAACTCAACGCCCGTTGATGTATCTCCGTTGGGCTTGTTTTTCTCTCTCACTGCTCGTCGCTTGGCCAAGCGCCGTCCGGGCGGCCGAACCGGCATCAACGGACGAGCCGGTGTGGGAGATCGAGTCGCTCGAGCCGGGCGAGTTCGACTACCACCTCGACAAGGGGCTGGTCATCCTGAACGACCGTTTCCGCATCACGTTCCAGGAGCAGGGCGAGCGCGCTTACATCATCGCCGACCGAGGCCGCCTCGACCAAACCACCGGCGAGATCTTCGCCGAGGGCGGCGTCACGCTGCAAAACCAGGATCGCGTCGTCACCTCCGACCGCCTGTTTTACAACTTCCAAACCCGCGCGATGCAGACCGACAACTTTCGCGCTGGGCAGGCGCCGTTTTTCGTCGAGGGCACCAACATCAAGGGCGACGCCACGAGCAACCGCTACTCGGCCAACGACGTTTGGCTGACCACCGACGACCGCTCCGACCCGGTGCTGCGCCTCCGCACCCGCCACTTGAGCATCGTCCCCGGCAAATACGTCGAGGCCCGTGGCGCAACGCTTTACGCCGGAAAAGTCCCGGTGTTTTATTTTCCGTACTACCGCCACCGGCTCGACCGGCCCCCGAACCAATGGGGCCTCACGCCCGGTTACCGCAGCCGCTTCGGCCTGTTTTTCGAGGGCTCGTATGACTGGCACTTGAGCGACCGGCTGGGCGGCGAGGCGCACCTCGACTACCGCACGCGCCGGGGCTGGGCTGTCGGCCTCGACACGCGCTACGACCTTGGCCAAGCCGGCAGCGGCGAGGCGTCGGTTTACCTGCTCGACGACCGCGATCCCGCCGCCGGCGCGGGCCGCCTCTCCCGCAGCACCGACTTCACCGACCGCAACAACCGGCATCGGCTCAGCCTTTATCACTCGGTCAACATCCGGCCCGACTTCACGGCCAAGCTCGTGTTGCAGGATCAGAGCGACGCGTTCGTGAACCGCGACTTTTTCGAGGGCCAATTCCGCCGCAACCCGCAGCCGGCGTCGCACGTCGAGATAGCGAAGCATTGGCGCAACTTCAGCGTCAGCCTGCTCGCCCAGCCTCGGGTCGATGACTTTTACCAGACCGTCGAGCGGCTGCCGGAGATTCGCGTGACCGGCCTTCGACAGCGACTCGGCGCGTCGCCGGTTTTTTACGAGAGCGAAACCTCGGTCGGCCACTTCAGGTTTCGCCCGACCAACACCGATCTAGGCCTGCACGATTACGGGGCGTTCCGCGCCGACACGCACCAGCAACTGCTCCTGCCACGCACGTACTTCGGCTGGCTCAATGTCACGCCGCACGCCGGTGTACGGCTGACGCATTACGGAGCGACGGCTGGTGGCGATCCCGCGCTTGGCCAAGCCGGCGGGATGGATCGCTCCGTGTTCAACACCGGCGTCGAGTTGTCGTTCAAGGCGTCGAGCACGTGGGCCAACGCGTCGAGCCGCCTGTTCGATGTCGACGGACTGCGGCACATCGTGCAGCCGTTGGCCAATTACATTTACGTGCCGGAGCCGGACAAGCGCCCGTGGGAACTGCCCCGGTTCGACCGCGAGCTACAGACGCTGCGCCTGCGGCCGATCGATTTCCCCGACTACAACTCGATCGACAACATCGACTCGCGCAATGTCGTGCGCTTGGGCATCCGGAACCGCCTGCAAACCAAGCGCAACGGCCAAGTCGACGACTTGCTGAACTGGGAACTGTTCACCGATTGGCGTTTGGAGACGAACGAACGCGAGGCGCGCTTCAGTGATGTATACTCCGATCTGGAACTCACGCCGCGCTCGTGGCTGCTGCTCGGTTCCGAAGTGCGCTTCGACCCGAACGACCGCCGGCTCAACGAGGCCAACCACACGATCTCGCTGCTGCCCAACGACCGCTGGAGCTGGACGCTCGGCCACCGGTACCTCCGCGATTTGTCGCCGGACGAGCTGCGCGAGCGCTACCCGTACGACCCGTTTTTCCAGCAGCAAATCGACGCCGATTGGCGCTGGGGCAACGACCTGTTGTTCAGCCGCGTGTACTATCGCCTGAACGAGGAGTGGGGGTTCCGGATGATCCACCAGTTCGAGGCCAGCGACGGCACGATGGAGGAGCAGAGCTACAGCGTGTACCGCGACTTCACCAGCGTGACGGCGAGGCTGCGCTTCCGCCTGCGCGATCATCGCTCCGGCAAGGACGACTTCAGCGTGAGTCTGGTTTTCTCGCTCAAGGCCATGCCCAGCCTAGGCTTGGGCGAAGACAGCAACCGCCTCGAGACCCGCCTCTTCCGCTGATCGAACCCGCGCTCGACGCCGCTTGGCCAAGCGGCTAATTTCCCCGGCGTGAAAACCAATCTCCGTTTTCTCTTTGTGTTCTCGTTGTTGCTCACCGCTGTCGTTGGCAGGGCAGAGCGCCTGGTTTTGGTCAGCGCATCCTACGGCAAAAACATCGTCGCAATCACCGACCGCAACGGCGACGTGCTTTGGTCGCACAAGACCGCCGGCCCGCAGCAGGGCCACACTGGCCACCACGACGTGCACCTCCTGCCCAACGGCAACATTCTTTACCATGACAGTTGGACCAAGCTCACCGAGATGACGCTCGGCAAAAAAGTCGTCTGGACTTACGACTCCGCCTCGATGAACGGCAACAAGGGCAAGCGGGTGGACGTGCACGCCTTCGCGCGGTTGAAAAACGGCAACACCTCCATCGTCGAAAGTGGGGTGGGCCGCATCATCGAGGTCGATAAAAAGGGCAAAATTGTCCACGAGATACCGATGAAAAAAGACGGTCGCCAGAACACCCGCTGGGTGCGCTTCACGCCGGAGGGCAACCACCTCGTCACCTCCGAGAACCCGGGCGTTGTCACCGAGTACAACCGCAAGGGCGAGATCGTTTGGGAGTACCTCATTAACACCCGCTGCTACGGCGCGATCCGCCTGAAGAACGGCAACACGCTGATCGCCTCCGGCAGCGGCCACAGCGTGGTCGAAGTTTCGCCCGATAAAAAAGTCGTTTGGGAGATCAAGGACAAAGTCCCCGGCACCGACATCGGCCTCGGCTGGATGACCGCGTTGCAGGAACTCCGGAACGGCAACTTCATTATCGGCAACTGCCACGCCGGCGAGGCTAACCCGCAAATCTTCGAGATCACGCGCGACAAAAAAGTCGTCTGGGAATTCGACGAGTGGGAACTGGTCGGCAACGGCTTGGCCGTTTGGCAAATCCTCAACGACAAAGAATCCAAACGCCTCCGTAAACAACTCGCCAAGCTGGAAAAGCAATAGCGAGGTAGGGCTACCTCCCTTCAGCTTTCAATTCTGCACCTGTCTTGCCGCCGTGTTTGCGCAGCAAGTCGGCGGCTTCGTTACGGTTCCAGGATTTTGCCCAATCAAGCGCCGTGTCCCCCTTTTCATCGAGGACGTTTGCGTTCGCGCCATTCGCAAGCAACAATTTGATAATGTAGGTTTGGTTGTTTGCCGCTGCATGGTGCAATGGCGCCTGGCCAATGTTGTCAAGGCTGCCCAGGTCCGTTCCCGTGACGATGTGCAACTCGATTTCCTTTCGATCGCCTTTGGCGGCAGCGGTCCAAATGGTCATGGTAGGTGGCACCACGACTTCAACCGAACCGTTGGCTTCGGTAGAGGTGGCAGCAGTCTGAAGGTCGCTCAACCTTGTTTCCAGCCGGGCCACCCTCTCCTTCAGTTCATCAATCTCCGGCTGGAGATTCGAGGTGGTCTGTTCATTGTGGATGTCTGTTCCGTTGCTGCATCCGATCAGGAGCACAATGGACACCATGGGGAATAATGAGATAATCTTACTTGTTGGTTTCATGATGGGGCGACTGTCATTCGGATGCGTTCTATTTTCAAGGCGTTTTAACTGTTGACCCAAAACTCATTCGACCTTTTAGCCCCGCTTGCCGGTCACGCTGAGCAGCGTGAACACGGTTACGTTCACCACCACGCCGCAGAAGCCGATGTCGGCGATTTGCTTGAGGCGGGCGAACAGGCCCACCGCCGCCGAGTCGCTCCCGGTGACGATCGCCAGCAAAGGGCTGAACATTAGTACTACCAGCATTCCGGCGACGATCCCAGCGATTGCCCCCTGCCGTGAGCCGCGCTTGAGGAACAGGACGTCGAACGTCACCGGCAGAAGTTGACTCGAGAAGGCGATTGCCAACAGGCTCATCGGCATGATCATCCCGATCGGGTCGAAGCTCTCGCTGCTGCGACTGACGAACACCATGCCCAGCGCCAACAACGTCGCCGCCGCGATCACGCCGCGCCCGACCCACAGCCGGCTTTTCTCCGAGGCGTTGGGCCGCAGGATTCCGGCGTAAATGTCGCGGGTGACCACCGCGCTGAGCGCGTGCAAATTGCTGTCGGCGGTGCTCATCGCCGCCGCCATGATCGCGATGATCACCAGCGTGGCCAGCAGGAGCCCCGCCGGGCCAAGCAGCTCCGGCAGGTGGCGCTTGAGTACGACGACCATGATTTGATCAAAGTCACGCGGCCCCGCGCCAACGTCAGGGTGGGGCAGGGGCTTGCCGCCCTTGGCCAAGCGCCCCGGCAGATCGGCTTCGCTGACGGTGACCGCTTGGCCATCGACCTGCACCTGGTAGTCGAAGGCACCGTCGGTGCCTGGCTTGGCCACGGGATAAAGCACTTGGCCGCCCAAGCCGACCAGCATCACGCCAAACAGAAAACAGGCCGTCAAGCCAAGCGCGAAAATGACCGCGCTGCGCCGGAGCGCCTTGGCCGACTTGGCCGCGTAAAAGCGCATCCATTGCGCCGGCTGGATCATCGAGCCAAGCGCGCCGAAGATGCAGAGCGTGAACAGTTTC
>Ga0310122_10000315_pt1 | contig 31342 bp, 26 predicted proteins | sample CB6_Bottom_1051__FD_203503 | JGI IMG/M metagenome (GOLD analysis project Ga0310122, IMG submission 203503) | Marine microbial communities from Western Arctic Ocean, Canada - CB6_Bottom_1051 | ecosystem: Environmental > Aquatic > Marine > Oceanic | place: Canada: Western Arctic Ocean | collected...
CCCCCCCGGAACGTGGCCCCGGCATTCATTTCTCCGCCGCACCAGAAGATGGCACGACCCGATGCGGGTGTCCACTGCTGTCGGACCTCGCTCTGCGGGTCGAATGTCGGTAGCCTCTGGGCCGCAGAAGGGGGGCCGCGATGGAATTCGGCCAGGTCGCGGGGCTGGTAGCGGCGGCTTGCTGGGCGATCGGTAGTTTCATCTACAGTCGTCTGGATGCTCCTGCAGCTGCGATGAATCTGGCCAAGAACGCCATCTCCGGAACCTTGTTGGTGGTCAGCATTCCGCTGTTTGGCTCCGGCCTGGGCCTGTGGATCGCGGCTCCGGCCAGTGCTTATCTGTGGCTTGTCATCAGTGCCGTTGTGGGCATCCAGATCGGCGACGCGGCCTATTTTCGTAGTATCCAGATTCTCGGGCCTCGCAAGGCGCTGGTGCTGACCACCTTGGCGCCACCCATCTCTGCCGTGCTCGGCTGGTTCTGGCTCGCCGAGCAACTGGAACTTCCGGCACTGATCGCGATGGCGATCACGCTGGGTGGCATCGCGGTGGTGATTCGCGATCGAAATCTGGCCAGCGATCGGTCCGGACTGCACGAGGGGAATGCCAGAGACGGTGTGCTTCTGGGTATCTTCGCCGCCTTCTGCCAGTCGACGGGACTCGCCCTGTCGAAGGTCTCGATGGAGTACCTACCTCCGCTGGAGGCTTCTGCCATCCGCATCGTTACCGCCTTCGTCGGCGGATTGCTGGTCGCGCAGTTCACCGGAGTGCTGCCGCGATGGAAACAGCAACTATTTGCACCCGGGGTTCCGAAACGGCTTTTCGTGGCCGGTTTCATCGGCACCTACATCGGTATCTGGCTATCGCTGGTCTCTGCCAATAGCGTCGATCTGGCCATCGCGACCACTCAGATGTCGGTGACACCGGTGTTCATGGTGTTGCTGGTGGCGATCTTCCTGCGCAAGAAGATCTCTCTGCTGGCTTTCATCGGCATGGCGATCGCCATCCTGGGGGTGGCTTTGCTGCTGCGGCCGGCATGGTTGGCCTCAGGATAGCCGTTGTGGAGTTGGATTCCCTGGGCCCGGGAAGCGCTGATCAGCGGGCAGTCTTTTCCCGGTAAACCAGCATCAGATTTCGCGTGTACATGATCAGCGCCAGGATCTGCCCCAGAAATAGCACCGGTTCCGCTTTGACATAGGCATACACCAATGTGATGCCGCCACCGGTGATGCTGAGCCACCAGAAGGCGATCGGGATCTCCGACCTGCCCGCCTTCTCGCTGACGATCCACTGAACGATCCAGCGCGAGAAGAAGATCGCCTGGCCGCCGTAGCCGACCCATACCCAGTGGTCCGTCATCAATTTTTCCCAGATGAGCTGCAAAGAGTTCTTGCTCATCTCGACATCGACCGCGGACACGATGGCGAGATTCCACAGCGTTTCGAGCGACGTGACCATCAGGTTCGCTCCTCGGCAGTGTAATGCAGGGCCCGCTTCTTCATCCTCTTGACCATCAGCAGGTCGAGGAAGGCAGGGATTCCTCTTCCCAGCGGCGAGTACTTGCTCTTGCCGAGGCGGCGCGGTCGATGTTTCACTTCCACTTCCACCGTCTTGCCTCCGCGCATCTCGACCAGATAGGGGAAAAATCGATGCAGACCGTCATAGAGAGTCAGATCCTGGATGATCTCGCGTCGAAAAACCTTCAACGAGCAACCGACATCCCGAAACCGTGTACCCAGTAGAGTGTTGCGCACCGCGTTGGCGATCTTCTGGGCGAACTTGCGAATGCCAGGATCTTGTCGATCGACCCGGACGCCGAGTACCGCATCGTGCCCTGGAATCTTCTCGACCAGTTGAGGGATGTCGGCTGGATCATTCTGTCCGTCGGCGTCCATGGTGATGAGCAGGTTTCCCCGGGCGATCCGGAAACCGGCTTCGAATGCGGCGCTCTGGCCACTGCGGGGAATCAGGGTCAGTACTCGCAGGGAGGGGTTGGCTCGGCGGATTTGTTGCAATAGATCGCCAGTGGTATCGGTCGAGCCGTCGTTGACGACGATCACCTCGTGAGAGATCTGCATCGAGTCGAGGGTCGAGAACACCTCGTCGAGAAGTGCTCCGATCGACTCCTCCTCGTTGTAGGCAGGTATGACGACCGAGATCTCAGGGATGTCGTGTTCTTTCACCGAGGTCCTGCCTTCACGGGGTTCTCGCTGCAACATTCGAGGTTCACTACAGGTCGAGGGTAGTAGCGACACCGACAGACGGCAACAGACCGACGCACCAGAGACCTCAGCGGCGGATCGCATCGACCACTGATCGGTTCGCTGCGACCCAGGCCGGAATGGCGCCTCCGATCAGCCCGAGTCCGAAGGAAACCGCGAATGCGGTGATCGCGATGGCCGGCGACAGTTGAAAGGAAAAACTGATATCGGTGAAGGTGTTGAAGTTGGCCGCACCGGTCTCGACGCCGTGGAAGGGTGCCACCATCAGTAGCCCCAGGATTCCTCCGACCAGTCCCATCTGGGCCGATTCGAGCAGGAAGGACCCGAATACCTCGAGGCGACTGAAACCGAGCGCCAGCAGGATGCCGATCTCATGAGTGCGGGCGGAGACGGTGGCGAGCATCGTGTTCATGGTGCCGATGACCGCTGCCGATCCCATGATGACGGTGAGGAAGATCGACAGCACCAGCAAGGAGGTGCTGAGCCCGGTGGTCTGGCTGGCCAGGTATTCACTCTGGCGTATGATGGAGAAGTTGAGGCGGGGATCTTCTTCGAGTTGTCTTGTCGCCTCCTCGTAATCGAGATCGGCGCCGACGCGCGCGATCACCCGGCTGTAGACGGGGCGATCGAGTGCCTCCAGCATGCGGTCGACCGGACCCCAGATCTCGCTGCCTTGCGAGCTGTCGAACTCGTAGACCCCGACCACTGCGAACGGAGTGGTGTTGAGTATCAGGGTGTCGCCGAGGGCGCAGTTCTTCATCCGATTGACGAGCGGTCTGCCGACCACCACCTCGTCTGCACCCCAGTCAGGCCAGCGCCCTTCGAGCAGTCGAGGTGGGGTAGGATGGAGTTCGAGCGAAGCCTGCTCGATACCGCGAAGTGGTGCATTGACCATGCCGCCGTTGAGTTTCTCCATGTACATCGCCAGGAAGCACTCCGCCGCCGCCAGTGGATTCCCCTGTTCGTCGCGCACGATCTCCGGTCGTTCCTTGATGATGATGCGAGCCGATTCGCGCGGGATCCCCGACTCTCCCTCGGAGGTGGCTCCAACGCGCAGGTATACCGCCACCTCGTCTGCCCCGAGTGGCTCGAACAGTTGCTGGAATCCGTTGCGCAGTGACAGCACCCCACACATCACAGCTGTGGTGAAGGCGATGCCAAGAGCGGTGAAGAGCACCTGCTTTCGGCGTCTCAAAAGGTTGCGGGTCGTGTAGCCGGTCGGTAGTGCCATATTATTCGAAGCTCCTGAGCGCCTCGGTGGGGCGGTATCGCAAGAAGGGCAATCCCGCCGCCAGACCCGCGACGATGCCGAGTATTGATGAGATGGCCACTGCCAGCAGCACCAGGTCAGGAGTGATTTGGTAGTTGCGGATGCTCTGGCCCAGCATCTGCATGATGGGCCTCTCGGTGGTGACGGCGAGCACGATGCCACAGCCGCCCCCGATCAGCGAGATGAGCAGACCCTCGTAGATCAGCAGCATGGTGCTGGTGATGGGTCGAAAACCGAGTGCCTGGAGGATCCCCGCCTCCTGGATGCGCTGTCGGCCACTGATCATCATCGTGTTGACCACCGAGAAAAAGATGGAGAACAGCACGGCGCCGCCGATGGTGCCCAGAAACAGCGGCAGGTTGCCCATGGCGGAGATGAAGAAGGATGCAAAAGCGGCCTCCGTGATGGTCTTGGTCCTCTGGGGACCGTTGGCGAACATCTCATCGATCTCCTGTGCGACTTGTTCCACCGGAGCGTTTTCGAGGGTGTTGACGTAATACACTCCTGCGGCGATGTCTCCGTAGGCTTCACCGCTCTCGAACGCCTCGTTGAGATAGTCAGCACGGAAGTACATCGTTGTATCGGGGATTCGATCCTTGAGAGGCCGGTAGTAGCCGACGATGACGAAATCCCAGGCACCACCGTCGGCACGCGGGTAGAGCAGCGGGATCAGCGGCACGGTATCGCCGATGCGGAATCCGTAGCGCTCATCATCGCGCAAGCCGGTTCCGATGATGGCGGCACGCCGATCACTATCGAACGCTTTCTGTACCGCCGCCCTGGCATCCGGTCCGGTGATCCCTCCAGGACCCTCGATGATCTCGATGTCCTTGGTGTACATGTCGAGGAAGCGATTCGGGTCGACGGCGAACTGGGCGAAGAAATTCTCCTGGTCCTGGTAGTAGGCACCGAACCAGCGGAACTTGGTGCTGAGATAGACGCCGTCGACGCTGTCGATCTTGTGCTGGTACGAAATGGGCAGGCTGACGAACAGGCTGACGGCGGACTGGGTCACCAGACGGGTGGCGGAGGCGCTGCGGACACTCGCTTCCAGTCCTTGCACGATGGCAATCAGAAAACAGAGCAGAAAAACGGCCACGGAGATGGCGGCAACGGTCAGGCCGTTACGGATCTTTTTGTCCAGCAGGTGGCGTAGCGCCAGTCGGAAGGGGAAACGCAATCTCAGGCCCCTTCCCGCTGCTGATCCTCGATTTGCCGATCCTCGATCAGCACACCCTTGTCCAGTTCCAGCAACCGCTGTGCCTTGCTTGCCGCCAACGGGTCGTGGGTCACCATCAGCACCGTCTTGCCCAGTTCGCTGTTGAGACGCGACAGGATCTCCAGCACACCATCGGCGCTGTTGCGGTCGAGGTCACCGGTCGGTTCGTCGGCGATGATCACATCGGGATCGGTGGCGATGGCACGTGCGATGGCGACTCGCTGCTCCTCACCACCGGAGAGTTGCGCTGGACGGTGCGAGGCCCGGTCGGACAGTCCGACGATGTCGAGCGCGAAGTCCGCCTGCTTGCGTCGCTCGGGTCCCGACAGCGGGGTCAACTGCAGCGGCAACATGACATTCTCGTGTGCGGTCAGCACCGGCAGCAGGTTGAAGGACTGGAACACGAAACCGACATGTCGGGAGCGCCAGGCGGGCAGTTCCCGTCGCGACATCGTACTGACAGGTGCACCAGCGACCCTCACGAGCCCGGAATCGCACGAGTCGAGGCCACCGACCAGATTCAGGATGGTCGTCTTGCCCGATCCACTGGGTCCCATCAGGGCGACGAAATCGCTCTCGGGGATGGAGAGGTTGAACTCATCGAGCACGTGGAGGGTCTCCCCGCCACGGGAATAGCTCTTGCAGACCTTCTCGAGCACGATGAAGGCATCGGTCATGGGGACCTCTTGACCTGCACCCGGTCTCCGGCTCGTAGCGTCTGATCGGGATCGACCACGACCCGCTCGCCGCCGATCAGCCCCGATCCGACCTCGATGAGATCGTCTCCGACATCATCACGAAGGGTGATGGTTCGCACTTCGAGCACACCGTCCCGGACGACGAAGACGGTCGGTTGTTCGGTCGCCAGCAGTGCCCGCCGGGGCACCAGAACCTGCGGTGGAGTCGGGTTCGCCTCCGATTCGGGCACGAACACGACCCGCACTCCCAGTTGCGGCAGCAATCGGTCATCACGGTCGATGAACTCGGCACGCAGTTCGACGGTCGCCTTCGCTCGGTTTGCGGTCGGCCAGATCTGACGGATGCGACCGCGGTATCCCTCTTCGGGATAGGCATCGAGGTAGATCAACACCGGTGCGCCGATGCGGGCCGCATCCAGCGTCGTCTGCGCCAACTCGATCTGCACTTCGAGGGTGTCGAAGTCGACCAGGGTGGCGACCGAACCGCGCGTGTTGATGCCGCCGCCGATGGAAGAGACCACTTCTCCCACCTCGGCATTCTTTTCGACGACGACTCCCGAGAAGGGCGCGTAGACGGTCGACTTGTCGATGCGCGCCTCGACTTCCTGGATGGAGGCTTCGATGGAGGCGACACGAGCATCGGCGGCCTGTGCGCTGGCGCGCGCCGAATCGAGTTCGCTGCGAGAAGAGTCGTCGCTACGCGAGAGGGTCTCCTGGCGCTCCTGGGCCAGTCGGGCCCGCTGCTGCTCCGCCATGGCTCCGGCCCGATCGGCGCGCAGTCGCGCCACCGATGCCTCCAGTTCGCGGGTGTCGAGTCGGGCCACCACGTCTCCGCGTTTCACCCGGGTTCCCTCCTCGACATTCAACTCGATGAGGCGGCCGGGGATATCGGTCGAGAGTGCGGCACGGCGACGGGGAACGATGTAGCCATTGGAGGCGACTCCGGTGCGGCTACTGGCTCCTCCACGACGCTGGACGCGGGCGGTGACCACTTCCCGGTCTTGATTCTGGACGAGGGTGGGGAGTTCCTTCCAGGCGATGTAACTGCCCAGCAGCAGAAATAGTGCCACCAGGGGCCAGCGTGGCGAAGTGGTGCGAGCGGTGCGATCGATCCTGAGTCGCGAGAGATCGTGCCTGGCGGTCGACTCGCCGGAGGGTTCAGAGGTGTCAGATTCTGTCATCTCAGCCTCGACTCTCCGGTTGTTGGAAAAAAAAAGCGCCACGAGACCGGTAGGATGCCAGATCGCCGATGACATTCCAGCGCTTCTACCAGCCGATTCGCCGCTTGGCGTTGTCGATACTCTGTTCGAGTGATTCGGTCGATCTCGATTCGGGCGTACGGTTGGGCGGGTACATCTCGCGCTGCTGCAACGGATAGGCGCAACTTCTCAGGTGTGCTGGCATCGCATGACCGGAGCGTCGCCGCCGCTGCTGGCGGATCGTGTCGATGGAGATGGGAGCGACCACCGTCGCCTGTCCCGGTCCACTGGGAGCCTGCGCCAGGATGCGACCGTCGCCATCGATGATCATGCTGGCACCGGGCCACGAGAAGGGTGGGTAGTGGCTGGCCGAGGCACCCTGGTTACAGGCGACCACCGCCGCCAGGTTCTCGATGGCACGGCAGCGATTGATCACCGTCCACCAGTCCATCGGTTCCGAGGCACCCCAGGGGTCCATGTAGGCACTGATGCGAATCAGCACCTCGGCTCCACCGAGGGTCAACTCGCGGCAAGTCTCCGGGAACAGCCAGTCGTAACAGGTCGCCACACCGAGTCGGCCGATCTCCGTCTCGGTGACGGGAAAGAGCGGCTCGTCGTAGCCCTCGAGGTCGTGCGGACTGGCATGGACCTCCCATGGAATCCACGGGTTGACCTTGCGGTAGCGACTGGCGATCTCGCCATCGGGTCCGATCAGGACGGTGGTGTTGAAGACGGCATCGGACCAGCGCGGGTCGGTTTCGAGGAACGACCCGCTCTGGATCCAGACGCCATGTTCGCGTGCTGCGGCTCCGAGTCGTTCGGTGTGACGATTGGGAAACTCGATGGCGAGTTTCTCGGCCAGTTCTTCGGCGCTCTGGTAGATCGGAGCGGCATGTGCGAACTCCGGGAACACCACCAGTTTCACGTCATGAAAGGGTCGGTAGCCGAGCACCGCCTGCTCCAGTTGCGCGATCAGACGCGAGGTGTTGTCGGTCATCTGTTCCCGGTCGCGCGGATTCGGCTGATCGGTCTGGCAACAGGCAGCGTAGTAGTTCAATTCGTTCCTCCTCCGCCGATGATCCTCGTTTGCGAGTCACGCCCCGGTTTCGTCTCGATAGTCTAACCCCGTTCAGCGGGTCAGACACGAGCTGCGCAGGATCAGGCCGTGACGATCGCGGGCCAACTTGGTCGTGGTGCCCGGAGTTCCTTGCAGCAGTGCCAGGGTACTTCCGCGCAACAGTGCTCCGTGGCCGTGGCGAGCCCGGATGCGATCGACCTGCTCGAACAGCCTCTTGCAACGTTCGCGTTGCTGCCACGAGCCGTTTGCACCGGCGGATTCTGGTGCCGTCTCGAACAGGACTCCCTGTAGTGCTGTCGGCAACGCCCGGATCCGGTCGAGAACGACCCCGACGAAGCGTAGTGCCGTACGGCGTCCCTGTAGCGATCGCAGCAGGATCAGCGCTGCCTCGAGGATGGGAGGATCGAGGCAGGTGGGCCGGTCGAGGGCGATCCGGCGCCGGTTGCGCACGTGGTCGCTGTGGACCACCTGGACCGTGACACCTGCGGCCTCGAGGCCGCGCTGACGCAGATGGCGGGCCGCTCGCTCACAGAGGTACTCGAGCATCGCTTCGAGGGTGCGTGGGCAAGAGACATCCTCGTCGAAAGAAGTTCCTCTCTGGATGGTGCGGGGGACCTCACGTCCACCGATACAGCGATGATCTTCTCCCCGGCAGCGTTCGTAGAGGATCTCACCGTTTCGTCCCAGCAGTGCGCCCAGTGCGGGGCGTGAGAGTTGTCGCATCTGTTCGACCGTTTCGATGCCGAGACGAACCAGGATCTGTTCGGTGCGGGGACCGACTCCGGGGAGTTGTGCTACCGGTAATTTCTTGAGCAGTTCTTCTTCCTGCTCGGGTTTGATGGATCCGAGTCCATCCGGCTTGTGAAATTTTCCGATGAGACGTGCGAACATCCGGTTGCGACCGAGGCCTGCGGTGACGGTGAGCCCGGTCGCCTCGGTCACCTCTTGTCGCAGTCGTGTCACCGATTTCTCCGGCTCGGGATAGAGCCGTTCGGTTCCGGACAGGTCGCAGTAAGCCTCGTCGAGATGTTCCTCGACCAGCGGCGACCAGCGGTGGCAGATCTCGAACAGTCGTGCGGCGTAGCAGCGGTATACCGCCTCGTGACCGCGTACGATGATCAACGACGGGCATCTTCGAAGAGCCTTCCCCAGCGGCATACCGGCGCGCAGTCCGTGTTGTCGCGCTTCGTAGGAGCAAGAAGCGATCACTCCACTACCGACGGCAACGGGGTGGTTTGCCAGGCGGGGGTTGCGCAATTGCTCCACCGAGGCGAAGAAGGCATCGATGTCGACGTGCAGGACCAGTGGGCGCATCCGGGTTCCCTTCCACCCTTGGGGGTCGAGAAAACAGCATAGCGAACATCTGTTCGCCATCCACCCTGCTTGTACCATTCGCGCCGGGAGATCACCATGCGCGCCTCCGGCGGGTATGTTCGTGGCAACCCAGATGACCGGGAGGGGAGAGTCGGATGGAGACGCTCGAACTGGAAGGCCCCGACCAAGACCAGATGATGACGCTGGTGCTGGATCGACCCGGTCAACTGAACTCGCTCGATGGCACGATGGTACGGGAACTGGAAGAGGCACTGACCACGGTGGCGGCCGATCCCACGGTGCGAGTGTTGCGAATCCGCGGAGCCGGTCGAGGTTTCATGGCCGGCGGTGATCTGCGCTGGTTTGCCGGAATGTTCGCCGACAATCCCGATCCCGAGCAGCGCCGTGCAGTTGTGACCGAGCAGATTCGCACCGTTCACCGCACCATCACCGCCATCGATGCGCTGTCGGTTCCGGTGGTGGCACAGGTACACGGTGCCTGTGCGGGATTCGGTTTGAGCCTGGCACTGGCCTGTGATCTCGTCATCTGCTCCACGACCGCCAGGATCACACTGGCCTACAGTGGCATCGGGACCAGTCCTGACGGCGGATCCACGGTTCAACTGACGCGGTTGGTTGGTCGCCAGCGTGCCATGGTACTGGCTCTTCTCAACGAGAGAATCGATGGTACGACCGCCGAGTCATGGGGTTTGTTCAGCAAAGCAGTGGAGGCCGACCAGCTGGAGGATCAAACCGTGGCGATCTGTCGGCAACTGGCCAGCGGTCCGCGCGGGGCGCTGGCGAGGACGCGTCGTCTTCTGCGGGCGGCTCCACGTGGCCTGCAAGAAACGCTCGAGGCGGAAGCGATTTCTTTTGGAGATTGCGCCGCTGGGAACGAGTTTCCCGAGGGGGTGACGGCCTTCAACGACAAGCGACCGGCCGATTTTCGATCGATGACAGGAGGTGAGTCTTGAGCGATCCCGCTGGAAATGGCCGCTCTCTGGCCAACAAGGTGATGATGATCTCGGGTGGCAGTCGTGGCATCGGCAAGGCCATCGCCCTGCGCGCAGCCCGCGATGGCGCCCGGGTCGTGATCGCCGCCAAGACCGATCGGCCCCATCCGAAGTTACCAGGCACCATTCACGAGACTGCAGAGCAGGTGCGTGAGGCGGGTGGGGAGGCTCTCGCTGTCCGTATGGACATCCGCGACGACGACCAGGTCGAGGCCGCGGTGGCCGCTGCGGTGGCACAATTCGGCAGGATCGATGTGCTGGTCAACAACGCCAGCGCCATCTCGTTGACTCCTGTGGCCGCGACCCCGATGAAACGAGTCGATCTGATGTTCGACATCAATGTCAGGGGCACCTACACCCTGACTCGCGCTGCGATCGAGGCGATGAGTCACGGCGATGGGGCTCATGTCGTCAATCTGGCTCCTCCCATCTCGTTGCGCCCGGTGTGGTTTGCGCGCCATACCGCCTATACCATCTCGAAGTACGGAATGAGTTTGTGTGTGCTGGGCATGAGTGAAGAACTGAAGCCCCATCGGATCGCCGTCAACGGCCTGTGGCCCAAGACCGTCATCGATACCGAAGCGCTACGCTTGATTCCCGGGATGGATCGAAGGGCGACGCGCAAACCAGAGATCGTTGCCGATGCCTTGCATGCGGTGGTGACTCGAGATCCTGTCGAATGTACCGGCAACTTCTTCATCGATGAGGAAGTGATCATCGAGGAGGGGCTCGGTGACCCCGATTCCTACGCCTCCGAGCCAGGGGTGGCGCCGATGCCGGATCTGTTTCTCGATGGACCGGGTTCCATCTATCCGCAGGATTGAGGATGGCGACTACACACTGATTTCTTCCAGTGCTGCCAGAATTTCCGCTGCCAGTGGCACCTTTTGACCGGTGTTGTAATCGACCTCGATGATCCGGGAGGTCCCGAGCGCGACCACCTGCTGCTGTTGCTGGGACAGAATCTGGTGTTCGAGGGTATATCGGTCGGTTCCGAGGTCGGTGGAGCGGATCCGGGAAGTGATGACATCGGGATGGCGCACCGGCGACCGGAAGACGCACTCGACCCGGGCCAGAATCGGCCCGGATGTGCTGCCAGGTGCCAGTTCCAGGGTGCCGATGCGACGGAACAGCTCGATCCTGGCATCCTCGAACCAGCGCAGGAATCGGGTGTTATTGACGTGTCCGAGCGAATCCATGTCTCCCCAGGCGACCGAGATGGGGATCTCGATGGGCCAGTAATCCTGGTCCTGGTCCTCCTCACCTGCGTTTCCCGTGGCCATCGGACTCCCTTCACCGGGGCTGTGCGATAGTTCTCGGTCGCACGCGGGCACTGTGCAGCAGGATCGGTCCCGTGACCACATCAGATCTTACTTGTGAGAGCCCCACCCGATCCCGTATCTTCCCCCTTCGATGCCGCTGCTGTCGGCGCCGGTTTTTTCCGTGCTCTGGCCGGATGCCGGATGAGGGGGTTCTGTCGGGGCTGAAATGCTCCCTGGGCTTCTCTTGTGAACTTCCTCGCCGGAAGAAGTGTGCGTCGATGAATGGGTCGGGTGTCCGTCAGTTCACCGCTGAACCCAACAGCGTGAATCCTCAGCAAGGAGGTGCACCGGATGCGAGGGTACTATTCCCCGCTTGTGACGAGCGATCGACTTCGAGTCCTTCTGCTCGTGGCATTCTTCGCCTTGACTCCCATTTTTGCGGGAGCCATCGAATTCGATCTTCTCAGTGGAAGAGTTACGGGTCATTTCGATACCACTGCAACCATAGGGATCGCGTGGCGAGTTTCGGATCGTGATCAGAGCATCATCGGAGCCAACAACGGAGGCACCGGGTTTTCCCTCAACGGAGACGATGGAAACCTGAACTTCGACAACGGAGACATCTTCTCGACCAACTTCAAGATTCTCCACGAGATCTCCTTCGATTACGACGATTACGCGGTCTTCGTCCGTGGCTTCTACTTCCGTGACTTCGCCGTGACCGAAGGCGATGTTCTGAAGACCGGTCGACCAGCACTCAGTGGAACCGCGGAGCGATTCGCCGGAATGAACGCGGTCCTGCTCGATGCCTGGGTTCGCCACGACTACGGTTCCAGCGACAATCCGTTGACGGTGACCCTCGGCAGCCAGGTGATCAACTGGGGTGAGAGCACCTTCATCCAGAATGGTCTCAATACCATCAACCCGGTCGATGTCTCCAAACTGCGCGCTGCGGGCTCGGAGTTGAAGGAAGCGCTGGTGCCGATCCCGGCTGCTCGCTTCGATTACGACATCTCCGATTCGGTCTCGCTGCAGGGCTTCTACCAGCTCGGTTGGCGTCCGACGCGGCTGGAACCGCTCGGAACCTTCTTCTCCATCACCGACATCGCCTCTCCCGGGGGCAACTTCGTTCTGCTTGGCTTCGGGCAGACGCCTGAAGGGCCGGATGGAATCCTGGGAACTCCCGATGATGTTTATATTCAAGATAATCCTCCGGGAGCCTCGGTTCCTGGCTATAACTCGCCGGTTGGAGTGATGGTGGAACGCACCGGTGATCGAACCCCGGATGATATGGGTCAATACGGGTTATCGGCTCGTTGGTTCAGTGATCTGATGGGCGGAACCGAACTCAGTTTCTTCTACACCCATCTCCATAGTCGTCTCCCCATCATCAGCGCCATGACCGGTACCGCAGCGGGGGTTGCTGCGGGCGACTACGGCGCCTCGGCGGAGTACTTCCTCGAGTTTCCCGAGGACATCAGAACGACGGGGATCGGATTCAACACCGACCTGTTCGATACCGGGATCGCTCTGCAGGGAGAATACTCGCTGCATCTCGATCAGCCGCTGCAGGTCGACGATGTCGAGATCCTGTTTGCCGCCTTGTCGCCACTCAATTCTGTGTTCGGACAGAGCACCATCGGCCCATTCGATTACAACGAGTTGATCCATGGCTTCGTGCGCAAGGACGTCTCCCAGGCGCAGTTCACGCTCACCAAACTCGTGTCCGGCTGGTTGGGTGCCGATCAGATTGCGATGGTGGGTGAGTTCGGGGCCACCTTTGTCCACGCGTTCGAGGATCAGGCAGAATTCCGCTACGAGGCCACGGGAACCAATACCAGCGCTACTGACCTTTACACCGCCCTGGGCGTCCAGCCGGGAACGGAGCCTGTTTCGGGTTTCCCGGACGAATTGTCGATGGGCTACAGGGTGTTGGTGCGTGGGTCTTACTACAACGCCGTCGGATCGCTCTCGTTGACCCCTCAGGTCGCCTTCTACCATGACATCGAAGGAACTTCGCCGATACCGGTGGCGAACTTCATCGAGCACCGGAAGATTCTCACCACTTCGTTGACGCTCGGTTCACTGGGAGTGTGGGATGTCAAGTTCGGCTACACCAACTCCTACGGAGGGGGACGTTACAACCTGCGGAATGACCGCGACTTCATGTCCCTGACCTGGAGTTATTCCTACTAGAGGAGGCACAGATGCTGAAACGTGAAATGACGCTCGGTGTCCTATTGACCGCGGCCATCTGTTTCGTGGCAGCGGCACCGGCCGAAGTGTCCCAGGATGGTAGCGCTCAGCTCGGCAAAGGGCTCACTGCCATGGGAGCGATCCAGGCAGGAACCGCCAGTGGCACCATTCCTCCCTGGGAAGGCGGTATCAAGGCGCCCATCCCCGGCTGGAAAGCGGGCCAGCACTACGCCGATCCGTTTCCCGGCGACAAGCCACTCTATCGCGTCGATGGCAGTAATTACGAGGATTACGCCCAGTTCCTCTCTGCCGGTCAGATGGCGATGTTCGAGCGCTATCCCGACAGCTGGTACATGGATGTGTACCCATCGCGCAGGACCGTTGCCTATCCCGAGGACATCTACGCCGCTGTGGTGGAGAACGCCTCGACCGCTTCACTGACTCCTGATGGTAATGGTGTCATCAACTGTCGCCGCACCTCTCCCTTCCCCATTCCGGAAAATGGACTGCACGGGATCTGGAACCATATGCTGCGCTACCGCGGAGAATCGATCCAGAGGACCATCGGGCAGGTTGCTCCTAGACCCGATGGTGACTACACGATGGTCCGTATCGAGGAGCAGGTTCTGTGGCGCTACAACCGCGAGGGGATGACCTCGGCCAACTCCGATAACATCCTCGCCAAGTTCTATCAGGGAGTGCTCTCGCCTCCGCGTCTGGCGGGGATCAAATTGCACGTCCACGAGACCCTCGATCAGGCCCAGGATCCGCGTCAGGCATGGGTCTGGAACATCGGTCTCCGTCGGGTGCGCCGTGCGCCACAGGTCGCCTTCGACAACCCCGGTACGGCCAGTGACGGACAGCGTACCAATGACCAGTTCGACATGTTCAACGGTAGCCCGGAGCGCTACGACTGGAAACTCGTCGGGCGCAAGGAGATGATCGTTCCTTACAACTGCTATCGGGCGCATAACGCCGAGGTCGATCCGGACAGCCTGATTCGTGCTGGCCATCTCAACCCGGATCTGCTTCGTTACGAGCATCACCGGGTGTGGGTCGTCGAGGCGACGGTCAAGAAGAGTACCAGCCACCTCTATTCTCGTCGTACCTTCCACTTCGATGAGGATTCGTGGCAGGCGCTGGTCATCGACCAGTACGACAACTCCGGTAAGATCTGGCGCGTCTCCGAGGCGTACCCGATCATCTACTACGATATTCCGGCCATGTACGACACCATGATCTCCCACTACGATCTCCAGAACGGTCGTTACCTGACCATCGGTATCAGTGCCGCCGGTCAGGTGGAGCGCTTCGACGTTGTCTTCAAGGACAAGGATTTCTCGCCAGCGGCACTGGCGAGAAGGGGTCGTCGCTAGACCAAGATGCAAGAGGGGAAGGTAGCCGGGCGAACGGTGGCAAGTGCCCGTTCGTGCGGCTCTCTCTCATCCTGAGCCCCTGGAAGGGATACCGATGCGGTCTCGACTGCTGGTTTTCATCGCTGCACTGCTGATGATCCTGGTCTGCTCGGGATTGCCGTTCTCGGACCGTATCGAGGGACGAACTTCGATCGGGGTTAGCCAGGATCCTGAAAACGTACCTGATCGTTCCCATCCAGCACCCAAGGGAGCGAAAGCCCTGTTCATCGCTGCTGCGGTTCGAGATGACCTTGTGTTGCTGGTGGGCGAGCGTGGGTTGATCTTTCGCTCCACCGATGCGGGCAAAAATTTCCAGCAGATCGAGGCGCCCACTCGCCGGATGCTCTGTTCGGTGGTGCTGGGTGAAGATGGGCTCGCCTATGCCGTCGGGCATGACAAGACGGTGTTGCGCTCGCGTGATTCTGGCCTCAACTGGGAACTGGTTCATCGTGATCCGGAAGCGGACCTGGCGCTCTTCTCGGTGATCGCTCTCGACGGCGCCAAGGTGATCGCCGTCGGTTCTTTTGGCACCGTTCTCATCAGCGAGGATGGAGGACAGCAGTGGCGACTGGAGGTGATCTCCGAGGATGGTCCTCACCTCTACGCCATCCAGCAGACGGGATCCGGGCTCGTTATCGTCGGTGAGTTCGGTTCGATCTTCCACAGCCAGGATGCCGCAGCAAGTTGGGAAGCCGCCGACAGCCCCTACCAGGGCACCTTCTTCCATGTCATTCCGCTCGACGTTTCTGGCGATCTGCTGCTGCTGGGGCTGCGCGGAAATCTGTGGGAGGGAAACAGCGGTGACTGGAAACGGGTCGATGCTGGTTCCGAGGCTTCGCTGTTCGGGGGCTCGACCCTCGCCGGTGGCGAAGTCGTGGTGGTCGGAGATGAAGGGCGGGTGCTGATTCGCAGCGCCGATGGACAGTGGCAGGATCAGTCGCCAGGGGAACGCCGACTGCTCTCCTCGGCGGTGGGACTTCCGGATGGTTCGATACTGGTGGTCGGTGAAAAGGGATATCGAATCCAATTGCGCCCGGGCGAGAAACTCGAGGCGGATGGGGAAGGGCGATGATCGGCGCCTTGCTCGAAAAACTCATCTTTGACCATCGCCGCCAGGTGCTGTGGTTGCTCGGGATCGTCACCATAGGGTTTACAGTCCAGGCCGGGCGTCTCGCCATCGATGCGGGTTTCGAGAAACAACTTCCACTTCGCCACCCCTACATGGAGACCTTCCTCGAACACCGCGAACAGTTCGGGGGAGCGAATCGACTTCTGATCACTGTACGCGCCAGAGATGGCGACCTGTTCGATCCGGCATCGCTGGAACGGGTGCGGCTGGTGACCCGCGCCCTCGGCGAGGTTCCGGGGGTGAACCGTACTTCCATCACATCCATCTTCACGCCCAACGTCAGTTTTGTACGCATCGTCGAAGGCGGATTCCAGGGCGGTAACGTGGTGCCGGCGGAGTGGAGTCCAACCGAGGAGATGGCCCAACAGGTGCGCCAGAACGTGCTCTACTCGGGTCAGGTGGGTCGTCTCGTCGCCAACGATTTTTCCGCGGCGATGGTGACCGCGACGCTGGTCGAGATCGATCCGGTGACCAAGCAGGCGCCCGATCCCATCGAGGTCGGCAATCTGCTCGAAGATCAGATCCGGACCCCGTTCCTCGACGATGACATCGATATCCACATCATCGGATTCTCCAAGGCGATTTCCGACATCGCCGGTGGTGCCAAGATGGTGATCGCCTTCTTCGCGGTTTCGTTGCTGGTGACCGCTTTCCTGGTCAGGTTATTTTCCGGATCCTGGAAATTGACCTTGTTGCCGATGGCCTGCTCTCTGCTCGCGGTCGTCTGGACGATGGGAGCGCTGACCACACTCGGCTACGGACTCGACCCGATGTCGATCCTGGTGCCGTTTTTGATCTTTGCCATCGGCATGTCACACGGGGTCCAGATGACGGGTGCCTTTGCCGGAGCGCTGGCTTCCGAAAAAAATCCGCTCAACGCTGCCCGCTTGGCCTTCCGTCAATTGTTGTTACCCGGTTTTGTCGCACTCAGTAGCGATTCGATCGGATTCCTCACCTTGTTGTTCATCGAGATCGGGGTGATCCAGGATCTTGCGGTGATGTCGGCGGTGGGTGTCACCCTGATCTTTGCTACCGGATTCGTACTGCTTCCGTTACTGCTCGGGGGGATCGAGGCAACCGAGGAGTTCAGACAGAGACTCTCGAACAGAACTCCGGTTCGCGAAAAACTGTGGTTATTGCTGGCTCGTTCTACTCGCCTACCGGTGGCTTCCGTGCTGGTCGTGACGGCGGTGGTGATCCTGGTTCTGGGTTTGCAGCATGCAGATGATGTGATCATCGGCGATGCCGACGAGGGCCTACCGGAGTTGCGCCAGCAATCGCGTTACAACATCGATACCAGAACCATCGCCGGTTCCTTCTCGATCGGGGTCGATCTGATCACCGTGATCGTCGAGACGGTCCCGGATGCGAGCATCAATCATTCCGTCATGGATCTCATCGATGAGTTTCAGTGGCGTATTTCACAGGTCGAGGGTGTTAGCTCGACCATCTCTCTGCCGCAGGTGGCGAGGATTCTTGCGGCCGCCTGGAGTGAGGGCTCTCCCAAGTGGCGCGAATTGCCCCGAAATAGTGCCATGCTGATGCAATCAACGAATCGCATCGAAACTGCCACCGGATTGCTGAACTCGGATGCGAGCGTTCTCCCCGTGTTGATCTTCACCGAGGATCACCGCGCCGAGACCATCGAGCGGGTGACCGCTGCCGTGGAACAGTTCCAGGAGGATTTTGGCCGCGAAGATGCCAGGTTCCGGCTCGCTACCGGAAACGTTGGTGTGATGGCTGCCACCAACCAGGTGGTCGCTGCGGCACAGATGGAGATGCTCGTCACCATCTACCTGGTGGTCATCGCATTGGGACTGCTGGCGTTTCGTTCGGTGCGAGCGACTCTGTGCGTGATTCTACCGCTGGTGCTGGTCAGCGTACTTTGCTACGTGGTGATGGTGCTGTTCGGGATCGGTCTCAAGGTGTCTACCCTTCCGGTGGCGGTTCTCGGTGTCGGCATCGGGGTCGATTATGGCATCTACATCACCAACCAGATGCTACGTGCCAGGCGGGAGGGGGCGACCCTCGAGAATTCGTATCTGATCGCCCTGCGTAGAACCGGAAACGCGGTGCTGGTGACCGGTCTGACCCTGGCGCTAGGGGTGGCGACCTGGATCTTCTCCGATCTGAAGTTGCAGGCGGACATGGGATTGCTGCTGGCGTTCATGTTCGCAGGGAACATGATCGGCGCGTTGGTGTTGTTGCCCGCCTTGCATAGGGTTCTTCCTGGAGCCCGAGAACAGGTGCAATCGAACGCGGACTAGCAGTTGTCTTCCTCGGCGATGATGTTGGTGGCGGAGTCGGTGGGGTAAGGCTCGGCGGCGGGCGACGCTCCGGCCGGGAATGAATCGACCGCGATCGCATCGTTGCGGGCACGCTCGGCAACCATCAGCCGCTCCGCGGCATCTTCATCGATGATCCCCGCATCCACCGCACGCTGGGTGAGGGTCGAGATGGGCGACTTGTCCAGTTTTCCCGCACGGATGGCTACTTTCAGGGAAGCCCGGTCACCCCTGGTCGCGACCGCCTTCTCGAGCGCATCTTCGAGAGTCCACAGTCCCGGAGATCCTTGCGGGCGCGCCAGTACGTCCCGGGTCAGGTGTTGCCACAGTGGCGAGCCATCGAGCAATTCCTTGGCGATTCGATCACAGAGTTGGTCCGAAGGAGCCGCACTGACAGCCCGGATGGGCACTCCGAGGATTCGCATCATCCAGGCAGCGGGGCGGTTCGGCAGGTTCATCACGAATCCGCCGAGAGCTTGCTCGATAAGAATGACGCAGGTTTGCAACTGATGGAGCACCACATCCCGATCGCGCTGGGGGCGTTCGTCATCGTGATATTTCTTGAGAACAGCCGATCCCACCAGCATCCCGGTGAGGGCGTCCGCCAGTCTGCCGGTCAGGTGTTCCTTGAACTTGAGGGATCCACCGAGCGTACCGAGGGCAACATCCGAGGCGAGAGCAAAAGCCGACGAGAGCCCGGTCAGTTGCTGGTGGCAGCGCCCGATGGCGCCATCGAAATGTTTCGGCGCGAAACGAGAGCCGGTCAGACGATGGACCGCGGTCCGAACCATGTTCGAGCCGACCGATCCAACATGACCCCAGTAGGCGCGGTCAAAGGCGGCCAGGTCCTTGTTCTCGATGGCGGCGAGTTCTGCGTTCACGAACGGATGGCAGCGAATCACACCCTGGCCGAAGATGATCATCGACCGCGTCAGGATGTTGGCTCCCTCGACGGTGATTCCCACCGGTACCGCCGAGTAAGCATTCGCCAGTACGTTACGAGGTCCGCGACAGATGGCATTGCCGGCAACGACGTCCATGCAGTCGTTGACCACTTCTCGGATTTTCTCGGTGGCATAGACCTTGGCCACGGCGCTGGCGACGGCGGGTTTTTCACCGCTGTCGACGGCGAGTGTGGAAGATAAACACAGAGCATCGAGGCCGTAGCAAGTCGAGGCGGTACGGACCAGCGGCTCCTGTACACCCTCGAAACGGCCGACCGGGAGTCCGAACTGTTCACGTACCGAGGCGTGGGCGCCGGCGACCCTCAGACACAACTGGGAACCTCCCACCGAACTTGACGGTAAGCAGATTCCTCGACCGGCAGAGAGACACTGCATCAGCATGCGCCAGCCCTTGCCGCAGCCACTCTCGCCGCCGATGACGGCGTCGATGGGGACGAACACGTCTTTACCACTGGTCGGTCCGTTGAGGAACGGTACCCCGAGCGGGTCGTGTCGCAGGCCGGTCTCTACGCCGGGAGTATCGGCCGGGATCAGTGCGCAGGTGATTCCGATCTCTTGCTCATCACCGAGCAACTGATCCGGATCGTAGAGTCGGAAGGCGACCCCGATGAGGGTCGCCCGCGGAGCCAGGGTGATGTAGCGCTTCTCCCAGTTGAGGCGCATCCCGAGTACTTGTTCACCGTCCACTTCTTCCTTGACGACGATTCCATGGCTCGTCATCGAGCCGGCAGCATCGGAACCCGCTCCCGGTTCGGTCAGGGCAAAACAGGGCATCTCCTCGCCCTTCGCCAGCCGCGGAAGCAGGCGGTCTTTCTGCTGCTCGGTGCCGTAATGGAGCAACAGTTCTCCCGGGCCCAGCGAGTTGGGAACCATGATGGTGACCGCCAGCGCATTACTGACCGTGGTCGCCCGCGAGATCACGGCCGCCATCGCCGTAGCCGAGAAGCCCAGCCCTCCGTAACGCTGCGGGATGATCATGCCGAAGAAGCCATGCTCTGCCAAAAAATCGAAGGTCTCGTCGGAAAGCGATCCGCGTTGCCGGTCTCTCCAGGCATCGGTCAGGTGCACCAGTTTCTCGACCGGACCGTCGAGGAATTCCTGCTCCCTGGCGGACAGTTCCGAGGTGCCCCGGGAGAACCAATCCTTCCAGTCGGGAGCACCACTGAAGAGTTCTCCATCCCAGCCCACGGTTCCGCCATCGAGTGCTTCTCGTTCCGTGTCGCTGATGGTCGGGAGAAGATTACGAACGATTCTCATCACCGGAAAGGTCAGCATGACGCGCCGTAATCCACCGATGAAACCGAACACCAGTGCAGCCAGGTAGATCACTGTGAAGATGCGGCCGACCATCGATACCGTTTCAGGATCGTCAGACCAGATGAATCCGCAACCGATCGCGCCGGCCAGCACCCACGCCCATCGACAGTGGCCCAGGAACATCAGGACCAGTGCCGGAACGATCGCCACAATCCACGGGAGAGCGGGGATCAGCAGTAGTTCGATCATCTGCATCTGGAGTCCTATTCGTCGTGATCGGCTTTTCGCGCTTCTTCCGGGTTGGTGGTGACATCTTCAGTGCCACGGTCATCGTCACCGAGCAGGTCGATCGAAACCAGCCCGGTGATGGCATCCAGGATCTCCAGCGGGTTGATCCCGGCATCGAAAGTCAACACCCCCAGTGTACCGGATATTGCGATCCACGAGTCGCGACTGTGGCGTTGAGTTCTGGAAAGTGCCTCCAGTCGAGGATCTGTTTTGAGCATCGGATTGGGAATATTGCGGTGAAGACGCAACATGGAGCAGGATTCTCCCTCGACGTAGTGGTTTCCCATCAGTATTGCTCCGGCCAGCAGGCCGTGCTTCGGTGAGTAGTGATCTCCGAAACCTGCCTTTTGCCAGTACCGATGATAGAAGGGGAAGGCTACAAGCAAGGTCGGGAATGCGGCAGTCCGGAGCGTCCCGGCTGGTTGTCCGGGGCGCGGATCCCAGCCGATGGTGTAGCGAGGGGAGAGGTTGGCATCGGCGAAGCCGACCGCCGGGTGGATCCAGCAAGTGATCTGCACCTCGCTGTAGAGCCCGACTCCGGCTCCTATGCGGAGCCGAACAGCATCGCACAAGTCATTACCGTGGACACGAAGTTGCTGGCTGCTGCAGCCGGCCAGCAACAGGCAAATTCCAGCATATGCCACCAACAGCGCTATTTTCTGGCTTCGCTCAGGATTCAACCTGCTGCCTTTCATCTTCCAGGAGACAGGATGTTGTCGTCCGGATGCGGGTACAGCAAGGGTAGAGATGGCCGGGCGTTTTTTTTATGATCCCCGACGGTACATTAGCGCCGGAGAGGAATCGAAGTTGATTTACCCTTTGGACCCCAGGACAGCAGCAATTGTCGTGAGTTGGTTGTTATCGGCTGGTGTTTGCTCACCGATGGGAACAACTGTCTGTGCCCAGGTTCCCGTGGCTCCGCTGGAACGGGTCGATACAGAACGCTCGGTGGAGAAGCAAAGGGATGCTGCCCGCGATGCGAGAAATCGCGTTCGACAGGGACCGGAGCCGGTGGCCGAGGTGATCGAACTACTCGACGATCGTTCGGGGACCGTTCGCGACGAGGTGTTCGAGGAGATCGTCGAGAAGTGGAGCTGGGATCAAAGAAAAACCCTGCGCAGCGGCTTTTCGACAAACAAGGGCCGAGGATCGGGTTTCGTCGATGAGATGCTGGCGGAGATTTTTCTCCATCGACCCGATCCGGATGTGCTTCCCGACTTGCTGGCGGTTGCGGTCGGTTCCGATGTCGATGAGGCCCGTGAGATGGCGTTGGGGGCCATCGGCGCATTGCCATCGGGTTCGCTCGATTCGAAGTCGTTGCGACTGATCGAGCAGCTGGCCAAGAGAGAACGCAACTGGTGGATTCGAGGCGAAGCGTTGCGTTGCCTGGCCCATCAAGACAGCCAGCGGGCGGTGCCGCTGCTCGAGAGTGCTTTGCGAGAGAAGAAACTTCCGGCGCTGCGGATCGCAGCGCTGCAGGGATTCGCCCTGATCGATCAGGAACAAGCATGCCAGCACGCTCTCGAGGCGATCACCGAGCCGTGGAGGGATCGTCAGGGGATCTGGGGACATCGGATCTTACGCGCTGCTCTCGGGGTCCTGGCCGACAACCTGACGGCTTTCCCCCGGTCGCAACGAGCCCAGTTCATCACCGAATTGCTGGCTGCCGCGGAGCCACTGCAAGGGGCCACGCGCGAACGGATGTGGTCCACTCTCGGTACGATCACCGCAGAACCGGGGATCCCGCCGCACCTGGATGCGTGGAAATCATGGTGGTCGGCACGCAAGGAGGCATGGATCGCGGAGTCTTCCGGGACCGATTCCAGTCAGGATGAGAATCCTGACGCGAAGTCTCCCGAGGACAAGGGCAAGACGCGAGTGGTGCGCTATCACGGCGTACCCCTCGATTCGAAGAGGTTGGTATTTCTGGCCGATGTTTCCGGTGGAATGTCACGAACCGTCGATGGTCAGTTCGACGGGGAAGGCCCTCGACGCATCGATGTGTCTCGTAAAGAACTGCTGCGAGTTCTCGGCCAACTGCCGGGAGATGCACTGGTCCAGGTGGTTCATTTCGGCAGTCGTAGCGAGGCGGCCTTGCCCCGTGTTCAACCTCTCGCCAGAAGCATCCGCGTACTCACCGACAAGATCCGTAAACAGCAGGTTCCATCGGGTCGGGGAGCGGCGCGTGGAAATCTGTACGGACCTTTGAGACGTGCGGTTCTGGAGGCGGGGACCGATACCGTGATGCTGCTGACGGAAGGAGCTCCCACCGAGGGCAAGGTTCAGAACGGTGATCGATTGCGCTGGCATGTGCGACGCTGGAATCGCTGGGGGCAGGCACGGATTCACGTGCTCTCGGTCGGTCGGATCCGCGGCGAAAATCGCGCCTTCCTCGAGGGGCTGGCAAAGGATGGGGCAGGCCGTTTCTACGATGTGGATGGGTCCTTCTCCGGGACGAAAGCGGGTTCCTGAGGGAATCACCGCTGCCGGAACCTACTGTTGACCACTGCGCTGGCTACTGGAGCAGCAGTCGTTCCAATCGCCAGTCCAGATCACCCTCCTGGTAGGCCAGTTCCATCAGATCGTCGCTTTCGAGAGTGACGGTGAAGCCGTGGACGGGCGGCTCGACGGCCCGATCGATCCAACTGGCGTGCATCTGCTTGACGATGTGGTGACGGCCACGCCAGCACAGAGAACGGATCTCGATCTTGCCGCCGCGAAAGCAGGCGACCACCTCATCGAGGGATTCGTGGATCTCTTCCTCGCGGATCTCCGCCATCATTTCTCCTGGTCAGCGTCGATCGAAGTGACGGATGATTCCGACCAGTTTTCCGAACACCTCGAGCGGCTGTTTTTCTGGGTCGACCGCGATGTCCTCGAACTCGGGATGGGCACCTTCCAGTCGCACCCTATGGCGAGTTCTCCTGCCAGAGCGACTCGTTTCCAGTCGCACGGTTTTGAGGGTGCCCTGTCCATCGACGGTGACGGCGGCGATCTCGCCATTCTCGACCGTCGGTTGGCGACGGACGATGGCCAGATCCCCCGACAGGATCCCCGCATCTTGCATACTCGTGCCTTCGATCTTCAGTGCCACGACGACACCGGAAGTCGCGAAGGCTTGCGGAGCGATGTCGAGCCATCGGCGAGGTTGATCGCCGACATCGGTGCAGCTTTCGATCGGTTCTCCTGCGGCGATGATGCCGACGATCGGAATCGAACCCGGTTCAGCAGGCATCCAACTGCGTGAACCACCGTGCGGATCTCGGCGGATGAAACCGTCTTGTTCGAGACGGCGCAGGTGTCTGTGCACTGAAGCGGGGGAAGAGAGTCCCAGTTGGGCAGCGATTTCCCGAATCGTGGCACGCCGACCTTGCTGGACTCCGGCCCGGATGGCATCGAGAACCCGCGCACGAGTCCCGGTCAGGGGTCGTTTGGAACCCGGGTCCTGGTGGGGTGAGGATTTCGTGATCAGGAGCACCTCCGAAGTCAGGGAGTTGAAGCCGTCACCAGCATGGCGAACAGATGTTCGGAGTCAAGTTTCGATCGGATCAGCAACGGGTGCCGTGCTCGACGGTGATGGTGGGGGTGATGCCGCCGCGGACGAAGAAATGACCGGTCACCTTCATCCAGCGCGGTGAACAGGCTCCGACCAGATCGTCGAGGATCTGGTTGGTCACCGCTTCGTGGAAGGCCCCCTCGTCTCGATAGGACCACAGGTAGAGCTTCAATGATTTGCTCTCGATGCACTGCGCAGCGGGGATGTATTCCAGTTCGAAGCGGGCAAAATCGGGCTGACCGGTGAGTGGGCACAGGCAGGTGAACTCGGGGCAATCGAACCGGATGAGGTAATCTCGTCCCGGCTCGGGGTTTTCGAAGGTTTCCAGCTGCCGGCTCGGTCGAGTTGACATCGGCCTGTTTTCCTCCCGCAGTCGCTGGTCGGCTGAAACGAACTCATCGGGCGTATCCTAGCCTCAGGTGACGTTGAGCGGCACGAAAGTGGCATGATGCCGGGCAATCTCCAGTACAGTTCCAGACACCAGATGCCGAACCCGTCCGTCACTTGTATCATTTATACCAGCAGTGACTATTTGGGCGCTATTGGGCGCGTATTGGCCGAAGGAGCCGTGCGATAGGGAGTTTCCGTTGTCGAGTGCTGGACTGATCGTACTGGGTCAAGGAGTGGAGTTACGGCGGGTTCTGACGCTGCTGGAGGAGCAGCAGCAGCCGCTGGCGGGAGTGGTGCGCTGGCAGCGACACGACCGTATTGATGAAGATCTGATCGACGCCCAGCAGCTCGAGGGATCCCGATTGCTGGGCTCTAGCACCGATCTCCGGGCACTGCTCGAGAAGTACGGCAGATCGCTGGTGCTGGCTCTGGCTCGCCCCATCGATCGATGGGAAGCAGTGGGGGTTTGCCGTCAGGCCGGGGCGGTGCTGCAAGGACTCTGTTCGTCGAGCGCAGTGATGGCACCGGATATTGATCTGCGTGAGGGTGCAGTCATCACCCAGGGTTGCATCATCGAATCTGCTGCCTCGGTAGGGATCGGCTCGTTGCTGTTGCCTGGTTCTCGTCTTGGCATCGGCGCCCGCTGTGGAGACGCTGCAGTGCTGGATGCAGGAGCGACCCTCGATGACGGGGCCAGGATCGGGGATCGAGTCCATCTCGGATCAGGATCCCGGGTGCTGGAGGGAAGGGTCGTCGGACAGGCAGCACTGGTACTGCCGGGTTCGATTGTCATCTCGGACGTGGAAGCGGGTACGATCGTGTCGGGATGTCCCGCCGAGGTGATAGAACAATCGTTTTCCGTCGGCGGTGGCGGTTCCCCTCCAACTTCCTGATCGGGAGCCCGGGCAGCATGAATCAGAGTGAAATCACCGGTGATGAATTGCTCGAGGTGGATCCCTCCGAAGTGTTGCGTACCGATCGATCCTCTGGTTACAGTCCGCCGCGACTACTTCCGGATGTTCGTCCCACGGGCGGTGTGATCCGCGAGCGCTGGGAGGATTTCCGGGTCACCGAGATTCCCCTCTACACACCCTGTGGCGCCGGGGAGCATCTCTATATCACCATCGAGAAGAGCAATCGAACGACCATCCAGGCCAGGGATCACATCGCCCGGGTCATGGGAGTCCGCCCCGACTCGGTCGGTTTCGCCGGGTTCAAGGACAAGAGGGCGATCACCATCCAGACCTTCTCTGTAGCGGCACTCTCCGATGCGCAGGTTGCCAGTATCGATGCGCCGTGGATCCGGGTTGTGAGTCTTCAGCGCCACAAGAACAAAATTCGTACCGGGCACCTGGAGGGAAACCGTTTCGAGATCCGCATCCGCCAGCTCGAGGCCAGCACTATCGATGATGCGAAACACGTTGTCGATGAATTGGCCTGCAATGGTATGCCGAACTTCTACGGTCCGCAGCGGTTTGGAATCCATGGAGATGGCGCCCGGATCGGATCGTGTCTACTCAGGCGACAGGTTGCAGAGGTGGTCGATCTGTTACTTTCTCCTCGCGACGGTGTCGAGGAGGATTACCGCGAAGCCTACGCTGCCGGAGATATCCAGGAAGCGCACCGGCGCTTGCCGCCGGGAAGAAACGCAGAATCTGGATTGCTCTCTTCTTTGAGAACCCATCCCGGCAACTTCAGGGCTGCTGTCAGGAGGATTCCCGCTCCTCTTCGCAGGATGTATTACTCCGCTTACCAGGCCGAATTGTTCAACTGGGTGTTGATGGAGCGCATAGCGAGATCTCCCGATGCGTTCCGGGTGCCCTGGTCAGGGGATGTCTGCCAGTTCGAGGGCAGTCGCTCGCGGTTTCACGTCGACCTCGACGAGGCGGCGACTGAGCGTGAGAAGGAGCGAGCGCTGAAGGGGGAGATCTCACCGACGGGACCGATCTTCGGCCGCAAGATGAATTTGCCAGCCGGTGAGGCAGGGAGAATCGAGAGTGCCGTGCTGATCTCGGAGGGTCTGCGTCCGGAGTCCTGGGTCTCCCATGTGCGGGGACTGAAACTGGACGGGACGCGCCGCTCGCTCAGGATTCTGGTACGGGATCCTGAAGTGATCTGGGAACAGCCCGAGCAGGCCCTGTTGCTCTGTTTCACCTTGCCGGCCGGATCATTCGCCACCGTTCTTCTCGAACAGGTGATGGGGCCTGTCAGTGAGTCGCCGGCGCGGTAGGTGCAGTGCTGTTGTTGCCGTGTTGGTTACTTCTTGGCCGTGGGAATCTCGCCGCGGCTGATCTTCTCTATCTTCACCAACTGGGTGCCATTGGGGAGTTCGACCTCGACCTCTTCCCCGACACTTTTTTGCAAGAGAGCCTTTCCCAGCGGTGACAGGTAGGAGAGTACTCCCTGTTCCGGTCCTCCATCCCAGGGTCCCAGCAGCCAGTAAGTGGCTTCCGTATCGGTCGTCAGATTCATGATTTTGATTCTACTACCGAGCCCTACCTGATCGATGCTTGCCTCTGAGGGATCGATGAGCCTGGCTCGATCCAGATCCCTCTGCAGTTCCATTACTCGCCGGTTGAGATTTTCCCTTTCCTCGATGGCCGAGGTGTATTCGGCGTTCTCGCTCAGGTCTCCCATGGCTACTGCATCACCAATCGCCTTGAAGATCTCGGGTAGTTTGACGTTACGAATCTCCTCGAGTTCGGAGCCAATCTTGTCCATTCCAAACTGAGTCGAGTAAATGGCTGAATCGGAAGCGGATGCGGCCCGGCGGAAATGTTGTCCTGCCAGAGCCTTGGGGAACTTGCGCAGGATGATCGCCGTGACCTTCTCCAGGTTCGAAGCACTGAGGGATCTGGAGCCGGTCAACTGGATGAAGATCTCCCTGGCATCGGCGATGGCGCCCTGTTCCAGGATCCTGGTCAGCAGTGAAAAGGGTTTCATGGCGAGGTGTTGTTTGTACCGCTTCACAGTTGTTGTCAGACTCACGTCCTTACGATTCCCCTCGCTCTCGAGCGAGAGGCGGTCGAAAAGAGCCAGAGCCTGCCGAAACAGATCGGAAGGGGAGACCCCCTCGATGACGGAGAACTGCCCGGGATTCGCTGAAGCTGCTTTGCGAGCCAGATACAGGAACAGAAGTGGTGATTTTCTCGGTCGACGCAGCACCTCCGAGGCCAGGTCATTGAGGTGTCCAATGCCCTGGTTGCTGATGATTTCCCGGATCAGGTGTTCACGTAAGGAATCGTCGGCCAGTAGCAGACAGTCGTCGAGTGTCGATTTCCACCCTTCGGGGTCGAGTTCTCTGATCACATCCATGGTATCGCGCAGATCGTCATCTCGGGTCAGAGAGTTGAGAAGGTGGGCCGGATGGCTCGTACTCATCGTGAGGGCTCGGACCGCCGCGATCTCTTGACCATTGGGTGCCTGTTTTTTGAGCAAAAGTAGGCCCGAGACTCGCTCGGAAATCGACAGATCTCCCCGATCGATGTCCCGTCTCAGGGTCACGTACTGTGCCTCGAGCAGATGGTGCTGATCATTTCTCAGTTCCGTGACAGATTCACGAAGCGCCTTCAGGCGCTCGCTGGGAGTGAGCCCCTCGAATCGCCGGTCGAGACTCGTGGTCAGTGCTTCTGGACCATCGAGCAGGTACAGTTCGTTGCTCTTGCCCCCGCTCTGGCCGATGAGCGAATCTTTCTTGATGGCGTTTCTCGCTCTGGCCCACCATCGACTCCAGGAAGTCGCAGGAACCGCAACCCCGGAGATCGCTTCGCGGATGCGGATGAGGGGGAATGGGCGGTTGCTGGTTCTCAGAACCAGTTTGATCAACTCGACAGGTTCTTCCTCAGCGATTCTCCTCAGTTCCTCCGGCTTCTTCCAGGCCATCACCAGGTAATGATCGGACTCGAGGGGATCGCAGATCTGGGGCAGGGCATCCAGCTTGACCGAGTGCCCCTCTTTTTTCTCGAAGTCGACGGTAGCGATGCCAAGGCCTGGATCGAGTTCCTTGACCATTCCAACTCCCCAGCCGGAGCGGTGTTTGACGTAGGATCCCGGTTGGTAGTGAATCATCCGTTTGAACAGGGGGATCACTTCTGACGGTCTGGTTCCATCCATCAGGCCAGAGGCTTCGATGCAATTGTCGAAACCACCGATGTGGCCAAACTGTTGCCGGTAATTCTTCAGTAGCATTTTTCGGGTCGGTTTGCTCCGTGGCAGGCTGCAGGTAAGTGTTTCGAGGAATTCGACATTCTTCTCGGGGGACAAGGAATCGGTCAGTCCTGACTGGTGAATCAGTTCCAGCATCTGGCCGGCGCGTTCGCCGTGTCCTGCGGCGATCGCTGCATTGGCCGCCTGGATGTATTCGGAGAACTTGACGTTTTCCGCCTCGATGGCATCAAGCCAGGCTTCTTCGTACTCGTCCCATGTCTGCGCCTTGATGGCTCGATTGAGACGATCGATGAATTGTGACATAAGCTTCATACTCCCTGATCCGGTTGGTCGACCGGTGGATTACTTCCGGGCAGCAGGTCGGAGACGATTTGACCCGAAGTCCAGACGGTGCGCGGCACCTCGTTGGCAAATTCATGGATGAGAACTTCTTCATCAGGCACATCCCATAGGATCAGATCTGCTCGTTTTCCCTCCTCGATGGAGCCACACAGATCTTCGCGCGCCAGTGCCTTGGCTCCTGCGTGAGTGGCAGCCCGGAACGCTTCCAGGGGAGTCATTGCCATTTGCATCACAGACAATCCCATGATGAAGAGCATGCTCTCGATGGTACAGGAACCAGGATTCCTGTCTGTTGCGATCGCCACTTCGAGTCCCGCTTCGATCAAGGACCGAGCAGGAGCGTACCCGGGTTTTCGCAGATAGAAAGTGGTCCCGGGAAGAAGGGTCGCCACGACGTTGGCCCCACGCAGAGCCTCGATCCCCTCCGGTGTGATCTCCATCAGGTGATCAGCGCTCACCGCTCCAACTTCTCCGGCCACCAGGGAGCCGCCGCTGGCGGCCATCTCGTCGGCGTGAACCTTTGGTCTGAGACCATGATCGATCCCTGCGCGGAGAATTCGAAGACTCTCATCGGGATCGAAGACCCCCCGTTCACAGAAGATGTCACAGAACTGTGCCAGACCTTCCTCTGCCACGGCAGGGATCATCTCCTCGCACAGAATGCGGATGTAATCTTGTCGGGAATCGCGCCATTCATCGGGGATCTCATGAGCCCCCATGAAGGTAGAAACGATCTCAGCCGGGCACTCACTGTCCAGCTGCCGGATCGCCCGGAGCATCCGTAATTCGGTTTCGAGATCGAGTCCGTATCCGCTCTTGATCTCGATGGTGGTAGAGCCGGAGGCGACCATCCTCTGTAGCCGAGGTCTCGCCTCCTCGAGCAACTGGTCGAGAGTTGTTTCCCTGGTCATTCGAACCGAGGCGCGGATCCCTCCTCCGGCGGCTGCGATCTGCTCGTAGTCTGCGCCCGCACAGCGTTGAATGAATTCGTTGGAGCGTTCGCCTCCAAACACCAGATGGGTGTGAGAGTCGACGAATCCTGGGCTGAGTAGTTTACCGCTCCCATCGATGACCTGTTCGGGATGGAAAAGACCGGCGAGTTTCCTCGCCGGTCCTACTGCTTGAATCTTTCCGGAATCGACCGCAACGGAGGCGCCTTCCAGAGGTGCGGTTTTTCCGGGAACGAGTCGCCCGATATCCTCTATGAGGAGGTCGACAGATGGCTTCATTGCGGCCTCCCTCCTCGCATCGGAATCCACACCTGCTGTTGGTCGCTGAAACTTATGGCCTGTTCATAACCGGCATCGACATGGCGGAAGATGCCGGTCCCGGGGTCATTGGTGAGCACTCTTTCGAGTCGACTGGCTGCTTCCGGGGTTCCATCGGCAACGATCACCATGCCGGCATGGATCGAGTTTCCGATACCGACACCCCCTCCATGGTGGAGAGATACCCAGGTCGCTCCGCTGCAGGCATTGAGCATCAGGTTGAGTAGTGGCCAGTCAGCGATGGCATCGGAGCCATCCTTCATCGCTTCGGTCTCCCGGTTTGGCGAGGCGACCGAACCACCGTCGAGGTGGTCCCTGCCGATGACGATCGGTGCCGAAATTTCGCCACTGGCGACCAGTTCGTTGATGGCGAGGCCGAAGCGAGCCCTCTCGCCGTATCCGAGCCAGCAGATGCGCGCCGGCAGCCCCTGGAAGTGGACGCGCTCCTGCGCAGTCCGGATCCAGTGACACAGGTGCTCGTCCTCGGGGAACAGATCCAGGATGGCCTGGTCGGTCCGAAGGATGTCGCTCGGGTCTCCACTGAGTGCGACCCAACGAAACGGTCCCTTGCCGTGACAAAACAGCGGTCGGACATAAGCCGGCACGAATCCCGGGTAATCGAATGCGTTCACGAGTCCGGCGTCCTGGGCTTGACCGCGAAGGTTGTTTCCGTAATCGAAGGCGATGGATCCGGCAGTTTGCAGTCCGATGATGGCTTCGCAGTGACGTCTCATCGCATCCATCGAGAGTTCCAGGTACCGATCCTGGTCTGATTCCCTCAGTCGCAATGCTTGCTCGAGAGTGACCTGGTC
>Ga0310122_10000316_pt1 | contig 31325 bp, 36 predicted proteins | sample CB6_Bottom_1051__FD_203503 | JGI IMG/M metagenome (GOLD analysis project Ga0310122, IMG submission 203503) | Marine microbial communities from Western Arctic Ocean, Canada - CB6_Bottom_1051 | ecosystem: Environmental > Aquatic > Marine > Oceanic | place: Canada: Western Arctic Ocean | collected...
GTCGTTTGCAATATCAACGATCCGTCGCGTAACATTAAAATGACGAGCAAAACACTCGCTTAGTCTGAAGTCAGATCTGTCCCATTTGCTTGAAGACGGACACGGTAACTTTGGGCCCCAAAGCGGACATTAAGATCGGGTACGTTAACGCTGAGTTTAACGGAGAGAAACGGCCAACTTAGCGGGACGATGGACGCTTAGGTGGGACGCTGATGGGCGTCTTCATAATGATTTGTCGGTGTGGATAGGGAATACCGATACCGTGTTCCTTAAAGGCATCCCACAGCGCCATTAGGATCTTGCCCCTGATGTTGGTCAACCCCATCTGGGGATCGCTGATCCAGAAGCGCACAAGGAAATCGAGCGAGGAATCTCCGAATGCAGTCAGCCAGCAAACGGGCGGCCGCCTCGTGCCGTCGACGCGATCGACTGAAGTAGCCGCTTTGATCGCGATTCGTACCACCTCGTGAGGATCCGCGTCGTAGGACACACCGAAGGGGACGTCGACCCGCACGAACTTGTCGGAGAACGACCAGTTGATGACTTCACGGGTAATGAAGTCTTCGTTTGGTATGAGAAACTCCCGGCCGTCGCGAGTGACCACCGAGACGAAGCGCGCACGAAGCTCGCGTATCCAACCAAAAGTCTCGCCGAGAGAAATAGTGTCGCCTGGTTTGATCGACTCATCCATCAGAATAATGATGCCGGAAATGAAGTTGGAGACGACTTTCTGCAGGCCGAAACCTATACCCACGCCGATTGCACCGGAGAGAACAGTAAAGGCGGTGAGGTCTATTCCGAGTCCCGACATCGCAACCATGCCGGCAACGACGGCCAGGGAGATGCGCAGAATCTTGCCAATTAGAACGCGAAGGGAGGGAGTCAGCTCATCAATTCGTTGAATGCGCCGATCAAGAAAATTACCCGCAGTCAACGAGAGCCATAACAGTACACCTAGGAAAAACACTGCCTGCAGGACGCTCAATACGGAGAGACGGAATGTGCCTACATTGAAACCTGCGCCATCCAATAACGCGGCAGTCTCGTCCGTTACGCCGAGAATAATGGCGGCAACATAGATCCAGGCCATCGAGCCAAACAACCTGCCGATCGCGCGGCTGCGGATCACATGAGAGACGACGGAAATTACGAGCCAAGCAGCGGCTAAAAGCATGGCGCTATAGATAAGATAGTTACTCTCGGGCCACTCCAGAGCCGTGGTCACGACGTAGGCTATGGCCAGCAGGAAAACGAAGAACAGCCACTCTAGTCGACGCAGGAAGGCGACCACCAGCCGTAGCAACCCTCGCATGCCCTTGATGCCTCTCGCCCGCTCCTCGAGTTTCGGTTCGACCCGCCACGACAGAAATAGCGCTGGCGGGAACAGCACTCCGATCATCGCGAGTTGGATAATGATCGTCGGCCTGCCGAAATAGCTCAGCGCAAGCTGGCCGTACTCGGTGAAGATGGAGATGATCTGATCCAATTACGGAGCCCCTTGAGCCCATATATAGGTCCATACGATGAGAGCTACGGACCCGTTGTCTCTCGATTATAAGCGCAAGAGAGTTTACGCCCAATACGAAGGCTAGAGCCACTCAAGAGGCGTCGAAAACAGGCGGGTTAGAACGTTGTAGAAAGAAACCAAGGGAATTCCGACATTTTCCGCAAGATGTTATCCTTCAGTGCGTTCGCTGGTATTGTGCTTATTCACTCAGTAGAAATGAGGGAAGAGAGAGGTATCAATGTGGACCATACGACACTGAATCTCTGGGTCATCTGCTACGCGCCAAAACTGGAAAAAGCCTTTCATAAAATAAAGAAGCGACCGGGTCATCGAGGTCGATTGCCACAAACCTCTCCCGTAACGCGAGTGGCGCTTAGCGTAAATGCTCGTCGAAGAACTCCATATAGAGCTCGAACGCCTGCTCCTCTAGCGGATCGGATTCGAAGCGCTCGCCGGCACCTCGCCCGAGCAACGAATACCCGTGCGCGGGATGGTCGAAGGATCGCCACTCGACATCGGCGCCTGCCTCTTCTCCCCACTCGTACAACAGCCGGAACATTCCCTGCAGATGATCGTCATCGCGGCCGAGTATCAACAGCGGCGTGTCGACCTGACGCAGCCGCTGCATCGCGATCTCCTTGTCCGCGATCGTCCTGACGTAGGCGGCGTCTCGCAACTGTAACTCGCGTCCCGACGCGTCGCGCGGCGCATTGGAGATGTCTACCGCGAGATACTCGGTGACAGCGGCTTCGCTCGGCACGGCTGCCGCGAGCCAGTTGCCGTGCGTCGCCGTTTTCATAATGATCTCGCCGCTGTGGCTCGAACCGATCGCGCCGATCGCATCAGGGTTAGTATAGGGCAGGCCCTTGGCGTGCTCGATGACCGCGAGATGGTCGTCCGAATCGAGAGCAGCTACCGAGCGCAGTCTGCGGTTGCCGCCGCTGACATCATCGTCGAGCAGCGTGGCTTTGGCGGTCTCATTGTAGAGGTTAGCTACTTCGTTGCGATAGCTCACGAATGCCGCGACATAGCCGCGCTCTACGAGGCGCCCCATGAGCTCCCGAAAACGCACCATCGCGTTTTCGATCTTGCCCATGCCGTCATTCCCGGCGCCGGAGCCAATCAAAATAACCGGGAAAGGACCGTTGCCCTCGGGCTTGCGCAGGCCGATGGGCACGTAGATCTCGTCAGTCGTCTCTACGAGGTGCAGCTCCCAGGGCTCTCCGGACGGAAGATTCCGGTCGACCAGAACATAGGGACTTGCCGATTGTTCGATACCGGCTCCCTGAGCCATGACGGTTCCGGCCGGAGCGAGCGCGGCGATAGCCAGAGCCGTAGTCGCGATTGTCATCTCAAATATTTTCATTTTTACTCTCCATTCGGACCCGTACGCTAGCTAAAACCCTCGGAAGCTGGTTAGCGGGCCCGATAAACATTTTTTCGGTCGCCGATTTGACTACATATACCACGAGATGCTCATCCTCAACGGCGTAGACGATGCGATAAGGTCCCTGACGGATTCGGTAGCGCTCATATCCGGATAGTCTCTTGCAGCCGGTAGGCCGCGGATTGTTCGCCAGGTCCTCGATACGGGTGACGATCCGTCGACGATCGGGCTTACGCGGAATAACTTCGAGTTCTTTTACGGCTGATTTCTTGATGCGTACCTTATATCTTGCCACGTCGCTTCAAGTCCTTAACTACCTCCTCAAACATCAGCTCAGGCTCTTTTTCGCGATCCTCGAACGCCGCGAGATCATCAGCGTCCTCTGACAGAGCTTCCCTAACCGCTTCATTCACTAGCTCGGAAACGCTACTATCCGTCTCTGCCGCTTTCAGGCGCAGGGCACGGTGGAGGTGCGGCTCGAAGTAAACGGTTGCCCGTTTTTGTGTAGATTTAGCCATCCGAAGACCGTAACGTCTTAGCGTTATAACTTCAATGGCATGCGCTGCCCTAATAAACGGGAACCGAGACGCGGTCGCCGAACGCAGCCTGAAGGCCGGCGACGGCACAAGCCTCGTCGTTACCGTCTGTTCCCGAAACCCCGACAGAGCCGATGAGTTGACCGTCAACCACGACCGGGACCCCGCCGGCTTTCGAGTAAAAATCGAACAGCGGAATCGAGCGCGGGAAGCCACCGGGATTATTGTGTACCCCGGCCTCGCGGGAGGAAGTCGGCCCGCGGCCGCGCAGCGCTGTCTCGGCCTTGAGGAGCGCCGTCTGAGCATTCAGGGGCTGTTGTCCGTCCATCCGTTCGATGTGTACGGCAAGCGCGGTATTGTCAATCACGGTGATCGTCGCGCTGTCGCCACGCGCACCAATCCACTCCCGGCACCCGGTGGCAATCGCAGTCGCCGCACTGGCCGAGATCTGGTTGGCGTCGAACAGGCGTTTGGCAGCGGCACCCGAAACGACGAACTCGGCCGGCAAGTTCGACTCCGGTGTTGCCTCCGAGGAGAAACGCGCTGTCGGCCGTTGATCGTCAGGCCGTGAACGCGGCAGATCTTCCAGAAGCGCCGGCTGCGGGCCAACGACTTCGGTCATCGCCTGGTGAGCGCAGATCTCGTCGCTCCACCCCTCGGCAAGCCGCGGAGCCGAGCCACCGATGCCGATCGCACCGATGAGCTGGTTGTCGACGACGATCGGCAAGCCACCGGCATTGGAAAATAAACCGACCTGCATACCCGTCCACTCGTCGTCGGTATTGTCCGTCGCACGATTCATCTGCGCCTTACTCGGCCCGCGCAGGCGGTATGCCGTGAGCGCTTTCATCTCGGCCGTCGCCACGTTGGTCCAGACCTGACCATCCATGCGGTGCACGTAGACGTTATTCCCGCTGCTGTCGAGAATATAGACGCTGATCGCGACGCCCCGTTCTTCCGCGAGCTCAGCGCACCGCATGCCGATCGCCCTGGCAGTCGCCAGGTTGATGCTGGTCGAATCCAGGATCGTGTCGGCCGCGGCTCCGGATACGACGAACTCGGACGAAACGCCCTGCGCCCGCGCACCGGTGTTGAATACAGTGACGGCAAGCGCGGCGGTTAGACAAAGCTTGAGGAATTGTGCTTTCATTTTTTTCTCCTGTCGCATTCGCGTAAATGCGAGTTAATACGATCTTCGCGTCGATTTCTGGAGTAAGGTTGCTATCTACCGGTTCGGCTGTCAATAGAGACGCCGCCGTCCAGGGGGAGCTTCTTGACAGGCACCCACATCCGTTATTCACTGCCGTGCATGCGCACCGATCATCCCTTTCAACGTCCCGAACGCGGAAGTCAACGATGGCGAGCGGCATCAGGACCACTCGCTGTGACGGCGGCCCTCGTGCTGATGACGCCCGCGGCATTCGGCCAGGTGCCGGCAAGTACGGAACAAGCGCGGATACTGACAGGCTACGCTAACGTGCACGAGACACCAAGTTCAGGTTCGGCGCTCCTGGTACTGGTTTCGGAGGGGACGGTACTGCCCATCATCGGTCGGCGAGGAGAGTGGGTTCAGGTGCGGCTGTCGCCGCAGCTCAGGGAGACCGGCATGGTCATGCGCTGGTACGAGGGACGGCAGGATATCATTCGGCGCAGCGTACCCATCACGATCGGTGACGAAGACAGCGGCTGGATGCATGACTCGACGGTGGAGATTTCGGCGACCGATACGCCGTAGTTCCGGCAGATCGCGACCAGGCGGTCGCTCCCACAGCTGTTTCCGCGGAATCGCTACGCTAGTTGTTAGTCCTGTGCAGATACCTCGACAGGTTATTCCCCACGGCATCAACCGGAACTAATTCCCTGACATTGTGCAGGTAGACAAAGCCTTCTCTTGGATGTTCTATGGCTCGTAAATACAACGTGTTCTCACGATAGCGAGTATGCCGACTTGGATCTACCGCGACGACGAGCTGGTCGCCTGGAATGAACGTGCGTTTATTGAAGCCGAGTGCGGTGAGTTCCCGCCTATTATCCAACTCGAGTGTCCACGTTTGCCCAACCGCGATACCCTCAATGTCCTGGCCGTCCGGGATGTCAGTGATTTCAACAAAAATCAGTGGATGAGGATTGACTAACTCGAAGTCCCTGACTTCCACTTCAACGGTGAAACGTTTCTGATCATCGTAAATTCCGATGACGGAGTGGTGGCTCAGGGCCGTCATGCTCCAGAGCAAGATGACGGCTAGTGTGATGAACCGAACCATTCAGTCGCGACCAATCTCTGTCAAGGAGCGCCCATTCCCATAGCCCCGGCAGGATTCACTGCATAAGGCCGATCAGCAGTCGTCTCTTCAGGGCCGGTCCATTCTGCCCGCAACTCCCAAAGTTGGAGTTCGTTATTATCACTGTCGCATGTGTCGAAACTGACGTCTCGCATGATATGAACGGGATCGCCGCCACCTCCAGGCAGGACAACGGAACTCATTGTCATGCAAAGCTCGGGCATCATTTCAGGAACAATTTGCCCGGCGTCGTTCAATATGATGTGTTGAGCTTCACGGCCATCACAGGTTTCCAGTGAGATAAATGAGCCGTCTCTCGGCTCATACAGCGTCATACATTTATCATTGAATTCAACCATTCGGAATTCATTATTCTCCTGGATAAGCTCCATGACGAAGGCTTGATCGGGTGTTGGGCCATTACCGTTATAGGTGTAGCAGGTATGCCCATGCAGACCGCCGATAGGTTGGCCAGCATTCGCCCCACCCCGTAGATCGACGCACCAGCCTCTGTCTTCTTCGATGGCCGCAATCAGTTTGATCTCTACAGGAGTCTGCGCGTTGACGTTCAGCGCGAACAAAACGAACAAACTGCCAGCCAGTATTTGTAGTTGCTTCATGTTTGGTTACCCTTCGTGTGAGTTTGGTATCTGGAGGTTTTTCTAAAGCCCGGAGATGTAGGCGACCATGTCAGCGACGGCTTGATCGGTCGTCAGCAGCTTTGCCATGACTGCCATCTGCTGCCCTCCGGTGTCCTCAGGGTGCGCGCCGCGTATGCCATCTCTGAAGTACATTAATTGTCTTGCTATATAGATCTCAGACAGATACCTGAGGTCGGCCGCACCTAATGCTTCGTTCCCCGTTCCATCTTCACCGTGACATACCGTACAGACTGTTGTGTACGTTTGTTCCCCCGCCTCTGCATTGCCTGTGATCGATGAATCAAGCCCTGCATAGGGAGAATCCCAGATATAAGGTCTGGCACCGACCGCATTACCGGCCATCGGCTTACCGGGCTCTAACGCCGAGATATATTCAGCCACGCTACTAATGGTGAAATCGTTTCTCAGCATGCCCTTGGTGAAATGCATCACCTGGCCTGGTGCATCTTCAGCTAGATAACCACGGATACCGTCTACAAAATTATGCATTTGCAGTTCAAGGTACCAGACTGGCAGGCCTGCTAACGCCGGGCCGTCGCGTCTGTCATTTCCCTGTGCAGCATCACCATGACAGAAGACGCAGGTGACAAAAAGTTCCTCGCCTGTGACTGTTTCATTGGGCGTTTCTAATGTCACTTGAGCAAACGCATTACCGCTGAAACATAAAAGAAACACCACAAGTATTGATGGTATCGGCTGCATGTTTATCCTCGGTTAAATAGTCGATGCATGCAGTTTATCGCGTGTTAAGAGAAAAACGGTAACGATCGAAAATTTAGTATCTGCGCTAGGTATTTCTTTAGATTCGCGCCGCATGCCTTCCGGTAATGCGCCCGAACCACCATCTGTCGGCTCGAACTCGGTAGAATCGGCATCCAAGACCTATTCAGGAGGCGCGCCCTGGCTGGAGAATCATAGGTGCAGGACGTGACGGACGGAGCAATGAAAAACTTTCTCAAACTATTTTCGGGCGGATTTCTTTTGCTGCTGGTTGCGCTGCCGTTCGAAACGTATTCTCAGCTACCCGACCCGACGCGATTCGAGCGCGATATTCGCCGCTTCGAGCAGGCAAACGAGAGCAATCCGCCGCCGGAGGGCGCGATTGTGCTGACGGGGAGTTCCAGTATTGCCCGCTGGAATAATCAGGCCGCGGAAGCGCTGGCGCCGTTGACCGTCATCGCGCGCGGATTCGGCGGCAGCATCATGAACGACGTCGTGCACTACATCGATCGGGTGGCCATCGCCTACAAACCGCGCGCGATTCTGATCTACGAAGGCGACAACGACACCGCGCCTGGCAGTTTGATCCCTTTCAATATGATTCTTGGTCAACTGCAAGAGATCATCGACAAGATTCATACGGCACTGCCGGAAACCCGGATCTACGTGCTCTCGGTGAAACCGAGTCCAGTGCGCCGGGAGGTCTGGGAGCGAGTCCAGCGGTTAAACAAGAGCTACCAACAACTCGCCGACGCCGACCCACTCGTACACTACGTCGATGTCGCGACCCCGCTGCTCGATGAAGATGGCGCCATGCAAAGGAAGCTCTACATGCGTGACGATCTCCATCTGAACGGCCCCGGAAACGAGATCTGGGGCGCAACGATCAAGGCCGCGCTGATGCCGCTGGAAGCGGAGTACGAGTGAGCCCACCGCCGGCGCAAAGCGGATCGTTCATCGCGGCCGGGCGGCCGCTCCCACAAAGAACTGCTGCTAAATACGGGGACGGCCCACCATCGGGCGAATCAGCTTCGCCGAATCGGCGTCCGGCTTCGGCCGGAACATCTGTGACCGGTCATTCGCCACCTCGGTGACGTACAGGTTGCCTTCCTGATCAACGTCGATCTGGTGCACGCCATCGAACTGGCCGGGCAGCGCGCCGTGTCCACCGATGTCCAGGATGTAGCGGCCGTTTAAGTCGTACTTGACCAACCTGTCCGTCGTCCAGTCCGCCACCCAGACGAAATCGTCCGAGGTGACCGTGTGGGCGAGGATCTGTGAGTTATGACCGGTGGGCCACATCTCGAGGAACTCGCCGTTCTCGTCGAAGACCTGCATGCGGCTATGCTCGCGATCCACGACGAAGAGACGCCGGTCGTTGCTGATGCCGATGCTGTGAACGGACCACATCTCGTACGGACCGGGATTCGCCGGGTCGACCGGCGGCTGGCCCCAGTCCATGATGAAGTTGCCGTCGGGGTCGAACTTCGCGACGCGCGTGCCGGCGTAGCCGTCGGCGACGAAGAACGTGCCGTCCGGTAACCAGGCGATGTCGGTCGGGCGGTTGAAGTTGTTCGGGCCGCGGCCGGGTACGCCGCGTTCGCCCATCGTCCTCACCAGTTCACCATCGTTGGTGAAGATGCTGATGTCGTGTTTGTCGTCGTCGACAACCCAGATGTGCTTCTCCGGATCGTAGGGATTCTGCAATATCTTGTGGGGCCCGCGACTGACCTCGCCGAGTCCCGAACCGCGCGGCGGCGTAAAGTACGCGTCGTGCTGGAGCCACTCCTCGATGGCGTAGCCCTCGCGATCCACGGCGAACACGATGTGATGTCGCCGCATTTCATAGTCGTAGGTATTGCCGGAATAAGGGCGCCTGCCAGTATTCGTGCGGCGCGGGTCGAGCAGGCAGGCACAGATCCACGGCTCGGCGCCTGGCGGCAATTCGATCTCGCCGCGCTGTGCGACCCAGACCTTATCCGGGCTCTCGGCAAAGACTCCCGCTCCCGACCCCCAGGTCCAACCGTCATGCGAGAGGTCGTCGTCGGGCAACGGTTTCGGCCAGTTTAAAACGACTTCGTAGTCGCCCATGTCGACGGCTTGTGTTGTCGGCGTCGAAGCTGCTGTCACTGTTGGCGCGGGTGCCGGCGTCGACATCGGCGCCGATTCGGTTGCCGTCTCGTTGTCGCAGCCACTTATAATTAAGCAGGCCGAAAGGCCGAGCGGAACGAAAGCTATCCCCTGAATTTTTATCACGCGCATTGTCCCTCCCGTTCATGCGTCGAAGCAGATTGCAATTTAACTGTTCCGCTGTCAATTGGTCGGCGCCGAATGCAGCGCCTTGACAGACATCAACATCCGTTATTCACTGTCCATTATGCGAACCGATCACGTGATTCGAAATATTCAGCGTGCAAGTCAACGCGGGCGAGCGGCATCATGCGCGCTTGTCGTGACGGCGACGCTCCTGTTCCTCGCGCCGACGGCATTCAGCCAGGCGCCGGCGCAACAGGCACTGGTTCAAACGAGTTACGCGAACGTGCACTCGGGCTCGAGCACGAACGATCCGCCTCTGGTACTGGTCCCGCAGGGTACGATACTACCCATCATCGGGCGACGGGGAGAGTGGCTTCAGGTAGCGCTGTCGCCGCAGCTCAGGGAGACCGGCATGGTCGTGCGCTGGTACGAGGGACGGCACGACATCAGTCGGCGCGGCGTGCGCATCACGATCGGCGATGAAGATAGCGGCTGGATGCATGACTCCACCGTGGAGATTTCCGACGTCGCAACGCCGTAGTCATCACTAAAAACGGTCAATTCCCTGTTGACAGGCCCAGACACGGAATTGTAATACACATTATAATTTAGCCTCGGCTGGCGAACCCAATCACTGCGAGAAAATAACCAACGAATGGGTCTGCGAATAACGAGGGAATATAGTTTATGCCGAATCGTAGAGACTTCCTGAAGACGGTCGGGGCCGCGGCAAGCGGCGCCTACCTGATGGGCCATGGCCTCAGCGCAGGCGCGCAGTCGGCACGCCGCGAGATCATGCTGAACGGCCGGCGCATTACGACCGTCGATATCCACGCCCACTGCGTCTTTCCGGAAGTCCGCGACGTTGTTGCCGGAACGTCGTTGGCCGCGAATGCCCCGTTTCCCGAGTGGCAGATGCTCGGCCCGGCCCGCCTCGAGGCGATCGACAGCCGAGGTATCGACTATCAGGCGCTGAGCATGACGATCAACGGCCACTGGTGGTATGCGGCAGACCGCGCACTGGCGACGCGCATCGTACGGGCGGCCGACGAGGCACTGGCCGTGTGGGTTAACGAGCATCCGGACCGTTTCGTTGCGTTGTCATCGGTCGCAATGCCCTTCCCTGATCTCGCGGCCGAGCAGCTGGAGTACGCCGTCACCGAACTCGGCGCGCGAGGCGCGTCGATCGGTGGCCAGGTCGACGGCGAATACACTTCATCCGAGCGCTTCGATGAATTCTGGGCCAAAGCCCAGGAACTCGATGTCCCGGTCTTCATGCACCCCGCGTTGGGCGCGCCGAATCTCGTAACCGAGAACACGCTCGCCGGTCGCGGCGGCCTCGACAACGTCATCGGCGGTCCGTTCGAAACGACATTGTTTCTGACACACATGATGTTCGACGGGACGCTCGATCGCTTCCCGAACTTAAAGATCGTCGGCGCGCACGGTGGTGGTTATCTGCCCTCTTATCTCGGTCGTACGGAAGTCGCCTGCGCGCGCTTCCCGGAAACGGACTGCATCAATCAGAAGAAGCCGAGCGAGTACTTGAGATCTCAAATTTTTGCCGACTCGATGGTGTTCTCGGAAGAAGGCATAAGGCATCTGGTTGCGGAAATGGGTGCGAGTCAGGTGGTCTACGGAACGGACACCCCCTACCCGTGGCCGGACACGATGGATCTGATCCTCGACTCGCCCAACTTAAGCGATTCCGAAAAAGAGATGATCCTCGGGGGCAACCTGATGCGGCTGCTGCGCATTGAGGCCTAGAGAGATGTTTTCGGTCAAGGCGATCGCTGCGCTTGTTCTGTCAGCCGTTGTCGCGATAACAGCCTGTACCTCCACGCCGCCGCAGTCTCAGGATAATCTGTGCGCGATATTCGACGAATATCCCCAATGGTATGACGCGGCGAAAGATTCCGAGGAAAGGTGGGGCACGCCGCCTCACATTCTCATGTCGTTCGTGAAGCACGAGTCGGCGTTCGTCAACGACGCGAAACCGGCCCGGGACTGGTTCCTGTTCATTCCCCTGCCACGCGGCTCGTCTGCGGAGGGATATGCCCAAGCCCAGGACGCGGCCTGGGACGAGTACCAGGACGAGAACGGCGGCCTGTTCAAGAGCCGCTCGGATATGAAGGACGCGCTGGATTTCATCGGCTGGTACAACCACCTGAGCAGCGAAAGTCTGGGCATTTCTAAATGGGATCCGAAGCAGATGTACCTGGCTTATCACGAAGGCCGCGGGGGTTATGCTCGTGGTAGCTACAACAGCAAGCCGGAGGTCGTCCAACTCGCCGACCGCGTAGACTGGCAGGCTAGGGAGTACGGCGCCCAGCTACTGCAGTGCGAGGATCGTTTCCGGTGCCGACACTGGTATCAAGTCGGACCATTGTGTCGTTGATGCGAAGAACTATTTGATAAGCTCGAGTCCAATAAAATAGACAACAAACAACAACCAAACGTAAGGAGAAAACAATGCGCGGTTTAATTCTATTCGTCAGCGGGGCCGTGGTAGCACTGTTGATCCAAACGGCGATCGCACAAAGTCAGAACCAGGGTGTCATTCAACTCAATCACGTCGGCGTCGCGGTAAACGATATGGACGAGTCGCTTGCCTTCTACACGGAGACGATGGGCTTCGAGGAGGCGTTCCGCGTGACGAACGACGCAGGCCAGGTGGGCCTTGCCTATCTGCGGGTGAGCGAAACTACGTTCCTCGAACTGAATCCGGCGAACGAGAACCGGCCGGCGGGACTCACCCACTTCGGCATTCAGGTCGAGGGCATGGAGTCCGTTAAGGCGATGTTCGAATCCCGCGGCGCGAGCCCGACGGAAACGCGGCAGGGCAGCACGATGGCGATTCTGTCGAACATCACCGACCCGCAGGGCGTCCGGATTGAGCTCTCCGAGTATCCGCCGGACTCGTTGCAGGGTCAGGCGCTGGCAGCCGAGAGGTAGGCGTCACGGAAGATCTCGGCCAGGCGGCCGCTCCTACAAAAATAGGCAGCTGAGATGAAGGCTGACTGAAACGCTGTGGGAGCGACAGCCTCGTCGCAATTCTTCAGCGGCGAGCCCGAATGTCTAGCTTTGGTTCCACTCCACCGGGTCGGCACCCGGAGTTTCCGGTTCGTAGTACCACCGGAGGCCCAGCGGCTCCTCGCTCATCACGATCGTCTTGAAACTTCGCCAGGCCTGAATCTCGAAGTAGTCGAGCGAGCCGCCATGGGCGTGGAGTCGATGCGGCACGCCCGGCGGGAAGTAGGACAGCGTACCCGGTTCGATTTCCTGCGAGGTCTCCCCCACTTCAACCCGGCCGCGGCCCTTGAATGTCATGTAGACGTGCGCGGCGCCGTCGGGGTTGGCCTCCGTGCCTTCGTGCTTGTGATACGGCGATGAGCCGCCCTCGATATAGTGCATCTCGCCCGCCTGAATGGCGTTGGTCGGAGTGAGCCTGCTGCCGTCGAGCAGTTCGACGCTGGACTCAGCGCAGAAGCGGCGTACTCGGCCGCCGCTGGCGTCTCTGAGCGCGCGCAGCGTCCGCCTGTTGAAAAAATATCCAGGGCCGCCCGGTAGACCGTCCTCGACGGCCGCCGGAGGTCTCGGCGTCACCATGTGCAGCAGTTCCAGATCCGACCCGGTCGCTTCGAATCCAGCCGATTCGCCCGGTGCGAGCAGCACGCCCGCCCCTTCCTCGGCAACGTAAGCTTCGCCGTTAAATTTCACGAGACTGTCTGCCGAACCCTGCATCGTGTAAACGAGGTGATAGTCCTCGCCTGCCTGGAGATCCAACTGCCGGCCGGCGAGGATCGTTCGCTTGTAGACGGTCAGGTTTTTCGAGGAGCAGAGATCCTCGCTGCAAAGCGTTCGTTCCAACCCGGATTCGACCGGCATGGCCTCGGCCGTGTTCGAGTCGATTATCGAGATGTCGCTGATCGTCTCCATGTGTTCTTTTTCCTATTAGATCACCGGTTGAGGATTATACGGCAGCGCGACCGTGCCAGCCCGGCGTTGTCCGGGCGGCAGGCAGTCTGCGGGCAGGCGACAGCGTGTCGCTCAGTTGATGTCGAACGTTGCCGCAGCGCCTCAACGAATCGCGATCGGCCTCACCATCGATCCCGTCGCGCCCTTCAATCGCTCGGGCAATGTGATAAACAGGAATTCGTAGACTTCATCGCCGGCGAGTTCTCTGAGGTCCATATTCTCCACCATCGGAATGCCTTCGCCGAGGAACAGTATGCGATGCACGTTCTCCGGACCGGGTCGCGGCCTGACTTCGACGCAGCAGCTATCGGCACCGACGATCGAGATCTTTTTCGATACCAACCAGTGGCTGACCTCGGCGAAGATACCGGGCGAACCTTCGTTCTCTCCAACGCCGATATAGTTGTCGTTGTACTTTGAGGGGTTGCCCCAGTTCACGGCCCAGCCGTAATTGATCAACACGGCGTCGCCCTGCTCTATCGTGTCCTCGCTCATGCCCTGGCGCGCCAGCGCGCCGCGCACGTCGTCCATCGTCACTTCGTAGGCAGCCGGGAGCGGCTGCATGTTCTTGTAACCTGCCACGTCGATGAGGATGCCGCGCGTGATGAACGGCTTCATGGTCTCAACGCCGAGCGCCTCCAGACCGTCGCGCCCGCGGTTGCCGCCAAGCAGGTCGTCCTTGGTGTAGCCGTTGTAGAAGACCGTCTCGAAGGAACCGTCGGCCATCTCGATGTTGCCGGCCTGGTGGCCCAGACCATCGAACTGCGTGCCGAACTGACCGATGTAACCGGTGAAGTACTCGCTGAGCGCGATGCCGCCCTCGCCGCTCGTCGGCTCGGGTGGCGGCGTAATACTCATATACCACGGGCGCTCGCCATAGAGCGGCATGCCCTGCTCGTAGATCTGGCCAAGCTCGTAAGTCTGGCCGGTTGTCGGAATAGCCAGCGCCTGGAGGATCTTCTGCGGCGTCACGTAATTCGACGCGCCGGCTTCGTCGTCCGCGCCGTGCGGCCCCGGCCACCACGGGCCGCTTTCGCGAGTTTGTGCCAGGCTCGATTGCGACGTTGCCAGCAGGCAGAGCGCGGCCGCTATAGAGGGGAGTAGTGAGTCCGCTTTGTTCGTAAACATATCGCCCCCGATATTGTTATTCGTCGCTCGGAACAAGCGAACTGAGTGTACCTGAGAAGGGAAGATCGTGCCCAGGCGGCCGCTCCCACAAACACAGCGCCGATGCGACCGTTTCTACACTATCTACCTCGACCGCGTCTGCCGCGGCCTTCGCGCGCCGTGATCGTCATGCCGTCGGCCGGACGCGTCAGCAGCGTCATTTGAATGAGCCGCGAACCTTCGTAGCGCGCGTAGCGGCCATCGATAACCACCGCATCGCCGATGTTGAAATCGTATTGAGTGGCGCCCTCATCCCGGCCTCTGCCACGGCCGCCACGTTCGCCACGCCACTGGACCGTCCATTCCTCGGGTTCGCCGAGTTCGTTCTCGATGGTGACCATGATGGCGTCGTGTGGACGGCGCGTGTGGGAGCCCGCGATTGTGGCGTTAAGATCGTTGATCGCCGCGCCGCCATCGTAGACCGCGCCCCAGGAGTGGTGAGCCTGAGCCGTCATCGCGACGCCGGCCAGCGTCCCAGTCAGCAGTAGCGAGATTCGTCGTCCCATTACGCGCTCCTTCGAAGTTCTATCCCTGACTACTGAACTCAACGGCTGTGCACCGAGTAGGTTGACGATACCACGAGAGTTACTACCTGGCGCCCTCCAAACCTTTTGATTGACCTAAAGTTTTATAAAGGATGAGAGCTCTGCTTGATGCCGGCTGGCGCGGCGCGGATAATTTCCGAACGCAGCTTTACGATGCCCGTGCCGGCTACGGCTGGCTATCGATCAGACTCACTGGGCCGCCGCGATCGCGGTCATCATGCTGTGGTTTATCGGTAATCAGATGACGGCGGCGAACACGTCCGCTGACGAGTACGGCATTCTCGTGCGCGTGCACACCTCGGTCGCCGTCACGATCTACGCGTTACTGTTGTATCGAGTGTTTCGGCGCCTGCACATCGGCTTCCCCGGTCGCTCGGCCGATCAGACGCGGCCATTGTTTCGGCTTGCACGCGTCGTGCACTACGCGCTGCTGTTCTGCATTCTGATGATGCTGTTCTCAGGCCCGCTCGCGGTGTGGAGCGGTGGCGATGCGATCGGTTTTTTCGGTTTTGCCAAGATCGCGAGCCCGTTCGGGGCGGATGAAGAGTTGCACGAGCTGTTGGAAGCGACGCACCGAACGTTCGCGAAGATACTATCCGTTGTGTTTTGGTTCACGTTGCGGGCGCGTTCAGGCAGATTCTTCTCTCGCGAGGAGAGACATCGAACAGGATGATTGTTGCGACGGAGGGCGAGCCGGAGTGAGGATCTCCAGGCGGCCGCTCCTACAACGTTAGCTATTCCTCTTCGTCGTCAGGCAGGTCGACGGCCTCGGGTTCTTCTTGGAGCTCATGGCGCTCACCGTAGCGCAGGAAGTCCGCCTCGTCCGCGCTGATACCGTAGAATTGGGTGAGTCCGCACGACATGCCGAACGTAAAAGATCCGCCGAAGTTCTCCAGCACTCTGATCGAGTCAACGCCGCAAAGCCGGTTGGCCGTGACCTTGTACGAGAAACGGTTCTCGCGCTTCAGGCCGGGACAGGCGAAACGCAGCGTGTTGCGGTAAATGTCACCGCCGCGCATGTAAAACAAAATGGTCTTGTCATCGACGACATGGGTATTGCGGATCCGGGACGTATTGATGCAACGCTCACCCTCTCGGTCGACGTCGTCCACCGTTGCCGCGGAAGCAACCGCGTCGATATCGATGGCATCGTCCTGTGCCACAGCCGTCATCCCAAACATCAAGGCCAATAAACAGGCTAATGCCGTTATCGCTTGTTTCATGATCTACCCCTTATTCACGTAAACGCAGTGCAAGCGGTCTCTCATTATATAGTTAGACAACGCAGCGGCGGCACCGTGCGTTGACCCCTGGAGGCCCTGTTAGACATGAGGTTCGAGTAGTTTCTCGAGCGCCGGTCTGAGTCTGACACCCACGGCAGTCTCTACGAGCTCGCCACCCTTGAATACCATGATCGTCGGGATACTACGCACGCTGTAGCGGGTTGCGATCTCCGGGTTCGCATCCACGTCGAGCTTCATGACCTTGACCTTGCCCTGATAGTCGGTCGCCAGACTGTCGACGAGCGGGCCGATCATCTTGCAGGGACCACACCACTCCGCCCAGAAATCCACCAGGACCGGCAGTTCTGATTGCAGCACCTCTTCGTCGAAGTTGCCGTCCGTTGCCGCTAACGTGTCCGTGCCTGCCATGTTGTTCTCCTTTTTTCGATGTTCTCGAATGCCCTACATGGGGGCACCGGGCGACTAATTCCAGGCCCTGTCATCGTCTAAATTCACCCGATGGTCTAGACTCGTGTTCTCGGCGGGAGTTCCGTCTGATCTCGCCCGCCTACAGGAGCTCAACGCGTTGCCCAGACTGGTTTTTTTAGCCCTCTTCCTGCTCGCGACCCCGGCTGCGGCAGAGATCATCACCACCCTGATCGGCCAGGCCTATTCGTCTACTCAAGAAGAGCGCGAGGATGGGGCCGCGTTCGACGTTCAGGCCTATGAAGGCACGGGACCGGCTATCGGCGCTGCGCTCGGGCTACGAGTCAACCGTCTCGAAATCGAGCCCGTCAAGGTCGAACTCGAGATGGGCGAGATCTACTCGCTGCGCGATCTCGTCGTCCGCGCGTACGGCCGGAACAATGCGTTCGTCGAGCGAGTCCCGTTGACGATCGAACTCGAGGTCCCCGACGACCTGATCGGCCTCGAACTGTTTACGGCCGACGGCCACACGCTGCGCGCCGACCAGCCCGGCATCGGCCGCCTGTGGATTACCTCGATCACACCGCCGTTCCGCGGCGAAAACTTTCGCTTGCCCGTCGTCCTCGTCGTGAACGGCCGACGCGCCATTTCGCAACCGCCGTTCCTGTATTGATGTCTGCTCACTCGTTAGGAACCGACCATGAATAAGCTCACCGTTGTCATCGCCGCGATCGTCCTTGCGGCGCTGGTGGGGATCCCGCCCGTGATCGGCTCGCTCACCGAACAACGCATCATGGCGCAGGCGGAACGGCTCGAGACCATGACGGATAGCGCCTATAGCTTCGAAGTCGTCGAATACAAAGGCGGCTGGTTCAGCAGCACCGCTAAACTCCGCGCGAGCCTGGGCGAGGACTTCGTCGAGCGGATCACCGCCGCAGTCGCCAGTCAGGGCGACGACGCGGCCACGGCGCTAACCGCGATGATGCTTCAGTCGTTCCTGAGCCAGTCAATGCCGCTCGTCGCAGAGATCGGTCACGGCCCGGTCATGTTCGTCGACGGCCTTAAGATAGGCATCCTCAGTTCGGTCATCCGGATCGATCCGGAGACCGAAGGCTTAGCCGGGATTCTCGACACATGGGACATCCCCTATCTCTTCGAAGTACACACGCTGCTGGGTGTTACCGGCGCCGCTAACTTTACCGGTGACGTTCCCGCTATCGAAGTCGAAGACGATCGCGCACAGATCAGCTTCTCCGGATTTACCGCCGAGGGCAGTTACGACTTTGCGGACCGCCACATCGCGTCGGAAGGCGGCATCGAGTTTCTACGCGCGACCGCGCCCGGCCTCGGCTCAGCATCCGTCGAGAAATTTCTAATGAAGGCCGACGTCACGGGTTTCTCACCCATTCTGTGGCTCGGCGATCTCGTAACTGAGGTCGGGCTGGTTCGTGTCAACGGCGTCGGTCCGGAAGGCCCGCTCGACATCGAGTTGACTGACGCCGGCATGGAGTTCACTACCGCCATCGATGCCAGCGGTGAATTGGTGTCGATCGAAGGCAGCTACTATATCGGTTCTCTTACCGACGTCGATGGTCTCGATCTAGCCGATGCACGCGCCGAGCTAGCCTTGACCGACTTTTCTCGCGAAGCGCTCGAAGCGATTTACGAATACAGCCGACTGGTCGCCGAATCACCGCGGACCGCGCCACCGCTGTTTCCGGGTATCCAGGATATGCTCTATCTGACGCTCGCCACCTCACCGACTATCGAGATCGGGCCGGTCAAGTTTCTCTGGAACGAGCAGCCGTTCCAGGCCAGTATCCGGCTCGATGTCGACGCGAGCAGCCTTCCCGAGAGGGACGCCTTCAACATGTTCGCCCGGCGCGTCCTGTTCGCGGCCATCTCGGTCGAGGGCCATCTGGATCTGTCGATGGAGATCGCGCGGACACTCGCGGCGGAAGCGGTGAAGTATCAGTTGCGTTCCGGCGCAGCGCAGGCGGGCAACGAATTGCCCGAAGCGGATCTCGACGTCTTGACGCAGTCGCAGGCCCTGGGGATGCTATTAGGGTTGGTCGCTCAAGGGCTAATCGAGGAATCCGACAGCGGCTATAGCAGCGAGCTCTCGTTCGTCAATGGGGAGCTAACGGTAAACGGGACGGTGTTGCCGATCGGGCTGCCTCTGTAAGACGGGTATTGACAAGTTAACTCGTAGACGTGGGCCGACGCTACCGGATTCAGCGCGTTTCGCCCCATATTTCGACGGTAGCGCCCACTCCGATACTATTTTAAGTTGTGCGTCGCACTAAATACCTATTTTTCGGCACGAAAATAGTTAACTTGTCAGTACCCCTGGCGGTCCTCGAAGTGCACGCCGGCGGCCCTCAGCCAATGGCCTTAGGTGTGCTTCAGATCGTGAACCCGCACCTGGCCGAGCTTCACGCGCTGGCGGGCCGTCTTCCAGGCGGCCGTCTTCATCCGGATCAGCCGGTGCCCTTTGTACGTGAAGACGTACTCCGGGTGCCGACCACGACTGGGTTACTGGCGCAAGCCCGCGTCGGATCGCCCTCCGTCATCGGCGCCACGCTGGGAATCACGCAACACAGTCCCGTCGTCAAACTCGACCTTGTTGAAGCGTCCAACAAGTGCGCCCGACTTGGCCGACCAGACGTACAGCGTGACGACGTCGCCAGGCAGAAGCGCCGTTCTGGTCCACCCGACGAGCTGAGCGGACACCGTACTGCCCATCTCCATCGTCCAATTCTGGAGGTTACCCTGTTCGTCCGTGTACTCCGCCTTGATGAGCGGATGAGGATTGATCCAAAGGAATTCCGTCACCACGGCGCCCTTCAGCACGACCGGCGCGCTCATGTCGAACGCCGACGCACTGTGATGCGCGAACGACGAACTGGCCATCGCAGCGAGTCCGGCGAACGGGACCACCATCATCATTTTCGTTTTCATCATCGACCTCCAGAAATCATATCCGCTGGCGATCCTGACTCGCGCTAAGGTGCCGCATCGGAATTGCCGGTACCGGCGGGATCGGCCATCTCTTCTAAATACCGCTGCACCGACGACGGTACGCAGGAAAAGTCAAAGAACGTCTGGCGCGGCGACCACCGGAAATACACTTCTCCCATCTCGACCGGTCTAGTGTAGAGCGTCGGGTCAACCATGGTCGTCGTCACCGTCAGATCGTTCTTGCTGGACCGGTGAAATCGCTCTGTCACGACCGCATCGACGCTGTGGGGATAACCGGTCTCAGTGGCCCAGGTCTCCTCCGCAGCCATCCCGGTCGTCTCCACGACGAAGGTGTAGTCGTCCTCCCAGTAACCCACCGAGTAGCCGTTGTACGTCGGATCATAGACGTCGGCCCCCCTGCCACTGAACTTGGTAGGCAGATCCCGCCCGTCCATCCAGATCTCACGCCAGATATTCATGAACTTGAGCAAGACGAAGGTCCGGTCCGGCAGCGTCGTGATCGTCATCGAACGAATTTGGTCGTTCATGTTCCGAGGGAACCCAAACGGATCGCAGTATCGGTAATGCGGATCGTTCGTGTCGGCAACCGAGACGCCCGCGCCTTCCACTATTCTCTGGTCGAACAACTGTTGGCCCAACGGTGTCAGCGGTGGCGGACTCTCGGGACGGACGAGCCTCGGAACACCCCCGCCAGATGACTCTCCTAGCCATGTGCCGGTAAGATCGCGCACCGGCGCGGGCCCACCCGGTCCCGCGTTGGTCCTCGCCTCCTCCGGATAGTACTTCCACGGCGAAAGTGGCGCATCGCTTTGCGCGGCAGCCAGCGCCGGCAGCAACAGCACGCCCACTAACACCGCGATGATGCCCGTGCACGTTCTTCGCATTATCTGCTCCCCGTCTGTTCCTTGCACTCTACCCGGCAGAGCTTATGCTCGCCTGAAGACGTCAACCTGTTCAACGCCTAACGTCGGGCCGTTTCCGGATCCCTACTTGGTGGGGCGCTGTGGGCCCTGCGACAGCGTTCGCACCTTGAAGATCGTCCCCGAGCCCACGATGTAGAGGGTCCTTCGATCCGGCCCACCAAAGGCGACGTTTTGCGGTTTTCGGATTCTGTCGTTTTCAGCGCCCCACTGGACGGGCATGTCGCCGAGCAGTTCCCCGCGCGGACTGAAGACTTCCACTCCGGAGTTGGTCGCCGCATAGACACGTCCCTCGCTATCGACCGCCATGCCGTCTGCGCCGTTGTCCTCATCCCACGACGGGTCAGCGTGCCCGGGAATCCGAACGCTCTTGTACCTGGCAAAGTTGCGGCGGTTGGATATCGTCCCGTCCGGCGCCACGTCGAAGGCCAGCATATACACGCCGTCCTTGTTGTGGACGTAGAGCGTTCTTTCATCGGGACTCAAGACGAGGCCGTTCGGTCTGGGGACCTCATCGATGATCTTGGTGACGCTTCCGCCCGGAGGCAGATAATAAATCCCCTGCGTATCCGTGAAGTAAACGCCTCCGCGCTTGTCGAGCGCCAGATCATTCAGCGAAATAAACGGCTGGCCCTGGTAGTTGTCCGCGAGCGTTGTCACCTGCTCGGCGGGATACAGCACACTGAGCTTTTCGTTACCTCGCGCGCGCTGCACAGAAATGAGACGCTCCCGTTGGTCCCATCCCATCGCGTTGGTCCGGTTGGAATCCTCGATGAACGTCGAGACGTTATCGGACGAGTCAACCTTGAGGATGCTGTTCGAGCTGCTGACCAGCATGCTTCCGTCCTGCATCGCTACAGGGCCTTCGGTCCGTCCGAGTCCGCTCGCGACGAGCTCGATCTTCGTTCCGGCAGCGACGATACCAGGGATGAACGTGGCAGTGAAACTGGCGGGCGGCGAAGCTCGTTCCTGACCGCCACCCTGCGCGAGCGCGGAAGTGCTGATCAGCACGCCCACGGCTGCGAGGCACGTCAGCCTCAGAGACGCACCACTATGAAATGACATGTTGCCTCCTCCTGGATCCGGCGATTCGGCACAAGCGACCCCATTACGAACTACGAGCCCATTCTCCACGCCAACTGAGCTTCGTAGCAGTTCAGAAGAATCTGATTGTAGCGCGAGACCGCCGCCGTACTGACAAAGGGATGAGCCTCGCTGGCGAGTTGGTTCCCAATATTGGCGCCGCGCGAGTGATCGGGATTCGCCATTCTCCAATACCGCATCTTCTCGGCCATATTGGCATGACGCAACGTGGGCGACAGGATCACATCGACGCCAGCCCTTCTTCCAAAATTGATGAAGCGTTCTAGTGACTCGATGTGCGTTCTCATCATCGTCTCACCGTCTGGATAGTACTCCACGCCATTGCGCCCAATGCTCGGATCGGTCCCACCCCAAATGCTGGCGACGTGCCGCTCGTCGTCCGACGCCACGCTCTTCTCGTTGGTGAGCCCATCAATGATCACCGACACCGTCCCCGGCGTGTGACCTGGCGTGATGTATAGCGTTACGGTCACGTCGCCGAGCGTGATCGCCTGACCATCAGTGATGACCATGTCCCTGCGGGGCTTGAACTCCGCCGGCGAGTTGTCCTGTGCCACGACATCCCAGTCGGCGGCGGACATGGCCACGCGCGCGTCGGGATACGTATCCTGAAGGGCCTTGGCTCCCCAGTAACGATCATCATGGGCGTGAGTGACGACGATGTACTTGATGTCGTTCGGGTCGAGACCGAAATTCAGCACTCCGAGCACCAGCTCCTCGCTGGAGTAATGGAAGCTGGCGTCAACGATGATGATGCCCTCCGACGAGCTGATGGCCCATACTCCGGCCGTCTGGGTCCCGATGAAGGTGAGATTATCGAAGACGTCTAGCGGGTACGTGAACCACTCCTCGCGCGGCACGATGGCCGAGCGATCATTCATCCGCATCGTGTCCGGCAGAGTCGGTTCCCTACATACCTGATCGAGCAGTGCGTCGAACGCCTCGTAGGGCCTGTTCGGATTCGCGACCGACGGATCAACGGCGGCCCGAGCGGCGTCCAGATGCCTCTGCACCGCAGCGGGCTGAGCGTTCACGTCCGTGACCAGCGAGCCTGCCACAAGTAAAACAGCACAGAATGGCACCAAGTAGCGCGTCATCAGTGTTTCTCCCTTATTGCCGACCGTCAGGGTACTTGTCTCCGGGATACGCGTATTGCTGTTCGCGCCGCGCAGATTCGGCATCGCAGTTTACCCACCGCTGACGAGGACCGTCGGTTCCGGCCTTGGCGAACACGAACGCGTAGGTAAACGGTCTCGTCAAGAAGGTAGGGTCTTCCAGAGTGATGATTAGTCTCAGATTGTCGTCGTCGATCAGAGAATAGCGCTGGGTTATCTTCTTCCGCACAGAAGACGCCAAGCGGAGGTGGTCGTCCATGCCGTCAGGGTCGAACGTGAAATGGGTGGTCTCGATCACCAAGTCGTCGCCGTCGAAGTGCCCACGCGAGATACCGTGCTGAAAGAGTTCTCCCGGCAACGGCTGAGGACCCGTTCCGTTCATCCAGACGGTGCGCGAAATGTGCCACGGATTGCTGGGATGTTCCATGAGGAGCCGACCCGGGCGGCCGGAGATGAAGAAAGGCTCCCCTAAGATGGCCGGAAATCCGATCTGAGCACAGTCGGCCTGGGTCGTCGACTGGAGCTGATCCCTGTAAACCAGCCACGCTTCCGCTCGTGAGTTCAGGGGAAGTCGACCCGCTGGCATCGAACAGTTCACCAAATCCTCGCCGTAATCTCCCAAGTGCCCACCGCAGTTGCCTCTATCCTGACCGTCAGGACTGGAGACGTCCGAATCCCAGGCTCCCAGGAACGGAAAGATCTTATCGGCCTCATCGTCGGTCTGAGCCGCCAGGCCCGCCGCCATGCTGGCCGTCACGAGCGCCAGAATGGCGGAGATCATCGGGAGTCGAGTACCTTCCATCACGCTCCCCTTGTCGGAATCACCGGACTTGCGCACTACCGGATCTCAGGACCACCGGGGCAGCCGCCAAGGCACACAACCCTGCCGTCATCCGCGAACGTGACCACGCCCGCAGACATGGCCGATCCGCCCTCTCTCCGCGTCGGATTGCCTTCGACCTTGACTTGCTTGCCGATGAAGTCCTCAGGTATCCATCCCTCCTCCCTAGCCTCGGCCGGCCCTGTTCTGGCTGTGATACGCCAGGTAACCGCTTCCCCCCCGGCACCCGGCACGTCAATCATCATTTCAGCATGCGGATTGACCAGCCTGAAGGACGTCACGACGCCCTCGATCTCAATGGTGCGGGACATATCGAAGAAGACATTGAACGAGTGGTGAGCCGTGGCCGGCAGGGCCAGAACGGCCGACATGACGGCGAATGCCGCCAGAAAACGCAGCTTCATCCTCTTAGCACTCCTTGATCTATTTGCGTGTCCTTCCGCCGGTCATCGAGACTATACGATCCACGTACCGCGTTGTCTACGAAGAACAATCAGGACATCCGCACCCTCATTCTCGAGTCCCACGTCGTTCCTGTACCGTGCTCTGGCACGTCTACAGGGTCCCTCTGACGGTATCCGATTCGTTGGGAGTGCCAGGTAACCAAAGCGCCTGCCGGCGCATCTTCTCCAGTCGGCTCCGGCTTTGTCAAAGATTGAATCTGATGCTAAGGTCCCTGCGCTTCTGCAAGTCGATTGGAGAAAGGGGGGGTCTTCCACCATGACGATGCGCTTTCTTCTCGTGGTCGTGTTTCTACTACTGCTCTCTCAACGAGCCTCGCCACAGCCCGCCGGTGATCCCGAGAGGGGAAAGATTCTTTGGCTGGAGACCGAGCACGTCGAGTGCCGGGAATGTCACGGCGTCAACGGTGAAGGCGGCTTCGGGCCCGACTTGGCAGGGCGCAACCTGACCCGTGCGCAGTTCATATACGCTGTCCGGAAACCGTGGGGAATTATGCCCGCCTTCTCCGAGCCACACATCAGCGACCAGGAATTGATCGATCTGATCGCGTACTTCGACAGTCTGCCGAGCGTCGAAGAGCCGGGACCCTGGAGACGCCCGGTGCCGGCAGGGGCCTCGCGCGGGCTCGCGGTCGCGACGACCTCCGGGTGCACACAGTGCCACCATCCGCAGTTCAACACTGGACGCGGCGTGATGGGCGCAATCAATGCAAATTTCGAGTGGTTCAAGGGGATTCTCTACGCGCATACTGCCGTCTATCCGGCGACCCGTGCCCGCCTTGGCGAGCCGCCTTTCGAGCGCCTGGCGATGGGCAATTTCTCCCCCTCTCGCCTACCGGAATCGATGTTGCAGGACGTGTGGACGTATCTTGTCGGCCTGGGATTTCGCGCCCGGATGCATGGGCAGCTGAGCGCTGGAGTACCGTCGACCGATGGCGTGGTTTATACGTTGGATGTGGATAACACGGGGCTCGAGGGCACAGGCCTAACGGCCGAGGATGTGACCGTAACGCTCGTCGTGCCAGCCGGGGCGACCGTGGTGACGGCGAGCGGCGCGGGGTATCAAGGAGTCCGCCGCGATGAGCAGGCCAACGCCGACGTGGCCGTCTGGGGAGTCTCGCGCATGGCGCCCGGAGATCATCAGACGTACGCACTTACACTGTCACAGGCTGGAACTGCCGCGAACAACCTGCGAGGCACCATACGCTGGACGAAGCCGACGGTAAGCACCGGTCCGAGCGATTCACAGAACATTGCCCCCGCACGGTATTGACAAGTTAACTCGTAGACGTGGGCCGACGCTACCCAATACAGCGCGTATCGCCCCACTTGTCGACAGCAGCACCCACTCCGATACTGTTTTGAGTTATACACCGCACTAAAATACCCACTTTTCGGCAAGAAAATAGTTAACTTGTCAATACCCTATTTATGCCTCGGTTACTTCTTCGGTACTGTCAGCAGGCAGATACCAACAGAATCAGGCCGCAAGTAATTGCCGAATCGAGCCCCGCTACCAGCGATATATACGAGGGCTGCCGATTGAGCAGCCCTTGTTCGATTAGGCCCACTTCGGCCATCAACACAGCGTTCTCCGGCACGTACGGTCCGGCCCGAAGGCATCAAGACACCCCGAGCTATAAAGAGAGGAAGAGAAGAAAGGACAGACCTGTGGCCGTTACTGGGCTTCGTCGCCGCTGCCCCCACTGCGGAAACTCTGCGGGTCTAGCTCTGTACCATCGGCGAGCACAAGCCGAGTGAGACGGCCGTTGGGATTGCCGTTCTTCGTCGGCTGCAAATCGACGGTAACCTCATCCCCGGGCTCTAGGAGATTCTTGCGAAAGCCCAGAGGATGGATTGTATTCGGAGCTTGCAATTCGAAAACCCAGTCCACCGCTTGGCCGTCGTCCCCTGTGACGGTAATCGTCAGCAAAACGTGGGGGTTGGCCCAATACCAGATCTTGACAGATCCTTCCAACCTAACCGTCCTATCGGTGTAGAGCGTCGTGCCGCCGTGATGGGCGAAGAGGGGAGCCGAAACCGAAAGCCCAAGCACGACCGCAAACACCATGGCCAGTCTATTTCTCATTGTGCGTCCCTCCGTTCTATGAGCCGCAGCTCCGCCGAGCGGTCTTTTCGTGCCCCGGTCTGAGACCCCCTCCGGACTACGGTGCGCTTGCGGAATCGCCGAACATCTCATTATAGATTTCGACTTCCCGGGGCGAGCAGTAGCGCGTCAGGACGTCGACTCGCGGATCCTGCAAAGCCAGTTGGAGCTTCATGGTCTGCCACGGTCTTGTGTAGAGTTTGGGATCTTCGATCGTCTCTGACCATTCCAAGGTGTCATAGTCCAGGCGCTTCAGGGTTTCGGTGACCTTGACGTGGTCGCTGATGGGGCGGCCAGCATTATCGAGCCAAACGCGGTCATCCGGCATCGCTCCGACGGTCTGGACCTCCAGCGTGTAATCATCGACCCACTCGGCGACGGAGTACCCGTACCAGCGTTGTTCGCGGTAGTCGCCGCCATTCACTTCCACGCCGCCATCCAGCACTTCGGGGAGAGATCGACCGTCGGTCCAGATGATCCGCCAGCGGTAGTCGTACTGGTAGAGCATGGCCACGTTGAATTCGTCCTGATAGATTCGGACACCGAGATTGTAATGATTCATGCGCGGGAACCCCAGTGGCTCGCATCGAACCCTCGGATCATTATTCTCAGCCGGAGGGACCTCATCGTAGCCCTCCAGAGGCTTGTGGGTCTTGAAGAGCTGGAGGCCAAGGGGAGTGTAGGGCGGCTGATTGGCCGGCGTTCCATCGTTTGGGTGCAATTGGACGCCTTTGGCCTGATTTCCCAGCCTCGCGCCCCACAGCCCGGACCACAGTCCGGAAATGTCGCGCACAGGGACAGCTCTTTCCCCATTCTGCGTTGTGGTGCGAGTCGGGTTGGTATCGGGCCAATCCTGCGCGGGGGAAGAACTTGTCTGGGCCAGCGAGTTCACCGGAAAGGTGAACGCTGCGCACAACAGGGCGACGAACACAACCAGCAGGCGATTGAGCATGTTTAGCACTCCTTAGAAGATCCAGCCAGCCGCTCAGTGTGCCAATCTTAACGAACTCTGCCGCGGCGAGACAAGGAATCATCCCTGGCGGCTCCGCTCACTCTCGCATGAGGAGGTCGAACGTTACACGACCAAGCCGTTGCCGTAGAACCCCTCCCAGAAACCGTCTGCTCTCCCGTTTTCATTGCAGTTTCCTCTCCTCTCTAATTGACCGTTTCTGTGGAAGACCTCCTCGAGACCGTCTGCTTTCGACCAAGAGCGGACATTCGCTTATCGTTAACATCGGTTCCGCTCACCGCAAACCAATTAGTTGCCTTGCGGCCAAAGCACGCCCTGGTGCTCGGCAGTTACAGGACCCAGACCGCGATATACGAACTTTTGAAGGCGTTTGCCTTCGTAGGTCTCAGTTGTATAAAGATTTCCGAGGGAGTCGGTCGCAACGTTGTGCACGGCAAAAAACTGGCCGGGCTGACGCCCACCATCCCCGAAGGTCGTTAGAATCTCCATGGACTCGCGAAGAATGATGTAGACGCGCGCATTCTTACCGTCAGCAAGATAGATATAGGTCTGCTCCGGATCCTTCGAGAAGGCAATATCCCATACGGAGCCGTCCCCCAACGTCCTCGGCGCTACCCGCACCTCGGAGACGAACGTGCCATCCTTGCGGAAGACCTGCACGCGGTCGTTCGGCCGATCGCATACATAAACCAGGCCGTCATTGGACGGCTCGGCGCAGTGGACGGGGTTGCGGAACTGCTGAGCCAAAGGCGCATCGGGGTCGTAGGGACCCAGATCGGTGTCATCAGGCCGATTGCCGTACGCGCCCCAGTAACGCTTCAACTCGCCCGTGTCCATGTCCAGCACTGCAACGCGTTTGTTCCCGTAGCCGTCGGCGACATAGGCCTCGTTGGCGTCCGAATCGAAAGAAATCTCCGCGACACGGCCGAAGTTCTCCGTGTCGTGGCTGCCGCCGGATGCGCCCGGTGCTCCCAGCTGCATCAGCAACTGACCTGCGCGCGTGAACTTCAATATGTGTGCGTCGGTCATGCCGTTGCCGCCGATCCATATGTTGTCCATATGATCCACGGTTATGCCGTGGTTGGACTCAGGCCAGTCGTAGCCCTCACCCGGCCCACCCCAAGAATTCACCAGATTGCCTTCAGGATCGAATTCCAGAACGGGCGGCGCAGGAACGCAGCACTCACCGGTCGGCGGGTTCGTCCCGGCACTCATCTCCGTTCGTTCGTTCAACGAGCCTTGACGATGAATGATCCATACGTGATCGCGGGAATCGACGGATACACCGATTGCCGAGCCGATGATCCAATGGTTCGGAAGTGGCTTCGGCCAGAACGGATCGACCTCGAATATTGGCGCGAGTTGCTCGTTGCCGCCATCAGACGCCGACTGACTTGTAGCGTCACCGATGCACGCTGTTAGTATGGCGGCGAGCGATATCGTCGCGAACGCCGCAGTTTTTTGGGCTAATTGTCGTATGTGGATTTTGTCTAGCATCTTAACCTCGCTTCTCTAATGTTTTGTTCGTGTGAACAGCAATACTTATTTCGTTAACGTTTAGCCTGAGATCGGTGAGAAGGCCATCCGGATATCGGAATGAAATTTGTGCGTTGCCAGAACACAGCGGTCGTTCCAGCAACGAGTACGACGAGCAACCAGCGCAGCTCGCCCATCAGCAAGGCTTGTAACACGTCAGTCCATCGCGCGTCGTACGCCTGCCAGGCTGCGTGACGATCCAGCATCCAGTGCCACGCTGTATGTGCGACGATGACTGAAACCAGGATCGTTCCGATACGTTCCTCAACGCCATAGCGAAACAGAAAATTCAAGGCCGGGACGAGCGCTGCCAGTATCATCAACTGGCCAAACTCGACTCCCAGATTGAAAGAAAGCAGCGCCATGACAAGATGATCGCCGGCAAACTGCAGCGTATCCTGCAGAGCGAACGAGAATCCGAAGCCGTGGACGAGGCCGAAACCGAATGCGACTACCCAGCTTGCACGGAGCCGGATTCCAATCGCATTCTGAACAGCAAGATAAAGGATCGATACGGCAATCAGCATCTCTACCAATGGGGGGAACGAGAGAAAGCCAGGCACCGCCCCGAGTGCTGACACCGCCAGCGTAACTGAGTGCGCTACGGTGAATGCGGTCACGACTCCGACCAACGATCCTAAGCTACGGCGCAGTGGAATGACGAGGCACAACAGAAACAGAATGTGATCGGTTCCATCCGGTATATGAAGAAAGCCCTGACGGAAGAATCGAGTCGCAGCCTGGAATGAATTGGGATCCAACGGCAGAAACTCTGCGTTGCCGTCGGTCGCATAGGACCGTATTGAGCCATCGGCAGCCAGATAACGAATCAGGTGACTCACGCTGAGCCCGAGACGGTTAAAGTTGCTGCTGACGGAGAACTTCGATTGTTCCGACTGAATGGGAACCTCTAGCAGGACGTCCATAAGGGCCTGCTGCCAGACGAGGGCGGTCCCCGGTGGCAGCGGCGGTCCAAGAACGTGTGCAAGAGCGGAATCGTAGGACTGGAAGGATCGATCGGACGGAATCGAGGCGCGTACCGCAACAACGCGAAGGTCTGCGAGTGGTTTCTGATCTTCGTAGATGAAGATGTCATTGGCGACCCACAGCGTCGCAGCGTCGCGAAGCTGCGGATCGGACCGGGACAGATCAAGATAGCCGGGGCCGATCAGCGGGAAGTTAATGTCTCGCATCGCTTCGAGCGGTAGGCGTACGAGAACGCGCAGCCGGCCGCTCTCCGGCTTGATCAGCGTGTGGATCGTAATGTCGTTGGGAATCTCGTGCGATCCAGCCGACGTTAAGGTCACGAAGTTTGCGCACAGAGACAATGAGACAACCGATAGTAGGCGGCGAAACAGAACTCTAGACATTCTGCGTATTCCTGATCAGGCTCAACAGCAGCCGATTTAGTCGGCGACGAAGTTCGTCGAAGAATGACACTAGGCTCCCCCCAAAAGGTGTCTTGGCCAAATTCTACCTGGTTCACGGTCACAGGTAACCGAAAATTAGCTGAAATCTGCCCGGATCGAACTCCCCCGAGATCCCTCATGTCGGTATTGACAAGTTAACTCGTAGACTTGGGCCGACGCTACCGGATTCAGCGCGTTTCGCCCCATATTTCGACGGTAGCGCCCACTTCGATACTATTTTTAAGTTGTGTGTCGCACTAAATGCCCATTTTTCGGCACGAAAATAGTTAACTTGTCAGTACCAGCCAGAAGGCTTTAGCTAAACTTGATGGCTTGGTTCCAACCATGTAGAGCTCCTGACTCCCATCCATTCCATTACCCTGAATATAAGGGAATGTTCTAATGGAAGCACGCCCATCATTTAGTTGAGGAAATTAGCAGCATCTCTGTGGATAAAGACGGCCCTGACAACCAACTGTCCTTACCCCTTTTTGCTATGGAAGCAAAGCGTGTCGGTGAACTTCAGAGCCGATATCGCTCTAAAGGGCACTACTCCCTCCTTAATGATCATGATTACGTCGGTGAGTACAGGGATGGACAAATGCATGGCCACGGTACCTATACCTTCGCCAGCGGAGAACAATACGAGGGTGAGTGGAGGGATGGCGATCACTACGTTGGCGAGTGGCGGGATAATAAACAGAACGGCCAAGGTACTTTATTTACTGCGGACGGGTTTCAGTTTATTGGTGAATGGAAAGATGACTCTCCCGATGGGAAATGCGCTTTCATAAAGCCTGATGGAGAGAAAGAGGTGGCAGTGATAAGGGACTTTCAGATCATTGAGGAAGAGTAGATGACCCCCAAACAACATCAATTCGCCCGTGAAGTAGTGCTAGGTAAGAGTCAGGCCGATGCCTATCGAGCGGCCTACAATACGCTCAAGATGAACGACAACAGCATCAGGCGAGAAGCGAGTCGGTTAATGGATAACCCCAACGTCGCCACTACAGTGGTAGAGCTACAGCAGAAGGCCGATGCAGCGGTGGTGCAGGAGCGGATTGCCAGTCGTGAGGAAGTGCTTCAGACACTGACCGGCTATATGCATTCAGGCTCGCTATCGTTAGGCCAGTAAAACGTTTTCTCTTTAAATTCAGTTGTGACGCCCTCCTTGGAAATTGCTTTCTTTAT
>Ga0310122_10000318_pt1 | contig 31172 bp, 29 predicted proteins | sample CB6_Bottom_1051__FD_203503 | JGI IMG/M metagenome (GOLD analysis project Ga0310122, IMG submission 203503) | Marine microbial communities from Western Arctic Ocean, Canada - CB6_Bottom_1051 | ecosystem: Environmental > Aquatic > Marine > Oceanic | place: Canada: Western Arctic Ocean | collected...
TCGAAGAGGGCGGGAGCCTGACCATCGTCGGCACCGCGCTGATCGATACCGGCTCGCGGATGGACGAGGTGATCTTCGAGGAATTCAAGGGCACGGGGAACAGCGAACTTGTGCTCGATCGCAAGCTCGCCGACCGCAGAACCTACCCGGCCATCGACATCAATCGTTCGGCCACCCGGCGAGAAGAGTTGCTCCTCAGCGAAGCCGCCCTGAACCGCATGTACATCCTGCGAAAATTGCTGTCCCCGCTCTCGCCGGTGGACTCGATGGAATTCCTGCTCGAGAAGGTGAAGCACACCGAAACGAACGAGGAGTTCCTGGACTCGATGAACTCCTGATCGAGGCGGGGCTCTTTGCGCCCCGCAGCCCGTAGCCCCATTTCGGAATCCCACCCCCACCCGGCCCGCCGTGGGAGAAATGCTCGATGCCCGATTTTCTGGCCAGAATCGACGAATCGACCGAGCGAACCTCGGCCCTCGAGGCTGACCTCGCCAACCCGGAAATTTCGCGACAGCCCGGGCGCTACCAGAAACTCGCGAAAGAGTTGGCGCGCCTGCGGCCGGTGGTGGAAACCGGCGCTGCCTACCGCGCGGCCCTCCTGCAGATTACTGAATCCGAGATCATGGCCTCGGACGACGACGCGGAGATCGCCGATCTCGCCCGCAGCGAACTCGAAGAGTTGAAGGCGACGAAGGCTTCGCTCGAGAAAAAGCTCCGAGAACTCTTGATCCCACGCGATCCCAACGACGATCGAAACGCGATCTTCGAGATCCGGGCGGGCACCGGGGGGGAGGAAGCCTCACTCTTCGCTGCGGACCTCTTCCGCATGTACTCGCGCTACGCCGAGAACCTGGGCTGGAAGATCGAGGTGCTTTCGCAGTCCGCAACGGATGCCGGCGGGTTCAAGGAAGTGATCGCGATGATCGAAGGCGAAGAGGTGTTTTCGCGCTTCAAATACGAACGCGGGGTTCACCGTGTACAGCGGGTACCGACCACCGAATCCCAGGGGCGGATCCATACTTCGACGGTAACCGTCGCGGTGATGCCCGAAGCGGAAGAAGTCGACATCGAGATCGATCCCGCCGATCTGCGCATCGATGTGATGCGGGCCGGGGGGCCTGGCGGACAGAGCGTCAACACCACCGATTCGGCGGTGCGGATCACTCACGGTCCAACGGGCCTGGTGGTGCAGTGCCAGGACGAGAAATCGCAGCACAAGAACAAGGCCAAGGCGATGAAGGTGCTGCGCTCCCGGCTCTACGAGCTCGAGGAGGAGCGCCTGGCCGCCGAGCGTTCCGAGGCGCGTCGCGCGCAGGTGGGGACCGGAGAGCGAAGCGAAAAAATCCGCACCTACAACTTTCCGCAGAACCGTGTGACCGATCATCGCGCGGGCATCACGCTCCACAAGCTCGATCACGTGATGGAAGGCGAACTCGCCGAACTCCTCGATGCGGTGGCGGCGCACCTCGTTTCCGAAATCGACTTTTCCTGATGACGTCGGATCTTCGAAGTGACGAGTCGCTGGTGGCGGCTTCGGGCGCGGAGACTTCCGGCGAGGTGTGGACGGTGATGGCCCTGCTGCGCTGGACCACCGACTACTTTGCAAAGCAGGGGATCGATTCGCCGCGGCTGGACGCCGAGTGCCTGCTGGCCTTTGCTCTCGACTGCGATCGGGTCGCGCTCTATGTCGAATACGAGAAACCGGTGGTCGAAGCCGAGAGAAGTCGCTTTCGCGAACTGGTTCAGCGTCGTGCGCGCGAGCGGGTGCCGGTCGCGCAGCTTCTGGGTCGTCGCGAGTTCTGGTCGCTCTCCTTCGAGGTGACGAGCGATGTCCTGACGCCACGCCCCGAAACCGAGACACTGGTCGCCGCGCTCCTCGAACGGATCGCCTCGTCGCCGGAGAGCACGCGGGTGCTCGAACTCGGAACGGGCTCGGGCTGCATCGCGATCGCGCTGGCCCGGGAGTGTCCGCGACTCGAAATCACGGCCACCGACATTTCCGATGCGGCGCTCTGCGTGGCGAAACGAAACGCGGCGCGCCTCGAAGTGGCGGACCGGATCGACTTTCGCCGCGGCGATCTCCTCGCCCCGGTGGCCGGCGAGCACTTCGACTGGATCGTTTCGAACCCGCCCTACCTGGCCCGCGACGAGGCCGAAACACTTCCTCCGGAGCTCGCCTCGGAACCCGATGGGGCGCTCTTCGGAGGGGCGGACGGCTTGGAGATCACTCGTCGAATCTGGCAGGAAGCGCCGGCTGCGCTCGCTGCGGGGGGGCGGATCCTGTTGGAGGTCGGTCTCGGGCAGGCTGATGCAGTTTGCGGTGGCTTTCGGGGGGTAGGGCTGTCCAATTGCGAGGTGGTGAGCGACCTTTCGCATTGCCCGCGCGTCATCGTGGCGTCGCGGGCGTAGGCCTTTCGAGGGGGACACCGAGTGGACCGCATCATCGTGCGCGGAGAAGCGCGACTCGAGGGAACGGTTCGCGTCGCGGGCTCGAAGAACGCCACCCTCAGCCTGATGGCCGCGGCGCTGCTCGGACGCGGCGAAACCGTCCTCGAGAATGTTCCGAAGGTGCGCGATGTCGGGCACATGGTCGATCTGCTGCGGGCCCTCGGCGCAAGCGTGGAGTGGGACGCCGAAGATGATCGCTGCCTGCGGATCGATCCCGAGAGCGTGGCGACGCCGGAGGCCCCCTACGACCTGGTCCGCAAGATGCGCGCCTCGTTCATGGTGCTCGGGCCGCTTGTCGCGCGCTTTGGTTGCGGACGCGTCTCCGAGCCCGGTGGCTGCGCGATCGGCGTGCGCCCGATCGATCAGCACCTGAAGGGCCTCGCAGCCCTCGGCGCGAAGATCCGCCTGGACGCGGGCGTCATCGAGGCCTTCGGTGCGCGACTCTGCGGGACGCGGATCCACTTCGACATCACGACGGTCAACGGCACCCAGAACGTGATGATGGCTGCGACCCTGGCCCAGGGAGAGACGATTCTCGACAATGCGGCACGCGAGCCCGAGGTGGTCGAACTCGCAGAGATGCTCTGCCGCATGGGTGCGCGGATTTCGGGTGCCGGTAGCGACCGTATCGTGATTCGCGGCGTATCCGACCTCCGCGGGGTGAGGCACGAAATTTCGGGCGACCGCATCGAGGCCGGAACCCTGCTCGCCGCCGGCATGATCACCCGCGGCGCGGTACGGGTCGAGGGGATCGATCCCACCAGCATGGATTCGATGGTCGAGAAGATGCGAGAGACGGGTGCTGCGATCGAAGTCGAAACGGACGCGATCTCGGTCGTGTCCCAGGGCGCGTCTCGGCCGATCCGCGTGGTGACGGCCCCCTACCCGGGGTTTCCCACCGACATGCAGGCGCAGTTGACCGCGGTTCTCTGCGTCGGAGAGTCTTCGAGTGTCGTGACCGAGACGATTTTCGAGAATCGCTTCATGCATATTCCCGAACTCGTGCGGATGGGTGCGGATATTTCCCTCGACGGACGCTCGGCCCACGTGCGTGGGCGCCCCTTCCTCACCGCCGCCCCGGTGATGGCAACGGATTTGCGCGCTTCGGCATCGCTGATCCTGGCGGCCCTCGCGGCACGCGGCGAAACGGCCATCAGCCGCGTTTATCACATCGACCGGGGCTACGAGCGGATCGAAGAGAAGCTTGCGAGCCTCGGCGCCGAGATTCGGCGAGAGACCTGAGCCGATGGCCGCGCGCAGTGCATCGAAGCCCTTGAGGGTTCTCAGAACCCGGGATGAGGGTTTCGCGAAAGTCTGGACGAAGATCCGCCAGCGCCGCGAGGACAGCGTCGAGGACGTTTCGGAGGCTGCGGCGGCGATCATCGCGAGAGTGCGTCGCGGCGGCGACTCCGAGCTGCGTGCCTGCATCAGTGAATTTGACGGCGCATCGCTGGATGCCATCGAAGTATCCCCCGCCGAGTGGGATGCGGCCTGCGACGCGGTGGATCCCGCCGATCGTGCCGTGCTCGGAAAGGCGGCGATGCGGGTGCGCGACTTCCACAAGAAGCGCATCGCATCGAGTTGGGAGGTGCGCGAAGAGGGGGGTGCGACCCTCGGGCAGAGGGTCCGTCCGCTCGAGCGAGTGGGTCTCTACGTACCCGGCGGCAAGGCCTTCTATCCCTCTTCGGTGATCATGAACGCGGTCCCGGCTTCGGTGGTGGAAGTTCCCGAGATCACGATGGCTTCGCCGCCCGGTCCCGATGGCTGCCTGCGGCCCGAGGTGCTGATGGCCGCTCGTCTCGCGGGGGTGCACCGGGTCTTCAAGATGGGCGGGGCCCACGCGGTGGCGGCTCTCGCCTACGGCACGCAAAGCGTGCCGAAGGTCGACAAGATCGTCGGGCCGGGAAGCGTGTGGGTCGCTGCGGCGAAGCGGCTGGTCTACGGCGAGGTCGGGATCGACGCGGAAGCCGGCCCCACCGAAGTCTGCATTGTCGCCGATTCGAGTGCGACACCGGCCTGGCTGGCCGCCGACCTGATCTCGCAGGCCGAACACGACGAACTCGCCCAGTCCATCCTGATCACCCACTTGAAGGGCCTTGCTTCGAAGGTGTCCGCGGAGTTGACGAAGCAGCTCCGGGTGCTCGAACGGAAGGCCATCGCCGAGATCTCGTTGCGTCGGCGCGGCGCGATCGTGTTGACGCGGAATCTCGCGGAGTCGATCGCTCTCGCGAACGAATACGCCGCCGAGCACCTGGTACTGGCGGTGGACGACCCGGATGCCGCCCTGGCCCTTGTCACCAACGCAGGGGCGGTCTTCCTGGGCCACTACACGCCGGTTGCGGTGGGGGACTATCTCGCTGGCCCGAATCACGTGCTACCCACCGGCGGGACCGCGCGTTTCTTCTCGCCCCTGGGCGTGGAGGACTTCCTGAAGCGAACCTCGGTGGTGCGCTTCGAAGCATCGAAGCTGAAGGAGTTGGGGAGCGACGTGATTCGGCTGTCCGAGATCGAGGGTCTCGGGGGTCATGGTCGCTCGGTCGCGCTGCGGCTGGAGAAAATCCGGCGCCAGCGGCGTGAACGCGACGCGGAGCGCGGAAAGGACGAGTCGGAACTCTGAGTGGATCGAGCCGGCGGGGGGAGAGCATGAGCGAAAACGACCAGAACAGCTTTAGCAAGCGCAGTGCTTCGATCGAACGGAATACGAAGGAGACCCAGATCCAGATCGATCTGGATCTCGACGGTCTCGGCGACTATGCGATCGACACCGGCATCCCCTTCTTCGATCACATGCTCGAATCGTTTGCGCGGCATGGCCTCTTTGATCTGCGGATCAAGGCTCGAGGCGATCTAGACGTCGATACCCACCACACCGTGGAAGACGTGGGCATTGTCCTGGGGATGGCCCTTCGCAAAGCACTCGGCAGCGCCGCGGGCATCCGCCGATTTGGCCAGTGCACCCTTCCGATGGCCGAATCGAAGGTCGACGTGGCGGTGGACGTGTCGAACCGTCCCTTCCTGGTCTACCGCGTCGAGTTGGTAAACGACCGAATCGGAAACTTCGATGCGACGTTGACTGAAGATTTTTTGCAGGCGCTGTCCCAGAACGCCGGACTCGACCTGCACATCGAGCAGCGCTACGGACGCAATCCGCACCACCTCGTCGAGGCGGTTTTCAAGGGGCTTGCGCGCGCGCTTCGGCTTGCCCTTGAGCGGGATCCCCGACAGACGGGACTTCCGACGGTCAAGGGAGCCCTCTGAGGAACGACCGATGGCCACCCCCCCGACGATCGCGATCGTCGACTACGGAGCCGGCAATCTCCGGAGCGTCGCGCGGGCCCTCGAGCGCTCGCAGTTGCGCCCGCAGGTCACCAGCACGCCCCGGGAAGTCGTTGCGGCGGACGGCGTCGTGCTGCCCGGTGTCGGGGCCTTTCGCGACGCGATTTTGCGCCTGGAAAAGGCGGGCCTCGACGATGCTCTCCGAGAAGTTCTTGGGCGCGGCCGTCCCTACCTTGGGCTGTGCCTGGGGCTGCAGGTGCTCTTCGACGAAAGCGATGAACACGGGCAGACTGCGGGCCTGGGTGTTCTCGCGGGTCGCGTGGAGCGCTTCCCCGACACCGACTCTGCGGGAGCACGTCTGCGCGTCCCGCAAATCGGCTGGAACGAAGTCCACTTCGAGGGCGACCACCCAATGCTCGCGGGGCTTCCCGAGCGCGATCACTTCTATTTCGTCCATTCCTACCGCGCGGTTCCCAGCGACCCGTCGTGTGTCGTCGGCACCGCGAACCACGGGGGAGACTTCACCGCGGCGGTCGCCACCGAAGGACTTTTCGCGGTTCAATTCCACCCCGAGAAGAGCCAGGCCGCTGGGCGCCGCCTGCTCGATGCCTTCCGGGACTGGGTGGAGGCACGCCGATGACCCCGCGCGGAGAAAAAATGTTCGAAGTCATCCCCGCCATCGATCTTCTCGACGGCCGCTGCGTGCGACTCTCCCAGGGGCGCTACGACCAGGCCACGGTCTACGACGCCGACCCGGTCGCCGTGGCCGAGCGATTCGTCGCGGAGCCGATCCGGCGCCTCCACGTGGTCGATCTCGACGGTGCCCGGGCAGGGCGGCCGATCAATTCGGAAATCGTCGCCAAGATCGTGACGGCGGCGAAGGGAGTGCCGGTCCAACTCGGGGGGGGGCTCCGCGACGCGATTGCCGTCGAAGCGGCTCTCGGGCTGGGAATCGATCGCGCGATCCTCGGGACCGTCGCGCTGCGCGACCCCGCCTTCGTTCGCGAGGTCGCGGCACGCTTTCCGGGACGGATTGCGGTCGGCCTCGACGCACGCGAGGGGAGGGTGGCGGTGGAAGGTTGGCTCGAAGCCAGCGATGCCCTCGCGCTGGACGTCGCACGCAGCTTCGAGGATGCCGGGGTGGCGGCGATCATCTACACCGACATCGCGCGCGATGGGATGCTGACCGGACCCAACCTCGAAGCCACCATCGAACTCGCCGAAGCGGTTTCGGTCCCGGTGATCGCCTCGGGCGGTGTTGCCTGCGAGGGCGACATCGAGAAGAGCGCGGGCCTTGCCAGCCGCGGGCTGGCGGGGGTGATCGTCGGGCGAGCCCTTTATACCGGTGCGGTTCAGTTGCCGCGCGCGCTGGAGATCGCGGCGTGCTGACCAAGCGCATCATTCCCTGCCTCGACGTGAATGCAGGACGCGTGGTGAAGGGCGTCCGCTATGTCGACCACGTCGATGCCGGCGATCCGGTCGAGGTGGCCCAGCACTACGACGCGCAGGAGGCGGACGAGATTATCTTTCTCGATATCACCGCGAGTTCGGACGAACGGCGGATCCTGCTCGACGTCGTGACGCGCACGGCCGAAACCGTGTTCATGCCGCTCACCGTGGGCGGTGGCGTGCGCTCGCTCGACGACGTTCGCGACTTGCTCAACGCGGGGGCGGACAAGGTCTCGATCATGACCGCTGCGGTCGAGAACCCCGACCTGGTGGCCGAGGCGGCGATCCGGATCGGCAGTGCCAACCTGGTCGTGGCGATCGACGCCCGCCGCGTCGATGGCGATGCGGCCGAGCCGCGTTTCGAGGTCTACACCCACGGAGGGCGCCGGCCCACGGGGATCGACGCGGTCGAGTGGGCGGGGAAGATGGCCGAGGCCGGTGCCGGCGAGATCCTGCTCACGAGCATGGACCGCGACGGAACCAAGAGTGGCTACGACCTCGAATTGCTGAGGGCAACCGCCGCGCGGGTATCGATTCCGGTGATCGCATCAGGGGGCGGTGGCAGTGCCGCAGACCTGGCGGCGGCGCTCTCGGAAGGGCCGGAGGGGGGCCACGCCCAGGCCGCGTTGGCGGCCTCGATCTTCCACTTCGGGGAGGTCAGCGTCGGCGAGGTGAAACGCGACCTCCTTTCCCGCGGGATCGCAGTGCGTCCCCCGAGCCCCGAGGCCGCGGGAGCGCTGATTTCTTGATGCGAAAGAGCCCCTGCGCTAGCTTAGGGAGCTAGGCGCGAAAACAGGTTTTCGCTTGGAATTCCGGGGCTCTGCAGGCGATCTGCGTTGCGCAAAGGCCGTTCCGAACGGCCCAATTGAGAAATTGAGAGGATGCTGAGAGCCCGGATCCGGGCGGGGCGAGCCGCTGCGCTGCGCCACCCCGCGACGCCCAGAACCAGTCCGTCGGGTCGGTTCGCGGTGCCGACGACACACAATTGGGAAGTGACACCCCCGCGCTGGCGGGCCTCCCCAGGACCCGAGTCCCAAGCGTAAGCCCGGCGCTGTTTCGCGCCCCACCAAGAACCCGTCGATCAGAAGAATCGAAGACAGAGAAGAAGAGGTTTCGATGCCGGTCATCAAGGTCAAGGACAACGAGTCGTTCGAGCAGGCGATGAAGCGATTCAAGAAGACCTGCGAGAAGGCCGGGATCCTCACCGAACTCCGCCGCCGCGAGTACTACGACAAGCCCAGCATTCGCCTGAAGAAGAAAGCTGCGGCCGCACGCAAGCGCGCTCTCAAGAAGATGCGCCGAATGTCCCGATGAACTTCTCGCTCCGTTAGCGAGACCCTGGTAGCCGGGGGGAAGATGGCCCGTATCCCCGAAGAGACGATCCGCGAGATCCGTGACCGGATCGACATCGTGAGCCTCATCGGGCGCTACGTCGACCTGAGACAGAACGGTCGCAGCCATAAGGGCCTGTGTCCGTTTCACGAGGAGAAGACCGCCTCGTTCACGGTCGACGGGGAGAACGGTGTCTACTACTGCCACGGGGCGTGCAAGCAGGGCGGCGACGCCTTCGGCTTCCTCGCGCAGAAAGAGAACCTCAATTTCCCCGAAGCCGTGCGCCAGCTTGCACGCGAAGTCGGCGTCGACATCCCGGAAGACCGGGGCGATGGCGAAGACCGGATCTCTCCCCTGGTAGCGGCCAACGAGCTCGCCCAGCGTTTCTTCCGGGCACAGCTCGATCGCCCGGAGGGCGAAGCGGCTCGCCGCTACCTGGCTTCGCGTGGCATCGACGTCGAGACGATCGAGAGCGTCGGGATCGGTTTTGCGCCGGATCGCTGGGATGCGCTTTCGGGAGCGTTGCGGGCGCGCGGCATCGCCGACGACATTGGCCAGAGCGCGGGGCTTCTGGTGCCGCCGAAGCAGGAAGGGCGCGGCGCCTACGACCGCTTTCGCGGTCGCGTCACTTTCCCGATCCTCGACGTGGGCCGTCGACCGATCGGTTTTGGCGCGCGTGCCCTCGAGAAGGACCAGCAGCCGAAGTACCTGAACACCCCGGAGACGCCCCTGTTCCGGAAACGGAAAGTTTTCTACGGGCTCCCCGACGCACTCTCGGCGATTCGCAAAAGCGGGCGTGCGATCCTCTGCGAGGGTTACTTCGATCGCATTGCGTTGGCGCGAGCGGGCATGGCAGAAGGGCTCGCAACCTGCGGTACCGCCCTCACCGAGGACCACGCCAACGAGTTGCGTCGGCGTCGGGTAAAGGATGTAGTGCTGCTCTTTGACGGGGATGCCGCCGGACACAAAGCCCTCGAGCGCTCGCTCGAGGTATTGCTGCCGAAGGGCCTGCGTGTGCGCGCGGTTTCGCTGCCGCCCGGTCACGATCCGGATTCGTTTCTCGAGGAGGCGGGTGCCGAGGCCCTCTGCGAAGTGGTCGATTCGGCTCCCGACGCCATTGAGAACCTCGTCCAGGCAGCCGTGAGCGCGGGCGTGGCTTCTCCCGCCGAGAAGGCCGATCGGGTCGATCACCTGGCGCGCTTCGTCGTGCTCGTCCCGAACCCGGTCGAACGGGACGACTACGTCGCGAAGGTGGCTGCGGCACTCGGCGCTCGGATCGAATCGGTCGAGAAAGTCGTATGGAGCACCCGCCGGGGTGCGCGTTCCACCGACGCCCGGGCCCCCGGCGAGAGCGATCTCGAGGCGCCGCGGATCACTGGTCGTGAGCGCGAGCACGGGTTGCGTATCATCGCTCTCGTGGCAAGGCACCCCGAGATCCTCGGCACCGCCGAGCGCGCACGACTGAAGGCCACCTTCCCGGACGGCGATCTGGCGATCCTCTTCTCGCGCCTCTTCGAAGGGCCGGTGCGGGCGGCGTCCGATGGCACGAGCGAAATCGACTGGACGGGTTTCGACGAAGCTGGAGCCGTCCCGAACCAGATGCTTCTCGAGGCGCTGACCCAGGACGCTTCGGCGGTGGATCCCGAAATCTCGCCGAGCGAAGAGTTGGCGAAGCGTCTCGATTGGTTCGATCGGAAGCGCCAGCGCGACGAGAGCGGCGAGCTGACCCGGAAGCTTCGAGATCCCGAGGCCGATGCCGAAGCGGTACTGGCCGAGAAGCAGCGATTGATCGAGGACCGCCGCGCCGCACAGCGCAGCAACCCGGGAGCGCTGGCCTAGGAAAGTTGTCAGAGTCAACCGAGGTCGCACAGCCGTGTGCGGACCTCGAAGAGGAGATCCCCCCCATGTCGCCCAACGCGCCGTACCCGCAGGGTTCCGAGGACAATGTTTACTCGCTAGACGAGCATCGCGCCGACGAATCGTCGGAAGCGGCCGCATCGGAAGAAGCCGCCGAGCGCGGACTCGCGGCCGGCACCGACGCCCTGCTCGATTCCGAGGGCTTTCGGAAATTCACGGAAGAGGCCATGCGTAGGGGCGAAGTCTCTCTCGCTTCCCTGCGTGCGCGGATTCGAAAATCCGGAGCGGATGCTCGAAGCGCGGTCGGTCTAGCGGCAGCCCTCGAGGAGCGCGGGGTCTCGGTGATCGATGTCGAGCCGGCGCGGCGGGCAGTGCGGCGGGAGGCCGCCGACGAGAAGGTCCGCAGTGTCGACCCGGTCAGGGCCTACCTGCGCGAGATGGGCCAGGTTTCGTTGCTGACCCGCGAGGGAGAGGTCGATCTCGCGAAGCGCATCGAGTCCGGTCTCCACGATCGCTATCGCGCCGTGATGACAACGCCCTTCGGGATCGCTCGGGTCCTGGAGATCGGCGCACTCTTTTGTTCGGGAAAAATCGTGCTCCGGAAGATCGTCGACGGTTCCGACGACGAGAGCGCCCCGCCTCGCGAGGCGATCGCCGAACGTCTGCAGCAGGGGCTCGTGCGGCTTGCGGCCATCGAGGCGCTGGTCGGGCGAAAGCAGAACTCGAAGCACAATCCGCGGACCAAGGTGGCTACGTGCGAGCGCCTGGCAGACGAGATCAAGGCGCTCCAGAGGGAAGCTTTCGAGGTGCTGCTCGCTGTGCGCTTCGCCCGGTCCCGGATGGAAGACATCCTCGAGGCCTACGACGAACTCGGATCCGAGTTTTCGGCGCTGCAGGCCCGGATGCAGTCGGTTTCGCGGTGCTTCGGGCTGCGACCCGCGGAGTTCGAGGAGGCGGCGCTGCTCTCGACCCGACGCAGCCAGCGTGGACGCACGGCGCTTCGCGAACTCGGGGCAGATGCCGGGCGAATCGCCGCAGCCCGGGACGAACTCGCCGAGTATCGGCGCGTCGTCGACAAGCTCGAGTCTGCAATCCGGATGACCCGGGATGGCGTTTTCGAAGTACGCGCGCGCGTTGCCGAGGCGGGGCAGCGCTACGAGCAGGCGAAGAGCGAGCTGATCGAGGCGAATCTTCGGCTCGTGGTGTCGATCGCCAAGCGCTACACGAATCGCGGCCTCCAGTTCCTCGATCTGATCCAGGAGGGGAACATTGGCCTGATGAAGGCCGTCGATAAGTTCGAATACCAGCGCGGCTACAAGTTCTCGACCTACGCCACCTGGTGGATCCGGCAGGCCATCACCCGCGGCATCGCAGACCAGGCGCGCACGATCCGCGTTCCGGTCCACATGATCGAGACCATCAACCGCCTGGTTCGGGCGACCCGCCACCTGGTGCAGGTGCTCGGTCGCGAACCCACCGGCGAGGAGCTCTCGGAGCGTCTCGAACTCCCCCTCGACAAGGTGCGGACCGTGCTGAAGATCGTAAAGGAACCCATCAGCCTCGAAACGCCCGTGGGCGACGAAGAAGACAGCCACCTGGGCGACTTCATCGAGGATTCGACGGCAGTCGACCCGCAAGAGGAGGTGATCCGCCATAGCCTTGCGGAGCAGACGCGCGAGGCGCTTGCGACGCTGGCGCCGCGCGAGGCGAAGGTGCTGCGGATGCGTTTTGGGATCGGCGAACGCTCGAACCACACCCTCGAGGAGGTCGGACGCGATTTCGACGTGACGCGCGAACGCATTCGTCAGATCGAGGCAAAGGCGCTGCGAAAGCTCCGCCACCCGAGCCGCAGCCGTACGCTGAAGGCGTTCCTCGACTAGCCCGGCCTAACAGGGACGTTGTTGCTTTCCCGGGCGGAGCGGGGACGTTGTTTACTTTTCGAGCGATTCAATGCTCCGCAATTCGAGAGCGGGCGCCCTTCTCGAAAAGTAAACAAGTAAACAACGTCCCCGCTCCGCCCGCGTCCCCGCTCCATTCCTGTTAGGCCGGGGCGTGGCGCTCCATCCAGGCATCGAAGCCATCGAAGCCGACGGCAGACTGGCGAGCCGCGATGCGCTCGAGTAGCGCGCTGCGCTCGGCGTCGCTGGCTCCCGCGACGCCGCTGGCCGCCTGGGCCACGCGTTCGGTGGCTTCTTCGTCGACGGCCCCGGCCAGGGCTTCTTCGCCCGCGTGCCCGTCGCCAAGCCCGAGGAACGCCTCGATGGCACCCTGCGAGACACGCGCAGCGTGTTTGCGCGAGGCCACGATGTTGCCCTTCCCGGTGACGACGTTTCCTACCGAGAAGACCGTCGGCCAGGCTTCGAGACGGCCGACATCCCAGTCGCTGAAGTCGAAGAGTTCGCCCTTCATGTCGATCCCCGGAATCGCCTCGGGGATGCTGCCGATCGACGAAATCACGCAGGCGCCCCGTCGCTCGAAGACCTCGTCGGTGGTGACGACGCGCCCGTTTTCGATCCGCGTGCGCCGCAAGCCAAGGCCCACGAGCCGGTCGCCTTCGATGATTGCGGTCTCGGGAGCGCAGAGCGGTTCGAGCGTGAAGCAGAACTTCGCCATCGCTTTCTCGAGGATCTTGCGGCGGCCCTTGCGGACCTTTGCCGCGCGCTCGGGAGTGGCGCCCTCGGGAATCTCGGAGAGGGGCATGTCCTCGACATCGCGGCGATAGAGGATCGTGCAGCCTGCGAGTCCGAGGTCTTCGAAGACGAGGTCGTGGGTGGCGAGAATCTTCGGGATGCCCCTGGTTTCGAGTTCGCCGATCGAGGCCTCGAGCCCGCGTTCTTTGAGCCGTGCGCGGGTGGTTTCGAGCATCAACACCTTCGCGACGTCAATCGAGGCGAGCCCGCCTCCCACCACGAGCGCGCCGTCCGGGTAGGCGAAGCGAGGTCCGTCGTAGCCGGGCTCTTCTTCGTGGTTGAAGGCGATGATGAAGGGGTTCTGGTAGACGAGCCCGCGACCCGTGAAGGTGTCGATGCCGTCGATTGGCAGCGAGCGGTCGCGCCAGGCTCCGTTGGCCAGGACGACCGAGGTAAAGCCCCAGTCGTTCACCAACTCGGCGAAGTCGACGTCGCGACCGACCTTCGTGTTCGGCACGAAGTGGACGCCCTCACGCCCGAGTTTCTCGCGAATGGTCGCGTATTCCTTCTTCCGAAGGTTCACATGCCAGCGCGGCAGGCCGTCTTCGATCTTGCCAAAGGGGCGGGGGTTCTGGTCGAAGACCGCCACCAGGGCACCGCGGTCGGCGAGTCGAGCCGCCACTTCGGCACCCGCGGTGGCGCCGCCGATCACGGCGACGCAGGGAGTTTCTTTCGCGGGGATCGGTTCCGACATCGCGGGCATGGTGCCAACTTCGCCCGCGCGCGACAATGCGCCGCGCGCTCGCCTAGACTGTCGGCGCGGGCCCTTAGCTCAGTTGGTGAGAGCAACCGGCTCATAACCGGACGGTCCCAGGTTCGAGTCCTGGAGGGCCCACCGCGTCCTGCGCGCGTCGATCAGAATTCCAGGGCCGAAGGCCGCGCTGCGACCCGCCCCGAAAATTCGCCGCGCGCGGCAATCCTACTTGTTGTGGACCAGAATCCCGCTCTCGCCGACGTAGAAGCTTTGGGTGCCGTCGACTTCGATGTTGTAGACGAGACCCCTGCCGCGGGCGACGGATCCGCCGGGAGCCTTACCGAAGGCGGCGTTTGCCGCTCTGGCCGTGACCGCGTATCCCGCATAGAACGTGGGCATGTCCACGCGCTGGCTGCGCACCACCTTTGAGAGATGTCCTTCGCGGGTGCGGAGTACGTCGCCTGCGACGATCTCGCCGGCCTCGGTCCAGCCCGCGACCGGTCACCCAGAAGGGGTGGCTGTCGGTGGTGTGCAGGACCTGTCCGGCCACTTCGATCTCGCGCAGCTGGTGGGGCACGAGTCGCTGATCACGTCGCAATCGCTCGAAACCTCGATGCCGGTGTCGTCGTCGTCACCCCAGTAGACGTAACCGTCCATCGAAACCCAGTCGTCGCGCGGGAAATCGGCAGCGGCGGCGGGTGCCAGCAGCAGCGCCGCCAGGCAGGAGAGCGAGAGCAGGGCGCGTCCGAGATCTCGGGAACGCTTCGGGGAACGGCCCAGGGCCTGGGTTCGGTGCAGCATCGTGGGCTCCTTGGGGCGAGGCCGCGAGGGCCCCGCACGGCGGCGGGGGTCGGGCCGCTATTCTGCACCAAAACTACGTATTTATATTCATTTAAAGTCAGGTAAATTACCGATCACAACTTCACCCGCAAGTGCCTGCCATGTCGAATGAACCATCTCGCGGTGGCGGATCAGGGGGCGTGATCGCTGCGCGAAGCGGGCTTTTTCGGCGGAACTCGGCACAACGGCGGCACAGCCTGGCGGACGCGGCCGCTGCGTGCGGGGACCCGCTAGCTTCGCGCTGCGAGGAGGGAGCCGTGCCCGAAATCGAAACGAGCGTTGGCGGCGCCTGTTATTGCGGGGCGGTCGGCTTCGAGGTCCGTCTGCCCACGCTCTGGTGCGGCCACTGCCACTGCAGCATGTGTCGTCGCAGCCATGGGGCCGGCTTCGTGACCTGGTTCGCGGTCCCGCGCGAGGGCTTTTTGCTCAGCGCGGGCGAAGAGAATTTGGTTCGCTTCGCTTCGTCGGATCACGGCACCCGCTCCTTCTGCGGCCGCTGCGGCAGCACCCTCTTCTGCGAATCGTCAAAGCACCCCGAGCAGGTCGACATCGTGCTCGCCAACATGCAGGCTGCGATCGACCGCGCGCCCCAGGCCCACATCTATTGGAGCGATCGCGCCGACTGGATCAGCGCCGACGACGGCCTTCCAAAACTGGGCGGCGAAACCGGCCTCGAACCGCTTGCCTAGGCATCCGCCGCCCGTGCGCTGTTCGGCCGAACGGGCGGGGCAGTCGCTGCAGCCGGTCGCTGGGAGGATCCACTTCGATGCAACCCCGACTCAGTCTGCTGACCCTCGGTGTCGCCGATCTCGACCGCGCCACCGACTTCTACGCCGACGTTCTCGGTCTGCCGAGGCTGCCGTCGCCGCCATCGATCGTCTTTTTCGAACTCGGAAAGACGTGGCTGGCCCTCTACCCGCGCGAAGCGCTTGCCGCGGATGCCGGTGTCGAAGCCGACCCAGCGCCGCGCTTCCCGGGCTTTTGCCTGGCGCACAACGTGGCCTCGGAAGCCGAAGTCGATGCGCTCGTTGCCGAAGTCGAGGCCGGGGGCGGCCGTATCGTGAAGCCCCCCCCAGCACGCCGATGGGGGTGGCTACTCGGGGTATTTCGCTGACCCGGACGGCTTCCTGTGGGAGGTCGCGTGGAACCCCAATTTTCCGCACGTCTAAAGATCGCATAGACTCGAAACTGCGCGGAAGGGAACGAGGCATGGCCGAAGTGTCGGCGGGAGAGCAGATCGACCTGGTTTCGATCCCGAGCCCACACTGGCTCTGGATCGGCGTCGGCACCCTCGTCGGCGCGGTCGCTCTCACGATTCTCCCAGAGAGGATCTGGGGGACCTACGTCGGCGGAAGGGATCCGGGCGCGGGAGCGGGCGGGTGCTGAGCCCGAGCCCCCCGGCGGTGCCGGGTCCGACGTCGCCGATGAGTGTCGACCTCCGCACGCGAGTCGATTCGGAGCAGGCACCGGTAGAGGCGGCGACCTTCTTCCGAGAGACCCTGCCCGCCCTCTTCGACGCACACCAGGCCTTGATCGCCCCCGGTGCCAGCAAACTCCTCCTCGAAGATTTCTGCATCGAGACCGAGGGCGAGTCCTTCAGCCTGCGCTGGCGTGACGCCCGGGTCGAGGTGTTGGAGGGAAACCGGGGCAGCGTCCACGTGCGACTCACGCGCGAACAATTAAGCGACCTGGCGAACGACCAGAGCACGCCGGTGGCCTGGATGAGCACCCGCACCCTCGACATGCCCGAGGGAAACCTCGCGGATTTCCTGAACTGGTGGCTCGTACTGCGCGCCGCCCTCGACGAGCGACGCATCCATGCACCGGGCGACGTTCGTTTCGCGGGCGAGACGAGGCGCAGCTTCACGCCCGAAGATTCGGACGAGGTCATGCGCGCCTTTCTCGAGGACTGCGGCTACCTGCATATCCGCGGGCTCTTCACCGAGGCCGAGATGGCCGCGGTCGAGGCCGACTTTCCGGTCGCCGCACCGCACTACGAAAAAGGCGATCCGAAAGCCTGGTTTGCGACAACGAAGGATGACGTCGAGCAGCTGGTGCGGATGGAAGGTTTCGACCTTTACAGTCCGACGACGGTTTCGCTCATCGATGAGGCGCGGTTTCAGCGGATCGCCGACATCCCAGGTCTTGGACACGAGGCGGTGCGAAAGCCCGGCGCGCGCGTGGGCGCGCTCTCGAAGCCGATCGGCGTGGTGAAGGGCATCTCCGACGTGCCCTGGCACAAGGACTGCAGCCTGGGTCGGCACTCCTACGAGTGCTGCTCGATGACCGTGGGGATTTCCGTGACCGGGGCCGACGACGTGTCGGGCCAGCTGCGCGTGGTTCCCGGAACCCACCGCGCGCTCGTCTGGCCGGCGCCGACGATCCAGCCGGGGCTCGACCTCGAACCGGTCGATCTCCCCACGCAGGCGGGTGACGTGACGGTGCATCTCTCGTGTACCCAACACATGAGCCAACCACCGGTGAGCCGCACGCGGAAGGTTCTCTACACCGGCTTTAGCCAGCAACCCGTAGACCTCGAAGCCGCCGATCGCAATCGACGACGCCTCCACCGGGTGCGCGCGAAGACCCACACCAGTATCTCGCAGGAGCCCGGCTACCTCGGCGATTGAGGCCGACGCGCCCAGGCGTTCTCAATCCGCGGGCAGGGTCCCCGCGAGCGCTTCACGCCCGTGGATGGCTTCGGCGAACTGCAAGAAGGAGGGGCCGCGGCGCAGGTGGTGGCCGCCGTCGACGTCGATGGCGGTTCCGGTGATCCAGCGCGCTTCGGGCCCGAGCAAAAAACGGCAGAGCGCCGCGACGTCGCGTCCCTCGCCCACGTTGCCAAGCGGGGTGTTCTCGATGTAGCTCCGATAGACGTCGCTGTCGCGCGGGATGCCCTCCATCAACTCGGTGGCGATGAAACCCGGGCGCACCGCGTTGAAGCGGATCTTCGCGGGTCCATATTCGTCGGCAGCGTTGCGCATCATTTCTTCGATGCCCGCCTTGCCGACGGTGTAAGCGCCGAAATAGGGATGGGTAACGTGCGCCGCGATCGAGGACATCCCCACGAAGCTGCCGCCGCCCGCCGCGATCATCCGCGGCAGCGTGTGCTTCACGCAGAGCATCGTGCCGAGCACGTTCAGGTGGAGCACGCGCAGGAATTCGTCCTTCTCCTGCAGGGCGTAGGGAGCCATGGCGCCGCCGCCCCCGGCGTTGGCGATGCAGCCGTCGAGTTGGCCGGTAACTTCGGCCGCGCGTTTGACCGCAGCCTCGACCGAAGCCTCGTCGGTGACGTCGGCCTCGATGCTGTGGATCGAACCGCCGTGCTCCGGGGCAATGCGCGCCACCGCGTCGGCGAGCCGCTCCGGGTTGCGGCCGCAGATGGTGACCGCGGCGCCGTCGGTCGCCAGCGCGGCGGCACAGGCGCGGCCGATACCACTGCCGCCGCCCGTCACGAGGTAGGCGCGTCCTTCGAGTCCACCGGAACTGCTGGTTGAGGGTTCGATGCCCTCGGGGGCGTGGGGCGTGGACATGGTTTCTCCTCCTGGCCAGCGCGATCGGCTCGGCGAAACCTACCGCACGCCGCAGCGGAACGGGCCGGGCCGAAAACGGGGACGCGCGCGGGTACATCGTTGCCCTGTTGCCTCTTCGGCAGGCGGTCGGTCGTCTACTTTCCGGGGCCACGGCCACGGCGGTGGACCGCGAGAAGTAGACAACGTCTCCGCTTCGCGGTCAGTCGCTCTGGGCTCTGCCGACCATCGGAACGAAGCGGACAGGCAGCAGCGATTCGAAGTGGAGCCCCTGTGCGTCGCGCGTGACGAGGACCAGCTCCTGGAGGCCGACGCCGACGGGCGCGACCAGGCGTCCGCCGACCGCGAGTTGCTCGAGTAGAGGCTCCGGGATGTCGTCGGGGGCCGCGGTCAGCAAAATGGCGTCGAAGGGGGCGTGTTCCGGCCAGCCCCCATAGCCGTCGCCGCTCCGCACCTCGACGTTCGCGATTCCCTTCGCTTCGAGGAGTGCCCGGCTGCGCTGCGCCAGGGCCTCGACGATTTCGATCGAGTAGACGCGCGCGGCAAGTTGCCCGAGGATGGCCGCCTGGTAGCCGGATCCAGTGCCGATCTCGAGCACCTTCTCACTGCCATCGAGTTCGAGTTGCTCGGTCATGAAAGCGACGATGTAGGGCTGCGAGATCGTCTGGCCGTAGCCAATGGGAAGGGGTGAATCACGGTGGGCGCGGTCGCGCACCTCGGCGGGGACGAAGTCGGCCCGCGGGATCTCGCGCATCGCTTGCAACACGCGGGGGTCGCGGATGCCGCGCGCCTCGATCTGCGAATGCACCATGAACTCGCGCTCCTGTTGCTCGAGTGGAGGGGCAGGAGGCGGGTCGGTCTCGACCCGCGGGCTCGCCTCGCAGCCCACCAGCACCGCGAGAGCCGAGAGCAGCGGAAGCACGCCTGCGAAGGATTGGGACACTCGATACCTCGGGCCTCTCAGTGTACGTCCGCCGGGATCGGTGAAATGGGCCCTTTTGCTATGCTCCAAGATAGTCGGTCGCGTGGGCGCGGCGACCTCCACCAGGCGGCGATGGACGATGCGAAAAGACAAGGACCGCTACTGGGATTGCCTGGACCAGGCGATGGAAGCTTCGCACGGGGGCCGCACCGACGAGGCCCTCGCCTGGCTCGACGAGGCCCTGAAGGCCCAGCCGGGCGGTGCCGAGGCCCACAACGGCCGCGGCGAGATCCTGTGGGACGAGGCGCGGGTGGACGAGGCGCTCGCTGAGTTCGAGCGGGCCATCGACACCGACCGCAAGTTCACGGCCGCCCACATGAACCGTGCCGAACTCCTGATCGAGGAGCTGGGCGAGTTCGAGGCCGCGCTCCGCCAGTGCGACACCCTGCTCGCCGGGAATCCGGAAATGCCCCGGGCGGATCGGCTGCTCCAGGCCGAGATCCACTACCTGAAGTCGAAGGCACTCTTTTACCTCGACGATCTCGAGGGGGCGGCCTTCCTGGTGCGCCGCGCGAGCCAGGCCGTGGCCGACCAGCCGGTGTACTTCGCCTTCGAGGGACAGATCCTCTTCGAACTCGGCCAGAGCGACGACGCGCGCCGCGTTCTCGAACGCGCCGTGGCGATGGACCCCGACGCTCCCCACGCGCTTTATCACCTGGCGTTGGTCCTCGAACGCCTCGAGAGCGCCGAAGCCTCGGAGCCTCTCTTTGTCCGCGCCAACGCCCTCGATCCCGACCACTACCCGCTCCCGGCCGAAGTCGACACCGAGACCTTCGAGCAGGCAGTGCGCGAATCCCTCGACAACCTTCCGCGATCGATCCGCGAGTACATCGAACCCGTCGAGGTGATGGTCGAAGACTGGCCGTCGAATGAACTCGTCTCTTCCGAGAGGATCTCCCCGCAGATCCTGGGAATTTTCATTGGCGTACCGCGAACCGGAGCTTCTCTCGACGTACAGGTACACGATCTCGATCGCGTGATTCTTTTCAAGAAAAATCTCGAGAAGGTCTGTCGCAGCGTCGACGAATTGATCGACCAGATCGAGATCACCGTGCGTCACGAGATCGGGCACTATCTCGGTCTCGATGAAGATGACATGGAGCGGCTCGGTCTCGCGTAGCGCCGCCGCACGAGGTTTGCGATGTCGGTTCTGATCGACCGTCTCAGCAGAATCGTCGGTGCACGCCACTGCCTGGCGAGCGCCGAGGAACTCTTCGTCTACGAGTGCGACGGGTTGACCCTCGATCCGGTACGCCCGGTGGCGGTGGTCCTGCCGGCCGACGCCGCCGAGGTTTCCGGGGTGGTGCGGGTGTGTTCCGAACTCGGGCATCCGGTGGTTCCGCGCGGAGCGGGAACCGGGCTCTCCGGGGGCGCGCAACCGATCGAAGGCTCGGTCGTGGTGGAGTGCTCGCGGATGGACCGGATCCTCGAAATTCGCCCCGAAGATCGCGTCGCCGTGGTGCAGCCCGGGGTGATCAACGCCGAACTCTCGACCGCCGTCGCCGAACTCGGCCTCTTTTATGCCCCCGACCCGTCGAGCCAGCAGGCCTGCACCATCGGTGGCAACGTCGCCGAAAATTCGGGTGGCCCCCACACCCTCAAGTACGGCACGACGACCAACCATGTGCTCGCCCTCGAATTGGTGCAGAGCGATGGCGAACGCCTGCGGCTCGGTAGCCGCGCAGGACGCTCCCGCGAGTTCGATCTGGTGGGCGTCGTGGTGGGAAGCGAGGGCACTCTCGGGATCGTGACCGAGATCAGTGTGCGGCTCTCCCCGATTCCGGAAGGCGTCGAGACGTTGCTCGCCATCTTCGACGACACGGTCTCGGCGTGCCGCGCCGTGGGGAGCATCATTCGCAGCGGCCTGGTTCCCGCGGCCCTCGAGATCATCGATCAGCGCACGATCAACGCGGTCGAGGACAGTGTCTACCGAGCCGGCCTGCCCCGTGACGCCGGAGCGGTGTTGATCGCAGAAGTCGACGGCGCGCCATGCTCGCTACCAGGAGAAGTGGAACGCATTGGAGAATGCGCGCGCGAAGCTGGTGCGAGGGAGTGTCGGGTGGCGCGCGACGAAGCCGAGCGCGCGCGCTTCTGGCGGGCGCGAAAGGGGGCCTTCGGCGCCATGGGCCGTCTTGCGCCCGACCTCTACGTCCACGACGCGGTCGTGCCCCGCGCGAGACTCCCGGAGGTCCTCGAGAAGATCTGCGAGATCGGCGACCGCTACCAACTCACGCTCTCGAACGTCTTTCACGCCGGCGACGGAAACCTCCACCCGAACATCTCCTTCGATCGACGCAATGCAGAGGAGGTCGAACGGGTGATCGCGGCGGGGCGCGAAATTCTCGAAACTTGCGTTGCGGCCGGTGGCGTCATCACCGGCGAACACGGCATCGGAGTCGAAAAGCGCGACTACATGAAGCTCGTTTTCGAGGACGAGGACCTGCTGCCGATGCTCTATGTGCGCGACGCTTTCGACCCGGAGCGTGTCTTCAACCCGACCAAGATATTCCCAACGACCCGATTCTGTTTCGAATCGAACCCCCGGGCCCGGGGATACGACCGCGTTCCATTCAAATGAGCGACGATCGCAAAACGCAGCCGGCGGGGACGCCCGAAAGGCCGGACCGCGCGCAGCTTCTTCGGCAGCTCGGTGCCGAGGAACATGCCCCGGTCTCGATCGATGGGGCCCTGGTGCACCGCAGCCTTCGGCCGGGAGACGCTGCGGCCGTCGCGGATATTCTTTCGCAACTGCGCGGCAGCGACATCGCGGTGGTGGTGCGGGGGGCGGGCTCTTCGCCCGGGCCCTCGAACCCGCCGAAGCGCGCCGATCTGCTTCTCGAGACCACGAAGCTCAGCGGTGTCGACGACTTCGATCCCGAGGAAGGGGTCATTCACGTGGGTGCCGGTACCCGGCTCTCTACCATCCGCGAGGCCGCCCGTGCCGCGGGCTGGGAACTTCCACTCGATCCGCCGGGCGCGAGCGCGACCCTCGGCGGTATTCTTGCCCGGGCCGCGGTGGGTCCGCGCGAACTCGGCTTTGGCCCTGCTCGCGATTGCGTACTCGGTCTCGACGTCGTTCTCGCCGACGGGACCGTCACCCGCTGCGGCGGGCGAGTCGTAAAGAACGTCACCGGCTTCGACCTCGCCAGGCTGTACACCGGTTCCTGCGGAATTCTTGGCGTGATCGTCGGTGCCTGGCTGCGCCTGCGCCCGCGCCCGGCGGCCGTCAAGGCGCTCCGCGCGAGCGGCTTCGACCGCCCGCGTCTGCTTGCGTGGACGGCAGAAGCGGCGCTGCGGGGAACGGCGCGTGCCGCGGGACTCGTGACTCCGGGCCTGCTTCCGGGAGGGTCCACTGAAGAGGGCTGCTTGGCGTGGGTCGAATTCGCCGGCGAGGTTCTCGCGGTGGAAGAGGATGCGAACGCCACCTTTCGGGCGCTGCCCGGGGTCGAGGAGGTCGAAGAGGCCGCTGGCCCGCTGCGTGAATGGCAAGCCGCTTCGCTCGGAGACCGGGCCTTGCGCGCGCGTCTCCATGCGGGCACGGGTTCGATCGAAACCGCCAGCGCAGCGCTCGAAGAAGCGGGCTTCGCGCAGCTCGTGTACCCCGGCACGGGGACCCTCTACGCGCACACGCGCGCCTCGGCGTTGCACGGCCCGATCAAAATCCTGCGCAGCCTTCGGGAGCGACTCGGCGGTGACCTGTGTTTCGAGGAAATGCCCGACGATGCGAAGGCAGATTATGATGCCTTCGAAGTCAGCCCGGACGAACACCAACTCTGGTCTGCCCTGAAACAGCGCTTCGACTCCGAAGGTCGCCTGAACCCGGGCCGCGGCGCGGGAAGGCTCTAATGGGCGAGCGGAAACACTCGAGCGGGGGGCTCCCCGATTCGCTCTACCAGGGCACCCTCGACTGCGTTCACTGTGGCCTGTGTCTCTCTGCTTGCCCGACCTACCGGGTGACCGGCCAGGAGATCGCGTCGCCGCGCGGGCGCATCTACCTGATGCGCGGCGTGGCGGAGGGGCGCATCGAACTCGGGTCGGGTTTGGCGCAGGAGAGCCGCCTGTGTCTCGGCTGTCGTGCCTGCGAGACGGCCTGCCCGGCGGGTGTCGGCTACGGCGCGTTGCTCGAGGCCACGCGCAGCGTGGTGGCGCGCGAGCGCATCGACTGGGGAATCTTCCAGCGAATCGAGCGGATGGTGTTGCGCCAGTGGGTGCCACGGCCACGGAGGCTGCATTGGGCGCTCTCGCTATTGCGAGCGTTCCAGGGCCTGAAACTCGATCGACTCGCTGCTCGCTGGCTTCCGCGAAACCTAAGCGGCGCCCTGGAACTCGCACCGAGGGTTCCCCCCGCGTCTTCTCGTCGGCGCCTTCCCGCGCAGACTCCGGCGCGCGGCGAACGGCGCGGGTGCGTCGCCTTCCTCGAAGGCTGCGTGATGCCCGAGCTCTTTGGCGACGTCAACAGGGCCAGTGTCGAGCTGCTCTCGCGCCAGGGTTTCGAGGTGTTGGTCCCCGAGGCGCAGGGTTGCTGCGGAGCACTGCAAGCCCACGCCGGAGATCTCGAGACCGCGCACGCACTGGCCTCGAAGAACGCGGCGGCCTTCGACGCGCTCGACGTGGATGCGATCGTGGTAAATTCTGCCGGCTGTGGTGCGGCGCTTCGCGAATGCGAGAGATGGATCGGAGCGGCGGGCGAGCGCACGGCCTCTCGCATTCGGGATATCAGCGAGTTCCTCGACGAAGTGGGCCTGCGCGGTCCCCTCGGTCGGGTTTCGCTGCGCCTCGCCTACGACGATCCGTGCCACCTGGTCCACGCACAGGGCGTGGCCGAGGCCCCTCGGCGGTTGCTGAAGGCCATCCCCGGAATCGATCTGGTCGAACACGCCGAGGCGTCGGCGTGCTGCGGTGCGGCCGGCACCTACAACCTCGCCCAACCCGAAATGGCAAGAGCCGTTCTCGACCGCAAACTCGATCATCTCCTTGCAGTCGCACCGGAGTGTGTCGCTACCGGAAACCCGGGCTGCCTGATGCAGATCGCCTCGGGTCTGGCGCGCCGTGGCTCTGCGATTCGAGTGCTCCACCCGGTGGAGATCCTGCTCGAGGCCTGTCGGGGAGCTTCCGAGACTCAGCGGTAGAGGAAAGCGTCGGGCGTCGGTTTCGGCGTGCGCCAGCGCGGGAAGGCGCCCAGCGAGAGGTCGCCCAGTGAGCCCTGGAAGACCAGATCGAAGGGCAGGATCGATTCCCGAGAGCGCACCATTCCGTACTTTTCGCGCAGGCTCTCGTAGACGTAGGTCGATTGCGCCGCGGGTCGGTGGTCGATCGTTTCGGTGAGGCCGAGGCGAGCGCGCTCGAAGTAGAGATCGCGGCGCGCGTCGGCCTCGACGACGGCGTCTTGGTCGATGCGCGCGGTTTCGAAGGTGCTCTCTTCCAGGACGGCGATCGTGCGCGCCAGACGCTCTTGCGAGATCGGCCGCTTGACCCGGTGGGGCTCATCGTCTTCGCTGGCGTTCGCGTCGACGAAGTCGAATTCGATGATGCGCCCGCCGAGAAAGGTCACGCCGCGTGGATGCAGTTCGCCGTTGGCCAGTTCGCCGTCGACGTACTCCGCCCGCAGCCCGAGCCCGTAGGGCCCTGCCACTGCGGGGTTTTCATACAGAAACCCTCGTGTCATGCGGATGCTCTGGGGGAAGCCCTCCTCGACTTCGGTTCTTGCCATGGTTCCCGCAGCGGCACCGGCTTCGGAGTCGGGATAGTCGCGTGCCAGATTCCGCAGCAGCGTGGAGCGCAGGTCACGCCGTCGGATCTTTCCCGCTGCCGTGAGCGTCTGGCCGCCGGTCTTTTCGACCAACTCGAGGCGCTTCGCCGCCGGGAAGCCCGGCTGGAAGTCGGCGAGACGCAGCGCACGGTGAAAGTGCCCGCGACCTTCTTCGTATTCGTAGAGCCACGCGATCAGTTCTCGCGAGTGCGCTCCCTCGGGGTTGCGGTCGAGATAGCGGTAGGCAGAGATCGCCATCCCTCTCTCGAAGTCGGGCTTCACGCCGCTGGTCTGCATCAGGTGGCGCAGCGGCGCGGTGACCGCCGCCTGGGCCAGGCGCGGAATCGCCATGGCGTAGCCTGCGGCTTGCGGCAGCGCCTTGTAGCGCGGCATGCGGATGTCACCGAAGACGTACCAGACGGCTTCGCGGCGCTGTTTCGTTGTCCGCTCGGCCAGAAACGTTCCGTAGGGGTTTTGATGGGGATCGCTCACCAGCGCGGCGGCGTGTCGCGCCATGTTCGATTTTGTGGGAGAGAGACGCGCGATCGCGCCGAGATGTCGCCAACTCGCGCGCTCGCGCCCGGCTTCAAAGTGGTCGAGGGCAGCGATGAAGGCGGCCTCATCGTGCAATTCGCCCGAAGCGTCGGCGGCGCGCAATTCGCGCGCGATCGCGTCGAGATCCGAACCGGGCAGCAGCAGCGATTCCGAGACGCGTCGCACGACCACGGGGCGGCGCATCGCCAGCTCCGACAACTCGGCCTCGAAGCCCGGACCGGCCGCAAGTGTGCGCGGCCTTTCGGGCGGGTGTGACAGCTCCGTGGGCCGCTCCGTGTTCGCCTGCAGGCTGCGGTGGCGCAGGCGGCGCTGTCGCGCGATCTGTGAACTGGCTTGCGCGCCGATCGCGACCACGTTGGAGGCACCCTGAACCTCTCGTTGCGCGTGTTTCGCGTAGACTTCGGCCAGCCGCGGCTGGCCCGCTTCGAGGGCGGCATCCGCGGTTCCGGCGAGTGATCGCGCTCGCGTCTCGTGCAAGTCGCGTTCGGCACTCACGATCTGTTCGCGAACCTTCGGAGCCTCCGGAGCATCGGGGTGGGCATCGAGGAAGTGTCGCCGCAGCACCAGTGCCTGGCGTTCGGGGAGGCTGAGAGGGTCGACCTCGAGCATTCGCACCGCCCACTGCAGGACGCTCACTGCGATCTTGTAGGGGGCCAGCGCCAGTCCGCTGAGCACGGAAGTTCCGAGGGGTTCGGCAATGGCGTTGAAGGTGTGGGCGAAGAGCGTGTGACGGTGATCGAGAATGTGCCGGTCCGCGCGCTGTAGCGGATCGGAGTCGACGGCGGCCTCCAGGCGCTTTTCGAGCAGGGGGTCTGCGTTGCCCTCGGCAAGGAGCTTCTTCGAGGCTTCGCGGTAGGCCGTCGGGTCGTCGAGGCTCGCGTTTGCGAGATCGCGGCCCAGGGGTGCGAGGCGCGGGTCGGTCATTTCGAGGACGTAGAGGCTGCGCGCCACCTCTTGCTGGGAAGCGCCGAGGCTCGCCTCCAGCAGTTCGGCCGCTGCGCGATCCCGTCGCAACGGGAGCGGCGAGCGCGCCCTTCGCATCGGCTCGAGCGTGGTGGCTGCGGTGGGCACAGTCCGTGGTGGCGTGCTCTGGCAGCCGACCGTCGCCAGCAGGGCGAGCCCCGCGGTCAGCGCGATCCAAAGGCGGTGTCGGCGGTTATTGCGTGAAGCGGTCACGGTCCACCTTGAGCGTGAAGGCGAGGAAGGCCTCGAAGCGCCGGGCCGCCTGGAGTTTCTCGGGCGTCCCGTCCTCGGAGGCCACAGTCTGGTAGATCTGCGATGCCGCTTCCACCAGTTCCTCGAAGACCACCGGATCAAAGCGCAGGCTCTCCGGGGGGTTCGCCTGTACGTACTCCTGGGCCATCAGCGCGTAGAAGTCGGCGGCGTCGAGCAGGTGTTGGCGTTTTTCCTTGCTGGCGGCGTGCCGCGAGGCCACGCGCTGCAGTTCGGAGACGGTTCGTACCGAGCCGTTTACCAAGACGTGGCGCAGCGCCTTGAAGTAGCGCGCTCGGGTGACGTCGGAGCGTTCGATCTCTTCCCTTGCGACGTGCGCGTAGTGGTTGTCCGCATTTGACTCGACGATTTTGGAAAGCAGCGCAATGCGCTCGTCGAGCTCGGCGACGACGGCTTCAGGATCGGTGGGCAGTGTCTGGTTGGCGGCTCCCGGCGCGAAGGGGTCGGGGAGATCGATCCCGACCCGATTTGCGCGGTCGATGGCCTCGACGGTGGCAGCGCTCGTTAGCGCCTCCTTGCGCAGGCGCGGACTCTTCTCGGCGGCGGCACGGTAGTGCTCGGCGGCGAGGTCGTAGGCGCGCAGACGTTCGAGACTTCGGGCCTTCGCGAAACCGATGGCAGCGTCCATGTGGCCTGCGCGGAGCGTGTCGGCGTGCATCTTCTCGAGGTTTTCGAGGCGCAAGAGCGTAGAGCGGTAGACGTTCCGGTCGGTGAAATCGGTGGCGGGTGCGAAGCGATAGGTGTCGTCCGGCACATGGCGACGCAGCACCGCGATGACTTCGATGACGCTCTCGGTGGGCCCGTAGATCGCCTCTTCGCGTTTTTGAGGGCTCTGGCAGCCGAGCCCCAGCGCGAGCACGAGCCCCAGCGCGACTCCGGCTGCGCCTGCGCCCGGCGATTTTGTGTGGATTGCACCCGGCACGCAGGGACCCGGTCCTGGCTTCCGGCTCAGCGCGCGCGCCGCGTGCCGCGGCCGCTTCGCGTTGGCGACGGAGTTCTCGGTGCCATGGCGTTGAGCATCTTCTCGGTGGCGATGATCGCCGCCGCCAGCTGATCGGAATCGACGCCGATGGTTGCAAAGCTGTCCTCTCCGTCGCCGCTGCGGCGTCCCTCGGAGCTCCAGGTGATGGTCGTCTCGACCAGCGCCCCCGTGCGCCCGCCCGGCGGGATGCGAACGCGGAAATCGCGGAGGCGGGGGACTTCGATGCCGAGCCCCTTCGCGGCCTTGCGCGTGGCATTCATGAAGGCGTCGTAGCCGCCGTCGCCGCTGGCCACAGCGGTCTTCGTCTCGCCGCCGAAGGCCAGGGAGACCTCGGCATGGGGCGAACCGCCGCTGCTCACCGAGACTTCCCAGGTCTCCACCCGGACCAACTGTTCTCCCGGTGTCTTCAGGACATCCGCGATGATGTAGGGAAGGTCTTCCGGGGTGACGGAGTGCTTGCGGTCCCCCAGATCGACGATGCGTTCGAGCACCAGCGCGTGCTGGGGAGGCGTCAGCGAGATCCCGAGGTTCTCGAGATTGTGATCGAGCGAGGCTTTCCCAGAGAGTTTTCCGAGGGCGTAGCGGCGCGCTCGGCCGAAGCGGGCCGGTACCAGGCGGTTGGCATAGAGATCGCCCTTTGCGTCTCCGTCCGCGTGGATGCCCGAAGTCTGGGTGAAGACGTCGCGGCCCACGATCGGGCTGTTGCTCGCGACCTCCTTGCCACTGAAGCGCTCGACCAATCGGGAAAGGGCACTCAACTTCGATTCGTTGACGCCGGTGCGGTGCGGAGAGTGGTCGTGGAGCGCAGCCACCACCTCGGCGAGGCGCGTGTTTCCCGCCCGTTCGCCGAGGCCATTGACGCTGGTGTGCACGCCGCGCGCACCCGAAGCGACCGCGGCCAGGCAATTTGCGGTGGCGAGGTTGTAGTCGTTGTGGGCGTGAAATTCGAAGTCGACGGCGGGCCAGGTCGTGGTCATCAGCGACACCGTCCGCGCAGTTGCCTCGGGTGAGAGGATTCCCAGCGTGTCCGGCAGGTAGATGCGGCCGACCCGCACTTCCCGGAGCAGTTGGACCAGTTCGTAGACGTAGTCGAACGAATCCTGAACGCCGTTCGACCAATCCTCGAGGTAGACATTCACCTGCATCCGCCGGCGGCGCGCGTAGCGGATGGTTTCGGCGATCGCCTCGCGGTGCTTTTCGGGGGTTTGGCGCAACTGTGTTCGACAGTGGGCCTCGGAGCCCTTCGTAAGCAGGTTCAGCACCTTTCCGCCGACGCCGGCAATCCAATCGACCGAGATCTTGCCGTCGCAGAAGCCGAGGATTTCGACGCGCTGCAGGCAACCCTCTTTGCGGGCGAAGGCGCAGATCTTGCGCGCTGCATCGCGTTCGCCTTCGGATACGCGGCTCGACGCGATCTCGATGCGATCGACCTCGACGTCGAGCAGCAGGAGCCGCGCGAGCTGGAGCTTTTCTGCCGGCGTGTAGGAGACGTTCGGCGTCTGCTCACCGTCGCGCAGCGTCGTATCCATGACCGCGATGTGGCGATCTTCATGGCTCGGCGGGGTTGTCATCGCTTCCTTGGGGCGGTGGCGCGATTCGCGCACCGACGAAGACCGCGGGAGCGGGTCCCTGGGACGGCGAGTGCCGCGGGGACCCAAATGCCGCGGCCGGGGCTCCTCGGGCTCCGCGGGTTACGCAGGGCCGGAGCCGGGCCTCGAACCCGGAATCCAGATCGAGAGGAACTGTCCCATGGGCCCGAGGGTACCGCGGCGGCGTCGGGATTGTCGAACCGTGGATGGCCGCTGGGGGGGGGCTGCCCCTGGCCGGGAGGCCACTAGACTCGCGGCATGACGAGTGTCGAAGATCAAGCGGTCGGGGTCGTCCAGATCACGGTGGGTGCCGAAGCCGTAGGCACGCGCCTGGACCGCTTCCTGGCCCAGCGCCTCGAGCGGTCGCGGCGCCGGATTCGCGAGTTGCTCGCGGCCGGCTCGGTGCGGCTCGACGGTCGCAACGTCGGGCTCGCGGACAAGGGCCTGGAAGTCGCAGAAGGCGGCCTGATCGAGGTCAGCGAAGCCGCGATCCAGGCGGCGGATCACGTCCTGCCGCAGCCGGAGCAATCGCTTCGCGTTCTGGCCGAAGGCGAGGGCTGGTTGGCGATCGATAAATCGCCCGGGACGGCCGTTCATCCCCTGCGCGGCGGCGAGACGGGCACGGTGTTGAACGCCGTCGTGGCCCGCCACCCGGAGATCCAAGGGGTCGGCGAGGGCGGGCTTCGCAGTGGGGTCGTGCATCGCCTCGATGTCGATACCTCGGGTGCACTGCTTCTGGCGACGACGGCGATGCGCTGGGAAGAACTGCGCAGCGCGTTCACGCGGCACCGCGTCGGGAAGATCTACCGCGCGCTGGTACACGGGCGACTCGACTGGGAGCCCGGCGCGCGTCTCGAGGTCGGGCTTCGCGTACAGCAGCATCGCAATGCAAGGGTGGTCGTTTCCGAGGTGCCGAGTGACGGCGATGGCGACGAGGGGCAAAAGGAGTGGCGTGCAACCCAGACGCTCACCGCGCTCGAAACCTTCGCCGCGGGCACGCTCGTCGAGGTGCGCCCCGAAACGGGCTTTCTCCACCAGATTCGCGCGACCCTCGCGCACCTGGGGCACCCGGTGCTGGGAGACGCCACCTATGGATCTCCCGAAGTCGCAGCGTACGCCCCGCGTCACATGCTGCACGCGGCCGCGGTCGAGTTTGGCCGCGTGCGCGCGGAATCTCCGGATCCGGCGGACTTCGCCGAGGTTCTCGAAAGGCTCCGGGGCTAGCGGGCGTCTACTTCGATCCGCGCATCTGCCGTTGGATGGCGGCGGCGCTAACGCGTTCGGCATCCTCGATGCGTCCGTCCTGTTGGTACAGCCGGGATAGGTTGGTGTGGCTGAGGGGATCGTCGGGTTCGATCTCGACCAACTTCTCGGCCGCTTCGATGGCAGCCGCGAGATCACCGGACTGTGCCAGCGCCATCGAAAGCCCATTCCAGGCCAGGCCCAGCGAGGCATCGTGCTCGATCGCTTCGCGATAGAGCCGGATGGCGTCGCCGAAATCCTTCTTCGCGAAGTGGGTGAAGGCTTCTCGGGCCAGCGTGCGCGCTTGATTCATCGGCCCGAGTATAGGCGTAGAGCCGGGCCCGATCGGCGCGCCACCGTCCGCGTTCTCGCGGTTCTGGTCTCGAGGCTGCGCCGCGGGGATCGTAGAGAGAGAGCCCCATTGGACTAAAAATTGGGTCCTTATACCCCCGTCGGTTTTGAGGATAGCGGGAACGGATCAATTTTATTCGTGGAAAGATTCGATTCGAAGCGCATAGTTCTATGGAAGCGGAACGAGAGTTCTACGGATGTACACGCTGGGCGAGGGCGACCGTTCCGTCTCCGCCGTGGGGGATCCGAGCGCCTGGAAGGTCTGAGGGGGTCTTCAAACTCCTCGGCCGTTGCCTGGAACAAAGGCGCGCTTCGAGGGGTCAAGGTGGCGCGGACGAAAAGAACTTCGCCGCGGGGGGAGAGACTGTGACCA
>Ga0310122_10000319_pt1 | contig 31101 bp, 34 predicted proteins | sample CB6_Bottom_1051__FD_203503 | JGI IMG/M metagenome (GOLD analysis project Ga0310122, IMG submission 203503) | Marine microbial communities from Western Arctic Ocean, Canada - CB6_Bottom_1051 | ecosystem: Environmental > Aquatic > Marine > Oceanic | place: Canada: Western Arctic Ocean | collected...
TAAGAAGCGACCAGCTTCACCCACTACCTCTGCTGTTAAGGAGAAGCGTTGACTGGCATTATCTAACTCACTAAACCAGTACTCATTCCGGTGATTGTATAAATATTTAACCTCTATCTTCTTGACCCCTGCCTCCTCAAAATTCTCATTAGAGTGAATGCTCTTGCTCAGAATCTTCCCGTTGATTAAGTTTTTCATCTTTGACTGTACCACCCCTTTTTGACGCTGCATTTTGGAGAAGGAGTAATCAAGTACCTCATAGGGTTGACCATCAACTATGATGACCCGCCCCGGTTTTAATTCTGTATATGAAAGCATAATTATATTATTAAATAAAAAACCGCTCTTCCCAGCACAAGAACGGTTTGTGCTACTAATAGTAGCCTATTTCTTGGAGAGCCTCTCGGTAACGAATGTCCATATTGACTTCAGTCATGAAGTTCTTGTTAGATCGGTTCTTCCTGATGAAACACTGCACTGGCTCAGCCTTATGACCGCCATGTCTTTCCACCAAACGATGATAAACAGCGATACGGGGAATACGTGACACGCCACCTTTTTCATCTATGGGCATTGAAGCCTCCTTTCTGTAATGCCTGACCCTCTCTGCCTTGAAATGGTACTATCTTTAAAGTATCCTAATATGACTAATATGTCAATGAACAAAGATAAGCAAACTATCTTCGTCGCCCTCTCGGGTGGAGTCGATAGTTCGGTTACCGCCGCCCTATTGCAAGAGCGGGGTTTTAAGGTGATCGGTTGTCACATCAAATGTTTCAATATTGATGGTTGTGGGATCAAAGATGCTGAGGATGCTCGGCGGGTAGCGGAGCAATTAGAGATTCCTTTTTATGTTTTTGATCTAGAGCAAGAATATAAAGACAGAGTGGTTCAGTATATGGTGGATGGTTATCGACAAGGCTTCACTCCTAACCCAGACGTGATGTGCAACAAAGAGATCAAGTTCGGCCTTTTCTTGGAAAAAGCCTTGTCTTTAGGGGCTGATCAGATTGCTACCGGTCACTACGTTGCTCTCAAGGATGGTCGCTTATATCAGGCTAAGGATAAAAATAAGGATCAATCATACTTCCTCTGGACCCTGACTCAAAACCAACTACAACACTGCCTCTTTCCTCTAGGTGAATATACCAAGGCACAGGTCAGAAAATTAGCGAAAAAATATAATCTTTTAACCTCCGAGAAGAAGGATTCTCAAGGCATCTGTTTTCTCGGACAGGTTTCTTTAGTCGACTTCTTAAAAAACTATATTCCCATCAAAAAAGGGTTGGTTTTAAGTACTAGTGGTGAGTCGGTTGGCCAACACGATGGCGCCTACTTCTATACCATCGGTCAGCGTCATGGCTTGAACTTGGGTCAGTTAACCAATACTCCTCATTATGTAACGGAGAAGGATGTGAAGAACAACACCGTCACCGTGGCCGAGGGCAGTGATCATCAGGAGTTGTTTAGAGATAGAGTAGAGTTAAATGACATTCATTTTATTAAAGACCCGCCTCAAGAAAAAGAAGTTTTGGCTCGCTTACGCTACCGCCAGCCTCTATTCAAAGCTCGTTTAAAGGATGATCAGCTGATATTCTTTCAACCACAGAAGTTTGTTGCTCCTGGTCAATCAGCCGTCTTTTACGACACCCAGGGCCAGATGTTGGGTGGAGGTATAATTGCCTAAAGTTAGTAAATATCCTATCATTTTATCAATGAGAATCTTAACCAGTGAGATTGGTGAACATGAAGGAAAAGAGGTCACTTTAATGGGCTGGGTCTCGGTTAGACGAGATCATGGCAAACTTATTTTTATAGATCTTCGAGATAGAAAGGGTCTGGCCCAGTGCGTCTTTTTTGCTAAAGACAAGATTCTTTTCGGTCAGGCGGAACAGTTACGTCCCGAATGGGTCGTTAAACTAACGGGTAAAATTAATAAACGACCAGAAAATCTAATTAACAAAGATCTAGCTAGTGGTCAGTGGGAGATTGGTGTCAAAAATCTAGAGATCATTAGTGAGGCTCAGACACCACCTATCGCTATTGATAGCGATGGCTTTGATATTGGCGAAGAAAATCGTCTCAAATATCGCTACCTCGATCTTCGGCGCTCTCGTTTGCAGAAGAATCTACGGATGAGACATCAGACCAATCAACTCATTCGCAATCATTTAACTGCTGAGGATTTTGTTGAGATAGAAACTCCTATTCTCTCTAAATCAACTCCTGAAGGAGCGCGGGACTTTTTAGTACCTTCTCGAATGAACCCTGGCAAATTTTATGCTCTTCCTCAATCACCTCAACAATATAAACAGTTATTGATGGTGGCTGGTTTTGAACGTTATTTTCAATTACCACGTTGTTTTCGTGATGAAGATACTAGAGGTGATCGACAGCCAGAATTTACCCAATTAGATATCGAACTCAGTTTTAGCAATGAAGAGGAGATTATGGCATTAACTGAAGAGCTAATGATTAAATTAGTCAAAGAACTTTATCCTAACAAGAAGATTAAGAAAACTCCTTTTCCTCGCCTCAAATATAAAGAGGTGATGAAGAAGTATAAGTCCGATCGACCGGACTTAAGGAATAAGCAAGATGATCCTGATGAGCTAGCTTTTGCTTTTGTGACTGACTTTCCAGCTTTTGAATACAAGGAGGGGGACAAGCGCTGGGGAGCGATGCATCATCCCTTTACTCAACCTAAAGTTAACGATGCTAAAGAATTAAAAAAAGCCTTTGAGAAAGATCCTAAAAAAATATTAGCTCATCAATACGATCTAATTCTTAACGGTCATGAGATTGGCGGTGGTTCTATTCGTATTCACGATCCTAAATTGCTCCAGGCCTCTTTTGAGGTTTTGGGTAATAAGTCGGCGGAGGTAAGGGCTAAGTTTGGTCATATTCTTAAAGCCTTCGATTACGGCGTCCCTCCTCATGGCGGTATCGCTTTAGGGCTTGACCGATTGATCGCAATCCTTAATAATGAGCCCAATATTCGGGAGGTGATTGCTTTTCCAAAAACAGGGGAGATGCAGGATTTGATGATGGATTCACCTAGCGAGATCTCTGTTGATCAGTTGAAGGAGCTTGGTTTAGAAATCAAGAAAAAGAAAGAGAAGTAAAAAAATGAAAAATGAAAAAACCCTGGTGGTGATCAAACCCGATGGGATACAACGATCTTTAATTGGTGAGATAATTCAACGCTTCGAAAGAAGCGGTCTTAAATTAATAGGTCTTAAAATGACCCTACCTACAGCAGAGATGATCGAGCAGCACTATACTGTCAATCCCGAATGGAAGAAGAATGTAGGAGAGAAATCTATCGAGGCCTATAAGAAAAAAGGACAGCAGCCACCCTCTGAGGATCCCCTTGTGATTGCTGATCAGGTTTTAAATAGTCTTAAAAAATACATCTCTTCTGGTCCGGTAGTGGCAATGGTTTGGCAGGGCATGCATGCGGTGGGAGTAGTGCGTAAGATTACCGGTGCTACCGAGCCTCTTTCTTCCGATGTGGGTACTATAAGAGGCGATTATACCATCGACTCCTATCAAGTTTCTGATATTGATGGCAGGGCGGTACGTAACTTGATTCATGCTTCTGGTGATGTTGGTGAGGCTGAGGCAGAGATCAAGCTCTGGTTTAATAAGCAGGAGCTCTTTAATTATCGTCATATTCAAGAAGCCATCCTTTATGACGTTAATTTGGATTGCATTCTAGAATAGCTTTATTAAATAACTGGTTTTTGCTATGCTGTGGGTAGAATCCTGTTTTTAATATTCCAGGTCAATCCTATTTTTTTGGGAGATCAGTATGTGTTAGTTCCGTGGAATTAACCCGAGATCATACCCACCCTAGCATCTAGCTGGAATCACCAAGAACAGGGTTCTTTGTTTATGGATACAAAAAATATTAGAAATTTTGTTATTATCGCCCATATTGACCATGGCAAGTCGACCTTGGCCGATCGGCTACTTGAAGCTACCGCCACCGTCTCTAAACGTCAGTTACAACCCCAATATCTCGATCAATTAGAGTCAGAGAGAGAAAGAGGTATCACTATCAAGATGGCGCCAGTCCGGATGATCTATCAGGATTATATTTTGAATCTGATCGACACCCCAGGTCACTCGGATTTTTCATACGAAGTCTCTAGAGCTCTAGCTGCTGTTGAGGGAGCGATTTTATTGGTTGATGCCGCTCAAGGTATTCAGGCTCAGACCTTGGCTAACTTTGAGGCGGCTAAGAAGGCTGGTCTCAAGATTATCGGTGCTGTCACCAAGATCGATCTCCAGCCAGCTCATTTAGAAGATACTATCAATACTCTGGCCGATCTTTTAAAGGTTGATACCAGCGAGATTATTAAGGTTTCAGGCAAGACGGGGGAGGGGGTGGAGGAGTTGCTGGATCATATTATCAAAGATATTCCTGCTCCCCAGGCTGGTAGTGAGGATAATCAAGCTCTTATCTTCGACTCCTATTATGATGAACATAAAGGGGTCATCGCCTTTGTGAGAGTGTTTTCCGGGCGATTCGACCCCTCTAAAACCATTCAGTTTGTGGCTACCAACTCCTCAACCAAGGTTAAGGAGTTAGGATACTTTCAACCCAAACTTACTACCAGCCAGCAGTTAGCTAATGGTGAAATAGGCTACATTGCTACAGGCATCAAAGATCCTAATCAAATCAAGATTGGTGATACCATTACCCTAAAGGAAAAGCCAGCTCCTGCTTTAGCTGACTATCAAGAACCTCAGCCGGTGGTTTTCGTCTCTTTTTATCCTCAAGATAATAATGATTTTGATAATCTAAAGCAGGCTTTGGCCAAGTTGCAGCTCAACGACTCCTCTTTGATTTTTGAGCCTGATTCTAGTGAATTGTTAGGCCGAGGTTTTCAGAGTGGTTTTTTAGGTCAGCTTCACTTTGAGATTATTGCTGAAAGACTAGCCAAAGAGTTTGGTTTAGAAACCGTCCAGAGCTTTCCTTCGGTGAAGTATCGGGTGAAGACCAGATCAGGCATGGAGGATATCAATAGTCCCAAAGACTTTCCTGATGAGTATGTGGAAGCTCAAGAACCGATGGTTCAGCTAGAGATCATCGCCCCCTCTGAATATCTAGGAGGTGTGATGTCTTTAACAGAGGTTTTTCGTCTCAGTGACTTTGAGACCGAAAATCTAGGTAATCGTATGTTAATAAAGGCTAAACTACCTCTGGCCGACCTGATTAGTGACTTTGATGACAAGTTAAAATCCCTATCAGAAGGTTATGCCTCTCTCAGTTATGAGCTGATTGGTTATCAAACTAATGAATTAGAGAAGCTAGAAATATTGGTAGCTGGTTTTGTGGTTCCCGGTTTAACCCGAATTCTCCCTAAGGACAAAGTAGAACGAGAAGCACGCGCTACAGTGGAAAAACTTAAAGAGCTTCTACCTCGTCAACAATTCAAGCAATCTTTACAAGCCAAGGCTCATGGTCAGATTATCGCTCGAGAAACCATTCCAGCCTTCAGAAAAGACGTTACCGGCTATCTCTATGGTGGTGACCGGACTAGAAAGATGAAGTTATGGAAAAAGCAGCAGAAGGGTAAGGCTCGTTTGCAGGAAAGAGCTGATAAGACTCAGGTTCAGATTCCCGCCTCTATTTTTAAAGAGTTATTGAAGAAGTAACTTATATACAAGTACTCAGTTACTATTTGTAATATAATTAAATTAGTTTAATAAAAAAACAACCTGCGGTCACAGGTTATTTTTAAAGAATTATCTAGCTCTTTATTGTGATCATTAATTTTAATAGATCAAGATAATCATCATGATAACTAGAGTTTAAATTTTAGCAATCCTCATCTCAATATCTAACTTTTTAATAACTAATAATATAAATGAGCTCTAAAGTTAAAAAAAATAAGTATTTTATTTTAGTACTAATAGCGATCTTATTTTTAGTATTACAACAAAATAGCCTCACCTCTTCAAATCAAGAAGTTAAAGCTTTTGAGAATAATGATCGTGTAATTAGTCAGGGCAAGGTCGATTCGCAATATATCAAAGATAACATTGATATATTTGTAATTCAGCTGCAAAATAGCATAAAGATTCTAGAAGATTTTAAAGATAGGTTTAATGATCCACCAGAAGAGATCCTCAAATCAGCTTTATACTGGAGTATAAAACTGATTATAGAATCTCAGCATAATAAATATATTGAAGATTTAGGAGGTATTAAATCAGAACTAGAAAAAGTTAGTAAGTCGTTAGATCTAATTATTCAAAGTCCGAGTAATGATATCGATTACTATAGAAATGAGGTTTTGGAGATCACTAATCATTTTGATGAATTGCATTCTTACATGTCACAAGAACTCGAGGGAGTTTATAAGTTGATGAAATTATTTATTACTGGCGATATTACTGACAAAAGAATTCTTAATGATCTTTTCCTCGATAATATTCCTGAACTTACTACAAAAAGAACAGTCATAAGGAATGGTAAAGAAATTGAGGTGAGTTCTGTAGATCATGTAATTGTTGATGGACAGCGTTATGAGTTAATTCATGATTTTGAAGAAGGGTCCCATTATGAAAAAACGCTTAGTGGGGGTATTAAACAAAAAATCTATGTCAATAATCACAAGGCATTCACAAATATAATAGAATTTCTAAAACATAATGGCACCAAGGCTAGGATAGAGAGAAATAAAATAGAAGCCAGCCAAAGGGCTCAGAATCCACAAAGAAGAGAATTGCCTTCTATTAATAGAGGTTCTAATAATTCTTCAAATGATAAACAAGAGAAAGGTTATATCTTAGAACCAATGAAACCTTAAAAAAAGCCCACTACTGCTCTAGCTGACCATCAAGAGCCTCAAGACAACAATGATTTTATTTCAAATTCAAAGAGCCTTTAAATAACTTATACACATTCTGTTTTGAGATATTAGAGAGTATAATTAAGCTATAATATAAAAAAGAAGCAACCCCTAGGGATTGCTTCAAGAGTTACATCAGAGGATAAGCTTCCCAGTACCAAGACCAGAAAAACTGATAGCCCCAGATGCATCCGAGAGTAGTAACGACTCCCAGCAGGAAATACATGATATTTTTTTTCATCATCTCCTCCTAGTAAAATTTGTTAATGGTCAATCTTCTACTCATATTATATAATAAAATTCATATTTTGTCAATACATGAGAGCTAAGAGCAAGAAAAATAATCTTATTGCGTTAGGATTGATTTTGCTTTTGATACTTATTGGTCTCAATCAACAAGGCATTTTTATTGGCGCTGCTCAACAGCCAACCGTAGAAGATCTAGAAAAGCTTATAAAAAGAGGTCAGGTGGCCATTGCAGATGCTATGCCAGCTATTAACAAGGAAATTGCTAAATTAGAATTCGATATTAAGGACTGGGGGGGATTTCCTTCGTTTGGTCTTGGCAATGACACCAGGAGACAAGCTTTAGCACTCCTTATTTATGTTAGATTGCCTCTGGTTGGAGTTAGTGATCTGAAAGGTCCAGAGGCAAAGAAGATAATAGATCAGCTACAAAAAGATAATCCGCGGATTAATTTTCAAAGATATAGACACGTAGAACATGTTTTAGCCTATCTAAAAACTCATCTTGAGGCAATAAAGCAGGGTAAAATAAAATTTGATAATACTAAGATTAAAGCAGATACGGACTATATCAAACAACAAATTGTTAATGTCAATACAAACCTAGATTCTTTAAAAAAAGAGTTTGGCAAGAGTATGAAACTTGAGACTGTACAAGATTTAGCTACAGCACAAGCTGAAATTATGATTTTAATAAATCAGCTTGATGGCTTCAGGAATGGTATTCAGAAGATAACCGATCAAGAGATGGAACAGCTTCAGCAATTACTAAACTCCCTCATAGGACGCTATCAAATGCTCATTGAAGAAGGAAGGCGTCTTGATAGCGAGAAGGAGAAGTTAAAAGGTGGTAATAAAGGATCATTTATTAACTCAATCAATCTTCTTGCTCAGGTTGGCATGAAGCAGTCTCCTGGTACTAAGGCGGATCCTAAAGATGTACTAAGAGCTAAAATTGAGAGGCAGAAAGCTCTAAACCAAGCACAGGAACTAGCTAATGCGAAGAAAAGAAAGGATCTTGAAGCAATGAAAAAACAGGTTAGACCACCAACCGTCACTCCTGCTCCTGCTCCTACTCCTACTCCTACTCCTACTCCTATGCCTACTCCTGCTCCTGCTCCTATGCCCGATCCAGACATTGTTTCTGATCTAGCTGGCAAGGGGAAGATAACAATAAAATACATTGTTCCCTGTGAAGGAGGTGTTTGCACCATAACAGCTTGTTCTGAAAAAAATTGTTTTACACCAATCAAAGATGTTCCAGGTGATATAATAGCGGATTGGATAGATGGAAATGGAGCTGCTCTTGAAAAGTACTTGAAAGATAAGCTTGGAAATTATACATTGGTGCCGTTTGGAGAAGAAACTTTGAGCAAAGAGGAAGATTTAAAACAAAAAGCTGCTGAGTTAGATGCAAAAATAGCTGCTATGGAAAAAACTTATACTGACCTGATAAAAAGCATCATTAAGTTTGCCATTGTCAACGAAGAAGGTATTGGGTTATCTGAAGAATCCTTGCAAAAGCTGTTCGATGCTTATAAGCAAACGTTAAAAAAATAAAATAGAAGAAAGTAATTATGAATAAAGGCATTAAAATAATAGGAACGATTCTCATAGTAGCGTTTTTATTGGTCCCTACTATTGCCTACGTTCAAAATGACAAGTCTCTATTAGAACAATTCAGAGAGATGATTTTAGAACTTAAAGAATTAAAAGATAGTCTTGAAGAATTAAAAAAGGAAAGAGCTGCCATTCAAGAACAGCTTGATAAGTTAGAAAAACCAACTACTCCTCCCAGTGACCAACCGACTCCGGTAAAACCCCCTACTACTAAACCTCCTATTTTTATACCCCCTGCTGCCAAACCTCCTTCCAAGCCACCTGCTGATCCAGATAAATTAACACCGGATGAAATAAGACAAATATTACCACCAAAGATGGAAAATGAACTAAGAAAGGAAGGTCGATTAAGAAACGAACCTTTAGATTTAGATCATGAAGAGAAACCTAAAGTTCAACCACCACCGCCAACCAAGCCTAAAACCTTTGAAGAGTCACTTTCTAAATACGAAGAGGTTATTGATGCTGAGGGTAAAAAATTGCCGGGGTTCTTTCATGCCGAGGTTGGTAATTTTGAAGGTAGAAAATTAAAATACATTACTAGTGCAGCACTCATTAAGATATCAAAGGCAAATCCGGGTAAGTTTATAAGGGTTAAGATAACAGAGCCATCACATTGTCCCCTTTGTCTATCCAGTTACAACGAAGGTGATAAATATTATTTTATGACAGCAGCACAGATACAGCATTGGCTAAAAATAAGAATAGCTACGGTGCCTACAATAATTAATTTCAAATTTGAAAATGGGGAACTTAAGTATTATAAACCATGATCAACAACCCTCTTTTTAGAAAACTTAAAGAAAACTCCCTCTGGTGGATCCTGGTGGCGGCTTTTGTATTAATGCTCGGTATCGTCACCGTTAACACTGGTATAGGAATAGACCCAACTCGAATATTATTAGCTGAAGAAGCTCCTGGCAATGTTCATATATATCTTTTTGGGGATCAAACATATCTTATTATTCTTTATGATAAGAAAGAAGATGCGCCTAATATTGCGTATAGAGTAACCGACGAAGGATTAACTACAGAATCATCTGCAGAAGCATTAAGAAAATACTTAGAAGGCAAAGGCATTAGCGTTGATAATCTTACTTTCCCAGCTCCTCCCAAGAATATTCCTTCTAATGCCGAACAACTACTAAATGCTCAGTTAAGTGTTGTTAGAATTCGTACTCAAGAAAAAAAGATTTTCGGTAGGGATGACTTTGGGCGTCCAACAGAGATCGAACCACTTGGCGTTGGTAGTGGTTTTTCAATTGGTGAATATAAAAATAAAGAAGGTAAGTGCAGAGAAGCTATCATTACCAACAATCACGTCATTAGTCGTGATATAGATAAAAAGGTTACGATCGAAATTTTTGATGAAAACGGCAAACTTATTAAAACAGTAGAAGGAATTGTTCACGAAGCTGATTCAGGTCCAGATCTAGCAATTATCTCTATTCCTTGTGTAAAAGAGCTGTTATCAATTATTATCTCCTCAACCCCTCCTAAACCAGGTGATAGAGTTGTCCAAATTGGTTGTCCTAAGGGCGCTAAACCTACACCTTTCCCTGTTCCCCCTCCTTTTCGAACTTGCGTAGTTATTAAAAGTAACTTTATTGGCCCATCAGGAGAAATTATTTTTATTGATCCTGACAAAAACATTGGAGTAGCAGGAGGCAGATCGGGCGGTCCAATTGTGGGCACTGACCCTAAAACCGGTATGCTTGCCGTTGTTGGTGTTTGTAATTCTCGAGATGATTCAACTAGGCCACCAGGAAATATAGGTTGCTCTAGTACCTCATTGAATAATTTTATAGATAAAGTAGGGTTTGATATAATTTTGGAAATGAACAAAGAAGAAAGGCGAGCTTTTATAGAGGCTCAAAGATGATATAATAAATAAGATGACTACCAAGGCAAAAAAAGCAAATAGAATTATCTGGCTAGTTATTGCTATTTTGATAGTGATATTTCTTTTTAGATTGGATAATCCTTTTCTTCAAGCTCAAGTTGCGGTGCAAGGACCAGATGAAAAATCTACTACCTTGAAGATAGAAGTAATTGATAACATTGGGAGTATGATACGTGATGCCGAGCTTATTCCTTCTCTTGATATTATCCCTAAAAAAGAAGTTCCAATTAAAGATAGATATTTTGAGATGCCCACTGATCTTATAGAAAAAAACCGACCACCTGATGGGGAAGATGTTTTAGTAAAGAAACATTTAAGAATTAGTCCAGAAGATTTTGACAGAATAAAAGACGAGAATACTACCGCAGAAGATGTCAAAAAAATTATTATTGATGCTATTATAGCATACTATGGATCATCATATGATAAATATGAAATATCTGTTATGCCTGAGAAGAGGCCTCTGCCTCAAGGTAAAGAAACAGCTGAGAAGGAGCCTCCGTCTAAAGGTAAAAAAACAGCTGATAAATTAGTTGATGATTTAATAGATCTGACGTCTCCTAAAAAAGATCAACTAGGCACTGGTCTTTCAGGAGGTGGCACTGGTCCTTTAGGAGATCCAAGAGAACCCGGAGATTTGACGCTTCCTCCTATAGATCAACCAGGCACTGGTCCTTTAGGAGATCCTTCTATTACAAAAGAATCTAAAGCAGAGGCAGAAAGGAAAGAAAAGGAAAGATTAGACAGGCTTTATAGAAATAAGTTTTTTGGTAAAAACGATGGTAAGAAGAAGACCTTATATCTGAACCCAACTCATACTAAGTGGCTAGGAGGTTGGAACCAATTAGATCCTAAGACTAAAAGATACACCATTATATTTTCAGGATCTAAAAACTGGTCACGTTATTATAAAATAGTTAATTTAAGATATCATACCGAAGGAGTTAAGTTTATACTTCCTCCGAAAGGTCCAATATATGAATATACCATGCCCGACGGGAAAACATTAAGATTTCATGATACTTTTATAAACACTGACGCGCAGGGAAATAGGACAGAAATTAATCCTGTAGCGAGGCAGCCCAGTGAGAAGTGGCTTGCAGAATTTAAAAAATGGATAAATTCCATTAATGATCAAATAGCCATTGCTGAAGCTAGGGCAGCTGCAGATGAAGTAAGAAGAAAAAGAAGATTAGAACCAGATCGTGAAGGTGCTCGCCGCACTCCTCGCTAATTAAAAAAAATGAAAAATGAAAAAAGAAAATAATATTTTAATTTTTGTAGCTCTACTAATTGTTGGTTTTATAATTTTTAATAGTTACAAAAAAGATGTTTCTTTGATTGCGGCTCCTCCGCTGGGTGATGGCTATCCTATTGGCCAGATAACAATTGGTGTAGTTTATGGCCCAAAGAGGGGAGGTGTACTTGTTCCTAAAGTTCAACCTTTTGGACAGAAGCAACCCCTCGCTAACACTGTGATGTGGCCAACGAAGCTTAATGAAAAAGAAATGCACTTTGGGGAATATGATGCTGGTACGGCGATTGTTTTGATAGAATTTCTTAAAAGCCGCGGCGTACCAAGCGTTCTTATAGGTGCTAATGACCCAATAAAAGATATTAATAATGATGATATTCTTACTGTTAAAGTTGAAAGGGGCGAAGATATAAAAGTAACTGTTTTGTATGATATAACTACTGGTAGATGGATATTTGATGCGGATGCACTCGTCTCACAAAGTGTTATTCCAGGATCAGTAATTCGTTTTGAGGATGGATCGGTCGCTGGTATTTTTGAGGGACTGAGTTTAGAGCCAACACCAGAAGCTAGACGGTTACTTAGAGAATTTATCAAGGCGCGATTGGAATGGGCGGCTTATGTACATTATGGAGGGGGAAAGCATGGTCTTAAAAAAGATATATTTCAAGGAGTTCCCGTTTTGGAGCATATCTCCGGTCCAATTGCTGAAATCTCCAATGAGATTCAGCGAATATTATTTAACTGGGCTCTAGATGATAAGTATGATATAGGGAAATATGATCCTGCCATAGCAAAAGAAATGTTAGCAAGATGGAATAAACTTGCTAGAGAGCTTAAAACCCACTATGAGGGCTACGTGCTACCTATTGAATCTTTACTGGCCTCAGTTAATCAATTAGATAGTATTACGGATGGAACTATTATTACTCCTCAATCCACATCAGGACCATCATCTCCTAATAGCGGCATTTATTTATCAACCGATCTTAGAGATCAAGCTAAATATTATCCCGCTATTAATACACTTAAAGAAGTAAAAGATGCTGATATTAGAAACATACCAATACACGTTAATCCACCAAGTAATGCTGTTTATGCTCAACCAATCTCCGTTTATACTGGCAAGAATTTCGCTGGTAGGGAGGTCTATTGGGTTTTCGCAACAGTTCCTGAAAACTTTGCTATTAAAGGAGATCCTAATTCATGGCAATTTTATATTACCGGGGAGGTCACCGGATACGTTAATCTGGGTGGAACTAAAAAACCACCTCCAGGCTCAAATATTCCCGGCCTATTAATTAATCCTAATCACCCTCTTTCAGATGCTATTACAGGACAAGCTCCTCCAAGCGGTCCTCCTGGTACCCCTACTCCTTCACCTGGTGGTTCCGGTCCTTCAAGTGGTCCTTCAGGTGGTCCTTCAGGTGGTCCTTCAGGTGGTCCTTCAGGTGGTCCTTCAGGTGGTCCTTCAGGAGGTCCTTCAGGAGGTCCTTCAAGTAGTCCTAGATAAGCAATGAGATTCTTCGTATATTTAGTTCTATTAGCAGTTATATCCCTGCTGAGTTTTCAGATATATTCTTTAAATAAACAAAGGCTAGTTCTTAAAAGTGATTTTGATAAAATAACTAAAGAACTAACGCCTCTTAATAAAGAAAATAAGGAGTTAATAGCCGAGATTAATTATTTAGAAAATCCTGATAATCTTGAAAAAGAACTACGATCGCGGTTTAATTATGTTAAACCTGGGGAAAAACTGATCATAGTTGTTCCTGAATCCCAATGAAAAAGTTATACCCTTTATTAATAGTTCTAGTTTTTTTAGGTTTTGGCTTACTTAACCTAATTCGTATTGGCTGGTATCCGGTGGCTTTGGTTAATGCGCAACTTGTTTGGGGTTATTCTTTGGATAAGGAGTATTCCTCAGCTCTTAAATACTACAGTCAAATGCTTAACACTTATAAAGGTAAAGAGGTGAGTGATAAGCAAATTAAAAAGATTAAAAAAGAAGTTAAACAAGCTACTTTAGATAAGATCATCGAAAAAATGATCATTGCTAATAATGCTAATAAGTTGATTGGTGATGATAAAACTAAATTAATAGAGGCTAAAGTCAAAAAATATCTCCAGGATCCTAAACTAAAAGCCGCTGCTAGTGCTTTATTTAATTTAAGCTTTGATGATTTCAAAGCCATAATTCTTGTTCCTCAAGCTGAGCGAGAAATTCTTGAGGAGCAGTTTTCTTCTGAAAACCGTGACTTTAAGAGTTGGTTAAAAAACCAAAAGAAAGAAGCCAAGGTCCATCTCTTTACTAAAGAGTTTATTTGGACTGATGAGGGTATAAAAAAGAAATAAAAAAGACGCCATCCTTCAATGAGAATGACGTCTATGTTTGATGTTTAGCTCTACCATGATCTCCTTTAAAACCTGATCAGCCTCAGACTCTAAAGGTTCATCGGGATCTTCTTCAGAACAAATGAATCGCTTTTCAGGTAGTGGTCTTCCCAGAACCTTGATTTGATAACGATGAAAACACTCTTCAATAGCAATTAACATCGTTCTATCGCAGGCTCTTAGTTCACGATCAAAACCAGCATCTCTTATCCACTCATGAGCCGACTTTACCGAAGCATCGGAAGCAACTCTTAATATCCCAATAGCTAACTCATCCAATTGAGGTATATAAGCAATGAAATCAGGATGAACTTCTTTAACTACTGGAGCAGAATAAAGAGTTAATTTTGTTGGTAGGCACTCTTTGCCAAATCGCTGACTAGCAAACAAGAATCCTTTTTTCAACCAACTAAAGTAATCATAGAGCTGCTGAGAGGTTGGACTCAAGCGAGCTAATTTAACAAACTTGTTGTTCAAGAGGTGGTCATGTAGTTGAATAAACTCATTCCAATTAATTGGGTTTAGCAAATACTCAACAAACTCTAAAACATTTTGTGGCTTCTCAATCATAAGCGGTTCCTTTCTTTTATTGTTTAGGTGCTAAAGATTAACCTTAAAATAACAATAATAGGGCTGTTTGTCAATGTATAATGTTTGAAAAAACTAATAAAATAAGGGATAATAAGGTCATCTTGCCGGGGTAGCTCAGGGGTAGAGCAATACTTTCGTAAAGTAGAGGTCGTGAGTTCAAATCTCACCTCCGGCTCATGAAACCATTAGATAAAAAATACGATCAAAACAACGCCCACCTCTCTGTTTACGCTGGTGCTGGTGGTGATGATGCCAAGGATTGGGCTCGTATGTTGTTTGAGATGTATTATAAATATGCCCAGAAAAGAGGGTGGAAAGTTGTTGTTACCGACGATCTTCAGTTGGAGATAAAAGGCGAATACGTTTACGGCAACCTCAAAAATGAAATGGGCGTTCATCGCTTGGTCAGAATATCTCCTTTCTCATCAAAGAAACTTCGCCACACTTCTTTTGCTTTGGTAGAGATAGTGCCCGAGCTACCAGAATTAGAGGCTAATCAAATACGAATACCTGAGGATGATTTAAAGGTAGAAATGTCTCGTGCCAGTGGTCCTGGTGGTCAGAATGTTAATAAACGTGAAACCGCTGTCCGTATTGTTCATTTGCCTACTGGTGTCAGCGCTGCTTCTCAAGCAGAAAGATCTCAGATGCAAAATAAAGATAAAGCTTTAAAACTATTAAAAGCCCGGCTGTTTAAATTAATGGAGGAAAGGCAAGAGAAAGAGCTTGGTAACTTAAGAACCAAGGTTACTCCCGAATGGGGTAATCAGATTCGCTCTTACGTTCTTCATCCTTATAAAAAAGTTAAAGATCATCGTACCGGTGTTACAGTCAACCAGCCAGAAGATGTTTTAGATGGAAAGCTTGATAAGTTCATTGAAGCCGAGTTAGAATTATAATCGCATGATTACTTTTATTAACGTTTCTAAAATATATAATGAGAGATCTGCCGCTTTAGATAACGCCTCTTTTAAAATAGAGTCTAAAGAGTTTGTTACCTTGGTAGGTAAGTCTGGGGCTGGAAAATCAACCATCATCAAGCTGCTAATAGGGGAAGAGAAACCTACTCGTGGCAAGATTTTATTTGGCAATCACGAGATTAATCGTTTAGATCATAAAGAAATTCCCCGCTTGCGTCGTAAAATTGGTATTGTTTTTCAAGATTTTCGTTTGCTACCTCTAAAAACCGCTTATGAAAATATTGAGTTTGCTATGGAAGCTAGTGGCAAGACCAAGCAAGAGATAGATGAGGTGATTCCTCAGGTTTTGGATATGGTTGGTTTGGCTGATCAATCCAATAACTTTCCCCACGAGCTATCAGGAGGTGAGCGGCAGCGGGTAGCTATCGCTCGGGCGATGGTTAATCGACCCGCTTTAATTATTGCTGATGAGCCAACTGGTAATTTGGACCCTGGTAATACTTGGGAGATCATTAATATTCTTCTGAGAATCAATGAGCTGGGCACCACCGTTTTACTAGCTACTCATAACAAAGAAATTATTAACAATCTAGGCAAAAGAGTTATTAGTTTAGATAATGGTAAAATTATAAGGGACGAGCAAAAAGGACGTTATATTTTAAAATAAATGACCACTATAATCTCTAGAATACTTAAATATGGTTGGCAGAACTTCAGACGTAATCGTTGGCTTTCTATCGCCACTATTAGCATCCTCTTACTCACCCTGACAGTTTTTCAAGGCTTGATTCTTTTTCGAGTTATGACCGAGACCGGTATCGCTAATTTAAAAAACAAGATTGATGTTAGTATTTATTTCACTCCCGAAGCTGAAGAAAACAGTATCCTTACTATCCAGCGAAGATTAGAGCAACAGGAGAACGTTAAACAGGTAGAATATATTTCTCGAGAGAAAGCCTTAGCTATGTTCAAAACGCGTCATCAGGACGATCCTACCATCAATCAAGCCCTCCGTGAGCTTAATGATAACCCTCTTTCAGCTTCATTAAACATTAAAGCTGATAACCCTAGTGATTATTCTGGTATCGTAAGTTTTTTAGAAAAGCAAGAAAGTTGGCAACCGGTCATTGAAAAAACCACTTATCGACAAAATCAATTGGTGATAGAAAGATTAGGTAATATTGTTAACACGGCTGAAAAGTTTGGTTTTGGTCTGACCTTCTTTTTATCCATTGCGGCTATCTTGGTGACCTTCAATACTATTAGCTTAGCCATCTATTCTAACAGGGAGGAGTTAGGGGTGATGAGACTGATGGGTTCACCTAACAACTTCATTGTTGGTCCCTATGTTGTCACTGGTATTATTTACAGTATCATTGCTGCTGTCCTTAGTATGGTGATTATCTGGCCGATCGTCGGCTTTATCTCGCCCTATCTCAAATTCTTCATTTCTGATACTAGCTTAGCTGGTTATTATGCTGACAACTTCTGGAAGTTGGCTAGTTATCAGTTAGTCTTTGGCATGACCCTAGGTATCGTTTCAGCTCATGTTGCAATTCGGAAGTACTTAAAGATCTAATAAAAAACCTCTCTTAAGAGGTCTGGTATATAAGTTTATTTAAATTTTAATAACCTGTTACCTCATCTATAACAGGCCCTCCTCCACTATTATTGGACGTTGATTTTGTAGTACCTCCTCCTCCCTGTCCTGAAACGTATTCTGTGGTAGGACCAACACCTGTAGTATTTTGAGACCTTGATGCTTTAACAGAATTAAATGATCCTGGGCCAGATATTATTTCTGTTACTGGCTCTTTACGCTCAGGATTTAAAAGAGGGCCGTCAAAGCTTTTCTCATCTAAATACTCTCCTTCGGATATTTCTTCGAATTCTTTTTTAGGAATAATAATATTTTTTATAGGCGGACTAATCTCTTGTTGTGATAATGATGGAGGAGATGGTTTATTGATTGTGTAGAGAATAATACCTAATGCAAAGCTAAATATTATTACTATAATTATTAAAATAACTTTTTTCATTACTATAATTATATAACAACTTGATTGATAAAGCCCATAACATATTTTTCTTTTCAATATTATTTTTCTCACTAGGTATAGCGATTGCTAGCCTGGAACTGAGCTTATTAATTCTTATTATTGTAACTTTATCATTCGCTTTTCTATTCTCATTATTTAAAAAATTCTCCTCACTAATATTAATAACCCTTTTTATTCTCTTAGGATTTTTCTATCTAACTTGGAATAATTTTCAATATTATAATCATTCGATTATTTTTAATGAGCCCATTAGTTTTGAGGGAGTGGTAATTGATGAGCCTGTAAAAAATCTAGAAAGACAGACATTGATCCTTAAATCGAATGATCTTGAGGGAAGATTAATTATCAAAACCAGCCTGTATCCTCAATATCATTATGGTGATGTCTTATCAGTTAAAGGAAGTGTCTATCCACCCCCACCAGATTATTATGGGCGCTATCTAAAAAAAGAGGGTGTCCAGGGCATGGTCAGCTTTGCCAAGATAAGGGTTTTAAAAAGGGGAGGAGGAAATCTGATAAAAAAATCTCTGATCAATATTAAGCGGAACATTGTTAATGCCTATCACCAACTTTTACCTTTCAATAAAGCCTCTTTTTTGGCTGGGATGACCTTAGGGGAGAAAGGTGGTTTAAGTAAAAGTTTTTTAAACAACTTGTCCTTGAGCGGTACGCGTCATCTTACCGCTCTCTCGGGTCTTCATTTAACGATAGTTATTTTTATAGTCTTTGGTGTGTTTAATTACTTTCTACCCAGAAAAACCTCCTCCTGGATTACCTTATTATTCATCTTATTATTTCTCGCCTTAACCGGCTTCAAGCTATCGGCCTCTCGGGCAGTTTTGATGGCCTTCTTAGCTATCTTAGCCAAAGAGACCAATCGTCTTTATAGTTCTCGCAACGCTTTGGCGCTAGCGGCTTTGGTATTAATACTTATTAATCCTTATGTCTTGGTTTTTGATGTGGGTTTTCAATTATCTTTCTTGGCGGTTATTGGTATTGTCTATCTTTCACCCCTTATTAAAAAAATACTGCGATTAAAAAATAAAGGTTTTTTGAGTTGGAAAGAGAGTCTTAGCATCACCATCGCTGCTCAGCTAGCAGTCGCCCCTATTCTTATTAATCAGTTTGGTAATTTTACCTTAACCTCTTTCCTCTCTAATATCTTAATTCTTTTTACCGTTCCAGTAGTGATGATTTTAGGTTATCTAATCAGCTTGATTTATTATCTTTTTTATCCACTGGCGGTGATTTTGAGTTGGTTAGTTAGTTTTCTGCTAAGTTACCAGATTTTGATTATCAATCTATTTTCTCGATTAGCCGTTGACTTCAATCCTGCCATCAATATTTGGATAATTCTTCTCTATTATTTACTTCTAGCCGCAATCATATATATTTTTAAGAGATATGAGAGCTTATAAAGGATTCCTCTTTTCAACTATTATCGTCTTGATAGTTTTTAATGGTTGGATCTGGCAACAGGTGTATTTTCAAACTCTAGCCGAGCCCGCCATTTATTTTCTTGATATTGGCCAAGGTGATAGTCAGTTAATAACTTTTCCTTCGGTAAAGATACTGATCGATGGGGGTCGAGATCAGAGAGTCCTTAGTGAGTTAGATAAAGCCTTACCCGATTTTGATGATAATGTTATCGATCTCGTTATTCTCACCCATCCCGATTCTGATCACTTTGGGGGGTTAATAGATGTGCTAAAAAATTATAAGGTGGGGGCTTTCATCTCTAATGGTCAATTGGGAAAGAGCAGAAAGTTTGAAGAGCTACAATCAACCTTAGCGGATTTAAATTTAGAGACCACTTCTCTTATGGCTGGCGATTATATAAAGTATAAGGATTATTACCTCAGCATTCTTTCACCTGATCAGATAGCATTAAGCAAGGACAATAAGAATGAAGCTGGTTTAGTTACCATGTTAGAGGTTAATGGTAATAACGTTCTCCTTACCGGTGATATTGGTTTTGAAACCGAAGAGCGCTTAATTAAAAAATACTCTCTCCGGTCTGATGTCTTGAAAGTGGGTCATCACGGCTCCAGATTTTCTTCTAGCCGAGAGTTTGTTGAGCAGGTTGGTCCTCGAATTAGTATTATTGGAGTGGGCAAAAACTCTTACGGCCACCCTCATCCTCAAGTTCTAGCAATACTAGCCTCCATCAATACTACCGTCTATCGCACCGACTTGGATGGCACAATAAAGATTATTTTAGATAAAAAATAGTTATGACCAAAAGTTCTGCCAAATTCTTTATAGTTATTGTTGTCATCTTGTTATTCACCCAAGCGATCGTTTATCTATCTCTAAATTATGAAGATGTTAAGGATTTGCTAAGTTCTTCCAAGGATTCGGTAGAAAATCTAGATTACAAGTCGATTCGTCTTTCAAAATTTGCTAAGCAAAATAACAGTATAATAACAGTTAAAAGATGTTCTTTTGTCACCAAGCAAGAGCCCTCATACAAACCCGCTATCTTTTCTGAAATAGCTTGGATGGGTACGCTCGAGCAGAGTAGTAAAGAGTGGTTTAAGATTCAAAAAATAACCGAGGGGATAATCGACATCAAGGGTTGGCAGGTGATTAACAAAAGTGGTAGTTTGTTTCTTAATATTAACCACTCTACCATCTTATCTAACGACAAGCCCGTTCTCACTTTCTATCGCGGCCCTGACTTCAAAGGAGCTATTAAAAACACTAACGAGGCTCTCAAGCTCTTCGACTCTAACTGCAATCTGATCGATCAAGTTTTTGCTTACTCTGGTTGGCTAGCTGGTAACAACAAGAAAAAGCTAGCTATGAAAAGGGCGGCTGATCTAACTTGGTATGATGAGAGTGTTAAAAACAAGGCCTCTAAAAAATCTGATAAAGAAATAGAAACCTCTCTAATTGTTTCCAATCAACCCGTTGATCAATTAATTATCAGTCGTATTCAAGCCGGCTCAACCAATAGCTCTCAAGAAGAGTTTATTGAGCTATATAATCCCACCGATCAAGAACTCAACTTAGAAAATCTATCTCTCAAGAAAAGAACCCGATCGGGTAGGGAGTATACCTTGGTCTCACCCTCGAAATTTAAAGGGGTTATTAAAACAGAAGATTTCTTTGTTATTGCACATAAAGAATACCCAGGAGAATTTGATTTAACCTATTCTAGTCATTCTAGTCCCATCGCTTATGCTCACAATACGATTATCCTTTACGACACTACCGGCCAAGTCATTAATGAGGTCAGTTATGAAAGAATCAATAAGGATGAGATTTGGAAGGTAGAAAAGGATTCTGATATTGACAAATAGATAAAATATCACTATTTTATAGAGAGTACTTCAAAACATAAGGAGAATTAATGTGACATTAGATATTAATCTTTTACCAAAACCAGAAAACTGCAAAGATTGGAATACTGATATTAAATGGAGTCAATCAGCCAATTTTCCTAGTGAGCCCTTCTTGTTACAATCAGACAATTGGGATCTTTATTGGATCAGAGGAGTCCTTGAAGGACTGGCCGATGCTCCAATCGAAGGTTTTATTGAGATAGTAATTCATGAAGGAATGTCGACTACCTCTGGTAAGCTCAATATTCACGATGATGCCATTTACTACAACTTCAAAACCACTCTTTATGAAATTGAGAGGCTGTTAGTTGGGTTAGCAGCTCAATTTACAAAGGCTCGTTATATAGTAAAAGGCGAGTACTCTCTTAAATTCATCGCAGAACTACCGGCTTAAATGCCGGTTTTTTATTACATTGACAAAACATACGTTGTATGTTATCCTGTTGAAGAACATTAACAATGATTTTTCTGAAAGGAGATCATAATAATGAAAGCTGGAGAGATTGAAGCTACGGTAACTCCCATACCTTCTCCTTTTAAAGGTGGGCAGACGCAAGCTCACTATCAAGAAGGAAACATGATGGCAGTTAACATATCACCTCCACAACTACCTTTTGTCAGAGCTGATCTCTGCGAGGTAAGAGGTTTGCTGGAAGGTGCGATGGGCGGTCCCATAAAAGGAAAGATTCACCTGGTTATTCATGAGGGATTGGTTCGTATAACTGGTCAGTTAGAGGCTCATGACAAGAACCTGGTTGAAAGTCTTTTCCAAGTTGTGTTACCAATCGTTTATCGACGCCTAGCCGGCCTCGCTATTCAATTCAACACAATGAATTATCGCATCGATGTCGAATACACGATTGATTATCATTAATCTGTATTCTGTGCATCAAAACCCCCTCAACTGGAGGGGTTTTTTATTATGTGGATAACTGATGTTGTTTTTTAAAGTATACTTTAGACAATGGTTAAAAAAGAAGACTCAACTGCTATTAACGCCATAATTGCTATTCTATTAATTATTGGTGCTGTCTTAGTTTGGCAATGGTATTCAACAAAGCAGGGTCCTCTTGCTTTTGGTCAAGCAGGTATGGGTTTTGGATTTGTTCAAGATGATTATGAAGAAAGAGCTGGTAAAGAACCCTCACAGGCTTTTCAAATTGAGCAGCAAAGAATTATTGCTGGACAGAAGATGATCCTCATGTTGAAAAACTCGAGAAAGGTAGAAACCGAGGCATGGGATTGGGCGATCATAGGAGCTTATCCTAATCCTCTTGATCCTAAAGCACCTTGGACTTTAGAACCTACGAAAGAGGTAGCTGAATATCTTATCAAGTCCGAATGGTTTAAAGACCAAATGGCGGACATAAAAAAGGCGCATGATAAAGAAGTTGCGTTTTGTGAAGGGCAAGTGAGTCTTCTATCGACTCTGTTGAAAGAATGCCAAGAAAAATAATAGAAACTTAAGACTGCCTTTTTTATTACTTGTTTAGAAAAAAGACCCTCTAAGGGGTCCTTTTTAAAATTGCTGCCAGACAGGGAGTCGAACCCCAATTTCCTGGGCCAGAACCAGGCGTCCTACCATTAGACGATCTGGCAATTTCGTGGTCTTAGTATAGTATAAGTTTTGATAAAAACCAATACTAACTTAAATCTTTTCATTAACCTCTTTGGGTTTCTCTCCAGCAAACTGAATCTTTTTCAATATTAATTGATTATCTTTTAATTCAGCCTCTAAAATCTTCATTCTTTTTCCATCTTTGAAAGTATAAGTGCCCGGTTCTGGATTAAGAGCTCTCACTTTACGCCAAATAGTAATAGGATCATCTTTCTTTAAATCTACCTCCGCATCTTCAGTTTGAAACTTATTGGTCAAAGTTGCTTGATCATGGTCTTGAACATGAGGAGCGATCTCTTCTTTGGCATATTGAGGTAGGGTTTTAACCAATAATCGTCCGCTCAACTTAGCTAATTTTTCTGATAAAGAGAGGTAGGTATCAGTATCTTCAATTGCTAACTTTTCTTGAGCTAATACTGGGCCATGATCAACCTCCTCATCAATAACAAACAAACTGGTACCCGTTTCTTTCTCTCCTGCTAGAATAACGCTCTGAATTGGGGTGGCCCCGCGGTATTTAGGTAAGAGAGAGGGGTGAACTCCTATCACGCCTTTTTTAGGCATCTCTACAACCCATTTTGGTAAGATCTTGCCATAAGCAGCTAAAACAAAAACCTCCGCGTTAAAACTCTCTAATTGTTGGGCAAAAGCTTGATCCAATTCTTCTGGTTGCAAGACGGGGATCGACTGACCCGCTAATTCCTTTACCGCTGAGGGAGTAATAATCTTTTTACGACCACTAGGTCGATCGGGATTAGTTACTACTGCCACTGGAGGCATTTCCGCATTAATTAATTCTTGCAGTACATCAGCCGCAAAATCTGGTGTTCCAAAATATATATACTTCATTTATTTCTTGGCTGAATAAACGTCTTTAGATTTATCAATAAATAACTTGCCTTCTAGATGATCCACCTCATGTTGAAAAACTCGAGCCAGAAAACCCCAAGCTTTGATCTTGATCTTCTTGCCATCAGCATTCTGACCCTCTAACCAGATTTTTTCTGAACGAGTTACTGTGCCAAATTTATCTGGTACACTGAGACAACCCTCTTCCATTTCATTTTTTTCTTCTGATTTTTTAATTAATTTGGGATTGAAAATAGCATAAAACTTGTTATCCACCTCCGCCACAAACAACCTGGCATCCAAACCTACCTGATTAGCGCTCAATCCCACCCCATCCGCTTTCTTCATGATTGTTCTCATTTTTCTGACCAACTCCCTAATCTCTTTTTTGGAATATTTATCAAAATCAAAACTAGCAATCTTTTTGCGTAATACTTTTTCCTCAGTTTTATTTTTTGCTAGATAAATCTTCATCTTTCTTGTACCAAACTTTCATGAAATAAGCGCCTTTGTTTTTTATATTCTTCCGCTCGGCAATATTTTCTGCCAAGGTGATTAATCGATGATTATCATTTTTCTTGGCTAGACGCATATAAAGAGACTTGTGATTAGGATCTTCTAACAGTTCAGATAATCGCAAACCGGTTAGTTGATAGGGTTGATAAACCCGAGAAGTTTTACCCCGATCCGAAAGCTCATCCATATACTCTGGCAGGATATTCTTTATATCTTCCATAACCAAAAGGATAGTGTTTTTTCACAATATTTTCAATCAATTCCTTTTCAAAAAGAGAGCGATAAAGCATAATTAAAAACTATATGATAGTTAAATTCAAAAAGCCCCTCTTAGCCACTCTAATCGTTGTTCTCATTGTGGCCGCCGGGGTTAACGGTTACTTCATCGGTATTAAAAATCCTAAAATGATTGTTATCAAAGGGATTGATAATATTGAGGATGGCAAGATCAAAAATGTTGATTTTGGTACCGTCTGGCAGACCTGGGAGATATTAAAGAAACATCATCTCAATGCCGACAAGATTAAAGACCAGGAGCTGGTCTATGGCGCGGCAGCGGGTATCGCTGCTTCTCTCAAAGATCCTTATACCGTCTTTCTCAAGCCAGAAGATTCCAAGCGCTTTACCGACGATATTCGAGGTCGCTTTGGTGGTATCGGAGCCGAGATCGGTATGCGAGGCGAGTTTATCTCTATTATCGCTCCTCTAGAGGGTTCTCCAGCTGAAAAGGCCGGTATTATGGCTGGTGACAAGATTCTGGCTGTTAACGCCAGCACCACCATCAACATGACTCTTAATGACGCGGTGAAAAAGATTCGTGGTCCTCGGGGCTCTAAAGTCACCCTCACTATTCTTCGCAATGGAGAGGAGAAGACCCGCGACATTACCATCACCCGTGGCATTATAAAAATTCCTACCATCAAGTGGGAGATGAAGCCAAACAAAATCGCTCACATTCGATTCTTCAGCTTCAACGAGATCGCCTCCAAAGTCTTTCCTAAGGCTCTCAATGAAGCTCTGCGAGCCGGTGCCAAAGGAATAATATTAGATCTGCGTAACAATCCTGGTGGTTTTCTTGAGGTAGCTGTTTCCCTTACCAGCGTCTTTGTGGAGAATGGTAAGACGGTGGTTATCGAAGAATTCAGCTCTGGCAAAAGAAACACCTTTACCGCCAACGGTCAGGGCGCTCTCAAAGATTTTCCTTTGGTAATCTTGATCAATAAGGGTTCGGCTTCGGCTAGTGAGATTATGGCCGGTGCGATTCGGGATAATAATGGCACCACTATCGTTGGTGAAAAAAGCTTTGGCAAGGGAACGGTTCAGGAGTTAAAGAAGCTCACCGATGGCTCTACTCTCAAGATAACTATCGCTCGCTGGCTTCTTCCTAACGGCACTGTGATTGAAAAAAATGGCATCAAGCCTGATGTAGAGATCAAAATCACTGAAGAGGATGCCAAAAACAAGAAAGACACCCAATTAGAGAAAGCCCTTGAAATTTTGCTAAAAAAGATGCAAAATAAGACTTAATGAAAGTTCTCTTATTAAAAGATATTAAAAACGTTGGTAAACAGCTTGATGTTATTAATGTTAAGCCCGGTCATGCTCGTAACTACCTAATTCCTAATAATCTAGCCGTTGTGGCCAATAAAGCTAGTTTGGCTCGTAAAGCTAACCTGGAAAAAGAACAGGCTTTAAGTCTTGATCGTTATCAAGAGCTGGCCAAGCAGTTAACGGGCGATGTTTTAGAGTTTTCAGTTAAAACTGGTAAGAAGGATGAGGTTTTCGAGCCGGTTAATAAAGATGCTATTAAAAAAGCCCTGACCACTAAAGGTTATCAGGGCTTCTCAGTTGAACTAGCTCAATCTTTGAAAGAATTAGGTGATCATCAGGTTGAGATAAGTTTTCCTCAGGGGATTAAGGAATCGGTTAAGGTTGTTATTAAAGCTCAACAGTAATTACCTTAACACTCCTAATTCGGCCATCAAATTTAGTCTTCTTTTTGGACAAGAATCTAACCACTCCCGCCTTGAGAGCATACAAAGTATCATCACCGCCTCGAGCCACATTGTCACCATTTAAATAACGGGTACCTCGTTGTCGAAGAATGATCTGACCAGGAAGGACTCTTTCGCCATGATTCTTCTTAACACCTAATCGCCTACCGGCTGAATCTCTTCCTAATTTTGTTGAACCACCTGATTTTGTATGGGCCATATTACTACCTAATATAACTAATCAAACCCTAACTGTCAATTAAAATGAAATCCTTCCTTCTCTTCACTATTATCGCTATTCTCATTGCTTTTGCCGCCTTTGGTTTAGGCTATCTTTATCGAGGTCAGAATGAGGTTAATCCTATAATTATTGAAAAGCGGGGCTAGAGAGCGGTACAATAATAACAATGAAACTTCTTAGCCGTCTTGATGAAAATTTTTTAAGAGGCAGATCTTGTCTTTTGCGTATCAATCTCGACATCAAAGAACCTAATGAGAAAAACTGGCGTCTACAGGCCGTAGTACCAACAATTAAATACCTTCTGGAGCATGGGTCTAAAATAAAGATTCTAAGCCACCGTGGTCGTCCTGAGGGCGAAGACAAGGAACTGTTACTAGCACCCATAATAAAGATTCTATCCCAAATAGTTGGTCAGGACTTAGATTATCTGGAAAATGTTCGGTTCAATCCTTTAGAACATGAGAATGATGATAAGTTTGCTGAAGAATTAGCTAAAAATGGTGACTTCTATGTTAATGATGATTTCGCTACCAGTCATCGCCCCCATGCTTCTATCTCTGCCATTACCCGCCACCTACCATCCTTTGCTGGCCTCTTGTTAGAAAAAGAGATCAAGGTGTTGTCTCGGGTAAGAGATAATCCCGATCAGCCACTAGTGATGCTTATTGGAGGCATTAAGATTGATGACAAGGCCGCCACTATTGAACATCTTTACAACAAAGCCGAATTTTTTTTAATGGGTAGCGCTTATATCGACCGAGCCAATCCTATTCTTCAAAAAGAAAAAGTTATTATTCCCACCGACTGGGTGACTGATAATAGTAACGAGCGAGATATTGGTCCTCAAACTATTAAGCAATATCAAGAGATTATTGCCCAGGCCAAAACCATTATCTGGAGTGGCCCAGTGGGTTTGATTGAAGTGCCTAAGTTTCGTACTGGATCTCGAGCTGTTGCTGAGACTATTGTCAAGACCGACGCTTTTGCTGTGGCTGGTGGTGGTGATACCAGTCGCTTCTTGATTGAAGAGGGCGTAGCTGATATGTTTGATTTTATATCCACCGGCGGGGGAGCCATGCTCGATTTCTTGGCTGATAAGAAACTACCCGGCCTGGAGGCTTTAGAAAGATGAAACCGATTGTAATAATATATCATCACAACTGTCCGGATGGTTTTAGTGGTGCCTGGGCCGCCTACAAAAAATTTGGCAACAAGGCCGAATATATTGGTGGCAAGCATCGAGAAAAACCTCCTTTGGTAAAAGGCAAGATAGTGTATTTTATTGATTTTAGTTATCCACCTGAAATAATTAAAGATTTTATTAAAAACAATAAGCAAGTTACCGTTATTGATCATCACGTTACCGCTCAAGAATCAGCCAAACTAACTCAAGACTATCTTTTCGATCTTGATCACTCTGGCGCCGTACTAGCTTGGCAATATTTCCATCCTGATAAACCCGTCCCTCGATTTCTTAAACATGTAGAGGATGTTGATCTTTGGAACTTCAAACTAGCTAATAGTAGGGAGATCATGACATATGTTGATACTTTTGATCTCACCTTCCCTATCTGGAATAAACTGGTTCGAGAGATAGAGGATAAAGATTCTAGAAAAGATTATATTGAGAAGGGTAAGGTTATCTGGCAATCTCAAGAGAAGATCATCAAAAAAATTATTGATAATAATGCTTATCTAGTTGATTTTGAAGGTCATCAACCTCTGATTATTAACGCTCCAGCTTTTTTTGCTTCTGAAGCTGGTCACATGTTATACAAAAGAAAACCTCCACTAGCTCTAGTTTGGAGTCAGAAGGGTGATAGAATTAAAGTCTCTTTAAGATCAGATGGCACTGTCGATGTCGGACAAATAGCCTTAAAATACGGTGGCGGGGGACATAAAGCAGCTGCGGCTTTCTCTTTCAATGCTAATGAAGAAAAACCATGGAAAGCAATCGGATAAATATATATAGCGATGGTGGTGCCAGAGGTAATCCTGGCCCAGCTGCCATCGGCGCCGTTATTGGCGACAAGAAGTTTAATAAAACTATCGGTGAAACCACTAACAATGATGCTGAATACCAAGCCTTCCTTTTTGCTATGGAAAACGCTCTTAAGCTATTAGGTAAGCAGAAAGCAAAACAAACCGAACTAGTTATGCATGTTGATAGTGAGTTGTTATATAAACAGGTTAGGGGAGAATATAAGATTAAAAACGAAGTTATTCAACAACACTTCATTAAGTTTTGGAATAAAAAACAAGATTTTAAATCAGTTATAGTCAAACACGTTCCTCGTGAAGAAAACAAAGAAGCTGACGCTTTAGTTAATGAAGCTTTAGATGGTTCTAAAAATACTGGCTCATTGCTATAAACCTTGACTTTTTAATAAGAATAGGCCATACTATTGGCAGTTCTTTAAGTTTTGGAATTTGGAAAAGGAGATCCTCAAGGATGAAAATAAAATGGACTAAAGATGGCCTGCTTAACTTCATTGAAGAAGAGCGGAGCAATAATCGCCAGATTAAACTCAACGGCGATGTGTTAAAAGGTTTGGACCTTACAGGAATCAATCTTTCCAGAGCAAATCTTGAACGAGCTGATTTATCCGGCTGCATCTTATCTGGCGCCACACTGCGTGGTGTCTATGCCAAGAAAGCAATCTTCAATGGGGCTGTGTTGGAAGGTGCTGATATGTCATCAGTTTTTGACAAATCATCAGTACTGAATCAAACAGACCTCACTGGAGCAAACTTTAGGTATGTACATGCAAAAGGAGTTCAGTTCTATCAAGCTAATTTCTGGAATACTGATTTCTTTAAATCAGACCTGTCACACGCAAATTTCTCTCATAGTACTATGGACTATTTCACGAATTTTTCCCGTTGTGACATATCTCATTCCAATTGGAAAGGGGTTGTCATAGGAACGGTTGAATTCTATCAAGCAAATATCTGGGAGGCGAGTAACATCTCTCCAGAAATTTGCTCGGAGTACATTATACAAATGAGAAAAAGTCTGAACTTCCAAAAATCCTACGTAGCTGTTTAGCTACTTATCTCCCGGCTTAAACCGGGAGATTTTTATTGACAAAACCTTATTATCACAGTATAATAAGCATTGAATATTGATATGATTGGTTACTGACCTCGTCGCCTTTAAGGCTAAAGCCAAGCTACCAATCATATCTTTTCCGGAAGGCTACTATGAAGATGCTTTTAAAGCTAAGAGTGGGTTACCAACCGGATTTTGAGCGAGTGGGTTACGAAGTGCGTTCCCTTTAAGGGACAAGCTAAGCCAGTGCTACCCCTCGCTCTTTTTTTATTGACAAAACCTTATTTTATGCTACAATAACCTTGGAAGCTGAGACGATAGCTTTTTGAAATTAATTTTAAAAAGAGGAAAGTCCGGACACTCCCTTACTTTTGTAAGGAGCAGGGTAGCAGGCGAAAGCCTGTCGGTATAAGTTTTTTAAACGAAGCTAGAGGTGCGAGCAGAAACGCTCTGATCCGCAAGGTGAAGAGGAGCCCTATCCCAAGCTAGATGGCTCAACCTGGTTATAGGGGTAATAAGACCAGGATGAAACGGCTAAATCCTTATCCGAGTGCAAGGTCGTGCCTGACTTAGTCAGGAGTGCCGCAAAGATTAATTATCGTCCTCGACAGAATCCGGCTTATTAGTTTCCCAAAAAAACAACCCACCTTTACGGTGGGCTTTTTTGTTATTAATTAAAATCAAGTTTCTACTTTTTCCTTATTAATAAGTAGTTTTGCTTTTTGACTAAGCATGCCAAAATCATGCCAGGTAAAATTCAATTCTGGATCTCTAGCATACTTAATCATTTGATCTGTCAGCTTGTTAAAGCTAGTAGCATCAAACAAAAAAAAGTATTTATCAGCACCTTTTAAAAGCATAATGGCATATATGACTCTATCAGACATAACTCCCTCCTTGTTTTTGTCAAAGAACTAGCCTCTAAAGTTTTTCCGCTACACGAGGCTTGTGTAGCTCTGGATCAATCTTCCTCTCAAAACAAACCCGACCACTATCGTGTAGCCACTTGCTGTGATAGGAATCGGTGATGGTAATATTTTTTTCTAACTCCAAGCTCTTAGTACCAAAAGTAGCACACAGATCAAATGATTGAATGCTGGTGATAATATATTCATAAACTCGATCTTCTGGATCGGTTGGAACGATAAAGCCACTAATCGAATCTTCTAAATTAGATAGTTGGGCGGGTAACTTATTCTTCTTTTCCCAATAGTTAATAACCTTTCTTTCTATTTCTCGTAAATCATCTAAGCGCTCTTCATCTAAACGAACTTGTCTTTGATAGAAAGGGGAGCCGATTAAGAAAAATCCACTACTAACAGCTATTATCATAATAACAGCCACTAACCAAGCCATAATTTTAGGAAGATTGGTTTTTCGTTCTGGATTTCTACGAATATCCCAGAGGTAGTAACCAAAAGCGGTACCTGTGACTACTAAGATAACTAAAATACGTAGAAGGAAGGTGGTAGTTATCTCGCCACTTAAAAAGCTATAAATTAAAGTAATGAGATCGGCAATAATAACAATTGAGGCTATAAAGAGAGTTAGGTGTAATAACCATTTTCTTATTTTCATCTCTCGTTTACTAGGATCCTTTTCAAAATCTTTGCGTAACAACCAAGAGAC
>Ga0310122_10000320_pt1 | contig 31028 bp, 27 predicted proteins | sample CB6_Bottom_1051__FD_203503 | JGI IMG/M metagenome (GOLD analysis project Ga0310122, IMG submission 203503) | Marine microbial communities from Western Arctic Ocean, Canada - CB6_Bottom_1051 | ecosystem: Environmental > Aquatic > Marine > Oceanic | place: Canada: Western Arctic Ocean | collected...
GCGCTTGTAAACTAATGGACCAGATCAGCAGAAAAGCAGAACATAAAATCAGAGCAATAAATTCAACATACACAAGATCCGGCCAAACTAGCACTTTATCATTTGGTGCGTCGTATTGTTCATCAATTGATTCGCCGCGTTCTAATTTGGCATCGTTTTCGTATGCCTGGTGCATCGATAACCATGTAAAAAAGTAAACAAGAAAAATCAATCCGGAGATAGGCACATTATCAGGTTTCAGAACAATGGATTTGAAATCAGGATCCGTTATGCCAAATATGAAAAAAGCGGCCATGATAATTGCCGCAATGAGCATACCTTTGCCAGACCATAACACATATAATTTTAACCGGCGGTTCCATTTATCAAACCAGTTATTGATGGGAAAAATAAAGAAAAAGATAATCAGTGTCGACGTAAAAAGAATCGTCGGATTCGAGATTGTGTCGATTAAATGCTTAAAATCTTCCATTATTATACTGGAGTTGAAATACCACCGTCTTTACGAATTCGCCAGAAATGGACGGCCATGAAAATCATAATAATAAATGGCAAGCCGATACAATGCAGCACATAAAAACGCAAAAGTGCTGCTTCACCCATAAACCGTCCTCCAATTAAAGCAAAACGCACATCACTGCCCATGGTTATAAAATTAATATCTCCAATAGCCAATAATCCTGCTCCAGGGCCTTCATGTCCAAGAAATGGGGCTGCGCGAGCCATATTGGATCCAACAGTGATCGCCCAAATGGCCAGTTGATCCCAAGGAAGCAGATAACCGGTAAAACTCAACAACAATGTTAGAAGTAAAAGTATAACACCGATTGCCCAATTAAATTCGCGTGGCGGTTTGTATGAACCTGTCATAAACACACGGAACATGTGCAGCCAAACAGTAATAACCATGGCATGGGCACCCCAGCGGTGGACTTCTCTCATGATCCCAAAGGGTACTTGTTCTGCTAAATCAATAATATCGGTATAAGCATATTCAATCGTCGGGCGATAATAGAACATGAGCAGTATACCTGAAATGGTCAAGATAAGGAATATGAAAAAAGATAATCCACCCATGCACCAGGTGAATTTTAATTTTACTGCGTGTTTGGGTAATCGTACAGGGTGAAGATGAAGAAATACACTATTCAGCACCACCATCATCCTTTGACGGCGGCTTTTGGGAACACCACCTCCGCGGAAGATGGATTTATACAATTGAGTCCCGCGAAATTTATCTAACATAGAGTTTCCATTATACTTTTAAAAACGCTTCCGGGTCATTCCATTGACCCTTTTCCTGTTGGAATTTTCTCGTTTTATCAACGATGATCTGACCATTATCTGCCAAAACGATCTTGAATCGTTCCAAGGGTCGTGGAGCTGGTCCTTCAAAATTAATTCCAGTTTTAAAGAATCCACTCCCATGGCAAGGGCATTTAAATTTTTGTTCCGAACTTAACCAATTAGGTGTACAGCCAAGATGCGTACATGTTGTTGAAAGAGCATAAATGCCAGCAGCATTCCGAACGATCCACACACCATATTTATTTTTCCATCGCAAATCTACTTCACCAACAGTATAATCATCTGGATATCCAGCGCGGAAGGTCTGTACAGGTTCAAACAACACATTTGGGAAAAAGAAACGCAGCATCATGGTAAAAAACCCTCCAGTTGCAGCAACAAATGCTAACCACCCAATGGATAGCCAGGAAAAAAATGAACGGCGTGTTATTTGATCGCTCGAATCAGCTTTACCAAGGGCTGCGGGTGGACGACGGCCAGGGTCTTTAGTAGCAGATTCTTTTGAAATTGTTTCGGCCATATATTTTCTTAATCAACTAATGCGTGTCGTGCTGCTTCTCGTACCTTCATGCTTCGGTCTTTATCTCTCAAATCTATTAATACAGATTCAAATTCTGAATCAATAATATTGGGTATAACTTGAATCGCCACCAACATGGCTTGATCCTGTTCAAAGGGATCAATATTAGGAAAAGAATCTAAATATTTTCGGTCTAAAAGGTCTAATAATATTCCGCGTCCACGGTCATTTTTTAACTTTGCCAAAGCTACGGCTGCATCCCAGCGAACATTAACTTCCTGGTCCGCTAATGCTGTTAAAAATATATCTGCTGCTTCATGATTCTGATAATTACCCAGTGCAATAATGGTTTGTAACCGTACATGTGCATCTTCATGATTAGCCATATTTTTTAAAGCAGCGAATCCTTCGGGGTTTTGTATCAAACCTAAAGAATAGGCACAGGCAGCTACAATAGAATAATTGTTATCTTGTAATGCATTGATTAACGTTGGGGTATAGCGCTGATCCCTTGTTCTACCCATGGCCAAAGCAAGATAAGAACGAATCTGGGGATTGTGTTCATGTGCTGAATACTCAAAAGTTGATATCATATCCTGAACAAAGCGATCATCTTTTGGTACCATTTTGGGATTAGAAAGAATTTTGGAAAGTTCGAAAGCACCCTGCCAGCGTTTAGTCGTTCCACCAATTTTTACATGCTCTAAATAATCTCGGGCTGTATTGGGCTCTACGGTGAGAACTTTCACCATTAAAAAAACAAGCACTGCAAATACAGCGATCAAAAAGGGAACGACAAAAAAACTATGTATAATAACACGTAGAGCTGATTTCTTTTCAGGCTCCTGAGTGTTCATATTTTCTATTTTAATTTCTTCTGACATTTTTGTGCCGCGGAAAGGAGTCGAACCTTCACACCTAATGGGCACCAGATCCTAAATCTGGCGTGTCTACCAATTCCACCACCGCGGCTATATATATTTATAAAAATCAAGCGAAGTTAAGATTTTATGTATGTCAGAAAAAGAAAAAGGGCAGGAAAACCTGCCCTTAATTTTGAAGTTCTTCCTGCTGAGCGTCACGTCCTGCAGGAGTGTTATATTATTGAAATGTGATCTACTTCAATAAAATCAGCTTTTGGGATTGAACCTGACCTGCAGTTTCCAATCTGTATATATAAACACCGGCACTTACACTACGACCGTTATTATCCTTGGCATTCCAAACAACCGATTTTGCACCCGCATGATCAAAACCTCTTGCCAATGTACGTACTTCTCGTCCAGTGAGATCAAAAATACGAAGGTCAACATAACTTGCTTGAGGTAAATCATAACGAATATTCGTCATGGGATTGAATGGATTTGGAAATGCAGGGTGCAAAGCAAACTTAACCGGTATTTCAATTTCTTCATCCACGCTCAAGTTTGCATCGAGAATTGCAAATCCTATCCCACTAGATGGAATAGAATTTAATCCAGCATCTGCCGAATACACTTCACTTATCCATGTGATCACATCACCGCTAAAACCTGTATTTGAATTAACATTATAACTGACTTCCAGAATTTCACCAGATCCTGCGGCAATACCATTAGCCAGGTCATAAGCAAGTATATAACCAATACCATCTTCTGTCTCACCTGTCTGTCCATCTACTGAACCACTAAAGCGGCCTGCTGGAGTAACATCAATAATTTCAATCCCTTCTGGTGCATCAGCGAGGTCGATTTCAAGGACATAGACTGGAGATGAATTTTCCAATTCAATTAAAATAGTTTGCGCAGATTCATCCACATCCCCTAAGGTATAAATAGCATCGGGTGTTCCAATATATACTTCACTTTCATACAGTTCAGCATGCATGGCAATATTGTTTTGATCAACAACTACCACTTCTTCCATAAATATCTGTACAGTGGAGCCCGTTGCTGCACCGGCATCTATATACATAGAAATATCAGCAATATGACCCGTCCCAGCGGGTAGTGGATTATTCAAAGAAGTATTGAACAACAGAATCCGATATTCATTCCCTATATTATTTCCCTCTACTGTCCAGTTACTGAAATCATGATAGTTTGTAGCAGCAATTGCAATACCGTCTAAATAATCAGGATAATCCGTCAGGAAAATCTGTATTCCAAAAACATCCTGAGTATTGTTGATCAGTAAGGGAATAGTAATCAAATCACCGGGATTGCCGTTAGCATTGGGCATAACCAGAAATTGAGTTTCAACTGTAACATCAAAGGTCGCTCCATCGGCAGTCCATATCATATCATTACCATTAGCATCTTGCACTGCAGCTGTTGTGATATTCAAATCTAACATAAGCGGGTCTTGACTGGCTGCCAGCACCACAACACGGCAAACAGCATCACTGCCTGGTGTCATATCATTTCCTAACCCGAGGCCGGTAACGACCATTTTTCCACCGACTTCCGCGACATCCAATGTCCAGCTACTGGTACGATCAGTCGAAATTATCTCCTGGGAAATCAGTAAATCAGGTACATCTTCAATTTCAAAGTAAAAGAAACTGACATCTGATTCATTATTGACAAAAATATCCAGAGTGTCTGTTGTTCCTGACAATGCTTCACCATCACTTAAGGCCAGTTCAATCCATTCAACAGGTGTGGCGTCTGCGGTGTTGGATGGGCCGGATTCTGTGCCATCTGGAGTATAGTCAGCTTTTATATAATAATAGTAGGTAGTGCCGTTAATTACATCTTCATCCATGTATGTCAATACATCAGGTCCGACTGATGCTATCATGTCTATGTTCGTACCGTCAATTGTACGATAAATGTTGTACGCAGTAACAGGTACATCACGATCAACATGTTGAGTTTCAAGTGGATTGTCCCAATCCACTTTCTGTTGATATGTAATTCCGTTAGGATACTGTTCCACTACTTCCGCTTTATCTGCAGTGATGACCCATTGCCCGAGTTCATTAAAATCAAAGTGAATATTGCGAGCAATGCGACCTCCTGAAAAACTGACCAGAATATCATCTATTGCCCAGCCAGAAGCCCATACACCGTTATCATTTGAATGAAAGGCAATATAAAATTCGTTTTCACCTGCATATTCATTCAAATCAACGGTTTCAGTGACCCACTCTGCGCTGGCAGGTAACGAATAAACTTCAGTGAAATTGACACCATCTGTGCTGATCTCAACATGTGCAGTTTGACTGTATGCGCCATCATAATAAGAAGCAAAACTCAATTGAAAATCAGTTGCCCCATTTGTATTTAAAGATGGAGTAATCAAATAATCCACTGAACCATCATCGTCTGCTGCATCATCATTGGAGCAGGCATAGTATGTATGCGATGGGATTGCCCAAAAAGCACTGGATCCGTCTTGTGTGATAAACCAACCTACTGCTGAATTTGTAGTCGTTGTCCAGCCTTCAGGAAATGCACCATCTTCAAAATCTACTTCAATATCATTCCCTACCGGGCCATAAGGTGCATCCCAAGCCAAGGGGACCATCCCGTCCAAGCCGGATGTTGCTTCCAAGTTATGGGGTTCTTCCATATATCCAGGAAATACGGTGACGTACCCTGTGTCCAGACCAGCAATCCAGTACACCCCGCCAATATCATCTGATACAACCACTTCGTTAAAAAATAAAGCAACATCACCCCCATAAGCATCACTGTGAATCGTGAGATCTAAATTCAGGATGGGCCCTGTACCAGCTGATATATTATTCCCAGTATCATCATATACCAAAACCCGAGTGCCATGGTCAATATCAGTCGTTGTCACAGTGAAACCAGAGGTGCGATCAGTTGTCGTAATGTCTGAAACGGTTACATTATCCGGAGAATCAAATAAATCAAATTGAACACCGCCGACTATACCACCGTTATCCATATCCACTGTTACACTGACTGTTTCATTAACATCGCCTGTTGTATCGGTCAAAGCAAGAGAAACGACTTGGCCAATGGTAATAGATCCATCGCTTCCAGTAGATGAGATGGACCCACCGCTTGAATCACTTACAATCAAACCTGATATTAAAAGATTAATTTGAGCTGATACAATGGAGGAACCATCAAAATGTAATATTATGACAGTATCAGCATTGACAGCAATAGATGCATTGCTGGCAGCATTATAAAGAAGCACACGATACACATTATCGCTTAAGGAATTGTAATCAGCAGTAAAACCAGATGCAGCACCAACAGCATCTGCTCCTGACAAAGATATCATGCCCGGTGCAACTTCAACATCAAACTGAATACCAGCTACTCCATTGTTCGGATTTGTTAATATAACAGGTACTTCAATATCAGATGAATACCCGTCAACTGTTGCATCACCTACCGAGACTACAACACTTTGAGCAATAATTGGTGCTGTACAACACAACATTATTAGGTAGAAATTCGTGAGTTTCCTCGTAATCATAAATCGCCTCCGGTTTAATAACAGCGGTAAGAGGTAAAATTATTAAATGTTTTTCTGTAATATAAAATCATTTGTACTATAATATTCTTTCTAAATACAAGTTCGTGAAAGTAATCAATTCACAAGGATTTTCCAGCAAATATTTGAATAATTTGATGCAGGTCACAACGCCTGTTGTAAATCATTTTTTAGATCGCTGAAGTCCTCGATACCTATTGATAAACGGATGAGTCCCTCGGTAATACTCATAGTCAATTTTTTGTCTTCTGGAACATCTCCATGGGTCATATTAAATGGATTTGAGATTAAACTTTCAACTCCTCCCAAACTTTCTGCTAATAAAAATATATTCAGTTTAGCTAAAAAGTTGTCTCTTGCTTGAATAGTACCAAGATCAATGGAAATTATGCTCCCAAATATAGGTTTGCCATCAGGCGTCAATTGTTGTTTAGCAGCTAAATCATGCTGTGAAAATGATGCCAATCCCGGATAGATCACTCTATCTAAATTTTGTTCTTCCAACCACTGTGCCAGTTTCATTGCTGTATCACATTGTCGCTGGACTCTTAATGACAGTGTTTTAGTCGAACGTAATAGCAGCCAGCAATCGAAGGCACTGGGAATGGCACCACCTGATTTTTGAATAAAATGCAGATTTTCAGCCAATTCATCTTTATTGGTAATCAAAACACCACCCAGCAAATCACTGTGACCGCCAATAAATTTTGTTGAACTGTGCATAACAACATCAGCACCTAGTTCCAAGGGCCGCTGTCCATAAGGGCTCATAAAAGTATTATCTACGCCAAGCTGGACATCTTTACTTTTGCATATTTCTGAAAGTGACTGAATATCTGTTATTTCCAACAGTGGGTTTGTGGGTGTTTCTATAAACACCATTTTTGTATTGGGTTTGAACGTTTTCTTTACAGTATCTAATTTTTTAGTTTCGATAAAATCAACATAAAATCCATGGCGTTTAAACACCTTTTCTAACACACGGTAAGTGCCGCCGTAAGTATTGCGGGAAACAATAAAATGGTCTCCTGCATCGAAAGTTTGAAATAAAGCAGTCGTTGCAGCCATCCCAGAAGAAAATGCAATACCGTGGGCCCCACCCTCTAACGAAGCGATATTTTGTTCATGCATTCTTCGCGTTGGATTGTTTGCACGGGAATAATCATAGCCTTTATTTTTGGATACACTTTCCTGCTTATAGGTAGAAGTGGCGTAGATAGGTGGTATAACGGCGCCCGTTTCCTTATCGGCTTCATTCCCTACATGAACAGCTTTTGTATTAAAACCTAATTTGTCTGTTTTGCTCAAGCTGCTTTCGTATAGCCTTTATTAATGTAATTTTGCAGTTTTTTAAACTTTATTTCTATTTCTTCTCCACTGGGACTGATCATTTTGATTTTTTCATTACGACCAATCTTTTTTTCAGCATGAATAGGTGCTTTTGTGGCTTGCTGTGGTCTATTTGACTGCTGTGTTTCCTGCGGTTGGGTAGTCATTCCCATGCCTGTTGTGTCTTGATGCTGGAGCTGTACATTGCTGGGCGAATGTTGCTGCGTCTGGGGTTGTTGCTCCACGCCTTGTAATTGTGTTCTGAATAACCGCTGCAATGTTATTTTGTTTGTAGAGGACATCATTTCCCTGAACATCTGAAACCCTTCAGATTTGTATTCCAACAACGGGTTTTTCTGACCATAGGCGCGGAGGTTTATGCCTTCTCTTAACTGGTCCATAGCATAGAGATGATCTTTCCATTTTTCATCAGTCGAGCGCAGGATCACAAACCGCTCAAAACTGCGCATAACATTTTCCGGGATGAGCGTTTCCCGAGCTTGATACATACCCGCTGCTTCATCCATTATGCGTTGATGGATATCATCAACACTCAATTCATTTCCATTTTCCGGTAGTAACTCATCCGTGTTCACATCTACCATAAGTACTGAGGAAAAAATATGCTTTAAATGCTCCCAATCCCAATCTCTTGGATTTTCGCTACCCTGTGTTTCAAATTCATCATCAATGTAATCAGAAATCAAATTCAAGACCGTTTCACGCAGGTTTTTACCTTGCAACGCTTGATTGCGCAGATCATATACAACCTGTCGCTGCTGATTCATGACGTCATCATATTCAAGCAAATGTTTGCGGATACCGAAGTTGCGCTGTTCCACTTTCTTTTGCGCATTACTAATTGCCCGTGTAACCATTTTATGGGTAATTACTTCACCTTCTTCAACACCCATCTTATCCATAATTTTAGCCACGCGTTCAGAATTGAATAAGCGCATCAAGTCATCCTCCAAAGATAGATAAAACTGTGATGAGCCTGGATCGCCTTGCCGTCCGGATCGGCCCCGTAACTGATCGTCGATCCTGCGTGATTCATGACGTTCTGTCCCCAGAATATGCAGTCCGCCCAATTCTATCACTCCCTGTCCCAGTTTGATATCTGTACCACGGCCGGCCATATTTGTCGCTATGGTGACTGCTCCGGTCTGACCCGCTCTGGCAACAATTTCGGCTTCACTTTTGTGCTGCTTGGCATTTAAAACGTTATGGGGGATACCGCGGCGCTTAAGCATTCTAGATAGTAATTCTGATGCTTCCACTGATATTGTGCCTACCAGCATCGGCTGTCCTTTGTGATGGGATTCAGCTATTTCATCGATGACAGCATTGAATTTCTCACGTTTTGTTTTGTACACCAAATCCTCTCTATCATCTCGAATGACAGTTTCGTTTGTAGGTATAACCATCACATCCAGATTATAAATACTGCTCAATTCTTCTGCCTCTGTTTCAGCCGTACCTGTCATTCCGGACAGTTTATCATACATACGAAAATAATTTTGAATCGTGATCGTGGCCAGCGTTTGAGTTTCTCTTTTGATCTCAACATTTTCCTTGGCTTCAATGGCTTGGTGTAAACCGTCGCTGTAACGGCGCCCCGGAAGAATACGACCGGTAAATTCATCGACAATGAGTACCTGCCCATCTTGGACAACATATTCAACATCTTTCTCATAAAGTGTTTGGGCTCGAAGTAGCTGACTGATAGTATGAATCTTTGAGCTCCGTTCTGCATGGAGCTGGTGAGCTTGTTCTTTTTCCTGCTGTTTTTGACCTGTGTCAATTGAATCATTTTCATCTATATCTTGAAGGATTTCGCCGAGATCTGGAATGACGAACATATCCGGGTCATCAGGTGCTAATGCTTCCCGGCCCTTATCTGTAATATCAATAACATGTGTTTTTTCATCAACGCTGAAATAAAGGTCTTCGTCTACTTCATGCAATTTTTTATCGCGCATGTAATCAGACTCTATGGATTGAGTCAATGACTGCATACCTTTTTCCTGGAAAATCTTCAACAACCGTTTATGCTTTGGCATACCATGGACTGCCTGCAGGAGTTTCAATCCGGCATCATCATCTTTACCTTCAGTCAGTAGTTTTTCTGCACTTATCACCAACTCAGTTACAAGGGTTTGCTGTTTTTTAACCAGGTTTTGTACCAACGGTTTAAGGTCTCGGGATGTATTATCTATCGGCGCATCTACAGCTCCAGAAATGATTAAAGGTGTTCGGGCTTCATCAATGAGTACACTATCCACTTCATCAACAATCGCATAGACATGGTTACGCTGAACTTTATCAGCTGCTGATAAAGCCATATTATCACGGAGATAGTCAAACCCAAACTCATTATTGGTTCCATAGGTAATATCGCAATTATAAGCTTCCTGACGGGCTTCATTATCCATGGAGTTCAAGATAAAACCAACGGTTAAGCCAAGGCGCTTAAAGATCTCACCCATCCATTCAGCATCACGCTGGGCAAGGTAATCATTCACTGTAATTAAATGAGTACCCTGATTCGCCAGCGCATTTAGATAAAGGGGCATTGTGGCAACCAATGTTTTTCCTTCACCCGTTTTCATTTCTGTCACTCTGCCTTTGTGCAAAGCGATCGCGCCAATCAGCTGCACATCGTATGGAATCATTTCCCACGTGATTTCCTGGCCAACAACACGCAAGGATTGGCCCATGAGACGTCTGCATGTTTCCTTGACCATGGCAAACGCTTCCGGGAGCAATTCATCAAGTTTTGCTTGTGTGACTTCATGAACAACTTTGCTGAATTCCTCTTTTGCCAAGCCCTTTGTTTCCACTTTCTCTTTGGCAGCATCTCGAGCCGAAATGGTTTCATTTCTCATCGCTATAGTGCGGGCTACAAAATCATCATTTGATTTGCCACTGAGTGTTTCATAAATAGCATTTATTTCATATACCATGGGCTGCAAATTCTTTGTATCACGTTCGGATTTTGTTCCTAAAATCTTTTTTAATATATTCATCTTGATTAACTGGCTTTTGCCTGTTTTGGCTTATATAATATTGATTGTTTATACACTGCATCCAGAATACCATTGACAAAACTTGAACTATCGGCAGTGCTGTATTCTTTAGCGATTTCGATTGCTTCACTTATCACAACTTTTGGCGGTACATCATTGATAAACAGCATTTCTGTAATCGCCATGCGCATAATCAGTTTATCCAATAATGCGATACGGCTGAATTCCCAATTTTTCAGGTGTTCATCGATCAACTTATCACATCCCTCAACCTGGGAGATGGTTTCCATAAAAAGTGAGCGAATAAAATCTTTATTGCCGTTACTATATTTTTCCCGCTTATAAACATCTTTGAGAATTTTCTTCGGTTCTTCATTGATTTGAGCTGCAGAGTATAATGCACAGAGCACGCCAATTCTAGCTTTGCGTCTGGGGTGCATTTTTAATTATCCCGCTTGTTCATCGGGTTTTGCTTTGGCAGAAATACATTGCGCAATTTGCTGATTTCTTCCATGCGTTGGATGGCCACTTTTTCAGCAGCTTTGTTTGTTGGAATATTTTCCTTATCAGAGGTGTTATATATGGTCATCAAGGTGTCGTAAATACCTTCGGCTTGATTAAAGGCTCTTTCTCTGTTATAGCCATCAATTTCATTAGCGACGTTGATTAATCCACCCGCATTGATAGCATAATCCGGTGCATATAAAATACCCATATCTTTCAGTGCTTGCCCGTGTTTAGCTTCCTCTGCTAATTGATTATTGGCTGCTCCGGCAACTATAGACACTTTCAATTTGGGCAAGGTATCATCATTGATAGTCGCTCCCAAGGCACAAGGTGCATAGATGTCTACATCAAGATCATAAATTTCATCCAGATCTATAATAGATGCATTGCAATCATCAGCGACTTTTTTCAAGCTCTGTTGATCAATATCCGTAGCATAAATCTCCACTTCTTCTTCAGCAAGGTATTTACATAAATGATATCCAACATTGCCAACACCTTGTACAGAAACTTTTAATCCACTCAAACTATCTTTACCCATCTGTTTTTTCACAGTGGCTTTCATGCCAATATACGTACCGAATGCCGTGACCGGTGAAGGATCGCCGCTGCCACCCAATGCCCGGGAAATACCGGTCACATATTGTGTTTCCATGCGCACCCATTCCATATCATGTACAGTTGTTCCGACATCTTCAGCGGTGATATATCTGCCACCCAGGCCTTGTACAAATCGTCCAAATGAACGAAACAATACTTCAGACTTATCTTTCTTGGAATCACCGAATATGACTGCTTTACCACCCCCAAGGTTGAGCTGGGCAATGGCAGCTTTATAGCTCATACCTCGTGATAAACGTAATACATCTTTTAAAGCATCATCTTCCGATTTATAATTCCACATTCTACATCCGCCCAAAGCAGGTCCGATTGTTGTATTATGTATAGCAATAATAGATTTCAAGCCAGTATCAGGATCATTGCAGAAAACTACCTGTTCATGATCTTTAAAATTCATTTCCTCAAACACCGTTTGCATTTAATACCTATCCTGATTTGTGTTCATTAACTGGGTGTAGCCAGCCAAATGTGTCTTCACATTCTTCTCGCTGAATACCTAATAACATTTTTCTGATTTTTCCAGTGACATGACCTGTAACACCATTATTGAAACTATGTTCTTGTCCTTGATGAGTGATTTTTCCCACTGGGTTTACAACCACTGCTGTTCCTGTACAAAACACTTCATCTGATGCTAATACTACATCCAAAGAAACATCTGTTTCCTGCACATCAAAACCCAGTTTTTCTCTGGCTAATTTGATAACGGAATCTCGGGTTATACCAGGCAGTATGGAACCACACAGCTTTGGGGTTTTTAATGTATTTCCTTTAAAAACAAATAGATTAGCAGAACCAAGTTCTTCTATAAGTCGTTCATCACTAGCATTTAAATAAATGACTTCATCAAAACCTTCTTTTTTTGCTTCTAAAAGCGGAAACAATGATGCAGAATAATTACCGATGGCCTTAGCATTACCGATTCCTTTAGGTGCGGCACGATGATATTCATCGGAGACTTTTAAATGTAACGGTTTTACCCCATCTTTGAAATAAGGGCCTACAGGAGACACAAAAATCATAAAAGTATATTCTTCAGCTGGTCGAACACCCAGCGCTGGTGATGTACCCCAAACAATCGGGCGTATATACAGGCTACCTTTCCTATAAGGTGGAATATATTCAATATTATCCTGAATTGTCCTTTCAATAGCATGAAGAAAAAACTCTGTATTCATTTCCGGGATACAAAGCCGTTTGGTTGACATGGCCATCCGCTGCGCATTCATTTCCGGCCTGAACATGATGATGCGATCTTTTACGGTTCGAAATGCTTTTGTTCCTTCAAATACACCTTGTCCATAATTCAACACTCCGGCAGCTGGTGATAATTGTATTGTGCCATAAGGTACAAGTTCGCCCCCGTTCCAGCTCTCACCCGTTTTACATGTTGCTTTAAACATGCTTTTGGTTTCAAGGGCATCAAACCCCAGACTGTCCCAATCAATTTTCTTTGGATCTAAAGCTATCATCAATTCCCCAATACTGATTTGGCAATAACCAATTGCTGGATTTCGGATGTACCTTCATAGATCTGGGTAATTTTGGCATCACGCATTAAGCGTTCTACGCCATATTCCTGCATATATCCATAGCCGCCAAATATTTGTACACAATCTGTCGCTGCATCCATGGCCGTTTGTGAAGCAAACACTTTCGCCATGGCCGCTTCCCTTCTGAATGGTTTGCCTTCATCTTTCAATTTTGCTGCACGATGGATCAACATTCTGGATGCATCCACATTGGTTGCCATCGTAGCGATCTTATCCTGGATTGCTCCAAAGGAACCAATGGTTTTCCCAAACTGCTTCCGTTCTTTTGCATATTCTACTGAACGGTCTAAAGCTGCTCTGGCAATACCCAGGGCTTGGCTGGCAATCCCAATGCGGCCCCCATCCAGTGTACTCAAAGCTATTTTAAATCCCTTGCCTTCTGCACCGATTAAATTTTCAACCGGAACCCTGCAATCCTCAAAATACAGTTCACATGTATCGGATCCGCGAATGCCCAGTTTATCTTCTTTTTTCCCATGGGAAAAACCGGGCGTACCTTTTTCAACTATCAATGTGGAAATTCCTTTATAACCTATGCCCTTTTCAGTCATTAAAAAAATAATGACAACATCTGAACTGATACCATTACTCACCCAGTTTTTCGTACCATTAATTATATAGTGATCACCATCTTTTTGAGCAAAGGCGAGCATATTACTGGCATCTGAGCCCGATTGCGGCTCACTCAATGAAAAAGCTCCCAACCATTCACCGGACGCCAATTTTTTTAAATATTTCTCGCGCTGGTCATTGTTGGCATATTTATACAATAAATGGCACACTAGGCAATTATTTACCGACATGATGACACCCATAGAAGCATCCACGCTACAAATTTCTTCCATGGCAATACAATAGCTGATGGTATCCAGACCCGCTCCGCTCCACTTTTCGGGAATCATCATACCCATAAAGCCCAATTCGCCAAACATTTTTAATTGTTCTTTGGGAAATTCAGCTTTTTCATCCCGTTCTATCACACCCGGAGCCAAATGCTCCTTGGCGAATTCACGGGCAGTTTTTTGTATTAGCTGTTGTTCTTCTGTGTACGAAAAATCCATTATACCTTTTCCACGATTAATGCCGAAGCTTCACCACCGCCAATACATAACGTGGCTAGCCCGGTTTTTGCTTTTTTATTTTCCATGGCATAGATCAAAGTAGTAAGGATGCGCGCGCCGCTGGCGCCGATGGGATGGCCCAGAGCAATGGCACCGCCGTTAACATTCACGATATTTTCATCAAGATTGAAATCATCAATGGCTGCCTTGGCTACCGGAGCAAAAGCTTCATTGATTTCCCAGAGGTCAATTGCTGCCGAATCAAGACCTGCTTTATCCAAAACGGTTTTTATGGCCTTGACGGGCGCTGTTGTAAACCACTCTGGTTCTTGCGCTGCTGATGCCTGGGCGATAATTTTCACTTTTGGTTTGAGTCCCAGTTCTTCCGCCTTTGCCGCTGACATCATTAATACAGCAGCTGCGCCATCATTGATCTTGGAAGCATTGGCAGCGGTTACAGTACCATCTTTTTCAAAGGAAGGACGCAGTGTTTTCATTTTATCGAAATCAGCCCTGGCCGGTTCGTCATCTTCAGCAATAACGACAGGGTCTCCTTTACGCCGGGGCACTTCCACAGCTGTTATCTCATTACTAAATAATTTTTCTTTTTGCGCATTTAGCGCACGGCTGTACGATTGTTCCGCAAATGCATCCTGTTCTTCACGGGAATAATTCTTATCCCGAGCGCACATTTCCGCACAATTGCCCATATGCTGATCAGTGTACACATCCCAGAGACCATCTTTAATTACACTGTCTTCAATGCTACCGTGTCCCAGCCGATAACCGGAACGCCCCTTGATTAATAAATACGGAGCTGCTGACATATTTTCCATACCGCCAGCAATAACTACTTCGGCATCGCCACACTGAATGGCCTGCGCGCCCAGCATGACCGCTTTCAAACCCGAGCCGCACATTTTATTGATCGTCAGGCATTCAACGCTGTTAGGCAGCCCGGCAAATAATGCCGCCTGCCGCGCCGGAGCTTGGCCCAGACCTGCCGCAAGAACATTGCCCATGATCACTTCATCCACAACATTGACATCAATACCCGTTTCATCCAATATTGCATTTATGGCAACAGCACCGAGTTTAGGAGCGGAAACAGAAGCTAAACTGCCCTGAAAAGCTCCCACTGGTGTTCGTTTTGCTGCAATGATCACAACTTCATTTGAATTCATAATTAGACCTTAATTTTTGCGTAAATAGCGGATGGCTAAGGCTATTGTTGGTAACAACCACTTCATGACTAGAACACAGTAGCCCCGTAAAGCCCTGATATATGTAAAAAAACATCGTTTGTTTAATAATTGTCTGTTTCCGTCTCGGGCAATTTATCGCTAAAAATTGCGCCGAAAGTTAGTATTGTTTATTCCGGGAAACATGGATTTTTACGGTATAACCCAGCACTTAAATTTACTCCTTATTGCCTCCATTGGCCTTATCGTAGGCCTTAATGATATCCCGCACCAGTTTATGACGCACCACATCGCTTTCATTCAGTTCTACGAAGCCTATACCATCCACTCCTTTAAGGATCTTTATGACATCGATCAGTCCGGAGTCAGAACGCTTGGGTAAATCAATCTGTGTAATGTCCCCTGTAATGATGGCTTTGGAATTCACACCCAAGCGGGTCAGGAACATTTTCATCTGCATGGGGGTTGAATTCTGCGCCTCATCCAAGATCAGAAAAGAGTTGTTAAGGGTCCGGCCGCGCATATATGCCAGGGGGATTATTTCGATGATATTTTTGTTTAATATCGGTTTTAGTTTGTTGGCCGGCACCATTTCATTCAGCGCGTCATAAAGCGGTGTCAGGTACGGGTCCACTTTTTCTTTCAGATCGCCCGGAAGAAACCCCAGACTCTCCCCAGCTTCAACAGCAGGACGGCATAAAATGATGCGGTCTACATCGTGATTTTCCAACGCCGCTACGGCAAAGGCCACAGCAATGAATGTTTTGCCCGTTCCGGCGGGTCCAACTGAAAATACAATATCATCCCTGTTGACCATTTGCACATAGTTTTTCTGGCCAGCTGTCCGCGGAACGATGGCACCTTTTTTGCCATAATGGATCACTTCATGAGGAACTTCCTTTGTATGTCCGTTTTCAGACCGAATCACTTTTATCAGCTGGTGAACATCTTTTTTCGTTAACGCTCCTTTGCGACTTACGGTCTGGATCATTTCGTGGATGATCTCATGTACCATTTCCACATCTCTTTTTAACCCATCCAGCTTAATTTCATTCCCGCGCACCAGTATTTCTGTAGAAAATGTATCGTTTAACAAACGAACATGGGTATCGGCTACGCCAAGAAGTATCTGTAAATCAACACCTTTTAATTCAATAGTTTTCTTCATCCTTTAGTGATTCTGTATTAAGTTTTCAGCCTTGAGAAACAGGCAGATATACCACGCCTTAAAAATGCGTCTTCGAATGTGCAAAGTCTATAAGTTAACACTCACGCAATTTACACAATTATTAATACTTTTTGTGCTGGCCTTCACTGCCTGCAAAACAACAGCGCCATTCACGCAGGAAGAAGCGTACCAGGAAAATGTGCAATATCTTAAGACACAAGCCTATGATAACTGGAATAAACGTATTAATCGGAAAAACGCTACTATTGCCACCTTTTTTCTGGAAAAAGTTCATTCCCTAGAGCCAGATAATCTGGAAATAGCTTTATTATTAAGCAGAGCATATCATTTTGAAGGGTATTATATCGAGACTGATCCAGCTCAAAAGGATAGCCTGTTTATGATGGGTAAACGGTTAGCGATTCAAATTGTCGAGCAATCGGAAGTTTTTCAAAACGCAAAAGCAGCTGTACAGGGCGATTCCATGGTCAAGGTCACTGAGGCGGTATCGGTTGTGGAAAAGAAATATTTAAGTGCTATGTATTGGTGGGCAACGAATAGAGGTCGTTATTTTTCAACCAAACCTGTACGCATGCGCCTGGAGTACAGAGAACTGGGCGAAGCGTTGATGCATCGTGTGTTGGCTCTTGACCCTGAATTTTTCTATGGAGGACCCTACCGTTTTTTCGGTGCACTGTACGCCCGCCTCCCCGGTGTAGAGTTGTCCAGGTCGGAAGAATATTTTCAAAAAGCGATCGCTGCCTATCCTGATTATTTGGGTACTTATGTATTACGAGCGCAGTTTTTACACACCAAAGCAGGGGATCGAGAAAAATTCAAAGCAGATCTGGAGTACGTCATTAACGCTGACCCAGCGCTGTTACCTGATGCGATGCCGGAAAATTTATTTGAACAAAAATTTGCAGAAGAATTATTAGCAAATGAAAACATGCTTTTTGAGTAAAATATGTTTAACTATTCCAGATATCGATTTTTTTCTTTTCTAAATATTGATCGAGTTTTTCAGAAATAACAGCCTTTACCTCTGCCCTTTTATCTTTCGCGATCGAAAGAACACCATCCTTTAATTCATAATCCTTGTAATAAATATCTATTCTAGGCTCACGCTTCCGCGCCCGCTGGAAAAAATCCTTATTCATCCGGAATACACCCACCACAGTATCATAAATCTGATCAGCCGGTAATGCGCTAAAAACATCATCCAGAAAACGGCTGTAAACTTTCTGCCATTCAGGAATAATCATTACCGGATCAAAACACAGACGTACGTTCCACCCTCTTGCCAGCGCTTGACGAACCGCTTTTAGCCGTTTGGCCAATGGCGGTGTATCCCATTCATATTTTTCCACGACCACTTTTGGTGACAACGTCCAGCTCAGCAGGACATTCCTGTTCGGATCAATGTTTTTTAACGCATTGAACAGGGCACTCTTTGTCCTGATTTCGATTAATACATTCGGTTGGTTTGCTGCGAATTCAATCCAGTGCTTGCAGAAAGGAATAATGTTTTCGAAGGCCAGTAAATCTGTATTGTAGGATATAGATAAGACCAGCGGCTGATCCCTATTTTCACGATGGGAGATGGCATTCCTTACCTCATTAAAAAAATCGTCTTCATTGACAAAAGCCACCAGGTTTGCTGAAGGATACATGCCCTGCAGAAAACAATACTGGCAATTATAGAGACAATTCAACAGCGGCGTTGTATATACAAAATTATCAAAACCGGCATCTTGGAGAATATCAGTGGATTCATAAATAAAAGGTGGTTTTTTTACTGCCAGGATCAGTTTCATACTTTTCTTTTGTTGTATAAAATCCTGGCCGGAACGATTGAAGGCTGTTTTATAATCGGAAATAGTTACTTGTACAGCATCAGGAAATCGCTGCAGGATGTCTTGAGTAAGCGGATACTTTTCTGCGCCTTCTTCAATATAGATGTGGGAAAAATCAGGCAGATAGTCTGGTGCAGATCTCATGGAAAACTTTTGTTCGTTCTTGTTTTGTTTTTATTTCAACTTTGAGATATTGGGATAAAAATGCAATATCATCATCTTGTACAGCTATAAATCCTTCAGCCTTGTCTTTTAATTGGTAGGTTTGTGTTGCGGTCAGTTTTAATGATTTTTTTAATCCATTTAACAGGTGTTCATGCTGGTCATTCAGTAAAGGTGTTCTAACTAATCCAGAATTTTGCATTAATGATATTAATCCATCAATTTCTGGTAATTGTTTATTAATAAGCGAGACAACTTGTTCGGGACTGTCCAGTATCTCATCCATATGATCTGAAACAATCTTCAGAAAAACCAGGCAGTGGACCGGAATGAACTGCACGGCTGTCTCAAAAATGGCCGCCCCTTCCATGTCCACAAGTCCAGCATATTGATTCCCGCCATCCGTTACACCTTTGGAAACTGAAGAGAGTGGCATTTCAGGAAGACCGGTTTTCAATAACGCATCTGGCAACCAGACCTTACCGTTCTTTTCATCAGTAATCTTATTTATCAAATATAATTTTCCAATTTCAGTCGCATCTTGGTTTCCACCAGCAATTCCCATATTCATAAGTATGGTATTTCTGCAAACTGTCTCATTTAGGAATGCACCTAATCGTTTACGAACATTTTTTTCGCCGACACCAGTTGTCAGACAGGTAATCACGCCCCGCTGGAAATAGAATATATTTGCAGAGCACTGTTTTTTCTCCAATTGATAATGTTCTATCAAAGGTTGGGCTTCGGCCTGCAGGGCTGTTGTAATCAGAATATGGTTCATGGTATATTAAAATTTACTGTGATGACCAGTTGTAAATGAAGTACTGCCCTTGAACTTTTCATCGCCATGGAGTACAATTACATATGACTGGCGTTAAAATAATGCTGATCTTGCTGCTGTTTTCTGCCATAATAGTTGGTCAACAACCAAAACATAAGGAGGTTGTCATGAAAATAACCAGTTCTGCTTTTTCAGATGGTGCACTAATCCCTATTAAATACACCTGCGATGGTGATGATATATCACCGCCCCTTGTGTGGAGTGACATCCCTGAAAATACAGCCAGTTTTGTGCTTATCAATGATGACCCTGACGCACCGGTAGGCACCTGGGATCATTGGATTCTGTTTAACCTTGAGGGCAAAACAACAGAACTTGCTGAAAATGTTGATTTGTCAAAGCTGGCTGGAGTGCAACTGGGCCGCAACAGCTGGCGCCGGAATGATTATGGGGGTCCCTGTCCGCCCTATGGTACACATCGCTATTTCTTCAAACTCTATGCGTTGGATATGAAACTGGACCTGCCTGCGGGCAGCAGTAAACAGGACATCAAAAAAGCCATGGCTGGTCACATCCTGGCGGAAGCGGAACTCTTGGGCCGCTACAAACGACCATAAATTATTTAAAATATTGCCAGAACCGTACCAAAAGCGTCAATACAATGGACACCAGGATCATAGTAGTAATGGGAAAATAAAAGTTGAAATTCTCCTTTTCGATGCGTATATCTCCCGGCAGGCGACCCAGCCAGGTAAAGCGGTCTCCGGCACCATAAAGAATTAAACCGGCTAGAACTAATGCAACACCTATGATAAGTAGCAGTTTTCCCACATCCTGCATAGTTGAAATTTACATAAAAAAAGCCCTCCCGAAATCGGGAGGGCTGTGACTTTCTGATTCAGGATTTAATTATTTCAATAGAAGGGATTTGGCAGTCTGTTGCTTGCCATTTACATTCACCTTAAATAAATAAACTCCGGAACTCATACTTCGTCCGTGATCATCTTTTGCGTCCCAACGGATCTCATGCTGGCCGGGAATTTGAATGCCATTATACAGACTGCGAATCTTGCGGCCATTTACATCAAATACATCAATGGAAACTGGTCCGGCTGAACCCATTTCATATTTCAGTGTAGTCGTTGGGTTGAATGGGTTGGGATAAGCCTGGTGCAGTTTGAATTGACCGGGTTGCAACCCAATTTCTCCGGCAATGGCTAATGGACCACTATAACTCATTTCCATCCAGAAATCGAGAGTGATGTCCTGGATATCCATAATACCAAATTGCATTTCAAACATATCATAACAATTCAATGAATCATAATAATAGTAATAATAATCATCCATATTTTCACAAAAATCAAATTCAGCTGAAAGAGATAACATATCATCTGTTACTTCATAGGCAAGAGAGATTGTATCAGACTCTTCATATCCATAATAATAACCCTCATGCATAAAAATGAGTGTAATCGAATCATCAGTCGCTGACCACTCAATCTCCGATGTATCGGAATATTCATAGTAACCGTAATAATAATCTTCTTCAATCCCTGACCATATTTCTAGGCCTGTTCCATCTTCAAAAAACTGAAAGGTCATGGTTTCATCATCACCCGGATCCGGACCAGAATCATCTGCTAAAATTGGCATTTCAAAAGGGGTATCAGCTACCAGGTCCATTGTGCCGGGAACTATTGTGCCTGAGATAGTATAGGTCGTATCTCCAGCATCATTGGCAACCGTTAATGCTGAAATATCTACTCTCATTGAAGTTGTATCGATAGAAATATAATCAGCTGCATCTTCAATTTCATATTCATAACCCATCATTTCACCATCAACAGTATCCGCAATCATAAAACCAGTGTCACTGTAACCCATAAATGACATATGCATAAATATAAAATACGGCAATTCTATATCTTCAGGAATTTCATCGTCATCATAATAATCGTAATCACTTTCCGTATCCATTGGATTATTAGATAAAAAGACAATTGAAATGTCATAACCATCATAAGACTGAGCTTGTGCCACCATATAATCCATTGTAACGGAAGCAGTACCTGTTACATCAACTCCGCCTTCTGCAGGTTCCAAGCCGTTAAGTTGCATAAAGTTCATGATTGTCTGATCTGTCCCCACTGTCATCCAAACTGTAGACTCTTCATCTTCATGCATCCATTCACCCAATAAGTCACTGGGGTCCATCATGGTTCGGTTAAAAGGTTTCCCGGGGATGTTTTTCCAAGAAAGTGCTTTTTTGGAAAATTGCTGCTGAATTTCCGGGGGTAGCTGTTGGATTTGGGATTGCAGCAGGTTAGCAATTTTATCTCCGCCGAAACACAGGGAAACAAGTGTAATAAAAAGTGTGAACTGTTTCATCATATCCTCCTTTAGGTACGCGATAATTTAAAGTTACCGGGTTAATAGTTTTCAATCAAATAAATAAATTATGCCTTGGCAAGGGGTCCAATGATTTTCAGCAGGTGCAGGAATCTATCTTTATATTTTTCGTTTTCATCCCTATTATCGGCTATTATCAGTCAGCAGCGGTGTTGTATTTGTAATTGAATTAAATATTGGCGAATCTGATTTTCAGTAAATTTATCTTTCTTCATGGCTCATCCTTTAGGTCTTCTGACTAATAATACCGCAGAAAATCAACCGTAAGCCGTGTCAGCCGTTACATATTGAATAATTGCGGGAGCAGTTCGCCTGCTTTACCTTTATACACCCTTTCATATATCAAGGACTGTTCGCTGGGTTGGGGATTCAATTCGATACACAAGGCTCCCGTAGATTTGGCCAATTGTGGATAACCAGCAGCGGGCCACACCACTCCGGACGTACCGATACTAACAAATAAATCGCATGTGGATACAGCTTCATCGGCTTGCTGAATGGTGTCCGGATTCAGTATATCGCTGAACCAGATGATGTCAGGACGCAGCCAGGCACCGCAGTCACATTTTCTTTTATTATAAGGTCCCAGGTTTAAATCATCCTTGAACCAGCCTTCCCTTTCACAGCGTACCCGCCAAATACTGCCATGGAGTTCAATGACGTTTTTTGATCCCGACCGCTGATGCATCCCATCGATATTCTGGGTGACAATGCTTACATTTAGGTGAGCTTTTTTTACGGCAGTAATGATTTCATGCCCCTTATGAGGAAAGCATTTCAATGCTTCTTCTCGACGCAAATCGTGGAAATCAAACACCTTTTCCGGATTTGTCTCCCACGCTTCCTGGCAGGCGTATTCACGCCAATTATACTCATGCCAAACGCCGCCTTCCCCGCGGTAAGTAGGCACTCCGGATTCAGCGGACATGCCGGCGCCTGTAAAAAACACGATACGTTTAAATTTGTTAATATCTATTGTTTTGATGTTCATTATGGGATTGAAATTACTTCTGAAACTGACATAATATCACCTGACCATTATGCCGTTACTCGATAATTTAATTGCCACTTTAACACAACGCGATCCTCTTCCGCCACTTGTACCTGAAAAGGTATGGGATGAAAGTTTAACAGCAAAAATTGATAAACTGACTGCAGCGCCACTGGCCAAAGCCGGCTTGCATCTTTTGAATGATAACATTCACAATTGCCATATCATCGCCCAGGAACATGAAAATCCAGACAGCAATTACTGGCATGCTATCCTGCACCGCCGGGAGCCTGATTACTGGAATTCAAAATACTGGTATAAACGTGTAGGCAATCATCCCGTCATCCATGACATGCAAAAAGAAGAACCGGGCTGGGATCCCTTTGATTTTGTGGATCAGTGCGAAAGGTCGGACACTGAAACCGAACGAATGATCCAGTTTAAGGAAATGAAATTCCTCCTCAATTATACCTTGGATAAATATGAATAATAGAATTGAAATAATTCAAGGTGATATTACAGATATAAAAGTGGATGCCATTGTTAATGCGGCTAATACCTCATTATTAGGCGGCGGCGGTGTGGATGGGGCCATTCATCGTGCGGCCGGGCCGGAACTGCTGACTGAATGCAAAACCATTGGCGGCTGCCCCACAGGAGAAGCGCGTATCACGAAAGGATATCATCTACAATCGCGATTTGTGATTCATACCGTTGGACCCATCTGGAGTGGAGGAAATAATGATGAGGAATTATTGCTGAAAAATTGCTACATAAATTCCCTGCAACTGGCTGTTGAAAATGACATCAGCACCATCACCTTTCCAAATATCAGCACAGGAGTATATCATTTTCCAAAAGAGAAGGCAGCGCAGATAGCTTTAACTATTATTCAAGAATATTTAACAGATAATAACCATCTGGAAAACGTGATCTTTTGCTGTTTTGATGAAGAAAATTTCTCTATATATCAATCACTATTGATTGGTTAATCCTGATCCGGAATCGGTTTTTCCGGGTGCACCATGGGTACAAAACGTACGGGAATCACCGATTCCTTATCCATGGTTTCACCCTCCAGTTTGGTAATGACCCATAATTCCTGCCAGATACTTCCTACAGGAATAACCAAACGCCCACCGACTTTCAACTGTTCGAATAATTTCGGTGGCACCTCTGGCGGAGCTGCAGTAACAATAACAGCATCAAACGGTGCTTCATCAGGCCAGCCCTGGTAGCCATCCCCCCATTTTACATGAATGTTATTATAGCCTAGATCTTTTAGTTTTTTTGCTGATCTTTCTGCTAATTCTTTAACGATCTCAATGGTAAACACTTCGTTAGATAGTGGTGCCAATACCGCAGCTTGGTAGCCGGAACCGGTACCAATCTCCAGGACTTTTTCATGGCCTTTTAACTGCAGAAGTGATGTCATCAACCCAACGATATAAGGCTGGGATATGGTTTGTTCATAACCAATTGGTAATGGATAATCCATGTAGGCATTGGGCTGCTGCTCCACTGGGATAAACTCATGGCGGGGTGTCTGGCGCATGATGTTCAATACATGATTATCAGATACTCCCCGGGCCATGATCTGGCTGTCCACCATGATACTTGCTTTCCGCTCCCAGTTTTCAACCTGTCCAAACAGGTTTTGAATAAGAAAGATTAAAAGCAGGAAACTGTTGATATGCTTCATACCAGAATGTATTGCGTTATAATGAAAAAGGAAAGAGCGTCAGCTTAAAAATTCTTCGCTCACGGACCAGAGGCGCTGCTGATCTTTTATAACATTGGATTGTTTGGAGCTTTGCTTTGATTTGCATTTGGAGAAGTATTTTCCGCTGATACCTTCTACTTCATCAGAAGATGCCAAGTAGATGCTGGTCAATGCACCTTTTTTAACATTGATAGCGCCAACTGCTTTCGCAGCGGATAAACTCATGCGTACGCTGGTTTTATTATTATTGCCAAAATTGGTATTCACAAAACCGGGGTGCAGACAGTTTGCGGTTGTACCACTTCCTTCTAGTCTACGGGCTAATTCATACGTGAACATGACATTGCACAATTTGGATTTGCAATAGGCTGGCCAGCCCCTATAACCATCGAAGCCCTGCAGTTTATCAAAATTCAGGTTGGTGTTTAAATGGGCAGCTGAAGCGACGTTGACAATTCGTGAATTTTTTGTTGCTTTAATAATATCCAGTAACAAATCCGTTAATAAAAAATAAGAAAGATGATTCAGGGCAAATGTATTCTCAAATCCCTCCTCTGTTTTTCTGAAATCTGCAATATAGGCGCCGGCATTGTTCAATAATACATCGATGCGATTGTAGGTGTTTTGAATTTCCCCGGCTAATCGCCGAACCTGCTCCATAAGCGATAGATCTGCATGGAAGAAAGTAATGTTCTCATTACCGGTTGTGTTTGTTATCTCATGTTGAGTTGCTGATATTTTTTCGGAATTCCTACCCACAAGACCAAGTGTAAATCCCATTTCAGCCAGGTTTACAGCTGCTTCTTTACCAATACCATCCGTTGCACCGCTAATGATGCAAACTTTATCTTGGTAGGTCAATTTATTTTTTCTTTTTGAGCAGGATGCCGAGCTCGTCCAATTGTTCCTTACTGACTGTATCCGGCGATCCATCCATAAGTGATAGTGCTGATGTGGTTTTTGGGAAAGCAATTACGTCCCGAATGTTATTCGATCCGGTCAGGAGCATGACCAGTCTGTCAAAACCAAATGCAATACCGCCGTGGGGCGGTGCACCATAGGTCAGAGCTTCCAACAAGAAGCCAAATTTTTCCTTGGCCTCATCCTGACTTAACCCAAGTAGAGAAAATACTTTATTTTGAATGTCAGACGAATGAATACGAATGGATCCGCCGGCAATTTCATAACCGTTCATGGTGAGGTCGTAGGCACGAGCTTTTAATGAATGTGGATCACCATCTAAATCATTAACATCCTGTGTCGTTGGAGAAGTAAATGGATGGTGTAAAAAGGTCAACTGACCAGAATATTCATCAATCTCAAACATTGGGAAATCTGTCACCCAAAGTGGATTGAAACCATTATTATCTGCTAAATCTTCAAGTTTTGCAATCTCAACTCGTAAGGCTCCCAAGGCCGGTTCTGAAACTGCTTTCTCATCACCGATCATAAAGATAATATCGCCTTCATTCACGCCAGTGTAATTGATAAATTCCTTTTGCAGATCCTCTTCAAAAAACTTGGAAATGCCTCCCGTTAATCCACCATTTTCTCCTTTCATAAAAGCTAGGCCTTTAGCTTTGTACATCTTTACAAAGTCTGTCAATCCATCAATAATCTTCCGTGAATATTTTGCACCGCCCGGAACGACAATTGCCTTAACACAATCTATTGATTGAAAGGCGTTGAAATCGGATTTATCCGTGAATTCTTTAACATCTTGGAGGAATAATTCATAACGAGTATCCGGTTTGTCAGAACCGTATTTTGCCATAGCATCATCATGAGTAATTCTGGGAAACGGGTCCGGCAGTTCTATATCAAGCACTTCCTTAAAAACATGCTTGGTCAATCCTTCCATGTTTGAAAATATATCCTCTTCATCTACAAAGGACATTTCAATATCGATCTGGGTGAATTCTGGCTGGCGGTCGGCGCGAAAGTCCTCATCCCGAAAACATTTCACGATTTGAAAATAGCGGTCAAAACCGGAGATCATTAAAATCTGCTTATAGATCTGGGGAGATTGGGGCAATGCATAAAATTTACCATTGTGCAGTCGGCTGGGTACCAGGAAATCCCGGGCCCCTTCCGGTGTGGATTTCATCAGTACAGGTGTTTCTATTTCTACAAAATCCTGTTCAGATAAATAACTGCGCACAGCCTGATACGTTTTATGACGGGTAATTATATTATGCTGGAGTTCATCTGTCCGCAGTTCCAAGTAACGGTATTTCAACCGCAAATCTTCCAAAGCGCTGTTCCGGTTGGTGATCACAAAAGGCAATGGCGCTGTTTCACTCAACAATTCCATGGCTTCAACAATGACTTCTATTTCCCCTGTTAGTATATCAGGATTTACAGCATTTTCTCCCCGAGACTGCACTTTGCCTTTGATAGAAAGGACATCTTCCATGGACAGCTTTTTGATCGTTTCAAAATCACCATCATAGTCTTCAGAATTGAATACGATCTGGGTTTTGCCGTAGCGGTCCCGGAGGTCAATAAAGATTACCTGACCGTGCAGGCGGACTGTATTTACCCAGCCATTTAAACTGACTGATTCGCCAATGTGTTCTTTGCGTAGTTCTCCGCAGGTGTGTGTTCTTTTAAACATTTGTTAATTATTTTTGCATAAAAAAAAGCCGCTCAAAGTTACGAGCGGCTGAAGTATGATTGTACTGGAAATCAGCGTTTAGAAACCTTTAATCGATTCAGCGCCCGCAGTAATGATACTTCATTACGTGCAGCATCAATATGTTTTGCTTCTTTCCGTTCTTGGGCTCGTTGTAAGGCAGCTTCTGCCCTGCTTGTATCAATTTCTTCTGCTCGTTCATATGTTTCCAGTAATAACTCCATTTTTTCTTTGGAAACTTCTGCAAAACCACCGCTGGTGGCGAGGTAATGATCTTTTCCGTTTTGCGTGACTTTGATTTCACCTACACCTAGCCCAAAAACGGCTTCTCTATGATTGGCCAGCACACCAAAAGATCCATCCAGTCCGGGGCAGCGGACGTATTCCACCTGCCCCTCATCAAGAATTTTAGTCGGTGTAACTATTTCCAGTTGGAAAGAGATCATCAGGCACCAGCTTTCTTGGCGTTTTCAAATGCTTCATCTATGGCACCCACATAAGCAAACATATTTTCATGGAGTTCATCAGCGTCGCCATTCAGGATTGCTTCAAAACCGGAAACTGTATCTTCTAAACTCACATAACGGCCTTTTTTACCGGTAAACTGTTCCGCAACATAGAAAGGCTGGCTCATGAATTTCTGCATTTTCCGTGCTCGTGTCACTGCGAGCTTGTCATCATCTGAAAGTTCGTCCATACCCAGAATGGCAATAATATCCTGGAGGTCTTTATACTTCTGCAAGACAACCTGTACTTTCCGTGCTACACTATAATGACGATCACCAATGACGCGCGGATCAAGTATTCTTGAAGTCGAAGCCAAAGGATCAACAGCAGGATAAATTCCCAATTCTGCAATTTTACGTTCCAGAACCGATGTTGCGTCCAAGTGGGCAAATGCAGTCGCCGGAGCCGGGTCGGTCAAGTCATCAGCTGGTACATAAACTGCCTGGACTGATGTGATAGACCCTTTCTTGGTTGACGTAATCCGTTCCTGCAAATCACCCATTTCTGTCGAGAGTGTGGGTTGATAACCCACGGCTGAAGGCATACGTCCTAATAAGGCTGATACTTCTGAACCAGCCTGGGTAAAGCGGAAAATATTGTCAATAAAGAGTAGTACATCTTTGCCTTCATCATCCCGGAAATATTCCGCCATGGCCAAGCCGCTTAAACCAACGCGTAAACGGGCTCCCGGCGGTTCATTCATCTGCCCGAAGACCATAGTAGTTTTCTCAATAACACCGGATTCGCTCATTTCATTATACAGGTCATTCCCTTCACGCGTACGTTCACCCACACCGGCAAAGACTGAATAACCGCCATGTTCCGTAGCAATGTTACGAATCAATTCTTGGATCAACACAGTTTTACCCACACCAGCCCCGCCAAAAAGCCCTGTCTTTCCACCTTTGGTATATGGTTCCATAAGGTCAACAACCTTAATACCGGTTGCCAGCATTTCTGTGGATGTGGTTAATTCTTCAAATTTGGGTGCAGGGCGGTGAATGGGATTCCGTTTAGCTGTTTTAACTTCTTCCTTACCATCAATGGTATTGCCTATAACATCAAATAAACGGCCAAGGGTTTCCGGTCCTACCGGCATAGAAATGGGTTCACCTTTATCGGCGACTTTTTGACCGCGGACAAGCCCATCTGTAGAATCCATGGCAATAGTACGAACAACACTTTCTCCCAAATGCTGGGCTGTTTCCAATACTAAAATTCCATCTGCCCCACGATCAATTTCGAGGGCATTTAAAATCTCGGGCAATTGGCCATCTTCAAAAACGACATCAACCACAGCGCCCATAATTTGCGATACTTTTCCAACAACTGGCATAGCAGTTCCTTAATTTAGTTTTGTAAGGCTTCGGCACCGCTGACGATTTCCAACATTTCTGTGGTAATAGTAGCTTGGCGAACCTTATTGAATTGTAATGTTAAATCTTTAATCATTTCTTGAGCGTTATCTGTGGCATTTTCCATTGCCAGCATTCTTGCGGCATGTTCGCTGGCATAAGATTCCAGCAGATATTTCCACATTTGAATATTCAAATGACGCGGAATCAAGCTTTTTACTATATCTTCTTTATTGGGTTCAAACAGTCGGCCAACAGTTTGATCTTTTTCTGCTTCAAACACTAGAGGCAAGAGCACTTCTGTTCGCACATATTGTGCAGCCACATTCACAAACTCATTGTACACCACATGTATTTCTTCCACGTGCTGATGGGTAAAATGGCTGATAACGCTTGCACCAATATTTATTGCATGACTATAGTTCAACTCATTCCAAAAATCAGTATGACTTTCAATAATATTGTAATCACGCTTTTTAAAATAGTCGCGCGCTTTTTTACCGATGCAAAATACATCCACATTTTCTTTCCCGATTGCATCAATCTCACTTTGTGCAACTTTCAGGACGTTTGCGTTAAATGAACCGGCCATACCTCTGTCTGAGGTTACCACAACATAACCTACACGATTTACTTCACGGACATCCAATAATTCCAATAGGTCACGATCCACATCCGGTAGCAAATGATTGATCACATTGGAAAGACGATTGGCATAGGGCCGTGCTTCTTCCATATGCTCCTGGGCACGGCGCATTTTAGCAGCTGCAACCATTTTCATTGCTTTGGTTACTTTCTGAATGCTTTTAACAGATTTGATCCGGTTGCGAATATTTTTCAACTTGGCCATTTTTAGAGGGTGAAACCTCCTTTAAATGCAGTGATTGCTTCATCGAGCTTTGCTTCTACTGCGCTGCTTATTTTGCCCTCGTCAATTATAGATTTTAGTTCAGTGGCATTGTTGGCTTCCAGATAATCAAAAAGACCTTTTTCAAATTCAGTAACTTTATCAGCTTCAATTTCATCTAAAAATCCTTTCGTACCTGCATAAATGATGGCAATCTGTTTTTCTACATCCATAGGGACATACTGGTTTTGCTTCAGGATTTCTACCATGCGTTCACCACGGGTTAACTGGTCTTGAGTTGCCTTATCTAAATCTGATCCAAACTTAGCGAAAGCTTCCAACTCTCGGTATTGTGCTAGATCCAAGCGTAGTGTACCAGCCACACTTTTCATGGCTTTGATCTGAGCATTACCGCCTACACGGGATACAGATAGACCCACATCAATAGCCGGACGAACTCCAGAATTGAACAGATTTGTTTCCAAGTAGATCTGTCCATCGGTAATGGAAATAACATTTGTGGGAATATATGCCGCTATATCACCTTCCTGTGTTTCAATGATCGGCAGCGCTGTTAAAGACCCCCCACCTAAATCATCAGAAAGTTTGGAAGCTCGCTCCAGCAAACGACTGTGCAAATAGAACACATCACCGGGAAATGCTTCACGGCCGGGAGGCCTGCGCAAAAGCAATGACATCTGACGATAAGAAACGGCATGTTTGGATAAATCATCATAAATAATTAAGGCATGCTTGCCGTTATCACGGAAATGTTCACCCATGGCGCAACCGGAATAAGGTGCGATATACTGCATTGGTGCTGGGTCAGAAGCATTGGCCGCAACGACCGTTGTATATTCCATGGCGTCGTTGGCATCCAATTCGGCAACTATGGTTGCAACCGTGGATGCCTTTTGGCCGATAGCTACGTAAATACAATAAACGGGTTCATCTGTTTGGTGGGTATATATCTGATTTATGATTGTATCAATAGCAATTGCGG
>Ga0310122_10000321_pt1 | contig 31015 bp, 28 predicted proteins | sample CB6_Bottom_1051__FD_203503 | JGI IMG/M metagenome (GOLD analysis project Ga0310122, IMG submission 203503) | Marine microbial communities from Western Arctic Ocean, Canada - CB6_Bottom_1051 | ecosystem: Environmental > Aquatic > Marine > Oceanic | place: Canada: Western Arctic Ocean | collected...
TCGACCAGGTCGACAGAGCGCTTGACGATCAATTCGACTCCGCAACGAACCTCGTTTTCGGTCACGTTGGCGATAACAACCTGCACCTGTTCATTACGACCGGCATCGAGAGCGACATCGACATAATCCTGGCCACGGTCTATCAAATCACCGGCGACTTCCAGGGGTCCGTGTCGGCGGAGCACGGCATCGGCACACTCAAACGCGAGTATCTTCACTACTCACGCAGTGACGAAGAATTGGAGCTGATGCGTCGCCTGAAACGCGCGCTGGACCCGAGCGGAATACTGAATAACGGCCGTGTGATCTAGCAGCCTGCTAGCGCTCAGGCCCCTCGAGATAACTCCACTCGAAGAACTGATCGTAGAGTCTGGAATTGGCTCGCAACAGATACAGGCCCTCGAGGATGTGCGCATAACGGACGGGGCCGAAGTCCAGCGTCTCGAATCCCAATGCCTGGCAGAGTTCTGCTACGACAGCCTTCGCTTCCGCGTCGTTCCCGACCAGCGGAATTGTGACTGGATGGCCAAGAATATCGGGATCGATCATCGTATTCGCACTGATCGTATTGAATGCTTTGACGACCCTGGCGGCGGGCGCCAGATTCTGGATACGCTCTGCGTTTGAGGTATAGGTAGGATAGTCCGCGAAACCGTCTTCATCGACGATCCGCGGATTGATCGGATCGATAATAATCTTCCCGGAGAGATCGCCCAGACCGCGGACAACTTCTTCGGCAACATCCCAGGGCAACCCGATCACGACGATGTCCGCCTGCCGCGCCGCCTCCGCAGGTGTCGTCGCCGACGCCCGCGTCCCGGTGGCGGCGACGAGCGCCTGAACGTCCTCACGCGCCGGTGAGCGGGAACCATAGACGATTTCGTGGCCGAGGCTCGCGAGACGTGGCCCGAGTGCGCTACTGACTTCCCCGGTGCCGATCATCGCTATCGTCTCCGCAGACACCCCTGCTGGAGCGGCAATTCCGATCATCAAGACCAGTGCTGCGCTGAGTCTCGTAGCCGCGCGACAAATGAAAGCCATACGCCCCATCCTCTGTTAGTTCGCCAAGTTCATCCGAAAGCTTAGCGCACGCGGCCGGAAATGAAACCCTGCGGCCAGCTAGATAGCCCCTCCAGGGGGCTATCTAGCCAATGCGCATGACCGCCCCTCGGGAGCTGGAGTAAGATGCGCTTCATAGTTGATTCAGCTAGAATCCCGAGGGCGATACCCAATGAGAACCCGATTCCATAGCCTCTCCCTGACTCTCAGCCTTGTCTCCAGCGCCCTGATCTGCGGGACTGCAGCCGGTCAGGGATCGGTTGACGCCCTCGTCGAACGCGGCCAGGAACTGTTCCACGCCGATATCGGTTGCCGAGTCTGTCATGCCGAAACCGGCGAAGGTCTCGTCGGGCCGTCGTTGCGCTTTGGACCGACGCCGGTCGACATTTTCGATCAACTCGAGAGCAACCCCGTCATGGGCGTCATCGTCTCGGAGATGGATCCCAGCGACGAAGATCTCGTCGCGATCTCCATGTATATCCGCACACTGGCCGGCCTGCCGCTGGATGCGGACCTGCCCGGTCAATGGCGAACGGCGTTAGCGACCGTCAAGGCAAATCAGGCCGAGCAACTCGAGTTCGCCAAGACCGACCGCGATCTGCAGGTCGAAGCTATCGAGACCTTCGAATCCGTACAGGCAACCTGGACGCGACGTGCTGTGGAGGGAAGTGTAGAAAGCCACTATCAGACCGAGGTAGTCGCGACGTTCGACCCAGGTGAGCCGAAGTTTCAGCCGCAGCCCGGCAAGACGTATTTCTATGAGAATGTCGGCACGACGAGCTCGCCATCGATTCTCTTCGAAGGCTATGTCTCACCGACCAGCAATCAGATCGTCGTCGGTGACGCCGAGACCATGGAAGTCATCGCGAGTTATATGCTGCCGCAAGAATTGCGCGCAGTCGTGCATACGTCGCTGATGTCTCCAGACGGACGCTACGTCTACATCATCGGCGCAAGACCTGGCGGCGATTTCGATACGACGACGAATCTGAGTACCTCCGCCACGCTGATCAAGGCCGACGCCATCACGTTGCAACCGATCAGCCAGATTACGATCGGCGGCCGGCTCCATCACGGCCAGGTATTTCGTGATTACGTCATGCTCGACATGTTCGCGCGTGATCCCGACGGCCTCGCGATCAATCTGATGGATCCGGAAACCGACGAGATCGTCGGCGGTGTCAGAGATGTCGACATGGGCGGCTACGTCTACACCGCATGGACCGACAAGGACTACGAATATATCTATGCGCTGATGGAGCCCGCGGGCTACGCGCCCGGCCGAGCCACCGGCATGTTCGGTGCGATCAGCATGTACCAGGGCAGATTGATGGCGATGCGCCCGTTCTGGATCGCCAAGATCGACCCGGACACCTGGGAAGTCGTCGCGGAATTTCCGATTCCCGGTTACCGGCCCAACTGGCTGATCGTCGACTCCGCGAAGGAGAACATGTACGTCATTAACACGCTGTCCAATGCCTCGAAGATCAATATCGAGACAGGCGCCATCCAGTGGACCAACGGCACCGGTATCGGCCCCTACGGCGGTTCGCTCAACGCCGATGAGACCGAACTGTGGGTCGCCGACAAGGGCGAGGCCGCAGGTCACCTCGGTCGTACGATCACCGTCATGGACTCGATATCCGGGCATGCGATTGAAACGCTGTACGGCGGCTACAAGGTCGATCACGTGCTGCTCTCGCCGAATGGCAAGGAGATGTGGGCGACCAGTAACGGCGAGGGACGGCTCTACGTGTACGACGTCGAGACGAAGGCCTTGCTGAAGGTCATCGACATGCCCGGCAACGGCGACGCCCACGGACTGATCTGGGTTCACTACGACGAGAACGGCGAGTCGCGGGTCGTCCGCGATCAGGGCAACTTCCATGGCGGCATCAATCCGATGACTGGTAATCCGCTGGATTACTAGCGCTCGGGCCCGCTCAGCGCCCCGATCAGTGCTGCCGCCCGCCGACAGAGGTCACCGTTACGGTATAATTAGCTATCCACATAAACGCGGCTGACTTTCGGGGAGCCTAATAATGAGATGCGTGCCTGGAGTTCTAGTTTCACTTTGCTTAACCGTCGTTAGCGTCACGGCCAACGGCCAGAGCTCGGCCGATACCCTGGTTGAGCGCGGCCAGGAACTCTTCCAGGCCGATATCGGCTGCCGAGTCTGTCACGCTGACACAGGCGAAGGTCTTGTTGGACCGTCGTTGTTATTCGGCCCCACGCCCGCGGACATCTTCGACCAGCTCGAAAGTAATCCCATCATGGGCGTCATTGTTTCCGAGATGAACCCGAGCGATGAAGATCTCGTCGGCATCTCGATGTATATCCGCACGCTGGCCGGTCTGCCGCTGGAAGAAGGCCTGGCCGAGCAATGGCTCACCTCGCTCGCAGTCCTGAAGAGCAATCAGGCAGAGCGGTTGGAGTTCGATAAAACACCACGAGACCTTCAGGTCGAGGCAATCGAGACTTTCGAATCCGTTCAGGCAACCTGGACACGGCGCTCCAGAGAAGGCAGCGTCTGGAGCGAATACCCGTCGCGGATCGTCGCGACCTGGGATCCGGGCGAGCCCAAGTTCGAACCGCAGCCCGGCAAGACCTATTGGTACGAGAACGTCGGCACGACGAGTTCGCCTTCGGTACTGTTCGACGGCTATCAGCCACCTAAGAGCAATTCGCTGGTCGTAGGCGATGCCGAGACCTTGGAAATCATCGCCCACTACGAGATTCCGGAGATCCTTCGCTCCGTCGTACACACCTCGGCTATGTCCCCGGACGGTAAGCATGCCTACCTCGTGGGCCCGCGAGAACCCGGCCCCGACGGCGCACCCGACCCGGCCGGCGCACAAACGATGATCGTCCTCGACGCCCTGACACTCCAGCATGTCGCGCAGGTCACCATCGGCGCCCGACTCCACCATGGTCAGGTCTTCCGCGACAAAGTACTGTTCGACACGTTCACCAGAGACCCGGACGGCTTGGGTCTGTTTATGTTCGACCCCGATACCAATGAAGTCCTCGGCGGCGTAAAAGACCTCAACATGGGCGGGTTTATCTACACGGTCTGGGCCGACGCGGATTACGATTACATCTACGCGCTCATGGAGCCGGCCGGGTACGCGCCGGGGCGCGGTACCGGAATGCGGGGTGTCACGCGGTTCAATCGAGGCGATCTAACGGCCATGCGACCGTTCTGGATCGCGAAAATCGATCCGGATAGCTGGGAGGTCGTGGACGAGTTCCCGATCCCGGGATACCGGGGCAACTGGGCCGTCGTCGACGCAGCGAAAGAACATATCTATCCGATCATGAGTAGCTCCTCGGTTTCCAAGATCAAGATCAGTACCGGTGAAGTCGTCTGGACCAACGGCACCGGTATCGGCCCCTATGGCGGATCGCTGAACGCCGACGAAACGGAACTCTGGACGGCGGACAAAGGCGAGGCTGCGCACCACCTCGGCCGCACGATCACGGTAATGGACACGGAGGCGGGCCACGCGACAGCGACGCTATTCGGCGGGTACAAGGTCGATCACGTCCTGTTATCTCCTAACGGCAAAGAGATGTGGGCGACGAGTAACGGCGAAGGCCGCATTTACGTCTACGATGAGGAGAGCAAGGACCTGCTCAAAGTCATCGATATGCCGGGTAACGGCGACGCACACGGCCTGATCTGGGTTCATTACGACGAGAATGGTGAGTCGGTCGTCGTTCGCGATCAGGGTAACTTCCACGGCGGCATCAATCCCGCTCTCGGTCGCGTGCTCGACTACTAGACGAAACGCCGGCCATTGTCGCAATTGACCGGCGTTTTATTCTTGGAACCTGCGACGCCCGCGCGCGTCTAAGGTCGATAGGATAAACGTATGGTCATTAAACGCACAGGTACCGTACTAACGACGATGGCACTCGCCATCGGCTTTATTGCGTCTACTCCGGCCTACGCCCAGGCCGACCATGCGCTACACCTCGCCGCGGATGCTGCGACGCATGAGAGCCTCGAGAGTGCTAACGTACACGGCATTAACGTCGCGTTCGAGTTGCAGGATCGAAACGGCAACCTCGTAACGGCGGAAGACTTCCGTGGCCGCTACGTGTTACTCGGCTTCGGCTTCACTAACTGCGCCCACATCTGCCCGATGATGGTATTAAATATGGGCAAGGCGCTGAAGATGACGGACCACGAGGCGGCCGGGATATTCGTCAGCGTCGATACGGAACGGGATACGCCGGCCGTAACCGATACCTATGCTTCTAACTTCGGCGAGACAATGATCGGCTTGAGCGGCAGCTACGAACAGGTCAGTGCGGCAGCCGAGAACTTCAAAGTGAGCTTCGCGGTCACTAAGACCCAAGCCAACTACACCGTGCAGCACACGGCTAACGTCTACGTAATCGATCCTGCCGGTGAGCTGCTGGACGTCTTCACATTTGCAACGGAGCCTGACGTGCTTCTCGGGGCGATGCGCTAGCCGCGCGCCGATATTCATATGGACACAGTCGCTCTCATCAACCCGCTAAAGCTCGGCGCACTGCTGTTTGTCGGGCTGCTGATCGCGTCTTCATGGCTCGTCATGCCGTACTTCGTCCAAGGGCAGCAACTCCTGCGCAACGTCGGCGACGACAGCCGCCTGATGAAAGCCGGTAACGTCTCCCAGTACCTGACTCGTCGTCTGATATACACGCCGGATCTGGAAATTACGGCGACACTTGCGAGTGACGAGTACTTTCAGTATGTCGATCGCGCGGCCATCGTCGGCAATCTCCGCCCGGACAGAAACCTGATCTTCTTCGTAGCGGAAACGGTCCACCGCGGCGATTTACCCGCCACGGTGCCCAGGGCCACTCTGCATGTTGGCGACGACGAGTACCTCCCGGAGATCTCGGACGGCCCGACGCTCGTCGAACATCACCGGCTCAGCGTGTTCAGCTTTCCGAAACGCGATCCGGAGGGAAATCTGATCGATTTCGAGTCGGCTGGCCGGCTACGGCTGTATATCTCCAATCCCTATCTGGGCAGCGCGCGCGACATGACATTCGTCGGTAGCTGGGACACTCCCTATTCGTTGCCCGAAGAGCTGAAGTCCCGGGCAGACATCACACCGGTTGCTATGTTGGCGCTGGGGGCCGGTCTTCTTTCCTCCGTGCTGACGCCATGTCTTCTGCAACTCGTTGTCGTCTTCGGCGGCGTTATCGCCGGTTTCTCTACCGTGCCGGGACAGACAAGCGGCGATGTTCGCCAGATGACGCCGATCATCCGGCGCAAGATCACTCAGATCGCGGTCGCGTTCGTACTCGGCTTCACGTTGTTGTACGCGCTCGCGGGCGCCATGATCGGCGCGATCGGCCACCAGGCGCAAATGATATTCGCTGAGTACAGCCGCATGGTCGCAGTCGTCTCGGGAGTGATCGTCATTCTCTTAGGCTTATGGGTCGGCCTGCGCGGCACACGCGAGTTCGCCTGTCGCATTCCCGACCGCCGGGCGATGGACAGCCTGTCCATGCGAGACATCACCGGCACGGTCATCGCGTCGATGGGCTACGCTCTTGGCTGCACGGCCTGCTTCGGCGGCGCGATCGTCGCGACTCTCATCGTCTATGTCGGCGCGATCGGCAGCGCTACGATCGGCGCGGGAATCATGCTGACGTTCGCCATTGGCGTCGCCATCCCGTTTCTGCTGGCCGCGTACTACATCAGCAAGATCGACAGCATCCTGCTGTTTCTGGCGAGAAACTCGAAACCTTTGAGCTATGCGAGTATGGCCGTCATCGTGACCTTCGGCTTGATCCTGGTCACCGACAACTTCCACACCGTCAGCGATATGATTTATCCGTATCTCGGACTGTCATAGGCGCTTACTGTTAGCCTGTCGCTCATGAACAGACCCCTCGCCGCTATCGCATTCTCTCTCGCAGTGTCGCTCTGCGGCACGGCGATCGCGCAAGTCGACATCTCGAACCCACGAAGATTGATGTTCGTCGCAGACGCCACGGACAACATCATCGATATCGTCGACCTGATCGACGAAGAAGTCGTGTTTCGCATCGAGACGAAATACCCGATCGATGACCTGGTCGCGACGCCCTACGCGCCGGTACTCGTGTATACGAATATCGAGCGGCGGCTTGTCAGCGTCTACGATCTCAAGTCCCAGAAACTCGCCCGGGAGATCGAGCTGCCGATCGCGCCCAGGCATATGGTTCTCGATACGTCGGGAACGAAGATCGGCTTCTCGGACAGCGTCGACGGCGGCTTCGTGCTGTTCTCGCCCTACGCGGCGGCTATCCTGTTCACACTGGAGGACTTCCCTCCCACCAGCGACGTGCTGTTCGATCCGAACGAAGTCGATATCTACTACAGCAACAGCCTGACGGGCTCTATCGGCCTCATCGACACGAATACCAAACGTACGTTCGAAATGCCCGTTACCGATCTGGAGGGACAGGAACTCTCGTCACCGAGCCGCAGCCTCGACGGACGCTATGTCTATGTCGCGAATTACAGCACGGGCGAAGTCTATAGCCTCAATGCGTTCTCGAAAGTGGTCTACCGGACGTTCGAGATCGGTAACTCACCCGCTCGCCCCTACACGACGCCCGAAGGCGTCTTCCTCTACATGATGGACAAAGAGACCGGACGATTCGTCTCGATCGACCAGCATCAATTCGAGCAATACGAGGACATCGTCATCGGCGAAGGTATCGATCTCGTCACCGTCGGCCGTTTCGACCGCATGAATCTTCTCGCGAGTTCCGAGAACAAGAACTTCTACGTCTACGACAACGTACGCAAGGCCATCGTGGAGTCCGGCCAGTTCCGGCACACGCCGTTGGATTCGCAGGGCTCGGTCGACGGCCGCACGGCCTATGTCGCGTTCAAGGACAGCCCGGAGATCGCAATCGTCGATCTCGAGGACCACGAGATCAAATATATTTCAGCGGGCAACACCGGGATCGGCGCCTTCGGTATCGGCCTCTCGAATAACGTCTGCCACTAACGAATACGGGGACGGTCTACCTATTAAAAGGTTCCGGGTTTACTTTCTTGCGACGGTGGGCAACATGGGAGCTGATCTAGCAGAAAATAAACCCGGAACCTTTTAATAGGTAGACCGTCCCCGTATTCGTCAAAAAAAAAGGGGTCCCGAAGGACCCCTTTCTCACGGCGCGAAGCGCCACACTAACTACTCTATGATCCGCCGAAGCTCAAGCGGACGTCTAGACCAACCTGCTTCCTGCCAGCGAAACCTCGACCGGCTTCGCCGGGGCCCATGCCATCCGGTACGTTGTAGTGGAACCCAATCGGCGGACCGATGTTCTTCCAGTCCCACTCGTCCCCGAGATTCTTGCCCCAGAGGCTGACGACCGATTTACCGCTGGCGGAGGTCCAAGTCAGGCTCGCGCCAATGTTGTCGATCGCCGGACGCGAGAACGCTTCGCGGTCACCGTCGAGCGTCATAAGACCCGCACGGTTCGGCGGTCCCGGAAGGAAACTGCGATGCTGGATATCGGCGCGCAGCGTAATTATCGAACCACCGGAGAGGTTGAAGTCGTACTCGCCGAAGATAACGTGGGTTCCTGTGAGTCCGGTGGCCTCGCCGCTGACGTCGACACCGACGGCCTGGCCGGTTTTTTCGTCGAAGCTGGCGTTCGTAAGCGATCCTGCTCCCAGCACGCCGCTGTAGGTGCCGATGTTGCCGCCCAGCAGGAAGTCGTTATCCATGACGGCCGCGGCCAGGGGCGCATCCGTGACGCTTTCCTCGTAGCGTCTGGCCGTGACGACAACCTCTTCCACTACGGCGCCCGTCTGCGCCACCGCGAAATCCGTCACGGCAGCGGTACCCAGCGCGGCGACGAACGCGGCATGAATTCCTAGTTTAATATTTATTTTCTATATTTCCCCTAAATCTATGAGAGAGATAAATCAGCCTTGCGACCCACTAGCAGGCGAACGAAAATCGATTTTTCCGCTGCCCAGCGCCACGACTCGCTAGTCGTGTTGCGTAATAGACTACTAAATACGGCAGACGTTCAGAAACCTACAAATAGATGTTGTTTTTTTGTAACAAACGAAATCGCTTATGATTCGCAACAGAAACAATGGCGTGGGCGAGTTCGCAGCGACCCGCACTAATTCGAACAAGAGCAACAATCGACGAGGGCTGAGATGTTTCCGAGTGTTGACTTCACGTTTTGTAGACGTTCATTCGTAGCGGGAGTACTGCTCCCGCCAATTCTCGGCTGGACGAGTTTCAGTTCGGCACAGGTCTCCGAGATCAATCCCGCCCCGGCTTTCTCCGGCGAGCAACTGGTCGCGCTGCCAACGACTGATTGGATCACCAACGGCGGCAATGTCTATAACCAGCGTTACTCGCCGCTTGACGAGATCGATCGCGACAATGTCGCGAACCTACGCGGTGTCTGGCGCGCGCGACTCGGCGGCTCGGGCGTCGCAGCCAAGTACTCCGGTGAAGCGCAACCGCTGGTCTACGATGGCGTCATCTATATCATCACCGGCGCCGACGACGTCTTTGCGATCAGCGTGGACTCGGGCGAGACGCTCTGGAGTTACGAAGCGAATCTCGATCAGGCGATCGACACGATCTGTTGCGGCTGGACTAACCGCGGCGTCGCGCTAGGCGAAGGGAAAATCTTCTTCGGTCAACTCGACGGCAAGCTCGTCGGGATCGATCAACGCACCGGCGCCGTCGTCTGGTCGACGCAGGCCGAACGTTGGGAGGAGGGCTATAGCATCACCAGCGCACCGCTGTACTACGACGGGCTCGTCATCACCGGTTTCGCCGGGGCCGAGTTCGGCGTTCGTGGCCGCGTCAAGGCGTACGACGCCGACGACGGCTCGCTGGCGTGGACCTTCTACACGGTTCCCGGCCCGGGCGAAGTCGGACACGACACCTGGCCGCAGGATAACGACGTCTACCTCTACGGCGGCGCAACCGTCTGGCAGACGCCCGCCGTGGATCCGGCGCTGAATCTCGTGTATTTCTCGACCGGCAATCCTGGTCCCGACTTCAACGGCAACATCCGCGCCGGGGATAACCTCTTCTCAACCTCGATTGTCGCGGTCGACGGGCATACTGGCGAGTACCGCTGGCACTTCCAGCAGGTCCACCACGACATCTGGGACTACGACGCACCGAGTCCGGTGCTGTTGTTCGACATCGAGATCGACGGTGAGATGCGGCGAGCGCTCGGAGAGCCGAGCAAGACCGGTTGGGTCTATATTCTGGACCGAGAAACCGGAGCGCCGCTGATCGGAATAGAGGAACGCCCCGTGATGCAGGAGCCCCGACAGGCGACGGCCGCAACCCAGCCCTACCCGGTTGGCGACGCATTCGTGCCGCAACATGTCGATATCGGACCGGAGGGTTTCCCGCCGCTCGTTAATCAAGGCCGGATCTTTACGCCGTTCTGGACCGACGGTGTCGTGGTCAAGCCCAGCCATAATGGCGGCGCCAATTGGCCCGGGAGTTCGTACGATCCCACGACGGGATATATGTATATCTGCGCGTCGGATCGAATGTCGTTCTTCAAGGGTGGTGACGAAGACGAACAACTGCCGCCGCAAGAGGGCGAACGATTCCTGGGTGGGGAATTCGGCGTCGTACCGTTTCATATCTCCGGCATTTTTGTGGCCATGGATATGCACACGAACAAAATCGTCTGGCAGCAGCGTCTCTCGGACAGATGCTATAGCGGCTCACTCGCGACCGCGGGGGGACTGATCTTTCTCGGCCGCAACGACGGCCGCCTAACGGCACTCGATTCTAGCGACGGTTCGCTGCTGTGGGAGTTTCAGACAGGCGCGGGCATGAACTCGCCGGTGAGCACGTTCGAACAGGACGGCCAGCAGTACGTAGTCGCCTACTCCGCCGGTAACCTGTTCGCGGGCTCTACGCGCGGCGATAGCGTCTGGCTGTTCTCGCTTGGCGGCTCGCTCGAAGAAATCGTTCCGGCTACCGAAGCGTCTGAATTCGCGGCGACCGCCAACCGAACGGCGGATCTGGCAAATGGAGGTACGCTGTATAACGCGGCCTGCACCTTCTGCCACGGTCCGGTAGGTGAGGGGGGCGCCGGCGGCGTAGCGCTGACATCGGCGACGAATCTCGCCAATGTCATGCAGCAGGTTCGCGAGGGCCTGAATGCGATGCCGCCCTTCGGCGCTGCGCTAACTCCGGAGCAGATTCACGACATCAGCACCTATGTCGTCGAGGAGTTGCCGCACTAGTTCGCGCCTACAGAAGGTCGCGCAGCGCCGGAATATCCTCGACAGCGGGCGGTTCGGGGATCGACCGCATGTAGTCGTATATCGCCTGAAATTTTGCATCGCTCAGTACGTTCGGCGAGTAGGCAGGCATGAGCCTGACCGGTGTTCGAACAAACGCCGAGAATGCCTCGATGGGATAGACGGTCGAAGCGATTCTCGGCACCGGCGGCGGGGCTGAACTGCCCTGTCCCTGATACCCGTGGCACTGATAGCAACCGAAATCGGAATACAGCGCCCTGCCGCCGGTATAGCGATGACCTCTGGCGGCTCGAGCCCGACGGAGCTTGAGAGTTCGTCGTAGCATGCCAGTCGCTGCAACGTATCGTCGACTTCTGCGCAGTCCGCGAGACCCTGCTCAGCCTGGGCGCCGGCGGAACAAGGCATAGCCGCGAGAACAGCGATCGACCATGCCCACGTGAGCTTCATTACCGTCTTCCTTCCGCCTAAATCGAAGAGCAGTCTACTGCATTGGCGGTCTTATAGATTCGTACAGATCTCGCCCATCCAGGTCATCCGGCGCCTCGATCTCGAGTATGCGAGCGAGTGTCGGTGCGATATCCGTCGTTTGAACGCGCCCGGAATGATGTCCCGACGCGATACGCGCGCCGAGAAACACAATCGGAACATGCGTATCGTAGCGATAAGGTGACCCATGGCCCGTGCCGGTCGCTGCCGGTCTCAGCAGCTGATTCTCACGCAATTTTATCGTAACGTCCGGCGCCCGGTCCGGGTGGAAGCTGCGCCCGAAGCTGTCGGCCCAATCATCGTCCTCGATATTGCCACGAAGCTGATCGTTGTAGGTGTAAGTGGCTGCGACCAATGGATGCTGCAACAGCCGGGCCGCCACCGCGAGCTGCAACGCGTCGAGCACGGCCGGCGAAGGTTGTTCACTGGAAAATCGTAAAGCAGGCCCGGCCTGATAATCGATCTCGGGCATCGCGGCAATATCGCCGCGGGCTAAAGCCGCTTCTACCACGGGCATCACAAACGCGACCAACTCATCCGGGTGTATGCGCGACGCGTCGACGCCGAGCTCGGCGAGTTGCTCGGGAACGGGTAGAGCGCCGTGGTCGGCACTCAAGGCAACGACGTAATCATCGAGGCCAACTTGCTCGTCTAGAAATTCAAAGAAGTCGCCGAGATAGCCGTCGAGGCGCAGGAAATGGTCATGAATTTCGTGTGAGTAAGGCCCATATCGATGCCCGATGTAGTCCGCAGCAGAAAGGCCGATGAACAGCAGGTCCGGCACCTCATCACGACCGAAATCTTCATGCTCAAAGAGCTCTCGAGCGAAGTTCAACGTGACCAGATCCGCGTAAGGCGAGCTTCGATGCGCTGCGAGAAACCGCCGATCCGGAGCCTCGCCGGACGTACCCAGCAGATGCGGAAACATCGAATACGAGGCGGGATCACGGCCCGCAAGCTCCGGCCACGGCGATTCGTCGTAGACGGCGTCTGCCTTTAGCTTGGTCCATTCCGTGCCGTTATAGCGAGTGACGGCTCCAGCCGAGTTGAATTCAGCCGCCCAGACGGGCAAAGCGGGCAGATAGTAGTCCGACGTCACGAACTGACCCGTTCGAAGGTCGGCCCAGAAAGCGACATCCGGACTCATCCCGCTCAGCAGAATCGCGGCGCGATCTTTGATGGAAACGGCGGCGACCTTGCTTCCTGGCGACTGCATCTTGAGCCAGTCGCCCAGGCTCGAACGAAGCAGCCGAGAGGGAGAGCTGCCAGCCCTGCCGTCAACACCAACCAGTACTGTCGTCGAGTCAGCTACCGCACCGACGGCCTGTTGTGAGGTTCGATCCCAGAATTCGTTCGCAACGAGGCCGTGGCGCGACGGGTAGACACCGGTCGCGATCGTCGCATGGCCGGCAGCCGTCTGCGTGAGCGCGTGACCCTGATGACCGTCGGTGAAGACGGCGCCGTCCACACGAAGCCGGCGCAGGCCGCCTTCATAGTTGGCGGCAAAACGATCCAGGTAGTCTGCCCGCATCTGATCGACGGCGATCACGACGACGAGTCGTGGTGGCTCGGCCCAGACGCTATACGTCGCGAGCAGCATGATCAGACCAAGCAGCAGCTGGATGATGACCGACATTATTTTTTCCTCTATACGCACTGACTCACGACAGCGCGAACCGTCTCCGGCATAGCGCGCTTACGCGAGCCGCGAAGTCGAGCTACTTCGTCGTGTAAGTCTCGCGATGTTGATTACGGCCATTGATGATTGTGTAGCTGCTGCCGTCGAGCTGAACCTCAGCCTTGATCCAGAAGCCCTCGTCGTTCTCCTCGGTCAGGTTGGCGATCATTAGCTCGCTGGTATTGTGAGCCGCGTCGGTACCCAGCGCGAGATGAAGCTGCCAGATGCCCTCCATCCCCGGGACCGCCGCCATCGCTTCATAGCCTTCCGGGCTGCCGCCTTTTCGGGCGCCGGTGCTGGAGACGGCCGCCGTTGCGCCGAGCGCCGACATCAACTGGGGCGCAATACCGTTACCGTGATGCGGAATCTGCATTAGATCCACGACGCCGATGAGATTCTCAGGGCAGGCAAGCGCGTGCTGACCACCGAACGTCAGATCGCCCAGGTTGAGGAACTGAAAATCCCCAAGAGTCACCATGTAGCCGACGCTACGGCTGTTCTCACCCGCGTCCTCGGGACCCGGATCGGCGTCCTGACACAGTGCGTTAGGCCCCTGAGGGTCCAAGGGGCTGTGGGGAACCTCCCGGTTCGATGACACGATCGTGAAGTCGACGCCTCGCAATGGCAGTATATCGCCCGGCCTGACCGGCGACGGAGATCTTCTCGTTCCGGTCGCGGTTGCCGCGAGATAGGCCTCCCAGGCAGGCTGGCCGCGCTCAGTGGTCTGTTCAACACTCTCGCCGTGATCGATGAACTCGCCAATCTGCACGAGATGCCCGAGCGCCGCCGAACCGCCGACATGATCACCGTGGAAATGTGACGCGATGAAGAAATCGAGGCCGTCGATTCCGGCATCCTCCATCGCGGCTACGACGCGTTTGGCATGCGCGTCGTCCGGCCGACTATAGCCCGCGTCCATGAGAACCGATTCGCCCTCCGGAGTCACGAGAAGCGTCGCTGCGCCGCCCTCAACATCGATCCAGTAGATATCCAGTGTGTCCTGCTGGGCCTGGGCATTGAATCCAAGGCAGCACAACACAAAACCGACGCACAGGTTTAATCGTCTCATTAGTTCCCTCCAGTATCCGGACTTCGCCCCGGGCTCTTATGGCCGGTGCCGGTGACCGTAAGTATACCGTTAACGCAACAAATTCTTCAGGATCAGAACCGGCGGCGCGTTTCGTGCAAAGTCTTCGTAGATGTCCATGTGCGCTGGCATCCCGGTAGGAATGTTACCGCCGCCCAGAACGACATCGATGTCGTCGTCACCATCGACGTCGCCGATGTCCATCGTCATCCATCGTCCGCGCATGACCTGCCCCTATTGAGATACCACCTAAAATGAGAGAGTCCGAGGTCATTGTGTCGTGATGGCGCGGCTGGCAGGATTCGAACCTGCGACCCCTGGTTTCGTAGACCAGTGCTCTATCCAGCTGAGCTACAGCCGCTCATATCCCATGGCGATCGGGAGACTCGTGCGCGGCGAGCGCCGATCGTTCGCGTATTGTAGGCAGAGTTGCATATTGTACTGTTCGGAAGAGGCTCAAGCCTAGACCTGAGATTCTAAAACATCGATAACTCGGCGTGGTCACTCACATAGGCCTGCAGATGCTCCTTGTAATACGCGATTACCCTGCGGGTCTGGGGTCCGCCCCCCGCAGGAAACTCAAGCTGCCTCCCGTCCAATAACCGCAAGCTAATCACCGGCATCACTTCACGCGTCGCGCTCGTGATGAAACACTCGGTGGCCGCGCCGATCTCGCCGACCGCGATATCTCTTTCCTCGGTTACGACATCTCGTTTCCGGCAAGCGTCATGCACAGCGGCTTTCGTCAAGCCCTGTAGATTACCCACCGATTTAGCCGGCGTGACGATCTTGTCGTCGATGACGAAAAAGACGTTGCTGTTCGACGACTCCGTAACCAAACCGGCATCGTTCAACATGATGCAGTCGTCCGCGCCAACCGCGCGAGCCTGGATGACTCCCAAAATGTTGTTCAGATAATTTCCACCTTTGATATTCGGATTCAGGGCATCGATCGAGTTTCGCAATACCTCTGGTATCGCCAACCGCACTCCCTGGCTGTAGCTAGCCGCAGGCCAATCATGAAGCTCCTTGACGATAATCACGTAGCGCGTTCTGAGCGCCGGGCTCGGGAACAAGTCCGCCGGCCCCTCGCCACGGGTCATGATGTAGCGCACGTAGACATCTCGACCGAGCGTGGCCGCATTCGTTAAGGCCACAGTCTGACGAATCTCCTGCGTCATCTGTTCTTTCGTTGACTCCAGCGGCATATGAATCAATCTGGCGGAGTTTTCGAAACGAGTCCAGTGCTCATCGTAGAAAAGCGGCACGCCGTCATAGGTTCGAAAGACTTCGTAGATGGAATCGCCATATAGAAAACCGCGGTCCATAACTGGGACGTGCGCGTCGGCGGTGCGAGAGATCACGCCGTCGACATTCGCCATGCTTTTAAATCCGTTCACGACATTCTTCCGATTCCTGGCACCGAGAGGTTACGCGAACGACAGAGGAGAGGCTAGGCGCCGATTGGAAGGCTCACTTTAATGATTTCGGCGACGTCGGCAACGCTCTCGACCCGGTAGGCACCGACGCCTATCGGCACAATCGCCGACTCGCCCTGATCGAGTTCACCGATCGGCTGACTCTCCGCATTTAGAAATCGCGCGCTGCCCCGTATCGCGTGTAGACAATGAGGTTGCTCGGCCGGTATCTCCACGCCCACCGTCCGCTCGGGGCGTAAATGCTCGACTCGAAACGACGCCGAGTCGACCGAGCAAAAAACGCCGGTACGCCCTGCAACGGGCATCGGGTCGACGAGATACTCGTCGGCTCGCGTTCCTTTGAGATTCAGCGCGTCGATCGCCGCATCGACATCGATTTCACGAATCGGGAAGCGCACATTGTCCCAAGCTCGAAAAGTCGGGCCGGGTCGTCGTATCTCCAGGACCAGAATTTCCTTACCCTCCGGATTTCCGAGCGCGTGCACCTCGGCTGAGGGACTGCGACCCGTCGCCGCCACGATTCGAGCCGGGTTCGCATTGAAGATCACCTGCCCGGCGCTCACCGGTATCGCGTTCATCGAATCCAGAACCTGCCAATAGAGGTCCTTGAGATTCTGCAGGATCCTCAAGATCTCATCCTGGTTCGGTACCGTCTTCGGCAGCGACGATGCAAGCTCGTCGGCCCCAGCATCTCGTCGAGCCAACCACGGCGCAACAAGTAGCTGAAGCTCTGCCGGTTCCTGTGTACCTTCTAGCAGAGAGAGGACGGCTTCTTGCTGTCGACGCCCTTCGATCAGGTCTCTCTTGAACGGACCGGCATCCAGATCCTCCCTGAAACCCAACCGGATCGTAGCACCCGGTTCAGCCTCGATAATCACGTAAACCTCTGTATTCCCCTCCGGGTGTCCCTGCACAGAGAGCAGTTCTCTAACGTCGAGCGTCTTGGGCAGCAGCGGCAGACATGCACCGAAGCGCCCGGCGAATTCGCTGCCTAACAGTCCCTCGACCTGACGATCGAGCAAGCTGGCGAGACTGACTTCCGAACCATCGTCGAAACGCAGGCGGCTGGGATACTGACGGGCCTCCGGGTCCCCATCGAAGGCGGCTATCTCGAATGCCTCCCCCAAACCCATGCCGCTTAACTCTCGCTGATCCGGCAGCGGCACAAGCCCCTTGAACGGGCGAATGCAGATTCCGCCCCATGGCCGCTCGACGAAATTGTTCTTAAGGGGTTTCAGCAGCCTTGACGCCGCCCGACGTAGCGCCTCACGATCGCCGTCGAGCAGGGCCTGGGCCTCAGTGAATGTTGACCGCAACCCCCTGTCCTCCTCAGAGAAACTACATAATTATGCCACGAACGATTTCTCAAAACGTGACTCCGTACCCGTTCCGCCCAGGGCAATGCGGGTAGCATCATGTGGACTACAATGGACGAACGTCAATATCGAATTTCATGTCAAGCCCCAAAGAAGTAGCCGCAGAGGCTTTCAGCCTGCTCAATAGCGCTCTGGAGGAGTCCGAAGCCCGTGTCGAGGAACTGACAAAGGAACTCTGGCGTAAGCGCCCCACAAAAAACAACTTGGAAAAACAGCTCGATGTCATCAAACATCGGCTGGAGAAATCGGAACAGGATCGTGATCGCTGGAAAACCGAAGCAGGCCAGCTTGAAGAATCAATCGACAACGCCAACGCCAAACTCGAACAGCTAAAAGCGAAGTTGGAGATCGCGGAATCCGGCCCCGAGAAACTAACGAAGCAGGAGATTAACTACTGGCGAGCCCAGTCCGGTTCGCTCGATAAGACGACCACCGAGTACACGGCGCGCATTCGGTCATTGCGACAGGATGTAAAGGCTCGAGACGAAGAACTTAGTGAACTTCGATCCACCGCTTTGGCCGATGAAGCAACCACACCGGCCGCGGACAGTCAGGCCGACGCGCTCGGCGCCGCCCTCAGTCAACGCGACCAGGCACAGGAACGTCTTGCTCAGATCAGCACCACAGTAGCGACTGTGAACAAACGCCTGGCCGCTCGAGATACGGAGCTGCAAGAACTGAATGCTCAGCGCACTCTACTGGGGTCCGAGATTGGTCGCCTGAAAGAGGCGCTACGGGAAGAACGAGAATGCGCAGAAAACTTCGGCGAGATAACGAACGAGCGGCTGGACTAACTGAATAAATCTCGCGAGCTTCATGAAGAAATGGGGGAACGCTACGAGGAAGCGAAGTGGCATCTCGGTAAGGCCGGATATTTCGAGCGCCTCGCCAAATGACGCAAAAGCCTGATATCGTCGCTGCTTGCGGCGATTCGCGCAAAATAGAAGGCCAACGTTGCGCTCAAAGCGGGCCTGGATAGCCTTAGAAGGCACAAGACCAGAGCACAGGCGAGCGAACAGGAACTTCTTAAACAAATCGATCAACTGAAAGCGGCGGCCGGCGAAGCGCGAGAGACTATTCAGCGTTATCAGGACGCAACGCTGACTCAGAAAAGAATCTCGGATAGCCAACTGCGAATAGGCGAACTCGAGAGTTGCGTAAACAGCCAGGCCGAAGTCATCAATTCCCTGGAAGAGGAGCTGAAACTCTCCAAGGTCGTTCAGAATGATCTCAGCATCAAGACGGCGGAGGCCCAGAGCGAGTTGGCCCAGCGGCAGCAAGCTCTCGGCACGCCGGTATCGAGTTCTCAATCCGACCGGGAGAACGATCAGCTGATGACCGATGCCTTGCAAAGGGAAGTCGCCGAATTGCGTGCCCAGCTTGCAGCTCGTACCGATACGACTGAAGAGTCAGCTGGCTCGGATGAGGACCGTGACAACGAACTGAACGCCAGACTCCAACAGAGCGAAGCGAGAATTCAGGAGCTGACCGAAGCGGCTGACTCCTGGAAGCGCAAACACGAATTCTTGAGCACCGGCGCCCCGGCCGCCTATCAGACTCAGGAAGCGGCAGAGAAGTGATCCAGCCCTAGCTTCAACTGAGGCTCTATATCTCGACGCACACGCGCTAGCTCGGAGATCGCGCTGAGCTGACGAAGCTGCGTTACTTCCAGATCTTCAAAGCCGCACGGATTGATACGTCCGAACGGCTCGAGGTCCATATCGACATTGATCGCAAGCCCATGATAGGAGCAATTCCGCCGAATCCTCAGGCCCACGGCTGCGAGTTTCCTGCCTTCAACATAGACGCCCGGTGCGTCTCGTCGCCCATAGGCCTCGATACCATAAGCGGCGACCGTCTCGATTACCGCAGCTTCCAGCGCCTGCACCAAGCCGCGAACGCTGATTCTTAGTCTTCTCAGGTCCAGTAGCGGATACACGACGAGTTGTCCCGGGCCATGGTAGGTGACCTGGCCGCCACGATCGATCTGCAATAACGGGATTTCTCCGGGCGCCGGTACATGTGACCGATCGGCATTAAGGCCGAGTGTATAGATGGGCGGATGCTCGACGAACCAAACCTCATCGCGCGTGCCAGCATCACGCTCATCGGTGAAGCGCTTCATATCTGCCCAGACTGCAGGAAGAGGCTGTAATCCTAAGTCTCGGCACAGAAACGAGCTCACAACACCATCATAATGTCATCGCTGTCGCTGAGTTCTCGATATAGGGCGTCGACTTGTTCGCGAGTCTGCGCCCGTATCGTTATCGTAAGACTCGTATAGCCGTTGTCGCGACTTAGTCGTTCCCTGATGTCATCATCCGCCGGCTCCTCGAAATGCGAGCTGACGATGTCTACTACCGTGGCCCGAAAACCGTCTACGTTTCGGCCGAAAACCTTGATCGGAATATCACAGGGAAACTCCAGTAGAGACTCTTCGCTCATAAGGGCGGGGCGTTATTGGAGCCACAACGTGAATTCGTCCGTGATGCGCGTCCAGAGACCGGCCGGCATCACTTCATGTAACGCTATCAGCGGGACCGTCGCGATCTCCTCATCGTCCAGGGAAACTCGAACTTCGCCGACATGCGCAGCATCAGCCAACGGTGCCAACAATTCTGTCTGCAGATCCATCAGCGCCTCGAGCGCCTCATAGCGACCGCGGGGAACGGTAACGTACAGATCATCAGCCAGGCCCAATGAAATCTCCGGCGGCTCCCCCTTCCAGACACGCGCCGTCGTGACCTCTTCTCCACCGCTGTAAAGCTTGTGAGTCTCGTAGAACCGAAACCCGTAGTTGAGAAGAGCCTGGCTGCCGTCTTCCCGTGCCTGCGTACTGGCCGTACCGGTAACGACTGAAATCAGCCGCATGCCGGAACGCTCGGCAGAGGTAACCAGGCAATAACCTGCTGAATCCGTGTAACCGGTCTTCAGGCCGTCGACGGACTCATCTCGCCAGAGTAAGGAATTACGATTATGTTGCCTGATCCCGTTATAAGTGAATTCTCGCTCTGAATACCAACCGTAGTATTCAGGAAATTCATAGACGATCGCGTGTGAGAGCATCGCGATATTGCGAGCGGTAACGTAGTGGCCTTCTGCGGGAAGTCCGGTGGTGTTCATGAATGATGTACCAGTCATTCCGAGCGATCCCGCATGCTGGTTCATCAGCCCAACGAAAGCCTCCTCGGTGCCTGCAACGTGTTCTGCGAGCGCCACGCTAGCGTCGTTACCGGACTGGATTATCATGCCACGGAGCAGATCTTCGACCGAAACCGTTGTATCCACTTCGATAAACATGCGGGAGCCCTCGGTTCGCCACGCTTTCTCGCTAACGTGGACCTCGTCCTCAAGCGAAATCTGATTCTGCCGCAGGGCGTGAAAGACCGCGTATGCCGTCATGAGCTTGGTAAGGCTGGCCGGCTCGACGCGCTCGTCGGCGCGCGACTCCGCGATGATCCGTCCGCTGGAAAAATCCATAAGCAAATAGCTACTCGCCCCAATCTGAGGCGGAGCCGGGATGGGAACGTCAGCGGCGAAGCTGGGAGCCGCGAGCAACAAAGTCGGTAGTAACCAGGCTCGTATCATCAGCAATCTCCTAATCGGTCATCCAGTGTTTAAGGTGTATCTCAACTCACCGCTCCACAATCAAACGGCTCTCGTTCACGCCGAGCGAAGCGAGGCTCTCAGTTAAATCATCATACTCGTCGAGATCTGCCAACGGTCCGATTCTGACTCTGTGGAGCTCACCGGCACTACCGTTGTCGGACAAAACGAAGACGGCATCATAGCCGCCTGCCTTGAGCGTGCCCACCAGTCGGAGCGCATTGTCGCGATCTCTGAACGCCCCGACTTGGGCGTAGACTCGCTGCATCGGCCGATCGTCTATTCCCGGCGTCGCAGCGGCCGCGGCCGCGATGATAGAGAAGCCTGGCGATACGACTTCCGTCAGTTCGGCTGTCACCGAACCAACCGCCGCAGGTCCGACCGGCTCTCCCAGAGCTCGCACCTCGACCATTGCCGTGCCAGCACGCACCATTCCGAGTTCCTCGGCCGCCGCGTACGACAGATCGATTATCCGGTCATCTACAAACGGGCCACGATCGTTAACCTTGACAATGACGCGGCTGCCGTTGCCGAGATGGGTCACCTCAACCCAGGTCGGAATCGGCAACGACTTGTGCGCTGCGGTGAGCGCGTACATATTGTAAGGTTCGCCGCCCGATGTAGAACGCCCGTGGAAATCCTTGCCATACCACGACGCCATGCCTTGCTCTCGATAACCGACGCTGGTCTCGAGCACGAAGTAACGTTGACCGAATACTTCATAGACCGCCGGGTTTCCGCGATTCCCTCGTGGCAGATTGATTATCGTCTCGCTCGCTGCGACCTCATCCGCCCTCTGCACAGGCTGAGATGAACAGCCGCCCAGCGTCACCAGCGTAAGGGCCACCAGCGCGAGCAGCGCGCGTAGTGATGAGTCATGATTCGCAAAGCTGCGCATCATGCTCCGTCGCGTAACCGCTCGTAGGCGACGCGAACCGCCAGGCCGAGCTCGTGGGCCGCCAGCGCATATTTCACACTATGGTTGTAACGCGTAATCACGCGGAAGTTGTGGTATCCGATCCAATATTCCTGTTCAGCTTCACCTTGCAATGACAGGATGGTCGTGGCTGCCGTCCCCGGAAGATCCGTAGAAAATATATATCCGAGCTGACTGGCCGAAGCGACAGTCTCGGTCAACTCCATACTGTTCTCAGGCTCGGGACCCGCCCACTCCGCACCTAAGGTGGCGCGAGCGACGACGGGCTCTCCATGCTGCCAGCCGTGAACTTTGAAGTAATTCGCGACGCTCGCGAATACGTCCTGCCAGTCTCCCCACAAATCCCGGCGTCCGTCGCCACTACCGTCTACGGCATAGGCACGAAAACTCGACGAGATGAATTGGCCGGCGCCCATCGCGCCCGCGTAAGAACCGAGCGTGTCGCGAGGATCGATACCCTCCTCCCGAGCCAGCAACAAATACTCCTCCAACTCGGACGTGAAGAATGGAGACCGGGGCGGATACGCGAACGCCAGAGTACTGAGCGAATCCACAACGCGATACGTGCCGGTCCGCTGACCATAGAGCGTTTCAATACCGAGGATGGCGACCAACATCTCCGGGGCGACGCCGTATCGGGCGCCTGCCTCACGAAGATTGTCCTCATGCGCTAGCCAGAACGCCGCGCCGGCTTCTATACGGGAAGCGGTAACGAATAACTCTCGATATTCATCCCAAGGCATCACCCGCTCGGCGGGACGGGAGATCGCTTCCAGCACGCGATCGAGAATCTCGGCCTCGCCAAGCATCTCCGTGAGAGTCACACGATCGAAGGCGTGGGCCGCAACCATGTATTCGATAAATTCTGATCGCGAAACGCCGACGGCGTCGTGATCGACGTCATACGCTCGGGCTGCACTACTGGCACACAGCAGCGCTATCGTCCAATACCACTGTCGCCCAATCCTTTTCATGGCGCTAACAACTTCCTGTTGCCCTGAATCGCCGCGAGCATACCGAAACCAGCCATTAGCGCCACCATCGAAGTACCCCCTGCACTGACGAGCGGTAACGGCACACCGACGATCGGCAATAATCCACAGACCATACCAGCATTAACAAACACATAGAAAAAGAAAGTGAGACTCAACGCGCCCGCAAGCAATCTCGTGAAAGTGTCCTGAGCTTGCGCGGCAATCAGGAGACCCCGACCGACGAGAAGCAGATAGAGCGCCAGCAACAGCAGTAGCCCGAGTAACCCGAACTCCTCTCCCATGACCGCAAATATGAAATCCGTGCTGCGCTCGGGTAGAAACTCCAGATGCGCTTGGGTTCCGTTTAACCAGCCCTTGCCGAATAATCCTCCAGAGCCGAGGGCGATCTTCGATTGAATAATGTTGTAGCCGGCACCGAGTGGATCGGACTCCGGATTAAGAAAAGTCAGGATGCGCGCACGCTGATAGTCACGCATGAAATGCCATAGCAGCGGCGCCGACACGACACCGATCAATCCCAGCGCCGAGATGACTCTAACGCTCACACCAGAGACCAGTACGGCGAAACCGCCCGCCGCGACAACCAGTATCGCAGTGCCTAGATCGGGCTGACGAGCGATCAAGAAAGCGGGAATGGATATGATGAGGATGACTACCAGTAACTGAGTGAATGTCGGGGGCAGCCGCCTTTCATGCATGAACCACGCGACCATCATCGGTACGGCGAGTTTCAGTAACTCGGACGGCTGAAAGCGAACGATCCCCAGATCCAGCCATCGCTGAGCGCCCTGCCCAACCACGCCGGTCACGAGGACCAGGACCAACAGCGTCACGCCGAACAGGAAAATCCACGGTGTCCACAGCTTCAGCGTGCGGGGCTGAATCTGCGCCACGACGACGAACACCATGAGAGCAACGAAGATACGAATCCCCTGGCGAACGAGCAGCTCCGTCTGACCCCCAACCGCGCTGTACAGCACAACGAAACCGAGCCCGATGACGGCCAGTAGAGTAATCAGGAGAGGCACATCCATGACGAGGCTGCGTGAGCCAAAAGGCTTGAAAGTGAGCTCCGAGCCCGCGCCGATCTCAAGACTACCGATCGACATACTCTGTATCCTGAAAATAGGTGTCGAGAATCCGCCGCGCCACCGGCGCCGCGGTCGGGCTGCCACCACCGCGATTCTCGACGACGACAGCAACCGCGATACCCGGTGCTTCGACGGGCGCGAAGGCGATAAACAGGCCATGATCCCTTAGGTTCTCGGCGATAGTCTCGGCGTCGTATTCCTCGTCCTGCGCAAGCGAAAAGACTTGCGCCGTTCCCGTCTTGCCGGCAACCCGGTAGGCCGTTCCGCTCATCACCGTGCGGGCCGAGCCGCCGACTTCCTCAATGACACCGATCATGGCGTCGTGAATACGCTGCCAATATTCATCGTCGATCTCTATTTCCGGCTGAGCTTGTGGCTCCCGCATCACGACCTGCCCGGTGACACCGTCCTCGGTGCCGATAACCAATCGCGGTTGAAAACGTGTCCCGCGAACCGCCAACGTGGCGGTAGCGTGAGCCAGCTGCAGCGGAGTGAACAGCGTAAAACCCTGCCCGATACCGGTGATCACCGTCTCTCCCGGGAACCAGACCTGATCCTCGCGTCGAGAGAAGTTCTGCCGCTTCCAGTCGCGAGACGGGACCACGCCGCGGGTCTCGCCACGAATATCGAGGCCGGTTGCAGCCCCAAAACCGAACGACGATAGAAATTGATTGATGGCGTCGATCCCCAGCTTGACTGCGAGCTGGTAATAGTAAACATCACAAGATTCCACAATCGCCTGGTGCAGGTCCATGAGACCGTGCCCCTGCCGCTTCCAATCACGATAACGATGCGAATGTCCCGGCAGCACGAAATATCCCGGGCACATGGCTCGATGATCGGCGTCGACGACGCCATATTTCAAGGCCGCCAGGCCGAGAAACGGCTTAACGACCGAGCCGGGCGGATAACTTCCGGTAATCGCCCGATTAAACAGCGGCTTGTCCCGATCGGTATTCAGCGACCGGAAGTCCGCCTGGCTAAGCCCGGTCGAAAAGCGATTGAGATCGAAAGATGGCGCACTGACCAACGCCAGAACGTCACCGGTCGCCGGATCGATTGCAACCGCCGCGCCGCGCATGCCTTCCATCGCCTCCTCGGCCACCAGCTGCAGGCGAATGTCCAAGGCCAATACCAGGTTGTCCCCAGGAGTCGGCCACCTGGTTTCCAGGCCGGTCTGGGAATCGCTCTCCTCCGCAGATCCTATGCTGGCAGCCGGATAGAGGAGCACGCGCCCCTGCGCGTTGACGACTTGTTGACGGTAGCCGGCGGCGCCGTGCAAAACCTGCTCGTAGCTGCGCTCGACACCGGTCTTGCCGATATTGAAGCTACCCGCGTACTCACTGCGCTCGATTCGTTCCAGATCAGCCGGCGAAATTCGAGCGACATAGCCCAACGCATGAGCTGCCGCCGCCCCGTAAGGATAGTGGCGGACGAGACCTTCCCGAATGTCGACCCCCGGGAAGTGATGACGGCGCACGGCGAATCGAGCCGCCTCTTCCTCACTCAGATTACGAAGTATTACGCGCTCGAAGCCGCGATGCGAACGCACGAGTTCCGTGAGATCGGCGCGCTCGTCAGGATCGACGAGGCCAAGTTTCTCCAAAGCATCCAATGCGTCGTCGAGATCCGCAACTTCTTCCGGGATGACGATTAACTCCCAGGTAGGCAAATTCTCGGCCAGGACGACGCCGTTACGATCGAAGATCAAGCCCCGCGTCGGCGGCAAGGCCTCGATACGGAGGCGGTTACCCTGGGACAGATCGGAAAATTGCTGATGCTCGACGATCTGCAATTGGAATAGCCTGCCAACGAGTACGCTCGTGAGGAGAAAAATTACGACGGCCGCGGCGATCAAACGGGAGAGGAACAGCCGTTTCTCTTTCCAGTGATCTTTAAACTGGATAGCCTGATTCATACTAAATCCGAGTCTGCGTGTCGTGTCTCACGCTGGCCAGATAACCGAGAACCAAAGGCCAGACCAACGCGCCGCTGACGACCGGCGCCCAACGCTCAATTATCGGCACGCTTCGACCGGCGACGCCATCAATCCAAAAGAGTACGAACTCATAGATCGCGAGCAGCAGAAATACCGTCATACTCAGTTGCCAGATGGGAAATACTCGAATTCGCAGATGAAATCGGACACTCAGATAGACGACCGTGATCATCGCGAGCGCATGCTGCCCGAGCAACGCCCCCGACAGCGTATCGAGGGCCAATCCCATCGCGAATGCGGTGAGCAGACCAACACGCTCAGGGGCCATCAGGGCCCAGAAGATCAGTACGAGCGGAACCCAGTCTGGCCGATAGGGCGCGACTGCGGCGGGCAGCGGCACGATCGCCAGCGCCAATGCCGCGACTAGCGATATCAGCAACAAGTGTCGGTTGCCAGCCTCCCTCGACACTACGGTGCCTCCGCGACGCTTGTGGCACCACGAACTTCGGCCGCATCGTCCGCCGTCCAGACGAGCAGCACTTCCCTGTCGCGATCCAACTGTGCCGCAGGTACGGCGATCACCTCGGCGAATGACTGACCGGGTCGGCGGTGAACCTCGAGCACGCGTCCGACAGGATAACCGGATGGGAAGATCCCGCCGAGACCCGAGGACATCAATAAATCGCCGGGCTCGATATCGGCGTTATTCGTCAGATAAGGCAACCTCAGTCTTGAGCTATCGCCCGTACCAACGACGATCGTTCGCAATCCGTTTCTATTGATCGCAACCGGCAGCGCATGATCGGCATCGCTGATCAGGACCACCTCGGAAGTCATAAATCCCACACTGACGATCTGACCGACGACTCCTTCGGCGTCGAGTAGTGCCTGGCCGATGTATACGCCGTCGTTCAGACCATGATTGATCGTAAAACGCTGTCGGTAGGGATCCAGATCCACTGCGAGTATTTCAACACCCAAAACACGATCCGAGACGCGGGCGCTGGAATCGAGCATGGCACGCAAACGGTCGTTCTCGGCTTCGAGTGCCGCGAGTCTTTGCAAACGCACGTCGACGGCAAGCCGCTCGCTTCTGAGCTGTGAATTTTCCTCCAGTAACGCGCTCTGATCAGTAAGCGCGCGGCTCACCAACCGCCATCCGGCGAACGGCAGATCGACGCCCACCTGGATCGGGTAAACGACGAGGGAGAAAACCTGACGAATTCGAGAGAGATGCTCTTCCCGATGATCCAGTAACATCAACAAGGCGCTGACGATCGAGATCAGGAGAAAACGAAGCCCGAGAGGTACATTCCCCCGCCCCATGAGTTTGACGTTTCCTCCAACAGCATTCATGGCCTACGCCACTCCCGCTAACTGTCTGCGCCGACCGAGAGTGAATTACTCCACCACAAAAGTAGACGGACCGTACTCGTCCAGTAACTCCAGAATCCGGCCGCCACCCCTGGCCACACAGGTCAGGGGTTCGTCGGCGACGATTACCGGCAGGCCGGTCTCCTCGGTCAGTAATTTATCCAAGTCGATTAATAACGCGCCACCACCTGTCAGTACGAGGCCGCGCTCCGCCACGTCGGCACCCAACTCGGGCGGCGTCTGCTCGAGAGCAGCCTTGACTGCTCCTACGATACCTTGCAGCGGTTCCTGGAGCGCTTCGAGAATCTCATTGCTATTCAGAGTGAAGCTACGCGGTACGCCTTCCGACAGATTACGCCCTTTGACGGAGATCTCTTTCACCGCCTGTCCGGGGTAGGCCGAACCCACCTCCGTTTTGATACGCTCCGCCGTTGCCTCGCCGATGAGAATACCGTAATTACGGCGAACATACTTCGTGATTGCCTCGTCGAACCGGTCACCACCGATCCTGACCGACGCCGCGTAAACGATGCCATTGAGGGAGATGACGGCGACCTCTGACGTACCGCCGCCGACATCCAGAACCATCGAGCCCCGCGCCTCGTGCACCGGCAGACCGGCGCCGATGGCAGCCGCCATTGGTTCTTCCACGAGGTAAACCTTGCGCGCACCGGCGCCTTCGGCTGACTCTCTTATCGCACGACGTTCGACCTGAGTGGAACCATACGGCACGCAGATCAAGACTCGTGGGCTGGGTCGAAAATAGCGTGAGCCGTGAGCCTTCTTGATGAAATACTGCAACATCTTTTCCGTCACGCTGAAGTCAGCGATAACGCCGTCTTTCAGCGGCCTGATCGCCGTGATGTTGCCCGGCGTACGTCCCAGCATGTTCTTGGCGTCGACGCCGACCGCCTCCAATACCTTGCCGCCGCGGCCGGGATCCTCGCGAATCGCGACGACGGAGGGTTCGTTGAGGACTATTCCGCGCGTACGGACATAGATCAGGGTATTCGCAGTACCCAAATCGATGGAGAGATCATTGGAAAAATATCCGAGAAAGCTCTTTAACATTAGGCCTCAAGGCCTCTATCTAAAACTAATTGCGCACTTTAACAACGGGTAGGACAATGGGCAAGCGAGGTGTATAGTTAGGCGCCTTTCTTTCCCGAAACGTGAACCGTGTCACTCAACCGAGAAGACGTCGAGAAGCTCTGCTTACTGGCCCGCATTGAGATCACGACCGAAGAGATCGCCGATGTCCAGGCGAAACTCTCGGATATCGTCAAGCTTGTCGACCAACTTCAGGCGGTGGACACATCGGACGTCATACCGATGGCGCACCCGCTCGATCGAGCACAGAGGCTACGACCGGATGAAGTGACGGAAATCGACGAACGCGAGCGATTTCAGCGCAATGCGCCGCTCGTCGACAAGGCTCTGTATCTCGTTCCAAAGGTTATCGAGTAATAATAAAGGAGTCGACTGCCGCAACTGGCGCAGCCCAATGCTGATGTTGAGGTGAGATGGCGCTAGCGATGCACAACAAAACACTCGCACAATTGGCTGACGATCTTGCGGCAAGGCGCGTCTCTGCAACGGAGCTTACCGACCATTACCTGAAGCGCATCGAGCGGCTCGACCCGCAACTAAACGCCTTCGTGACCGTCACCCGCGATGAGGCGATGGCACAGGCGAAGGCAGCAGATAAACGTCTTGCAGCAGGTGACGCCACACCGCTAACCGGTATCCCAATCGCGCATAAGGATCTCTTCTGCACGCAGGGCGTGAAGACCTCCTGTGGTTCCAAAATCCTGGACAATTTCATCTCACCGTATGACGCAACGGTCGTATCGCGGCTAAAGGAAGCTGGCGCCGTCATGCTCGGGAAGACCAATATGGACGAGTTCGCGATGGGATCATCCAGCGAGGCGAGCTACTACGGGCCGGTGCACAATCCATGGGACCACGAACGTGTACCGGGCGGGTCCTCCGGCGGCTCGGCCGCCGCTGTAGCAGCCGGATTGATCTGTGGCGCCACGGGCACCGATACCGGCGGCTCTATTCGTCAGCCGGCGGCGCTATCCGGAATCACCGGATTTAAACCGACCTACGGAAGAGTATCCCGCTATGGCATGGTGGCTTTTGCGTCGAGTCTGGATCAGGCTGGCACGCTGACACGAACAGCCGAAGATGGCGCGCTCATGATGCAGGTGATGGCCGGCTTCGACGAACGCGACTCAACCGCATTGCCCGATCCGGTACCGGCATTCTCCGCCACGATGCGAACGCCCTGGGAGGCGATAACGATCGGCGTACCGGAGAATTTCTTCGACGACGGCCTCGACGAAGACAGCGCGCTGGCAATCCGCGATGCGATAGGAGTCTTCGAAACGCTGGGCGCGACGATCAAGGAGATCCATCTCGACCACATTCATTTATCGGTGCCGGCCTACTATGTGGTGGCGCCGGCCGAAGCTTCGTCGAATCTCTCTCGCTTCGACGGCGTGCGCTTTGGGCATCGCGCCGAAGAAACAGACGATCTGACAAAGTTCTATATGCGCACGCGCGGCGAGGGCTTCGGCCCGGAGGTCAAGCGTCGGATACTGACCGGAACCTATGTGCTGTCTGCGGGTTACTACGATGCCTACTATCTTCAGGCGCAGAAGGTTAGGCAGTTGATCAGCGACGACTTCGCCCGCGCATTTGCCGATGTCGATATCCTGGTAGGACCTACATCGCCGACCCCGGCATTCGGTATCGGTCAGAAAATGGATGATCCGATCCAAATGTATCTGAATGATATCTACACCATCGGTGCCAATCTCGCCGGGCTACCGGCGCTCTCGATGCCGTGCGGATTCTCCTCAGGCCTTCCCGTCGGCGTGCAGCTCATCGGCCCACACTTAAGTGAAGCCGAACTGTTCAAGGTTGCCCATTACTTCCAACAGGAAACCGACTGGCACACCCGAGTGCCCGACGGTTACGCATAGGCCCGCAGATGAAATGGGAAGTCGTCATCGGCCTGGAGATTCACACGCAGCTCGCGACCGCCAGCAAGATATTCTCCGGCGCGTCTACAACCTACGGCGCGCCACCGAACTCCCAGGCCTGTCTAGTGGATCTGGGCTATCCCGGCATCTTGCCGGTATTGAACGAGCAGGCCGTTCGGATGGCGATCAAGTTCGGGCTCGCCACCGGCTGCGAGATATCGCGACGCTCGATCTTCGCGCGGAAGAACTATTTCTATCCCGATTTACCCAAGGGTTACCAAATATCCCAGTATGAGATGCCGATCGTTTATGGCGGGCACATCGATATTGTTCTAAACGATGGCGCGGTCAAGACGATAGATATCACTCGTGCCCACCTGGAGGAAGACGCCGGCAAATCGCTGCACGAGAATTTTCTCGATGTCAGCGGTATTGACCTGAACCGAGCGGGCACACCACTACTGGAAATCGTCTCGGAGCCGGATATGCGCTCTGCGGAGGAAGCCGGTATCTACATGCGCAAGATTCATACGCTGGTGCGCTACCTCGGTATATCCGACGGTAATATGCAGGAAGGATCATTTCGCTGTGATGCCAATGTCTCCGTCAGGCCCGAGGGTGAAACGAAGCTCGGTACTCGAGCAGAGCTAAAAAACCTGAACTCGTTCCGTTTCGTAGAAAGAGC